>FTCV01002393.1_pt1 | contig 11786 bp, 16 predicted proteins | sample 1639691 | NCBI WGS metagenome assembly FTCV01 (sample SAMEA3914864, study PRJEB12502) | metagenome | biome: forest; material: soil | place: USA | collected 2012-03-12 | depth 0.3 m
CTGTCAGCACGGCGTCGGTCTGGCTGCCCGGCGCGGCGACGATCAGATCGAACTTGTCGGCGGCGCGGGCGCTGGCGAGGCGCACGGCACGCTCCTCCGCGGTCAGTGCTACGCCGATTGCGACCGCAATCGACACGACTATGACGAAGAGCACGAATGTCCCGAGATTACGCCGTACCGTTGCGAAGACGATCGGTAGCGGATTCATGCGGCGTTCCGCGCCGGCTCAGCGGCGGCACCGTGATCAAGGCGAAGCACGGGCGCGCAACGCTCAACAAGCGCCTTATCATGGCTGACGCAGATCACGATGCGGCCTTCGTCTCGCGCCAGGCCTTCCAGTGTTTCGATCACAAGGTGGGCGGCGTCGGTGTCCAGGCTTGCGGTCGGTTCATCAGCCAAAATCACTGGCGGGTCGAACAGGAGCGCCCGCGCCAATGCGACGCGCTGCTGTTCGCCGCGCGAAAGATGGCCGGTGACGGATCGAGAAACCGGCACGCCGAAGCGCTCCAGCAGGTATCGTGCGCGCTGGCGGAGCGCCGGTGGCGCGGAGAGCCTAGAGAAATAGGCGGGCAGCAGGACATTCTCCAAGGGAGACAGTTCCGCCACAAGATTGAAGTCCTGAAAGACGAAGCCCACCGTCTTGCGCCGCCAGCGATCACGGGCGGTAGAGGGTAGTCGGTCGAGTTGAACGTCGCCCCACGCGATGTTGCCGGTCTGATTCTCGCCAAGGCCGGCAAGCGCATAGAGCAATGTGGACTTGCCGGAGCCGGATGGGCCCGTGATGCCGAGCATCGCGCCGGATTGCAAGTCAAGCTCGGCCAGACTGAGCGCGGTGAAGGACTTGCCCGATGCATCGCGGTAGCTGACCCGCAGGTTCCGGACCGAAAGCGCGATCTGCGAGGCCAGCTCAGGCTGATTCATAAGAAGAGGATAGCAGCCGGACGCGGCTCACGAACCCGGTCTCCGCATCTGTCCTCGTGCCAAGCTCAAGCTGGCCGCGCACGATGATGATCTCGTTGAACGGAACTACCGTCAGGCCGGGTTGCGCCTTCACCAGCACCAGATCATCTGGCCAGGAGGCCTCGTTGTCGCAAAAGGGGCAAACCGACATCGGCACGCGGGTGAGCACGAAGAAATCGATCTCGGGCTTGAGCGGCGGGGCCATATAGCCACGCATCTCGACCTGCTTGCCGTCGAGGCGCTGTGCAAGGTCGGAGAATGTCGCATGCTCCGCCCAGAGATCGCGAATCTTGACCTTCTCGGCTCCGGCGGCAAATGCCCGTCGAAGCGGCAAGGCGCCAGCGAGCGCCATGCCGAGGGCCGCGCGCCGCGAAAGGCGCGCGGGTGTTCCGAAGACCGACAGACGCGCCATGGTCGCCTCCTATTTCTTGGCCTTCTCCATCTCCGCCAGACGCTCCGTCGCGCCCAGCGCATGGTCCATCACCTGGAAGATATAGCTCTCTTCCACCACGCCCTGGAAGAGGTGCGCCCAAGGGCCAGCGGCGAAGATCGCGACGTCCTCGCCTGCATGGGTTTCGCTGCTAAATGGGACGAGCGATTGCTGCAGGAAGTCGGGGTCCTTGGTGTCCACATCCTTCAGATCGGCGCGCGGACCATCCTTCTTCGCTCCTGGTCCATTGCCGAAGCTGATCGTTGTGTAGGGCTTGCCATCGATGCCGGTTGCGAGCCTGCCCTTTTCGACGACGAGGCCGAGGATCGGATTGTCGCGATCGGGATAGCCGTTGATGATCAGCGTATGGCTGTGATCGGCGGTGACGATAACCAGCGTTTCTTTCAGATCGACCTTGGCCAGCACGGCTTCGATCGACTTGTTGAAGGCAACCGCGTCGGTCAGCGTGCGATAGGCGTTGTTGAGATGCGAACCGTGGTCGATGCGGCCGCCCTCGACCATCAGGAAGTAGCCTTTCGGGTTCTGGCTCATCACGTCAACGGCGAAGGTCGCCATCTCGGCAAGCGAAGGCTCGCCGCCCTTGTCTTTCGGCCGGTCATATTCGAACTGCATATTATCAGGCTCGAACAGGCCAAGGACCTTGGTCTGGCTCTTCGGATTCAGCGCCTTGAACTGCTCGGCGTTCCAGACATAGGCGCCTGAATTCGAATAGCGCTTGACCCATTCCTGGGTCAGATCGCGGCCGTCCTTCCGCTTACCTTTCTTGTCGGCATATTCTGGGTCCGCCATGGTCGCCGGAATGAAGCTGAAACGGCCGCCGCCGATCATCACGTCGAGCCCGTCGCCGTATTTGAACTCGGTCAGTTGCCGCGCGATGTCGATGCAACCGTTCTTCACCGCTTCCTCCGAGAGATCGGCGTCGGCTTCCCAGAGCCGGTTGGCGGAATGGGAGAAGAGAGCGGCTGGCGTGGCGTCGGTGATGCGCGCGGTCGAGACCGCGCCGGCCGACATGCCAAGCGTCTTGGCAATCTCGGCGAGCGTCGTCACTTCCTTGCCTTTGGTGCCGCCGCAATTGCGCCATTCGGCGTCCGCCGTCACGCCTTCCATGTTGTTGCGCATCTTCACGCCGGTCAGCATCGCGCCCGCGGTCGGCGCGGAGTCGGCCACTTGTGCGTCGGATGCGTAGGTCTTCGACAAGGCTGCGTGCGGGAATTTCTCGAAAGCGAGGCTGTTCGAAACGCCGTCGACGCCGCGCAACTGCCCTTCAAAAATGCGTGCTGCGGTGATGGTCGAAATGCCGAAACCGTCGCCGATGAACAGGATGACGTTCTTGGCGCGATTGGTGTTTGGCTGCTGCGCCAAAATGCGCTTCAGCGTTTCGTGACCGCTCTGGAAATAAGCGTCGCCAGTCTGGACGAGCCTGGCGTCGTCCGCCACCGCCGAAATTGTCGAAATTCCAAGAAAAACAGCGCTATAGCCCCATATTATCGCGCGCGCGAACATGCCCCTGATCCCCCCGCTGATTGAATTGCCCGGTTGCCCGATAGACGTTTCGCATGACGGCTCGGTGACGCGCCGATCTTTCCAAAATTCAAAGGAACCACTTGTTTACCATACGCGTTGCAGCATTCGGTTCAATCATCGGAGGCGCATATGAAGTCCGCAACCAGAATGCCGCTTGATATCTGCGCCGCGGCTGCGGGAAGCGTTTTCGCCTGCCAGCATGAAGAGAGTTCCAACGGCATCGGCAAGGTCTGGATGCTTTTGCCGGCTTCAGGTGTGATCGCGCTTACCGTGCTCCTCGTCTCGCTGCTCTGACGTTCAGCGCGGGCAGGCCAGCGCCCGTTCCGCCTGCTGGATGGTCGCTGCATTCGCCCGCTCGAACTGATTCAGCGGGACCTCGTTGACATTGTCGTACTGACAGCCGGCATTGCCGAATGTCGCGATGCCGCGGCGCGTGTTGAAGCAATAGCCGCGCTCCTTGTACATGCTGTTGCGCATCTGCCAGAGAAACTCGCAATTCGGGCCGCGCATCAGGTCGTTGAGGCGGAAATAGGTGCGGTCGCTGCAGCCGAAGACGTCGTAGCACTCGGCATGCACGGATGGGACGCTGGCCAGCACCATGAGGGTGCCGAGGCCTGCCGAGACTGCATTCAATCGTTTCCTCATCATTCTTATACTCCCGCGGCTTTCGTTGCGGTCTGCTGATCTATCAGTGATGGGCGCCGCCGCGACTCGCGCCGAAAAGCACGGCAATCCCTAAAACAGCGACACCGAGGCCGATCCAGAGCCATTGGTGCTGGCCGGTCATGAAGCTGCCGCCTATCAGATTGAGGCCTTGTGACGACCAGACGACGCCGACCACGATCAGCAGGCAGCCCAGAGCAGTAAGGACGGTCTTCATGTCGGCTGCATTTCTCTGTTTTCGCGTGGTAATCGAGCATGATCGTTGCATTTTCGAGATGGAACTCCAAGCCCGCTGCCGGAAGTGCCGGATATCGTCGCCATGCGGCACGAAATGATCATCTCCGAGTCATGATTTCGCCGTGCCGCACCGAAAAGCTGAACGCCATGAGAACAATCGAAATGACCGTTATTCCGACGCCGCCGAGAGGCGTCATGCCCCTCCTTCAGGAGCGGGCAGCCCGCCACGCGATCGTGGATGGAGGACCATTGGCTTTTGCCTGCGGCTCCTGTGGCCACGAGGTCCTGGAAGGTGTCCATACCGTTCAGATCCGCAATTTCGCAATCCGTTGCCATTCCTGCGGTGCGGTGAACACGTCACCTGAAAGAGCGCCTTCCTCTTAAGTCGCGGTCACGATAGCGACGCCCTTTGAACTGGGCTATCACGCCATTGATGATATCAAGGGCGATGAGATGGCCGATATTTCCGCAATCGAGAGCCGAGCTGCCGCAGCGCTGGATGTCGCCCGTCAGGCCGGTGCTCTCGCGCTCGGCTATTTTCGTGATCTTGGCGCATTATCGGTAGAACAAAAAGGCCATCAGGATCTGGTTTCCGAAGCCGACAGGGCCGTCGAAACATTGATCCGTGAAGAGATTGGTCGCCTTTTTCCCAACGATTCGGTGCTTGGTGAAGAGCAGGGGCTGAGCGACGGCAAAAGCGGCTTCGTCTGGGTCTGCGATCCGATCGACGGCACCGCGAATTTCGTGGCAGGCATTCCGCAATGGTGCGTCTCCATCGCCGTCGCCAAGAAAGACGCCGTGGTGATCGGCGTGATCTACGACCCTTGCGCCGATGACATGGTTTCGGCGGTGCGCGGGCAGGGGCTGCATCGCAACGGCCAGCCGCTACCGAGACTTTCCCCCGGTAGGATCACCGAAGGTTCGGTAGGCGTAGGGCTCTCAAACCGCATAGATTTTCGCACCACGACTGCGATCATCGATCGGTTGCTGGCACAAGGCGGCATGTTCTTTCGCAATGCTTCCGGTGCGCTAATGCTGTCCTATGTCGCGACTGGGCGGCTCATCGGTTATATCGAGCCGCATATGAATGCCTGGGACTGTCTGGCGGGTTTGCTGTTGGTCGAGGAAGCGGGCGGGCAGGTCCTGCCTTATGATGTCAACTCGTTCCTTTCCGGGGGAGGTTATGTTTTGGCTGCGCGCCCTGGCGTGTACGAGATTTGCCGCGATATTGCCGGCCTTTAGTAGCCGATATTTTTCAACGGAGCGCTCATGCTGACCTTTCATCGTCATTCGAAATCAGGTGATGACACAGTCGGCATCGCTATCGATCATCTGGTGATTGCCGGTTGGGCGGGGCGGGATGAAGCGGCCATCCAGCATCATATCGAGGAGCTTGCCGCGATCGGCGTCCCACGCCCGTCGAGCGTTCCCGTGTTTTATCGCGTCGGTGCTGCGACGCTGACGCAAACCGAGAGCCTTGAAGCGCTTGGGCCCGACAGTTCGGGAGAGGTGGAGCCCGTGATCGTCGCGATGGCCGATGGGTTATGGCTCGGCATCGGATCGGACCATACGGATCGAAAAGCTGAAACCGTAGGCATCGCATTGTCCAAGCAGCTTTGCGGCAAGGTGGTAGGGCACGACCTCTGGCCGTTGAGCGAGCTTGCCGGACACTGGGACCGGATAGAGATGCGTTCCTGGGCGCTGATCGACGGGCAGCGTGTGCCTTATCAGAATGGCACGCTGTCCGCACTGCGCATGCCATCCGACCTGATCGCCCGATACGGTGCCCTCCAGCCCGGGTCTCTGATGTTCGGCGGGACGCTTGGCGCGATTGGTGGAATACGGCCTGCCGCTCGTTTCGAGATGATGCTGTATGATCCGGTCATGGACCGGACGATGACGCATGCCTACGATATCAAGGCCTTGCCGATTGTCGCCTAGCGACGGCTTCAGGCCCAATTCGCTAGCCAGAACATTCAAGAGAAACAGCCTCAAGATTGACTAGCCGCCGAATTGCTTGGTTTGATTTACCAAATTATTCGATCGTCTTATCCGCTCTTGCGATTTCTGCTCATGAATAGATAATACTTGCGTCAGTGTCTGACAGTGGAGGCGAGTATGCCGGGACTGGAGAACAGCGCAAGCATTCGACGTTCAATCGAAATCCTGTCTCAAGATATTGATATTCTTGGATATACGCTTCGTGCAAGCCCCAAGAAGGATGTCGATTCATATCGTCAGAGCGGCTTGATCGATGCAATGAAGCGTCAGCGTAGTGCCTTGCGCTCGCAATTGCTGATATCGCAACTCCTGCCTTCTATGCGCCGGCAGTAGGCTACTCTTCGTCCTCGTCATCCTCATTCGGCTTCCGTCTGCCAAACGGGTCGTCGAGATTGCCGGCGGCGCGCCAATGGGCGGCGAAAGCATCCTTGATCCCCTCGACGCTTTGACCGGAAGCGGTGGCCCAGTTCTTTAGCGTGGCCTCGTCAGGCACTGTCCTCTTTTCGGTAATATGCCCGGCAAAAACGCTATCCAGCGCCGTTTGGGTGATGATCGACATCGAGTGTCCTCTTCAAAATCCGCCTGTCGCATTCCAACGCGCAAACTTCATGGAAGTTCAATGCTGACAGGCAGCGCGCCGGATATACAGCCGGTCCTGCCTTGCATTATTCCTCGGGCTGTTCGGCTGGTTGCTCGGCAGGCGCCTGCGTCGGCTCCGGAGCCTTTTTAGGCTGTTTAGTGGTTCGTTGCTTCTTGGCGACCTGTTTGCCCTTGGTGGCCTTTTTCTCTTCAGGTGGCGGCGGTTCGGACGCAGTCTGCGCGGTGTCGAACTTATAGGTCATCTGCTTGTCGGGCGGCGCGCTGTTCAGCAGGTCAGTCGAAGGCAGATAGCTGCAGCCGGCAACCAGCATAGTGGCCGCGGTTACGATCCAGATTTTCACGGGCGTCGGCTCCTTGTCGATCAAGGACAAGTTTTCCATTACCGAAGCCTCGACCGCAACCCGCATATTAGCAAGGCGACGACTGGCCGCAAAACCATAGACGGCCGGTTCGCGGCAGTACTGGCGCTTTGTTAAATGGTTTATCGCCCTCTCGCCACCGAACCTGGCGAATTACCAAGAGCGCGCCGACTTAAAATCTAAATGCAGGACCATCCCAAAATATGTGTTTTGAGCTCCAGCTCCAATAATTGCTTGATCGAAAAACCAATTCAGGCTGGACCGCAGGCGGATTGGCCCTGCTGCCTTGCGGTGCCTTGTGTCATCTGGCGGTTCCGCTCGCGCGCTATCTCAACCACGCGAGGGTATTTCAAAACCAGGTCACGGCGGCGCTCTCTCTCGGCGCCGGAAAGAGCGGATTTGGAAAGAAGTTGATCGACGACCTTGGTTGCAAGGCCTCTGGCATAGCCGGTGGTCGACTCATCCATGATAAAATCTCCCTGCCTAAATTTCTTATTCGGCGATTATTTTGGATATTGCGCCGAAGAACATGGCGGAATTTATAGCGATCGAATTCCCGTTTGGTTGTGCGTTTCCAAACAATTTGACAGTTCGTCGTCGATAAGCCGGCTAATCCCGTGAAATTCTGGCTGATCTCTGGCGTGTAGTTTTCGCCGATGCGGAAGGCATGGGTTTCGTATCCGTTACCGCCTCAATAACCTTGACCCTATCTAGGCCTGCTGGCGCTTGAGCGCCCGTAGCGGGTTAGGCTATCGGCGTTATAGGCCGCGTCGAGGCATCGGGAATAACGGATGATTTCTGGTGCCGGATGAGGGGATTGAACCCCCGACCTTCGGTTTACAAAACCGCTGCTCTACCGCTGAGCTAATCCGGCCCATTCGCGTCACGCGCTGTTACCACAGACTGCCGAGGAAACAAGCCACCCGCTTGATCAAACAGAAAGGGCCCCGCTTGCGCGAGGCCCTTCATGGTCGCAATCGCGGGTGAGATTAGTCTTCGCCAGTATAGGTGAAGATATCCCGATCCTTGGTCTCCGGCACAAAGAGCAGGCCGATCACAAAGGTCATCAAGGCGATGATGATCGGGTACCACAGGCCGGAGAAGATGTTGCCAGTCGCTGCGATGATCGCGAAGGCGGTCGGGGGCAGGAAGCCGCCGAACCAGCCGTTGCCAATGTGATAGGGCAGCGACATGCCGGAGTAGCGGATGCGGGTCGGGAAGAGTTCGACCAGCATGGCCGCGATCGGGCCGTAGACCATGGTGACATAGAGCACCAGGACGAAGAGCAGGCCGACCGCGGCAAGCGCGCGCCCATCGCTCAGGATCGAGAAGAGCCCGGGAGCCTTCAGGATCGATGCATCGCCAGCCTTCGGATACCCGGCGGCGAAAGCGGCATCGGCAATCGTCGCGCCGGCCTTATCGCCGGCATTGGCGACATCCGTGCCATTGACCTTGGCCGTCAAGGCAGAGCCTGCCGCGCCCGGCTTCAGTTCATAATGCATCGAAGTCGATGCAAGATTGCGGCGGACGAGATCGCAGGGCTGGGTGAATACCCGCACGCCGACCGGGTCGAAGAGCGAATTACAGGTCGCGGGATCGGCGGTCAGCTCGATCTTCACGTTCTGCGTCGCGCTCACCAGTTTCGGGTTGGAGACCTCGGCAAGCTTGCCGAAGAGCGGAAAGTAGGTCGCCGCCGCGATCAGGCAGCCAGCCAGCAGGATCGGCTTGCGGCCGATCTTGTCAGAAAGACTGCCGAAGACGATGAAGAACGGCGTGCCGATGAACAGGGACAGGGCAATAAGCCAGTTCGCTGTGGAGGGATCGACCTTCAGTGTCTGCGTCAGGAAGAATAGAGCGTAGAACTGGCCGCAATACCAGACGACTGCCTGGCCGGCCGTGCCGCCGAGCAATGCGAAGATCGCGATCTTGGCGTTCTTCCATGTGCCGAAGGCCTCGGTGAGCGGGGCCTTGGACTGCGTGCCTTCCGCCTTCATCTTCTGGAAGGCCGGCGATTCACTGAGCTGCAGGCGGATCCAGATCGAGAAGCCGAGCAGGATGATCGACAGCAGGAACGGCACGCGCCAGCCCCAGGCGTTGAAATCATCCGGTGTCATGCTGCCGCGCAGCACGATGATCACGATCAGTGACAGGAACAGGCCGACCGTCGCGGTGGTCTGGATCCAAGACGTATAATAGCCGCGGCGGCCGGCCGGAGCATGTTCCGCAACGTAGGTAGCGGCGCCGCCATATTCACCGCCGAGCGCCAGACCTTGGAGCAGGCGACAGACGATGAAGGCGACTGGCGCCAAATAGCCGATGGTCTGGAAGGAGGGCAGCACGCCGACGACGAAGGTTGCGATACCCATGATCGTCATCGTGACGAGGAAGGTGTATTTGCGGCCGATCATGTCGCCGAGGCGACCGAAGACCAGCGCGCCGAAGGGGCGCACGGCAAAGCCGGCGGCGAAGCCGAACAGCACGAAGATGAATTTTGCGGTCGCGTTGTCGCCTGGAACGAAGTTGGCGGCGATATTGGCCGCCAGCGAGCCCGCCAGATAGAAATCATACCATTCGAAGACGGTACCGGCGGAAGAGGCCATGATGACCTTCTTCTCTTCGGCCGTCATCGGACGCGCGGCTGCGCCCTGTGTTGCTGCCATTGTCATGGGCGGTTCCTTCTCCCCAACTTCCATTACGGTGGCTGGACACCACTGACTGGACCGGTCCGCTTTGCCGAAGGCGACGCGGATCTTGACTGAACGCGGTTGTGTACCAGCTCTCCAGTCCGGAATTTATCGAACCCGCGCGAAGCGGTCGAGGCTACAGCCATTGCGACTTTGTCTAACAGACTTTGGTCTAGGTTCGGGCTTGACGCCCGTTTTTCGCGGGCTGTTGTTGATTGCCGGCTGTGCGCACTGGCAAACATGGTGAACAATTGCTAAAGGTTGCTGTGAGGAGGCCGCCTCAGCGTTCAGGAGTAAGCAGATGATCCGTCATCCGCTCATTGCGATCACGGCCGTTCTTTCCATCGGATTTGCAACACAGGCTCTGGCCCGATCTGGCGCTGGCGCCGCCGGGCATGGTGGAGCATCGGCTGTGGGTACAGGCGCCCATGCCGGGGCGGCGAGGGCAGGGGGAGCCGTTCGCGGCTCGGTAGTTGCCGGTGCGCGAGGCTATCAAAACAGCGCTGCTTCTGCAGGCTATCGGTCCTACGGCTATGGCCGCTACGCCGGTTACGGCGCGCGGAGCTATTCCGGCGGCCATTTCGGCAGAGGCGCATATGGCGTCGCACCCTTTGGTACGCCAACCTATGTCGCGTCCGGCGTTTTCGTGCCGGGCAATCCGACGCAGACACCGATCGCGCCGCCAGCCATCTATCAGATCGAGCGTACGGGCGCTGTCGTGCGCAACGGCCGGATGGTCTCGTTCAGCCGCCGGCCCGGTATCTATCCCGTCGGTGTCAGCGATGGCGTTCAGCCGACATTTACGTCGTGCGGGTGCCGCGCGGCTAAGTGTTAAACTTTGCCGAGCGCCGTCGTGACTGCATAAAGGCTGATCGCGGCGGCGTTCGAGACGTTGAGGCTGCGGATCACGCCTGGCATGTCGAGGCGGACGACCGTGTCGCAAAGTTCGCGTGTGCGTTGGCGCAGGCCTTTGCCCTCCGCGCCAAGCACCAGCAAGAGCGGACGGCGCATGGTGACGGAGCCAATGGCCGCCGGCGCATCCGAATCCAGGCCGACGCATTGGAAACCGCGCTTCGCCAATTCTTCCAGCGCGTTGCCGAGATTTTTCACCTGGCAGAATGGCACGTGCTCCAGCCCGCCGGAGGCGGCTTTCGCCATCACGCCCGTAACTTCCGGGCTGTGCCGCTCCGTGGTCAGGATCGCGGAGACACCGAAGGCGGCGGCTGTGCGTACTATGGCGCCAACGTTGTGCGGATCGGTGACCTGATCGAGCGCAACGACCAGCGCATTATCCCCAAGGTCATCGAGCCCTAGCGGCTCCAGCGGCTCGGCCAACAACAATACGCCCTGATGTACGGCGTCAGCGGTCAGTTGCCGGCCGATATCGTCTGGTTTGACGATGACCGGCTCGATCGGTAGCGGACCATCTTCCTTGAGGCGCAGCGCCCCGTTTTCCGTCGCGATGAGCCGTACGAATGTGCGGCGAGGATTGGCGATCGCCTCGCGTACCGAATGGATGCCGTAGATCAGGTTCAGCCCATCGTTGCGTTCGCCGGGCGGCGGCTTGCGTTCAGGGCGGTTTTCCCAGCGTCGCGTCTTGCCGCGAGCCGGAGGGCGGGACGTCTTCAAGCCGGAAGGTCGGCCGCCCTTGTCGAAACTCATTTCGGATTACCTGCTGATCTGCCGCCGCCCGTTTGGGCATCCGCCTCATAGCAACGAATATGCTGCGCTTTCAATCATGTCAGAACATCTGCAGCGCCATGCCAAAATCATCCCGTGATCGTCTTTTCTCAAGTTTTTCCGAACGCGACCGTTGAGGCGAGACGATTACTTGCCGTTCCTGTAGCTTCGTTCAATATTGCGATTGAACAATAAGATCAGGGGGCTGGGATGGCGATCATAAATCCCAAGATCATTGCTTGGGCTAAAGTGAAGATTGGTCAGAAAGTCGGCCGCGGGCAGTGCTGGGATCTGGTCGAGCAGGCCGTCGTCGCGTCAGGAGGCGCAAGCTCGGGGTCACTGGGGCCCCTCGGGGACGACGCCGACTATGTCTGGGGCCAGAAGATCACGCCCGCATCCTCGGCGATCGCCGGTGACATTCTCCAGTTCCGCAATTTCGAGCAGTCGAGCGTCACTGTTAGCAAGGTCACCTATCTGGACACGAAGCCGCCGAGCGTCGTCACCGAGACCGACGACCCGCAGACGCTGAAATATCCCCATCACTCGGCGATCATCGAATCGATTTCCGGCAGTCAGGTCATCCTGCTGGAACAGAATGCCGACCCTTCGGGGCAATTGGTGCAGCGA
>FTCV01002356.1_pt1 | contig 11758 bp, 14 predicted proteins | sample 1639691 | NCBI WGS metagenome assembly FTCV01 (sample SAMEA3914864, study PRJEB12502) | metagenome | biome: forest; material: soil | place: USA | collected 2012-03-12 | depth 0.3 m
CCGACTTCACCGGCGGCGACCTCCCCGGCTGGCTGGCCCTGCCCGGCGACACCATCGAGGTGCGCAACGGCATCGTCGGCAACGCGCAGGACGGCGTCGACTTCGTGGAGCTGGACTCCACCCACAACAGCTCGATGCTGACCTCGTTCAACACCGTGCTGGGCCAGACGTACCAGCTGACGTTCTACTACTCCGGCCGCCCGGCCAGCACCGCCTACAACGGCTCGTTTGCCGGCGGCCTCGTGCCCTCGAGCTCCGACGGCCTGTCGGTGAGCGTGGCGGGCACCACCGTCAACCTCACGTCGCCCACCAACACGTCGACGGACAACCTCTGGACGCTGTACACGGCCACGTTCACGGGCACCGGCAAGTCGATGTCGCTGATGTTCTCGGCCACCGGCGACAACGACTCGTACGGCGCCTCGCTGGACGACGTGAGCGTGACCGCGGTGCCGGAACCGGCGACGCTCGCGATGCTGGGCGCCGGCCTGCTGGGCCTGTTCGGCCTGCGCCGCCGCCGCGGCATCCAGCGCTGAGCCATCGCGGCTGACGCAAAGGCCGGCGGAGCGCGCAGCGCCCGCCGGCTTTTTTCATGGGCGGTTGGTTTTGAAAAGTCTTGCGTTTCGCTTGCCGCGATCGCCTAATCGCGCCGGCCCTTCCATCCCGCGGTCCGCACGACGCCATCGCTACTCAACCACGCAGACCATGAACCCTCTTCGATTCGCAGTCGCCGTCCTTGTTGCCGGAACGTCCGTCGTGACCCATGCGAGACCGGCCGTTCTGCCCCCACTGGCGCCGCAGATCGGTCGGGACTTCGTTCATCCGCACATGTTGGTCGACGTCGGCGGCGGAAGAAGGATGAATCTGGTTTGCCGCGGGGAAGGAAGCATCACCGTGGTCTTCGACTCCGGCCTGAGCGATTGGTCGAGCATATGGGCCTTGGTGCAACCTGCCGTCGCCACCAGGACGCGCGCGTGTACCTACGATCGAGCGGGGATGGGCTACAGCGACGTGAGTGGTCGACCGAGCACACCGTCCAACATCGTCGCTGACTTGCACCAGCTGCTGATGAACGCTGACATCCGGCCACCCTATCTGCTCGTCGGCCACTCGCTCGGAGGCTTCAACATGAAGTTGTACGCCGCGACGTATCGCTCTGAAGTCGCTGGCATGGTGCTGGTCGATCCTTCGGAAGAGCGAGGCATGGCGCGCGTGGGTTCCGTCGTGCGCGCTCGCTTTGGCGACGCTGCAGTCGACGGGGCTCTTGCCTTCGAAAAAGCGGAAGGCATCGAATACCAGGCCGTCTTGGCCGCATGTGCCAAGGAAGCCGCCAGTCACGATCTGTCTCCGACGTCCAAGTCATACAAGGACTGTGCGGATCCGGTGCGGTCGCCTTTGGGCGTGGACATCGCGGCAGCGCGCCTACAACTCCAGGTTCGAAGCGCCTATCAGGCGGCACAAGCCTCGGAATTGGCGAACAGCGTCCTCCAGCAGCCGGCAAACGCCACCCTGGACGCCATCTATGCCAAGGCTTTTGTGCCCGAAGTCTTCGGCGACATGCCGCTCGTCGTTCTCAGTCGCAGCATCGTCATGCCTGGAACGCCGTATGGCGAAATGCGCAATTTCCAAAACCAGCTGCTGCATGAGCAGACGGCCATGCTGTCGACGCACGGCGTGCACCGCGTCGTTCCCGAAACCAATCACAACATCGAAGTCGAGCAACCCCAGGCGATCATCGATGCGATCGAGGATGTCTTGCTCGCGGTTGGCAAGTAGGCGTCCGCCACCAAACGGCTTCCTTGAGCAGACGCTCAAAGCCCGGCGAGAGCGGCTGCTTCGGCCCACGACCAACTTGACGTGACAAGCCAGGACGCTTCACCAAGCATCGGACTTGCCGGTCGTGGCGCGCTCCATCCCCGTCGTTCTCGCCACGAGAATGCCACCTTCATCGATGGGGGAAAAGGCGGTGTCGAGGACATCGTCTTGCCTGGCGACGCCCATGTCCTCGTTGCCGCAAAGTAGCGATGCAAACGGCTCGTTCCATGCCAGGGCGGTGACATCGCCCCTGGCGACGTGCAGCGACGCGATCTCCCGCCCCTGGTCGAAGATCTTGATACTCTCGAAGCCACCGACAGCGACGCTTTCCCCAGGGCCGCCCAGCGCTTCCGGATCGAAGTTCACCGGCATCGGAACGACCTCGGTGAACTCTACGCCCAGGGCAAAGCGGGGGGACTCGATTTCACACTTCGTCGACCTCGTGTGTGAGAGGCAGTCAGTCGGGCAGGTCGCTGACCTTGAACACGAGTTCGTCTGCGACGGCGGGTTCGCTGAACGCATACACCGGTATGTCACTGACCGCCTCGCCGAATCTTCGCTCGGGGATGGACTGTGAATAGTCGAGGGGAGCGATACATCTCAATATATTCATGATGTAGTACTCCGACTCCAGCATCTGCAGCGGCAACCATTGCACACGACTGCTCAAGGCACCAGCCAGGGCCTCTCGTGCCCTTTGACTGAGTGCGGGAATCGTGCGCATCCCACGAATGCTTGAAATGTCCATGAGCTGCCTGGCTCGACCGCGCCGGACGGAGCTCGAAGCGGCCACGGGTATCGGAACCCAAGCGTCACACGCCGGAGCGAGTGGTCCGATCGCGCGCAAACGCGGATAGTCTTCAGCTCGCACGGCGTGCAATCCATCTGCCGCATCGATCGAGCCAAGTGAATAGACACGCATGATGTGGACGCTACCCGGGCGATGAGCCAGTCCCGAAGCGTCGTCCATTCTGCGCTGAGGCGGCCATTGCCGACGGTCGGCTCCTGGCCGTGCCCCGACACGGCCCAGCGGCCGCTCAGACCTTCGACGCTTCGACGTTCTGACGGGCACGCTCGCGCCACATCGCCAGCTTTGCCAGCACGGCCGGGCTCACCGGTGCCGGCGTGCTCGGGTCGGCCGTGTGGGCGATCTTCAGCTGTTCGTTGTGCTTCTTCATCACCGTGTAGGTCAGCAGCGCCTGCATCGCGGCACGCACGGTCGTGACCTTGATGGGACTCGACAGCTTCAGCGTCATGGAGTCCTTCAGGTCGGCGGCGGGGTCGGAGCCGGTTGGCGGATTGTTGGTGGCCTTCAGAGCCGCCCGCCCCTGGTAGAAGCCCTTGCGGTCGGCGACGTAGGCACCGCCGATGACCAGGTCCTCGAAGTTGACCGTTTCGGACCAGTTGGCGGGGTTGACGTGGAAGATCAGGTTGAAGTTCTCGCCGTCGCGCTTGCGCTTCATCAGCACCGGGAGCTCGTCGTTCCAGAAGATGCTGCCCACGGTCAGGCCGTGAGGCATCCACACGTGGATGTCGCCCGTCAGCCCCTTGGCGTACAGCGCGGACACCGCGCCCCAGAACTGAAGCGCCGCCTCGTTTCGCGCGGCGAATTCCTGGCCCGTCTCGTTGGCCTTCGGACCTTGCGGCGCCAGCTTCAACTTGCCGGCCGTCAAGCCCAGCGGCGACTCGCTCAGCACCTTGCCCGGGCCGCTCGCGAGGTCGGCCTTGGCCTTGTCCTGGGCACCGTCACCACCCCAGAGTGCGCCTGTGGACGGCGTCGCCAGCCCGAAGTCTTCCTGGAGGATCCGTGCGAAGTCGGTGAACGCCTCCTGCCGCTTGACCGTCTTTCCGATCAGGAACAGCTGGGCGAGCTCGGTGATCTTGCTGTTCCAGTCGGGACGGCGCGCGAGCAGCTTGTTGGACACGCTGCCCTTGGTCCGGTCGCGAAACGCCTGGATCTGGTTCTCGATCAGGTTCTTGGCTTCGTTGAACTCGGCATCGGAGACGGTAATCGGCGGCTCACCAAACGTTTGCGGCATGTTGATCCTCTCGGCATTGCGGTGGCCCGACGCGTCGTCAGTCCGGGGGAGGCATTGTGGCGTCCACGCGCAGACCCCAGGCATCCGCGCCTAGGGATAGGCAACGGACGAAACGCCAGCGCCCGGGATCCGACCCGCTGTGGACTTCGACAACGTTGATTCCGGCGCCGCGAAGCGGACGATCTCGACGTCACGCGATCCGGCGCGACCGCCGGGATGCAGGTAGAGGGGCTCGACGAAAGAAGGTGGCACGTGGATGGTTGAACCACCAAACCACGCGCCACGCCAGCCGAAGCTGCACCGGTGAGAGGACGCGACCCGATCTCAGGAGAAAGATGGGTTTGCATAAACCCACGCCTTGCCACTAGGCCACCTGCCCCCCAAGCGCACGCTTGTCGAATGCGCTTGGGTGGGCAGGACAGGAATCGAACCTGTGTCTTGGGTCCGGACGACTCTTGCAAGCCGCCCAGGAGGGTCCGCCTCGGAATGACCGATGCTCTAGAAGATAAGACTATTGAGGCGAAACGAGAACGCGAAGGATCGTGTGACGACGGGTCAATCTCCTGCAGCCGTATTCCAATTCCGGCACGTCCTTGCCAAGAGAACACGAGCGCAGCGCAATGCTCCACGACCGGATTCGCTTGGTAAGGACGGGTGGATTCGAACCACCAACCCTGCAAGCCTGTGTCCGACGGCACCTTGACAATAAAGATAAGGATGCCTCAGTGCCTCCCGTTGCCGGGAAACGATTCGGATCATAGTCGGAACGTGCTTACTTGAACGCCTGCAGCAGGTAGGCCGTGATCGCCGCGCCCACCTTGCCATCGACCACCTCGGCCGTGTTGGCGCGCATGCGGGCCTGCTTGGTCGCCGCGATCAGGTCGTCGATCAGCTCGATGGCCTGCGCCTTCTGCAGCGTGGTGGCCGCGCCCGACAGCTTGATGTTGGTGAACGTGCCGACGACGATGTCCTTCTCCACCACGTCGACTTGGGCCGGGTGCTTGTCCGTGGCGGGCGCCTTGATGAACGGCTCCTTGGTGCGCTCGGTCTTGGTGGTGATGTCGGCGTCGACCGCCGTCCACGAGCCCTTGCGACCGTCGTCGGACGGCTCGTACTTGGTGTCGGCACGGTTTGTGGGCATGGCGTGGAACACCTTGCGCAGTTCCTCGAGCCGGCTCTCCAGGCCCAGCAGCTCGTCGACGGGCACGTTGCTGGCGAGCGTACGGCCATCGGCCAGCACGATGTCGCCCCGCGCGATCTGGTTGGTGAGCGACTTCTGCAGCAGCACGTCCTCGGCGTTCGCCCAGTGCTTGAACAGGTACTCCAGCGTCTCGACCACCGTGGTGGGCAGTTGCCGATGTTCGCGCGCGGCCGCCTCGGTGGCCGCGTTGGCGGGGTCGTCCTTGATCAACTTCAGCGACTTCAGGTGGCCCGAGAAGTAGTCGGCCGCCTTGTTGAATTTGCGCGAGGTGTCTTCGAGCAAGGTCTTCACCTGGCCCGTGCGGGCCTTTTCGACGGCGAGGATCTCGTGCAGCTTTGCCTTGTTGGCCATGTTGTGGATTCCCTGGAAAGGACTTGTTGATCGATCGGGCGCGCGCTTGCACTGCGCGAGCCGAAAGGCGGATGAGACCGCCTGTCCGAAGAAAAAGTATAGGGGCCGTCGACGGCGCTACCGCGCGTCATTCGGGCCGAAAACCCGCCCGAATGACGCGCGCGGCGTGGCTACCCCTAGGACGCAGTCGATGGAACGATCGAAGCGACGACGACGGAGACTGCCAGCGACCCGTTGCGGACTTCCAACTTCGCGATCATAGGATCGCACACCAGTCATTCGATGTGGCTTCGTAGGCATCGCGTGCAGCTCATCAGCGAAGCGGAATTCATCTGTGCGCTGTTCGGCAGCTCGATCGTTTGCGACGGCTTCGGTAGACAATCCAAAGCCACGGCCGCAACCGAGCGGTCGATAACACCTTAAACGACGGGGCTGGAAGGCTGCTAAAGGACGACCGTCAACGTCAAGGTTCAACAGAGGCTACTATGCCGATCATCGACTTCAAAGAGATTGCCGAGGCCTCTAAAGGCGAAGCAAGAGACTCGTTCGAACTGTTCGCTCGCGACTTTCTGGAGATGCTTGGCTACAAGGTTTTGGCAGGGCCCGATCGAGGCGCGGATGGCGGCAGAGACCTGCTTCTCGAGGAGGTCCGTTCAGGCATTGGAGGCGAGACTCGCGTCAAGTGGCTTGTAAGCTGCAAGCACAAGGCGCACTCTGGAAGCTCCGTGACCCCCACCGACGAGCAAGACATTTTCGATCGTGTGCGGTCGCATGCCTGCAAGGGATTCATTGGTTTCTACTCCACTCTTGCCAGTACGGGTCTCGCAGGAAAACTTGAGGGGCAAAAGTCTGAGTACGAGCAGCAAATCTTTGATCGCGAACGCATAGAGCACGAACTCCTGAAGTCGCCACAAGGTCTTCAATTGGCTCGGCGCTACTTCCCCACTTCAGTTGCGGCGTGGTCGCGCGAACATCCGACGCCGGCCACTCTATTTTCAGACTCAGGAAACTTGCCCTGTGAATATTGCAAGCGAAATCTGCTTGAGCCTCAGCCGCACGGCATCGTGACAAGCTACGAGCCAATGGAGAGCAGAGAGACTGTCGAGTTGTTGTGGTGCTGTAAGGGAAATTGTGACCGCCAGCTAGAGCGCCTAATGCTCGAAAGAGACCTTGTCAGCAGTTGGCGAGACATCAGCGACTTGACGATCCCCACTGTTTTCATCGCATGGGTGATGGCGACGCTGAATCAGATCCATTCCGGAGCAGGCTGGTCAGAGAAAGCGTTCGATCAAGCGAAGACTCTGATGCTCAAAGTCTTTCCGTATGTTTCCAGACACCTTACCGAAGATGAGAAGTCAGAACTTGCGTCGCTCTCAACAATCCCCAGCTACATGGGCGGCTTTGACTATGGGCAAGACTAATACGCAGCCGGAGTATGGTCTTGTCTTTTGCCTGCGCTAGAAACGCAATAGCCGGAGCAAAAGGCAAGGCCTCGAAACTGGACGCGCGGTCGGATCGCTGGTTTGCCTTGCTGATTGAACAACTGCAGCGTCCAGCTAGCCTATGTTCTCTTCCCGTTTAGCGCCCTGTCGGTTGCCTCTATGTAGAACCGATCAGGAGTTTGGCCACCGCGGCAAGTCATCGTCATCGACCCTGCTTGCAGAAGCTTGCTTGGCAGCTTGGATCGCAGCTCGGATTGGCATCGCCTTGCACGAGTGGATGTCGATGCCCTGAACGAAGTCCTGAGGAAGCCCACGCAAGACGTCGTGCACGCGAAGACTCAGTTCCGAGTCGGTCACGCCGCGAATGAGATCGCGACAGGTGTCCAAAGCGTTAAACCGGTTCTGCCGAATCGCGCTCAAGCAAGCGTTCCTCAATGCCTCGGCTTTGTCTGCCTGCCCCACGTTCGGCGACAAGAACAGGGTCTTCATGTTGTCCGCAATAGTCTCGGCAAACGTCCACCCATAGTCAGCCTGCTCGACCATTCGCCGGTAGCTGGCAAGGAAAGAACTCATAGCGCTCTGAGTGGGTGCTTCCGCAAGCAGTGCGAACAGCTCACGAGGCAGTTGCAAGCAAATCTGACGTTGATCTTCTCCATCGACGCCTGACAACTCTTCGATGAACCGCAATAGATCAGCGTCGGGGATGCGCTGGTTCGAACGCAGGCTTGCGTTAATGGAATTCAGCGTCGCGTAGACCCGCCCAGCGTCAACTATTCGCCCAAGGATCGCATCGAAAGCTACCTGCAGGCTTGCCTTCAGCTCGCTCACGTTCTGGTAGCGCCGATTCTTGTCTGGTGCGCTACTCCGCTCAAGAACTGGCCACAGCTGGGCTGGGACGTCGCCGCGAAACATCGCTGAAGGATCTAGTCCGGTCAACATCACGTAGAACGACTTGCCGAGCATGTAGATGTCGGCGCAGGGCTCGGCATCGCGGAAGCCGCCAGGGGTGAAGAACTCTGGCGGGATATATCCATGCGTACCTGCCAACTGCGTCGTTCGAGTGTTCCCAGTGGAGGAATCGTCCTCGCAGCAGAGACCAAAGTCCGACACCACGATCGCTTGCGAGTTGACGAGGAAGTTCTGCGGTTTGATGTCGCGATGCATGATGCCGCGCTGATGCAGTTCATCGACACAGTTAAGCATGCGCATGAACGTGTGCTCCATGAACTCCATGTTGCCCCGTAGCTCTGGGCTGCGAGACAGCAGGTCGCCGCCATCGAAGAACGGCATCACAAAGTATGGCGGCTCATGTTGCAGGTCGGCATCGACGATCGGCACCACCTGGGTACTTCCTCGGAAGTCCTGCATGATGCGGACTTCCCGGCGAAACCGCGTCAGCACCTCGGGGTGGTCGATCTTGCAGTGCTTGAGGACGCACCGTTCGTTGGGCCTGTCAATGTGGTTGACGAAAAGGACCGTCCCCATCCCGCCTGCGTCGCTGCAAGGCCCTGCACCGCCCAACTTTCGAACATCATCGGCTCTTGAGGACTGGTCGTCATCGCGAGTCTCCCTCTTCCTTTTGCGCCAATCATAGGACGATTGCTGGACAGGGACACCCTGGTGCCGGCTTCTAGGCGCAGCGAGGATCGCGCTGAGGCGCCTACCGCAAAGCCGTCGTCTGCGGCCGACCGCTCCTGGCCGCGTGGCGCCAGGTAGCGGTCGACGCGATCGTAACGCCATCGACCCAAAGCGGAAGTAACGCTCAACGGATTGAACGCCGCGAAGCAGACGCTCCAAGCCACCATTCAAGCGGTAGCTTCGTCGGAGGCGGCCAGCAGAACGTGCGGCCTCCAGTTTCGCCAATGGCCTTGCGCCACACGTCCCCCGGGAAGAAGCCGCGTGTTGCCAACTCGCCGAAGAGCGCTGAACCTCCGGTTGCTTCTGTCGGCACGACGATTGGCGCAGGCTTGTCTCTCAATTCGATAAACAGCACATCGGAGTGATCGAGACCTTCGTCGCGAAAGCAGACCCGAACGATTTCTGACCAACTGAAGACATGGTTCCAGCGCACGTCGTTGCCGTCGGGTGTGCACATCCGAACGCCCTCGTCATCGAACTGGACGAAAAGTTGCTCGCTGAGGGGCTTGGGCGGATCCACGAAGCCAAACCTGGTCGCCAGGAGGTACTTGGTAGCGGGAAGCCGAACACCACGAGAATAAGACTGCGTTGATGATCGAGGTGTCGCCCCGCCGCCCCGTGAAGATGGGGCCGTGCATCAGCATGCTGGCGAGGTAGGCAAGTCCAGCACCAACGATCCCGGTGGCAATCAGCCCTCCGACGAAGTGCGCAGCCGCACCTCGCAGGAAGCAGACGAGCGCGATCGCAAAGCAGAAGCCTCCGAACAGGTAGGACATCCACGCCTTGTCCGGTTCGGCTTGAGAGGCGAAGGCAAGCATCATCAGGCCGAAAACTCCGGCAAAGAGGGCAATCAGCAGGCGGGCGATGAGGGACATGACGTGACCGATCGCGGGATCGTTGGAGCGAGAAGTGCCTTCGACTCTGCTGCTAGGCTACCTCAAAGCGGTCACTGACCGTCGACCGCTCCTGGCCGGGTGCAGCCCGCAAGCCTCGCAGTCCAATCGTACCGCTGCCAGCCGGCCGAGTGCATCATCTACAGACGATGTCGACCAGTTGCTTCAAAGATCTCGGCACCTCGGTAACCACCGCTTGTCGCTGCCCAACCCGCTCATTGAAAGTAGCGCATCACGAGGTCGACGTGCGAAAAAAGAAGGTACACCAGAGCTACCCCCGGCAAGACGGCCACCACGACACCCAGGAGACGATTAGCTAGCCTTTGATGCGGCCGTCTCTCGAGGAACAGCAGGATGCGAGCCAGACCGAAGAACACGGCCACCAGCAGCGCGAGTGCGACGAGATATGCCAACCATCCAGACGCGCTTGTCGGGCGCCGTGGCAGAAGCAGGACGACGATCCCGATCACGCACGCGAAGACTTGCGCCACGATGACCAAGAACCTCTCGGCGCCGGCCTGCATCGATCCCGCCCCGCGGTTCTGTTGTTCAGTCGTCAAACTCGCTAACTCCAGATGGGAATCGCTGGCCTATCTCGCTGCCCGAAACCAGACGCTGGCGATCGGCCGCTTCTGGCCGGCTACGGACCTCCGGTGAGAGGGTTAGCTCAGGTCTCACTTGGAAAGAGTTCTGCATACGTCGGGTCGGCATGCTCCCATTGCGCACGCTTCACAACGAGGTACTGGCGCACGACGCTCAGGTCAACAGTTGGCGGGATGTTGATGGACATGTAGCCGCTGTTCGCGCCCTCGTAGCTGCAGCCCAAATCCAAGAGGCCCTGTAGCACTTGATCAGACTCGTTTCCATCCTGGACGGGTGGATCGAAGATGAGCCTCACGGTTCGGTTCCCCGACTTCTTGACGACTTGCCGAAACGTCGCACGGTCTTCGCGGGGTCGAACGGCGCGAAGACCACATCCTTCCAGGACACCGAGTAGGCATAGAAGGGAGAGTTTTCCAGTCTGTATTGGTCATTCCCGAGCGACGTGGCCCAGAGTGTCTCGACCTGAGCCGAGCCGTCATCCGCTGGCACGCGAAATAGGACTTTTGAATCTGGAGATGAGAGTTCTGTCATCCATGTTCCTCCGAAGCTGCCGTTCCCGACAGTCCGGTCATGGCCGTACGCGGCCCGGAAGCCACCGGAGCGATTGCAACGGTGTCGCCCCGAAGCGTAGGGAAGGCGTGTGGGGTTACGCCTCGTAATTGTCAAGCTCCTGACGGGGCAAAGACCAGTAAGGCGGAGCGTTCCTCGCCAACTTGTCATAGTCGGCCAGCGGCCGTTCCTGGTCATATCTTATGAAATCGCCCATATCGGCAATCACCAACCGAACCACTGAAGCCAGCGGGCCGTACCCGTGGTTGTCGATTTGATATTTCGCAGAGCCTACACTGATGTCGAAGTAAGAAAAGAAGTTCGCAAATACTTGGCCAAGAGTTTTTCTTCTTGGATCGAGGATCGATTGGCCGGGCACCATCTTGCTCCAGTCGACGAAGTCAACTGGCTGCGCAAAGAACCATGGCTTCAGTATCGCCATCAGTGAGGCCGCGGGATCTAGGTCCTCCGGCCTAAGATAGCGCCGATACAACCGATCAAATATCACCTCCCATGATTTGTCCTGATGATTGACCGCTGCGTGAGGAATGCAGCTGAAAAATAGGTGGACGTCGGGAACTGTACCTAGCTGCATCAGTCGCTGACCTGCGGCCAGGCCAACGTGCCGCACCTGATTCGAATTGGTGTTTGTCATTTGATCATTGGATGAGAAAGATTGCCCTCATCGCGAAGTGCCACCGAACGCCTCTCTGACAGCGCCCGGCACGAACTCATGCAGTGAAGAGCCACCGCCGGCGTGCGAGAGAAGTAGTTGATCTCGCATTCGGCCTTTGGCGAAGCCCAGCACCGGAACCAGATGATCTTCTTCGGTGGAAACGACCTGCGAACCATCAATGATCGCGCCGACATCAAAGGCGATGCCCTCGACTAGCTCCTGCAGGCGCTTGCCTTTGATGCTAGCGGCCTCGAGGCGCTGTCGAACGCTGCCAACAAGAGCCTGGCTCAGGAGAGCCTGGTATTCCTCGTAGTCCCCGTCGCCTTCCTCGTAGACGATGTCCATTCCGTCTCCTCCCGACCGACCAAATCGTTCGCCCGCATCCTAGCCCATCCGCTAGAAGCAGACGTTGGCAGACGACTGCTGTTGGCCGACTCAAGCCGCAGGCGAGCTACTGCGGCCACGATAGGTCTCTTTCCAGTGACGAATCGGGACGAAGGTTTCCTCCCTGGAACTGTCGAACACGATCCAGCCGCCACAAGCGTCCGAGA
>FTCV01000856.1_pt1 | contig 11749 bp, 8 predicted proteins | sample 1639691 | NCBI WGS metagenome assembly FTCV01 (sample SAMEA3914864, study PRJEB12502) | metagenome | biome: forest; material: soil | place: USA | collected 2012-03-12 | depth 0.3 m
ATATTGTCTGGGAGAGTGTCGTGAGTGCGGTCTATATTGCTGGCGTAGGAATGACGGATCTTGGCAAGCGGCCCGACCGTTCGGTGAAGGATCTCGTGCGTGAAGCCGTCGCCGGCGCTCTTCTCGACGCGGATGTAGATCTCGGCCAGATCGAAGCAGCTTGGTTCGCCAATTCGCGCCAAGGCCAGATGGAAGGCCAGAACTCGATCCGCGGTCAGTGCGCGTTGCGTGCCATTGGCTGGGAGACAGCGCCGATCATCAATGTGGAGAATGCGTGCGCGGGTGGGAGTACCGCGTTCAATCAGGCGATGACGAGTATTCTCGCGGGGCAGCACGACATCGTCCTGGCGGTCGGCGCGGACAAGCTGTTCTACCCCGACAAGAAGTCCGAAATGTTCAAGGCATTCAACGGGGGCACGGACGTCCATCTGGTTGAAGAGACGTTCCAACGACTGGCGGTCTTGGGCGCGGCGGCAGTGCCGGACACGGTTCATGACGACATGCGCATCGGAGCGCCGGGCCGGAGCTTCTTCATGGATATCTATGCCGGCATGACCCGTCAGCACATGGCGCGTTTCGGCACGACGCAGGAGCAGATTGCAGCATCGGCGGCAAAGAACCATACGCATTCGCGGCATAACCCGCGCGCGCAATACCGCATGCCGATGACGATCGAGCAGGTACTCGCAGACCCGTCCGTCGTGTGGCCGCTGACGCGAGCCATGTGCTCGCCGATGAGCGACGGCGCCGCGGCCGCGATCCTTGTCAGCGAGGCGGCCCGGCGGCGCCTCGGCGCCCGGCGGGCGGTCAGGATATCATCGTCGGTGATCGTGACCGGTTCGAACCGTGAGCCGGATGATTATGATCGCCACACCGGCCGGATTGCTGCGCTGAAGGCATATGAAAAGGCGGGCGTAGGGCCAAGTGATATCGACCTTGTGGAACTGCATGATGCGACATCCTTCGCGGAGATCGTCCAGATAGAGAATCTTGGCCTTTGCGCGCGTGGCGAGGGTGGTCCGACGACGCTCTCAGGCGCGACGGCGCTTGGCGGCCGGGTTCCGGTCAACGTCTCGGGCGGCCTGGTATCGAAAGGCCATCCGATCGGCGCCACCGGCCTTGTGATGATCCACGACGTGACGCGGCAGATCCGCGGCGAAGCGCAATCGGCGCAGGTCGAGGGGGCCCGGCTGGGCGTCGTCGAGAACGGGGGCGGTTTTCTCGGCGTCGAAGAGGCGGCGACCGCTGTGCACGTGCTCGGCCCGCTCACGCAGTGAGCATGTCGGGTCCGATCAGCCGTGCAACGGACAGCGATTTTCTCGTTGAGACGAAGGGATTCTCAATATGCTCGACATGACCGGAAAGGTCGCGTTCGTCGCCGGCGCGGGATCGAACGGCGAAGGCTGGGGTAACGGACGCGCGACTGCCGTTCTGCTCGCGCGGCAGGGCGCCCAGGTATTCGGCACCGACCTTCATGAGGCAGCCCTTGATGGGACGCGGCGTGCGATGGACGACGAGGGGCTCGCGGCCTGGGCTTCGGTTGCAGCCGACATGACGGCATCGGCGCAGGTAAGCGCGGCGGTGGACGCATGCCTGGAGCGCTTCGGTCGTATCGATGTCCTCGTGAACAATATCGGGGGAAGTGCTCCGGGCGATCCTGTCTCCATGAGCGAGGACGTCTGGGACGCCCAGATGGACCTGAATCTCAAGACCGCCTTTCTTGGCTGCAAATACGTCCTGCCCATTATGGAGAAGCAGTTCCAGACTGAAGGCAAAGGCGGCGCCATCGTCAACGTGTCGAGCATCGCGCACATGAGTTCGCAACTGGGGGGACGCGTGAACGTCGCTTATGCCGCCGCCAAGGCCGGCATCATATCCTTCAGCCGAGCCACCGGCATAGCCTATGTCCGGACGGGAATCCGGGTGAACACGGTGGTTGTCGGGATCATGCACACGCCGCTGGTCGAGTCCCGCCTTGCCAAGCAACTGGGCGAAGCCGACGCCGCAGCGCTGATCGCCAAGCGAAACGCGAGCGTTCCGATGGGACATATGGGCGACGCATGGGATGTCGCCAACGCGGTTCTGTTCCTGGCGAGTGACGAGGCGCGCTACGTCACCGGAACGCAGCTTGTCGTCGATGGCGGCGTCACGGCAGCGAGATAGCCTGCGTACACAGCATTCGATCGACAAAGGCATGCAAGATGGGGATTAGCGATGGCGCGCCTTGAACTGCCCGCAGAGTCGGATTTCACGCCCGCCCAGAGGGCCGCGCGCGACGAGGTCGTCGCCGGAAGGCGCGGGAAAGTTCCTGCGCCGATGATCGCCTGGTTGCGCAACCCGCAGATTGCGGCCCGCACCCAGAAGCTGGGCGAGCTGCTGCGCTATGACACCTCCCTGGGACCGAATCTCCTCGAACTCGCGATCCTCGTCTGCGCACGACATTGGACCGCGCATGTTCAGTGGAAGGCCCACAAGATCTACGCTCTCGAGGCTGGCATCGGGCGAGAGATTGTAGCGGACATAGCTGCGCGCCGCGTGCCAGCATTCGCCGACGAAAAACAGCGGGTCGTGTACGATTTTTCGACGTCGCTTCTCTCCACATCGCGCGTTCCGACCGAACTCTACGATCGGGTGCTGGCTTTGCTCGGCGAGACTGCCGTCGTCGAGCTGACGGTCCTCCTTGGATATTATTGCATCGCGTCCTTCACGTTGAACGTGTTCGAACTCGGGTTGCCAGGATCCGTTGCCGGCGAGCTCGAAGATCCGGACTGGCAAGAGCTGGCTGATTTGACCCCGGGAAGGATCTGAAGATGTTTCCGATAGATTTCCTGCGATACGCCGCGCGGGCCACGCCTGAAGCGGTCGCGGTTATCGATAGCAACAAGATCTGCACCTTTGGCACCCTCGTCGAACGCAGCGATGCGCTGGGTTCGGCGTTGCAGGCAGCTGGCGGCAAGCTTCGGCCCGTGGTCGGCATACTCGGGCCCAACGATATCGAGATGCTGGGCGCGGTCATGGCGATCCACGCCTGCGGAGGCATCGTGGTTCCGCTGAACGCTCGTAATGCCAGGGCGGAACTGGATTCTCAGATAGCATTTGCCCGGCCGGACGTCCTCGTCGTGCACAGCGCCTATCTTGACAGGATCTCGCCAGGTGGGCCGCCGGTCATGATCGCTTGCGGCGAACAGGGAGATCCGCGCTCGATAGCCGAGCATGAACGCGCTCATGTCGGCAGGTGCCCCGAATGGACGGCCCGTCCCGAGGACATCAACGGGCTGAAGTTCACGGGTGGCTCGTCGGGAAAGCCCAAGGGCGTTCAGCAGTCGTTCCGTAGCATCAACACGCTTATCGCGAGCGTCGTCATCGCCTTTGAGCTTCGGGCGGATGACCGTTTTCTTTGTGCTGCACCGATGACCCATGGCGCCGGCGCCTTTCTCCTCCCGATCCTGTCGCAGGGTGGGTCGGTCGTGCTGAGCGCCGACGCCAGCCCGTCGCACCTTCTCGACCTCATCGAGCGGCAGCGAATCACCGCGATCTGGCTGCCGCCGACATTGCTCTACAAGCTGATCGACGAGCAGGTCGTGAATCCGCGGGACGTGTCCTCGCTGCGGCATCTGATCTGGGGAGGAGCGGCGGCTTCGGTTGCCAGGCTCAGGGAGGCGAGAGCAGTGTTCGGACCGATCGTCGAAGTCGTCTATGGTCAGACCGAAGCGCCATTGATCCTCACCTATGGTCGCGCAGCCGACATGCACGGTGAGCGCCTTGCTTCGGTTGGGCAGGTCGGACCGCTCATCGATGTGGCCGTCCTCGGCCCCGACGGGAACCGGCTGCCACCCGGCGAGATCGGCGAAATCTGCTGCCGCGGCGACCTGGTCATGAAAGGCTATCTCGCGATGCCGGAGGAAACTGCGGCTACCATCCGGGAGGGCTGGCTTCACACGGGCGATCTGGGAATGTTCGACGAGAACGGCTTCCTTTTCGTCAAGGACCGCATCCGCGATGTCGTTATCACGGGCGGCTTCAACGTCTACCCCTCCGACGTCGAGGCCGCGCTTTCGCTCCATCCGGCAGTTTCCGAGGCGGTCGTCTTCGGCTTGCCCGACGACCATTGGGGAGAGCGGCTGGAGGCAGCCATCGAGATCCGAGAAGGTCATGCCGTGACGCATCAGGACATCCTCGATCATTGCAAGGCATTGCTCGGATCGGTGAAAACGCCAAAGCGTGTGTATATCGTCGCGTCGCTTCCTCGCAGTCCGGTCGGCAAGGTGCTTCGCCGCGAGGCGCGCGCGCAGGCCCTGGCCGGCCAGCTTGCCGATGCCGAAAAACCGGAAGCGCTCGCGTGAGCGGTGCTGTTTCCCACCCGCAGCATGCCGCCGTCCGGCCCGAATGGCTTGCATCCTGCCAGGAGGACGCCCTCGACGCGGCCCAGCCGATCGTCGATGCCCACATGCATCTCTATGATCGGCCGAATGCACGGTATCTTCTGGACGACCTGCTGCAGGACGTTGCCATCGGGCATGACATTCGGGCGAGCGTTTTCGTGCAGGCGCGGGCCATGCTTCGGGCAGACGGCCCCGACGCGATGAAGCCGATCGGCGAGACCGAATTCGCGAACGGCGTCGCTGCCATGTCGGCGAGCGGCCTCTATGGGCCCGCACGGCTTTGCGCCGCGATCATCGGCGCGGCGGATCTGATGCTCGGCGATGCTGTTCGCCCGGTGCTGGAAGCGCATAGCGCCGTCGCGCCGCGGCGTTTCCGCGGCATAAGGCACACCCTGGCGTGGGACCCCGATCCGACCCTTCTCAACCCGGCCTATTCCGTCACCGAGGATCTCATGTCGACCCCGGTGTTTCGCGCCGGCTTCAGCCACCTCGCCGCGCTGGGGCTGGGGTTCGACGCATGGCTGTTGTTTCACCAGCTCCCGCGCCTCGCAGATCTGGCGCGCGCGTTTCCCGACTTGCCAATCGCGGTCGATCACTGCGGTGGCATTTTGGGTATCGGGCCCTATGCCGGCAAACAGGACGATGTGTTCCGGACATGGTCGATGGGATTGCGCGAACTCGCCGCCTGTCCAAACGTGATGATCAAGGTCGGCGGCCTGGGCATGCGAATGTGCGGGTTCGGGCTCGACGCATCGGACCGGCCGGCCTCATCCTCGCAGCTGGCCATTGCATGGCGGCCCTGGGTGGAGACGGTCATCGAAATCTTCGGTGCCCACCGGTGCATGTTCGAAAGCAACTTCCCGGTCGACAAGGGATCGTGCAGCTACGCCGTGGTTTGGAACGCGTTCAAGCGCCTGGCGACCCAGGCAAGCAAGGCAGAGAAAGACGATCTTTTTTGGCGCTCGGCAGCGAGCTTCTACAGACTTGAGTCGGACGACCTCGGCGGACTGTCCGTCTGAAGAGCCGCCCGGTCGAGCAACCGTGGAAACAATCTGCTTTCCGGAGCGACGCGCTTGGCCCTATCGTGCCGAAAAAGTGGATCGGGCGCCTGGCCTCCGGGCTGGCTGCCCGCGGATGATCCGCTAGAGGAAGCGAGGGGCAGCCAGACCAATGGACGAACTTGACTGTATCCAGGTCTTCATCAAGGTGGTCGAGGCAGGCAGCTTCTCGGCCGCTGGCCGCCAGCTGAACAAGTCCGCAAGCTCGATAGCGCGGCAAGTCGCCTGGCTGGAGGCCGATTTGCAGATCCGCTTGCTCAACAGGGACACGCGTCACCAATCGCTCACGGAGGCTGGAAAGCTTTACTTCGAACGGGTCGCCGCGGTGTCGCGCGACCTCGCGGCGGCCAAGGCCGAGACACGGTCAGCGCATGAGGACGTTGTCGGTTCGCTGCGCGTTGCGCTGCGGGCATCGTCGGCATGCGCTGTGGTAGTTCCAGCGCTGCCGCAGTTCCTGGCACGCTATCCAGGACTTCAGCTTGAGATCATCGTGACGGACGAACGTCCGAATCTCGTCTCCAATCAGATCGACGTTGCCATGTGGATAGGCGAGTTGCCCGATTCCGAACTCGTCGCGCGGCGCCTGAGCCCGAGCAAACGCGTGCTCTGCGCATCGCCCGCATATCTCAACAGGCATGGATGGCCACAGAAACCTGACGATCTCAAAAATCACAACTGCCTTCTGTTCAAGACCAAGCCCGGGCAGGATTCGTGGATTTTCACGCGAGGCGATGAAAAAATTGTCGTGCCGGTAAGTGGCAACCTGATCTCAGACAATGGCCCGGTCCTCGTCAAAGCGGCCGAGCTTGGAATGGGGCTGATAATCATGCCCGAGTATATGGTCCACGAAATGTTGTCCGATGATCGTCTCAGGCGTGTGATACCAAACTACGTAGCTGGCCCGGTCTTAACGCCGGCCCCTGTCTATGCCGTGTTTCCGAGCAGCCGACGGCTGTCTCGTCGCGTACGGGTGGTTGTGGATTTCCTCGTCTCCCTGTTCGAAGACAATGCGGGCCAGCGCGCGACGGCCGAGAGCGCAGACACTCCGTGATCTCAATCGCAGGCGCCGAACGAACCTGCTCTTGAACGCAGCCAGGAGTGAGCACGGTTCCTCGGCAGATGAGTAGCCGCAGTTAGCCGACCTATCCGGTTTCGTGGCCGTCCCGGGGCTCTCCGCCGCCCATATTGATGCATTCACCCTGTCGCAGCCGAGTCACTGTTGCCGAGTCACTGTTGCCGGGAGCACATGCACCCCGTCCGCAGCGAATGACCGAGATGGCCGAACGCGCAGCAGGGCTGTGCCGGCGCGCCGTACCTCGGCCAACGCCTGACCTGTGCGTCGGAGGGGAGGCACCTTTGCGCATTAGGGGTATTATCGGGCCGGGTCGGCGGGCTGATAGTGAAATTGTGCTCGGCATGACGAGCGCGGCGCGTTCCAGCGTTGAACAATCGCCGACGCAATAGATCGGCGGGATTGCAAAATAATGTCTGAGGGGAGCATGCAGAAATGTTGAAATCGAGAATTTTCGTTGCGGCACGCGTTGGCCTGCTGGTCTCCACGGCGTTGCTGCACGCTGTTCCGGCGTTCGCTCAATCGGCGCCAGCGCCCCAGTCGACCGATGCACCCGAGGCGGAGCAGGAACGCCATGGCGGGCTCGAGGATATCGTTGTCACCGCTCGCAAACGGGTGGAGAACCTTCAGAACATCCCGATCATCGCTACCGTCATGTCGCAACGGCAGATTGAATCCTATCAGATTACATCTGTCGAGAAGATTTCAACGCTGGCGCCCCAGCTCGTCGTTGGTCGCAACGGTACCGGCAACGGCGCGGCAATAGGCCTGCGCGGAATATCGGTGAACGCGACCAGCATCAGCCTGGAACAGTCCGTCGCGACAGTTATAGACGGAGTATATTACTCTGGAGGCAGGTCACTCAACGTGGGCCTGTTCGATCTTGCCCGCGTAGAGCTGCTCAAAGGGCCGCAGTCCCTGTTCTACGGCAAGAACACCACCGCCGGCGCCATCTCGATCACGACGGCAGATCCGACGTCGAAGTTCGAGGCGTTGGCGCGGGTCGGCTACGAATTCAGCGCGGAACAGCCCTATGTGGAGGGGGTTTTGTCGGGCCCGGTGAGCGACACGCTGTCGGTCCGGCTCGCCGCCAGATATTCGGATCAGCTTGGCGCGCTCATCAAGGACGTCACGCGACCAGGCGTGACCTATACGAGGGACGTCGTCACCGGGATCTCGACGGCTCATCCATATGAGCGGCCCTCTAGCAATGTGCCGGGTGAAAGGAATTTCGTCGTCCGAGGAGGCATCAAATGGGAGCCCACCGACGAGATCACGGCCGTGTGGAAAAATAGCTACAACGTCTATCACTCCAATGGCCCGAACTCGTCCACCGTGATCGGCTACTGCATCAGTGGCGTCGTCCAGTCCGACCCGACGGCGCCATGCGGTCATAAATTCGTCCAGGTACAAAGCCCGCTGCCATCGGATATCGTCAGCGGCGTTCCAGTGCTGAGCCGGCATGGGGGAGACTCGTATCTCGACTATTACCAGTTCAACAGCACGCTCAATGCTTCGTATAATACGCACAAGGTAACGTACAGCCTTATCGCCGGCTATACGTCGTCGCAAAATTACTGGCTGGGTGACTTTGATTTCACGGATCACTATCTTGATCGCGCGCCCGCGCTCGGCACGGGAGGCAACAACACCGGCACAGCCGAGAAATATCGCGCATTCTCGGTGGAAGCTCGAGCGCAAACCAAGTTCAGTGGCGACGTCAACTTCATGGTCGGCGGCTACTATCAGAATACGTCGCTCGGCTACCACCAATACCAGGTTTATCCGGGTGGCCCCGAGAACTCGGCCGCGCCGTTGCCATACCAACGCTACCTGACCAACGAGAAGGTCAGTCATGCCGACGGCAAGACCTATGCAGTATTCGGGCAAGTGCTTTGGGATATGACCCCGAAGCTGAATTTCACGGCCGGGATTCGCTATTCGAAAGAAAGGAAGGACTCGATCCTCAGCCAGCTTTACGTGAATCCCGTGTTCCTTTCCTCGCTGGTTCCCGGCACCCTCACACAACCCGACCAGACGTTCTCGAATGCGTCGCCCGAGGCCACGGTGACCTGGAAGGCTGCCCCCAATGCCACGCTCTTCGCAAGCTTCAGGACGGGCTATAAATCAGGAGGTTTTTCGATCAGCGGCAACATTTCTCCAACAAGCACGGCGGCCGATGCAACCTTCCAGCCGGAGAAGGCGTCCGGCTTCGAGGGTGGGCTGAAATCCACGCTGTTCGACAATCAGCTGCGGTTCAATCTCAGTGGCTTTTGGTATACGTATAAAGGCCTGCAGGTCGACTATGTTGACCCGGCCACGATCAAATATCTGACCACCAATGCTGCCCAGGCGCGCACCCGCGGATTCGAACTTGAGACTGAGTTCGCGCCTCGCGGCCTGCCGGGATTGACCCTGCGCGGCTCTGCTGCGTTTACCGATGCCATCTATGAGAGTTTCCCCCAGGCGCCGTGCGTCGGAGGACAGACGCCGGCGGATGGCTGCAACCTGAAACCGAATGCATTGGGGGTCTTCACTGCCCAAAATCTTTCCGGAAACCATACGCCGCAGGCGCCAAAATGGGCAGCGACGCTGGGCGGCGATTACTACACGCCAGTAGGCGACAATCTCAAGATTGGCCTGTCGGGGAATCTTCGCTACTCGGGTCGGTACAAGATCTACTCCTTTGCTCCGGACAACGCGGCTCGCTTCTTCCAAACCGCCTACGCCGCAATCGATGCCAGCGTCAGCCTGGCCCGCGGTGACGACCGCTGGCAGGTACAGCTTATCGGCAAGAACCTGACCAACCATTTCATCGAAACCACGGGCTTCGATCTGACCTATACCGGCGCGCGTGCCGGAACCCCCACAGGCATTCCCTCGGACGGACGGACGACGGTCTATGATCCGCGCACGGTCGCGCTTCAGCTGACTGTGAGATACTGAACCTGCGCGGCTGACACGGCCGGCGCTTCGGGAAAACGCTTCCCGGTACCAATCAAGGTTCATTTTCACGCCATCGCAAGCAGCTTGGCCTCTTGCGATGGCGTCGGCGCAGTGCGCGGCATGCAACCGGGCCCCTACCGGAGCGAGCCCTTCTCGAGACGACCGGCGGCTGACGATTGCGGCTACCGGCAGCTCCCCGAAATGGAGAATTACAATGATCGTTCATGGGGCCAGTCCGAGATCGCCCTATCCATGGGTCGTTGTCCTCATTCTCACCATGACGTTCGCCGTGTCCCTGATAGATCGGCAGGTGCTCAATCTGCTTGTCGATCCGATCAGGGCTTCGTTGCTGATCAGCGATACCGAATTCAGCCTCTTTCAGGGATTGGCGTTCATGGTGGCGTTCGTCCTGTTCAGTCCGATCGTGGGCGGGCTGGTGGACCGCGTGCATCGTCGAAACCTGCTGATGGCAGCTGTCGTGATCTGGAGCTTGTGTACCGTCGCGTGCGGTCTTTCGACCAGTTTCGCCATGCTCTTCGTCGCACGGTGCGGCGTAGGTATAGCAGAAGCGGTCGTGACACCCGCCAGCTGGTCACTGCTTGCCGACATGTTCGATCAGCGACGCCTTCCGCGTGCCCTCAGCATCTTTCAAATCGGTCCCTTCATCGGTGGGGGTCTCGCGCTGATCATTGGCGGCTTGCTTGTCGGGGTTGCTCCCGGCCTCATAAGCTCGATCCCGCTATTTTCCGGTCTGGAACCGTGGCAGCTGGTGTTCATTGCGGCGGGCCTGCCCGGATTGCCGTTCGCGCTGATACTCCTGATCGTCCGCGAGCCGGTTCGCGGCTCCACATCCACGTATCGATCAGGCATGACTCTGCAGGAATCTCTCACCTTCATCTGGCAGCGCCGACGGTTCTACCTTCGGTTCTGCCTGGGATTATCCGGTACCATCACATCAATGTATGCTCTGCCGGCCTGGATGCCGGCCGTGCTTATCCGCACGCTCAAGGCGGATCCCGCTCGGGTCGGCGTCGACTATGGACTCGTCGGGCTCATTGCCGGTGTCATTGGCGTGTTGGCGGGTCCGGTCGTGGGGGCGATGCTAACGGCGCGATACGGGCCGCGGTCGATCGTTTATGTCCCGGTCCTGGCCGCGGTCGGCCTGATACCCGCAGGCCTGGCGATCGGGCTGGCGAACACCTATGCAGCAGGCCTGGCGATCGCCGCCGTGGCGACCTTTCTGTTCTGCCTGCCCCAGGCGATGTCGGCCGCCGCATTTCAGATTGCCACGCCGGCAGGCATGCGAGGCCTCGTCGCGTCGATCTACGCCTTCATCGTCGCTTCGATCGGGCTGGTGGTCGGTCCCACCCTGGTCGCGTTTCTCACGGATCATGTGTTCCGCGAGCCAGCTCGGGTCGACATATCGCTTGGCATTGTCGTTTCATGTGCAGCCATATTTGCCACCTGGCAGTTGCTTGGAGCGGCCCCGCACTATCAACCGCTGGACGAGAGCGCGCCGCCGGGAGAAGCAGCCCGCTAGGATGCGATCGACGTACCGCGCTTGGCGGCCTGTCGGGTCACAGGCGGGGCGGCGTCCGAAACGGTTCCGCGGATCGACCGTTCGCCGGCAATGGGCGGCGTCGGCGCTGGCCGTTCGAGACGAAACAGTCAGCCCTCGTCGAGACAAGGCACAGCGGATGACGAAAGCGGACGTGTCACGCCCTTCGTCGCTGCTCATCCGGCCAGGCGATTTGCCGCGTTCCCGCAAGCGGCCGCACGACGGGGGTTCGTGCCCGCGTCCCGCGCATAGCGAACCAATATAGCCATGCCGTGGCTGTCGGCACTGGATCGGGGAAAGTGGTTGGCCGTCCCGGGCATCGACAGAAGGAGCGAGCGTGCTCGCTCCGGCGAACTGATCGACGACAGGGTCGTCAACGCCAGCCCCGTTTTCAGGTCGGCGCGAAACAACTGGTTGGCGGATCGGAGGGCTGCTTCTGCCTGGCGCGCCATGGGCACAGCTATGAGATCGGGAGGGTGAAAAGCATTGGCCAACCCGTCCCGATGATCGCCGCGAACAGGACAGAGGTTCAGAATTTCAATCTGTAGACGTTCATGGCGGTCTCATGGAAAAGTGAGTTTTTTTCGTCTGCCGAATAGGGCGCTGCAAGTTTCTTGTACGCGTTCCACAAGTTACGATAGCTGCAGGTCGCTTTATCGACAGGAAAGTTGCTCTCGAACATGCAGCGGCCGGGGCTGAAGCTCTCGACGCACGCCTCGACGAACGGCTTCCA
>FTCV01000884.1_pt1 | contig 11735 bp, 5 predicted proteins | sample 1639691 | NCBI WGS metagenome assembly FTCV01 (sample SAMEA3914864, study PRJEB12502) | metagenome | biome: forest; material: soil | place: USA | collected 2012-03-12 | depth 0.3 m
GGCGAGAGACGCCCCGCCGGTGAACAGGCTGCCCAGCGCGGTGCTGGCCAGCCCGAGCGCGGTGGTCAGCGAAATCGTCGGGAAGAAGGCCGCGCGGGCCGCACCGATCTGGGCATAGCTGCCCTTCAACTGATGCTCCGCCTCCACCACATCAGGGCGACGCAGCAGGACCTCCGACGAAAGCCCCGCCGGCACCTGCCCGATCCGCGCATCCAGTTCCGAAAGCGAGGCAGGAAGCAGGGCATCCTCCACCGGGCCGCCGACCAGCAGTTCCAGCGCATTACGATCCTGCGCCACCAGCGTCGTCTGCGATGCGACGTCGGAATTGGCCTGTTCCAGCACCGTCTGTGCCGAGGCGAGATCCCCCGCAGCGGCGAGCCCGGATTTGAGCAGGCTCTGCGTCAGGTCGACCGATCGCTGCCCACTGGCGCGCGTGCGTTCGGCCAGGGCCAGCAAGTCGCGGTCGGAAGCGAGCGTGACGTAGGCCGTGGCGACATTGGCCACCAGCGTCAGCCGCGCGGAGCGGTAACCGGATTCGGTCGAGAGGTAGGTCTCCATCGCCTCCCGGCTCTGGTTCTTTAGGCGGCCGAACAAGTCCAGTTCGAAGGAACTGAAGCCGGCGTTGGCATCGTAGGTCTGCGTATCGGCTTGCGAGGACTTGAGCCCGCGCGTGCCCACCGCGCTCGCGTTCGCGGCCAGCGTGGGCAACTGGTACGACCGCTCGACATGGTACTGCGCCCGTGCGGAGGCGACATTGGCAAGGCTGGCCTGAAGGTTCTGGTTATTCGCCAGCGCCCGCTCGATCACGGTCTGAAGGCGCGGATCGGCGAACAGCGTGCGCCAGGGCATGCCGGCCTCTGAGGATATCGCAGGGGCATAAGCAGCGCCCTGCGGCCATTCGGCCGGGGCTGCCGACGCGGGTTGGACGTACTTGGGCGCCAGATTGCAGCCGGACAGGGCCGTGGCGACAATCAAGAGCGGGATCAGGGTGCGGCGCATCGGTATTGTCCTCGATGAAGGTGCCCGAGGCCCCGATCGACGGCACATCGACAGGGCCCCGGGCTTCGCCGGCGCAGGAGGGTGCGACATTCTCCGCGCCAGTGAATGGGGGGGGTGAGAAAGGGCGCTCAGGCCTCTCCCTCGGATGGGGTGCCCGGAACTTCGGCATGGGGTTCATGCCGCAGGTTCCGGGCCTCATCGGCGTCGCCTCCTCGGTGGAAGAGCTTGGCAACGACGACGAAGAACATCGGCACGTAGAAGATCGCCAGCGCCGTTGCGGTCAGCATGCCGCCCAGCACGGCGGTGCCGATGGCGATCCGCCCTTGCGCACCCGCGCCGGTGGCGATGGCGAGCGGGACGACGCCGGCCATGAAGGCGATCGACGTCATCATGATCGGCCGCAGGCGCACGCGGGCTGCTTCCAATGCGGCGTGGAGCATGTCCTTCCCGTCCCGCCAGGACTGTTCGGCGAACTCCACGATCAGGATCGCGTTCTTGGCGGCAAGGCCGATCGTGGTGAGCAGGCCGACCTGGAAGTAGATGTCGTTCTCCAGCCCGCGCGCGGCCACCGCGATAACCGCGCCGATCACGCCCAGCGGGATGACGAGCAGCACCGCCAGCGGCACCGACCAGCTTTCGTACAGCGCGGCAAGGCACAGGAACACCACCGCGATCGACAGCGCATAGAGGTAGACCGCCTGCCCGCTCGACTGGTTCTGCTGGTACGACAGGTCGCTCCAGGCATAGCTGGTGCCGGGCGCGATCTTCTGCTGCAGCGCGACCATCTCCTTCATCGCATCGCCGGAGCTGTAGCCCGAACCGGCATCGCCCTGGATCGTGTAGGACGAGCGGCCATTGAAGCGAGAGAGGCTGTTCGGTCCGGTTTCCCAGCCCATCGTCGTGAAGGCGGAGAACGGAACCATCTTGCTGGTGCCGTCACCATTGGTGCCGGCGGTGGAGCGGACGAACCACTTGTCGAGATCACTGGGCAGCATCCGCGCTTCCGCCTCACCCTGCACATAGACCTTCTTCACGCGGCCACGGTCGATGAAGTCGTTGACGTAGGTACCGCCCCAGGCCGTGCTCAAGGTATCGGTGGCATTGGCCACGGACAGGCCGAGCACGGAGAGCTTGGCATCATCGAAATGCACGTCGAACTGCGGCGTATCCGGCAGAGTCGATGCACGGACCTGCGAAAGCTTGGGGTCCTGATTGGCGGCGGCGATCAGCTTGTCCCGCAGCGCGACGAATTTCTCGCGGTCCATGTTTGTCGAGTTGAGCAGCTGGAAGGTGAAGCCGTTCGACTGGCCAAGGCCCTGGATCGAAGGCGGCGTCATCACGAAGACCTGCGCGTCGCGGATCTTCGACAGCTTGGCCATGATCCGCCCGGTGATGGCATTGGCGCTCTTGCTGGAATCCTTGCGCTCATCGAACGGGGCGAGGTTGGCGAAGCCCATGCCCGCGTTCTGGCCCGAACCGTTGAAGCTGAATCCGCCGACGGTGAAGCGGATCGGCACGTTGCTGCCTTCGGACTGGAACGCCTGCTCAATCTGCGCGCGTACCTTGTCGGTCCGCTCGGAGGTCGCGCCGGCGGGAAGCTGGTACACGACCATGACCTGGCCCTGATCCTCGGTCGGCAGGAAGCCGGTAGGCAGGCGCGTGAAGATCACCACGAGCGCGACGATCACCAGTCCGTAGACCACCAGCCAGATGCGGCGGCGGGCGATCAGCTTCTCGGTCGCATCGACATAGCGGCCGGTCATACGATCGAACCAGCGGTTAAAGCCGCCGAACCAACCGTCCAGCCGGTGCTTGATCCGCAGCATCGCGCCGCGCAGGCCGGTAGCAGGCGTCTGATCGGCATCCACATGCTCGCGCGGCTTCAGCAACGTGGAGCACAGTGCGGGTGAGAGGATCAGCGCGGTCAGTACCGAAAGCCCCATGGCCGAAACGATGGTGACCGAGAACTGGCGATAGATCACGCCGGTCGAGCCGCCGAAGAACGCCATCGGCAGCAGCACGGCCGAAAGCACCAGCGCAATACCGACGAGCGCGGAACCGATCTCGTCCATCGAGCGGACCGTAGCGCGGTATGGCGAAAGGCCATCCTCGTGCATCAGGCGCTCGACATTCTCGACCACGACGATGGCGTCATCGACCAGCAGACCGATGGCCAGCACCATGGCGAACAGCGTCAGCGTGTTGATGGAATAACCCAGCACCGCCAGGATGCCGAACGTGCCCAGCAGCACCACCGGCACGGCAATCGCCGGCACCAGCGTGGCGCGCCAGCTTTGCAGGAAGGCGTACATCACCAGCACGACCAGCACGATGGCGATCACCAGCGTCTCGATCACTTCCTGGATCGACAGCTTCACGAAATCGCTGGTGTCGCGCGGATAGGCGATCTTGTAGCCTTCGGGCAGGTCTTTCGACAGTTCGGCAACACGCGCCTTCACGGCGGCGACCGTCTTCAGCGCATCTGCGCCCGACGCCAGTTCGATGCCGATGCCCGCGCCCGGATGGCCGTTCATGCGGGCGGACATCATGTAGCTTTCCTGGCCCATCTCCACCTGCGCGACGTCGGACAGGCGGACAACCGAACCGTCGGTCAGCGTCTTGACGACGATCTGGCGGAACTGCTCGGCAGTCTGCAGGCGCGACTTGGCCTTGACCACAGCGTTGAGCATCTGGCCCTTCACCAGCGGCTCCGCGCCCAACTGGCCGGCGGAAAGGTCCACGTTCTGTGCGGTGATGGCGCTTTCCACGTCGGACGGGATCAACTGCCGCGCCATCAGCTTGGCCGGATCGAGCCAGATGCGCATCGCATATTGCGAACCCAGCACGCGCACCCCGCCCACGCCGTTCACGCGGGCCAGATCGTCCTGAAAGTTGGAGACAAGGTAGTCGGCAACGTCGCTGTCGGTCGTCTTGTCGCTCTGATCATAGAGCGCGACCACCAACAGCATGTCCGAGCTGGATTTGGTGACTGTCAGCCCCTGCTGCTGAACCTGGGTCGGCAGGCGCGAATTGGCCTGCTGCACCTTGTTCTGCACTTGCACTTGCGCCACGTCCGGGTCGGTGCCCTTGGCGAATGTCGCGGTGACGGAGGCGGAGCCGGAACTGTCCGAACTCGACGAGAAATAGAGCAGGTTATCGATGCCGGTCAGCTGCTGTTCGATCACCTGGGTGACCGAATTCTCCAGCGTCTGCGCCGAAGCGCCCGGATAGGTGGCGCTGACGGTGACGGAAGGCGGCGCAACGTCCGGATACTGCGCGACGGGAAGGCTCATGATGCCGGCGATGCCGGCCATCATAACGATGATGGCGATGACCCAGGCGAAGATCGGCCGGTCGACGAAATAGCGGCTGATGTTCATCGGATCAGTCGCCCAGCTTCACGGTGACGGCCTTGACCTTGGCGCCGGCGCGCGCCTTGTCGGTGCCCTCCACGATCAGGCGGTCACCCGCCTTCAATCCACTGGTGATCAGCCACTTGTCGCCGATCGCCTGGCCAGTGGTGACCTTGCGCTGCTCCACTTTGCCCGTTGCATCGACGACCAGTGCAGTGCCGTTGCCCTTGGCATCGCGCGAGATGCCCTGCTGGGGGGCGAGAATCCCGTTCTGCACCACGCCCTGCGGCGCATCGACCTTCACGAACATGCCCGGCAGCAACAACCCATCGGGATTGGGGAAACGGGCGCGGATCGTCACTGTGCCCGCTTCCGGATCGACGTTGACCTCGCTGAATTCGATGGTCCCCTCCGTGGGGTATTTCGTGCCGTCCTCCAGCGTCAGCGAGACCCTGGTGCTGCCCGGCAGGATGCTGCCCTTGGCAAGCGCGCTGCGCAGGCGCAGCAGGTCGGCGGAGGACTGGGTGATGTCCACGAAGATCGGATCGAGCTGCTGGATCGTCGCCATCGCATCGGTCTGGCTGGCGGTGACGAGCGCCCCCTTGGTGACCGAGGAACGGCCGATGCGCCCGGTGATCGGCGCCAGTACACGCGTGAATTCCAGGCTCACGGCATCGCTGCGGCTGCTCGCCTGATACTGGTGGACGGCGGCCTGCGCGGCGCGCGCGGCAGCAATCGTCTCGTCCTTGTCCTGCGCGCTCACCGCCTCGCTGTCACCCAGCGTGCGATAGCGCTTGGCCTTGGCTTCGGCGCTGTAGAGCGTGGCCTGCGCATTCTCCAATTGCGCGCGCGAGGTATCGAGCGAGGCGCGATAGAGGCGCGGGTCGATCTGGTAGAGCGGCTGCCCGGCGTGGACCAGCGAGCCCTCCTCGAACAGGCGCGACTGGATGATGCCCGCCACTTGCGGGCGCACTTCGGCGACCATGGTGGCAGCGGTGCGGCCGGACAGCGTAGTGGATACCGTGACCGGCTCCGCCTTCAGCGTGACTACGCCGACTTCGGTGTCCTGCTGCGGCATCGCCTGCTGCTGGTCGCAAGCGCTAAGGCTGAACGTCGCCAGCGCGAACGCCGAAACCATGGCGAAATGTTGAAACGATGGGCGCAAGCGGGGGGCTCCTGTGCACGGTTGCAGCTTTGAGCATGCAATTGTGCGCCGCAGCACGGATCGGCAATCAACGGTGCGTATCGTCAAGTTGCCAGCAGTAGCCTATTGTTTCATCGTGTATCAGCAGGGCAGACTTCACCGGACAGCGCGTCTATGGCCTCTTTCATGATCCCGCAGAGCGATGCGCCGGAGGGGCGCATCATCGTCCTGGAGGACGATCCCGACATTCGCGAACTAATCGCCGCGCAGCTTTCGCGCGAACCGCAGCGCGTGGACTCCGTCGGCTCGGTCGCCGAACTGCGCGAAAGCCTGGAACTCGGGCCGGTAGACCTGCTGATCCTGGACCTGAACCTGCCGGATGGGGATGGACTGGACATCTGCCGCGACTTGCGTGCCGCCGGGCATCAAGGCGCGATCATGATGGTCACCGCGCGCGAAGGCCCGATCGACCGCGTGCTCGGCCTGGAATTGGGCGCGGACGATTACCTCACTAAACCTTTCGAGCCGCGCGAACTGCTGGCGCGCGTACGCAACCTGCTGCGCCGGTCGCGCGTGTTCGACGGGGTACAGGCGCAAGCCGGCACCCGCCCGCGCGTCGCCCGTTTCGCCCGCGTGGGCCCTTGGCGGCTGGACCTGCACCAGCGCCGGCTGGTGACCGACGATGAGCGGCTGGTCATGCTCTCCTCCGCCGAATATCGTCTGCTCTCGCGCTTCATAGAGGCTCCGAACCAGGTGCTTTCTCGCGAGGAACTGCTGCCCGAACGCAGCGCCACCGTCGCCTTCGACCGATCGATCGATATCCAGATCAGCCGCCTGCGCCACAAGCTGGCGAGCGTGCCGGGCGGCGACGAACTGATCCTGACAGTCCGCAGCGAAGGCTACGTCCTGCCCGGCCCTGTCAACTTCGAATGACCGCAGCCCCGGAAAAGCGCAGTTTCTGGCGGCGCCTGCGCGACTATCCCCGCTCGCTGGCGGGGCGGCTGACGCTGGTTCTCTCGCTGGGCATGGCGATTTCGGCGATCCTCGCGCTACAGGCCTCCGACAACCTGGGCCACTATACCTTCCGCAGGGATCAGATCGACGCCGCGCTCAACAGTGCCGTCGATATCGCGCATCGCTTTGACCGAGCGCCAGAACAGACCGCCGACCGGCTGTCGCGCGGGGTCATTCTGGGCGCCCATGACCCCAATCCCGAATGGCGCATGACCGCGCCGGACCCCGAATTCTCGCGCCGTCTTTCCGAGCGCCTTGGCCGGCCCGCGCAAGTGATGCCGCTGCTGAATGGCGAATGTTTCGTCCAACTCACGCGCTATCCCCACGCGGCAGGGATGAACACCGATCCGCTACCCGATTGCTGGCTCGTGCAGGTCAGTCCGGAGGGCAAAACGCTTAGCTACGTCGTCGATCTCTGGCCGGATCGCAGCTGGAACCGCCACCGCGTCGGCCCGCCCTATCTCGAACTGATCATCCTCGCCGGCGCCCTGCTCGGCCTCATGGCGGCCAGCCTTGCCACCGCGCCCTTGCGCCGCATGGAACGCGCCGCGCGCGCTTTCTCATTGGTCGGCGAGTTCGAACCGATCCCGGTCAAGGGTCCCAGCGAAGTGCGCGCGGCGCTCGAAACCTTCAACCTGGCGCAGGAGCGTGTGCGCGAGGGCCTGCGCGAACGCACGCAGATCCTCGCCTCCGTCACGCACGATCTGCAGACCCCCCTCACGCGCCTGCGCCTGCGGTTGGAGCAAGTGGAGGACGAGGCTCTGCGCGAACGCCTCGTCGCCGATCTGCAAGTGACCCAGCAAATGGTGCGCGACGGGCTGGACCTTGCCCGCAGCAGCGAGATCCGTGAGCCCTGGGCCGTGCTGGACATCGATTCCGTCCTTTCCAGCATTGCCGAAGATGCCGCCGAATTCGGCCACCGCGTGGCCTTCACGCGGGGCTGCGGCGCGGAAGCGCGGGTAAAGCCCAATGCCCTCGCCCGCGCACTGGGCAATCTGGTGGACAATGCGCTGAAGTACGGCGGCAGCGCGGAATTGAGCTGCCTGCGTGAAGGTGCAGATCTTGTCATTCGCGTGGCGGACCGGGGACCGGGCCTGCCGGAAGACGAACTGGCGCTAGCGTTCCAGCCCTTCCGCCGCCTTTCCTCCAGCAAGGGCAACGGCACGGGGATCGGGCTGGCCATCGCGCTGGCCCAGGTCGGCACTTTCGGCGCGACGCTCAGCTTGCACAACGCGCCGCAAGGCGGGCTGGTTGCGGAAATCCGTATCCCCGGCAGCGCGATTCGCGACAACAGAGACGGTTTCAATGTGTAGCCGTCAGGTTACCGTGTAGCTATACAGTACAATATTGATGAAATGACGGCGAAATTATCCAGCAATACTGTATGACGCAGTTGCACAAAATCCTCACTACTTGGATTTTACTTTTTTGACAGCGCAACTCTGCGGCCGCTGTCTCGACACTGTCACATTCGGACGACTAAGGCTTCGGCAGCAGCAAGGCTCGGGCTGCTGGAAGACGATCGTTGGCGGACGACCACGCTTCCGGCAGCCGGGAGACGCACGCTGCAGTCATGATGCCCCCTCGCGGGCACCACAATTGAGGTCGTACATCCAATGCAGAAACGTTCCGTTCTTGCCGCTTCCGCGGCAGGCATCGCCGTGACTTGCGCGCTCGGTTCCGCCCCGGCCCGCGCCCAGTCGACCGGCTCGCTCGATTTCGAAAAGTCGGAAATCGTCGTGACCGGCAGCAGCCAGGGCGACATTGCCGGCATCAAGATCCCCGATACCCCCAAGGCCAAGCAGGTCCTGACCAAGGAAGTCATCGGCCGCGAAACGCCGGGCCAGTCGATCGACGAGATCATCAACCTCGTCCCCGGCGTCAGCTTCCAGAGCTATGACGGCTACGGCTCTTCGGGCGGCAGCCTGATGATCCGCGGCTTCGACGATACCCGCATCTCGCAGACGTTCGACGGCATTCCGCTGAACGATACCGGCAACTACGCGCTCTACACCAATCAGCAGCTCGACCCCGAACTGATCGAACAGGTGAATGTCAACCTCGGCACTACCGATGTGGACTCGCCCACGGCGGCGGCCTCCGGCTCGACGGTGAACTACCGCTCGATCGATCCCAGCCACGAATTCGGCGCGCGCATGGTCGGCACCGTCGGCGATTACGGCAAGCTGCGCATCTTCGGCCTGATCAACACCGGCGATCTCAACTCGTCCGGCACCCGCGCGTGGTTCTCCGCCTCCAAGGACACCTACGACGCGCTCTACGGCGGCGTGGGAGAGATCAACAAAACGCAGTTCAACGCCAAAATCTACCAGCCGCTGGGCAGCAACGGCGACTTCATCTCGATCTCCGGCCATTACAACGTCAATCACAACACGATGGCGTCGGACTGGGCGCTGACCAACACCAGCGGCATTCCCACCAATGCCGACGAGCGTGACGCCTATACCGTCGCCCGCTGCACGATCCCGGCCGGCACCGACGGCGTGGCAGATGCCGCCAGCTCCTGCGGCTCCGCGTGGGAGTACCGTTACAACCCGTCCAGAACCGCGAACATCCGCATCAATTCGCGCTTCACCCTTAGCGACAAGCTGACCCTGACGGTCGATCCCTACTTCCAGTACACCTCCGCCAACGGAGGCGGCACGGTGGTCGCGAAGGAAGGCAGCTACAGCAGCACGATCGCCAGCGGCTACATCAACGGCACGCCCTACTTCGGCGGTGTTGACCTGAATGGCGATGGTGACACGCTGGACTCAGTGCGCCTCTCTGCCCCCAGCCAGACCGAAACCTACCGCATCGGCGTGATCGCCTCATTGCGCTACGACCTTTCGGACAACCAGCGCGTCCGCGTAGCCTATACTTACGATCGCGGTCGTCACCGCCAGACCGGCGAACTGGGCTATCTGGATTCGAACGGCTTCGCATCGAACTATTTCAACACCGACGATGCGCTGACCGACGTGAACGGCAATGTCCTGCAAAAGCGTGATCGCCTGTCCTACGCGATCCTGCACCAGGTCTCGGGCGAATACTCGGGCGATTTCGTGGGTGACGCGCTGCATGTCGTCGCCGGCGTGCGCGTGCCGTTCTTCCGCCGCAACCTGACGCAAAACTGCGTGACCTACACCAGTACCGGCTCGGTCAACTGCTTTGCCGATGCCGATACCCTGGCCGCCTACGAAGCCAGCCTGACCACGACCTACGCAGCGCCGCAGAACAAGGTGTTCAACTATAGCCGCGTGCTGCCGAACGTGGGCTTCACGTACGACTTTACCCCTGCGCTGTCGATGAACGCCAATTACTCGAAGGGCTTGCAGGTTCCCGGGACTGATAACCTCTATACCAACGCATTTTACTACTCGGACGGTTCGGCCGATCCCAAGCCGGAAACGACCGACAACTTTGACGTCGGCCTGCGCTATCGCTCGGGCATGTTCCAGGCATCGGTCGCGGGCTGGTACACGATCTTCTCCAACCGCCTGTCCTCGGCCTACAACCCGGACACGCAGACCTCCACGTACACCAACCTCGGCACCGTGGACCGCTACGGCATCGATGGCAGCGTCTCGTTCCGGCCGGACAAGCATGTCTCGGCCTATCTGTTCGGCTCCTACCTCTGGTCGAGCATCCGTGACGACGTGCAGACTGGCGCATCCACTTACGCAGCCACGTCGGGCAAAATGGAAGGCGGCGTACCGCACTACAGCTTCGGCGGTCGTGTGGAAGGCAATGCCGGCCCGGCGTCGCTGGGCGTGGAGGTCAAGAAGACCGGATCGCGCTACTACAACAGCCTCAACACCGCCGTGGTCGACAGTTCGGGTAACCAGCTCTGGGCCGCCAAGGTTCCGGCTTATACTGTCGTCAACCTCGACGCACGCCTGAACCTCGGCTTCCTGGGCCTGAACGACAAGACCTTCGTACAGGTCAACGTAACCAACTTGTTCGACAAATTCTACTACGGTGCCTTCGACGACGCAGGCATCACCAATACAGCAACGACCTACGCCTATATCGGTGCACCGCGCACTTTCTCCGCATCGATCAACCTTCAGTTCTGATTAGAGCCCGGAACTGAACGTGGCGTGGCCGGCGGTGATGCAAAATCATCGTCGGCCATTGGGGTTCCAGTGAGACTTTGCCCCGACTCGGCTTGTCTAGACCCCATCCCGGACCAGCGCCATTCCAGCCTCTTCATCGACCAACCGCAGCCCCGGCAGCCCGGATACGATATCCCTGAAGTTCGCCAGCCGGGGTGGCTTCAGCAGATATCCAACCGCGCCAAGTTCGAAGGACCGCTTCTGGTCCGGCTCATAGTCCGAACCGCTGCACATGATGACATTCATGTCGTGCAAGTCATCATCACCCCGGATTTGCTCCAGCAGCCGGAACCCGTCCACATCGGGCATGTTGATATCCAGAAGGATCAGATCGACCACGCTGTCTGGCGCGGTGAGCAGGCGATAGGCTTCGCGTCCATCGCGCACGCTGAGCAGGTTGCAGCGCAGCTTGGGCCGCGTGAACAGAGCTAACTCGGTCAGTTCCAGGTCAGCCTCACGATCGTCCACGATCAGCACATTGGCGATGGCGGACGATGTGCTTTCACCATCGTCGCCGGGCAAAGTCGGCTGCTCCGCTTCCGGCAAGGTGAAGCGGAAAGTCGCGCCCTTGCCGGGTACGCAGCCGATTTCTCCCCCATATGTTGCAACGATGCGCTGGCAAATGGCAAGACCCAGCCCGCTGGATTCGTTGTTGTGAACCAACCGGTGGAACGGCCGGAACACGTGCTCCAACTCGTCCTGCGGGATACCGATCCCGTCGTCCGCCACTGTGAAGATGCCGTGCCCGTCAACGACCGAGTGGCCGATCGTCACCGTGATTCCCGGCGCATTGTGGGAGATCGCATTGGCGACCAGGTTCTGGAACAATTGCCGCAAGTGGACCGGATGCGCGATCACGTCAGGCAATGGTCCATGCACCACCGTCGCACGGCGATCGGCAATGATGAGGGCCAGGTTCTGGCGCACTTCATCGACGATCTCCGAAAGATTGCACAACGTGCGCTCGGCAACTTCGGGAGCATCCAGCCGGGTATACTGCGAAACGGAATCGATCAGCTTGCCCATGCGCGAGGCGGATTCGCCGATGAAGCGCAAGTAGGTTTGCTGCTTGCCCCCATCCCCTGCTCCACCCCCAGCTCCCTCCCC
>FTCV01002798.1_pt1 | contig 11680 bp, 11 predicted proteins | sample 1639691 | NCBI WGS metagenome assembly FTCV01 (sample SAMEA3914864, study PRJEB12502) | metagenome | biome: forest; material: soil | place: USA | collected 2012-03-12 | depth 0.3 m
CGCTGGTGGGGCGCCTGCGGCCAATGCACTATCGAGCAGCGCTTGATGAGCAAGCGGGGAGCACGTCATGACGGCACCGGAGAAGTCACGGCGGACTGCGACCGCGCGGCCGGATCCGTACTGCGCATTCAACGACGACGCGCTGCGTTGCAAGGCGCTCGAGTCGCGCGATCGGCGCCTTGTTCGGGTGGCCGCACTGGTCGCCGCGGCTGTCGTCGTGGCCATCGCGTGCGGCGTGCCGCTGGGCTCGTTGGCCTGGCTGCGGGCCTTGATCTGACTGGGAAGGGAGGGTATGTCGACTTTGCGCGAACGCTTCCTGGCCTGGACAGCCGCCGACATCGTCGGCTGGACGGGGCAGCTGCAGGAGGACCAGCACCTCGATTTCAAGCTTGTTCCCAAGGACGACATGGGCAAGGACGACCTCAGGAACCTGGCCAAGGCCGCCTCGGGCTTCGCCAACGCCGACGGCGGCGCGATCATCTGGGGCGTGAACGCGCGCCGCGACAAGGTCGACAACGACATTGACCAGGTCAAGAGCACCCCGGGCGTTCCCAACGCCCCCAAGCTGCTGGCGCGCTTGAACGAGCTGTCGTCAGTGGCGGCCGCGCCGACGATCCCGGGCCTGGAACATCGCCTCATCGAAGGCGGAGCGCGGCACCCTGACTTCGTAGCCACCTATGTCCCGGCCGGGGAGGGCGGCCCCTACATGGCCATGCTCAACGAGGCCCGACACCGCTACTACCGCCGTGTGGGCAGCGCCTTCGTGCCGATGGACCACGGAATGGTCGCGGACATGTTTGGCAGGCGACCCCACGCCGCGCTGGAACTGACGCTCTATCAAATGGGCGACGATCCCCTGCTCGGCGCTGAATTGGCCAACATCGGCCGCGGGATCGCGGTTGCGCCGTATCTGCTGTTTTCTGATGTCCGCGCGCCGTTCATCGTCTCGCCGTACCCCAGCACTGGCAAAGTGGCCGACTTCGCCTTGCCCCGCACGAGTCGTCAGTCGGGCGACGCTGACGGCTTCATTGGGGGAATGAACCACGTGTTGCATCCCGGCCTGCGGATGCGGTTTCGGGCGCTGCAGCTGTCGGCGACCCATGGCGGCGCGCCCATGCCTACGCACTGCCACGCGTCGTTTCGCTACGGCGCCGCCGGCGTCGTGGAGCGCCGAGGCCACCTGGTCTTCGACTTCGCGCGCGGGCGCTTCGAGCAAATTGCGAGTGCTGTGGGGATTCCTCCGTGAGGACGAAACAGAACATGGCAACAGCTTCAACGGGAACGTGCCGATGGGAGGCCCACACATGAATGAATCAGGAGAGGGCGCGGCTGCGTCGCAAGAGGCACGCCGTCGTTCGCAAGACGAGCTCGCGGCCGAGATCAACACAGATCGTCCCTGCACCACACTGGCCGAAGACGCCTTCGATTTCGAGCCCACGGTGCGCGCGATCGCGCGCACGATCCGGCTGGCGCCCGCTTCTCGTGGGCCCCACGGTGCGTGAGGCGTTTCTCGCGCCGGTGCGTTTGTCGTGGAAGCTCGGCTAGGTCGCACGGCCGAAAGGTAGGCGACCAGCGCTTTGGCCTCGGCCGCAGGCAGGAATGCCGGAAGCGGATCCTTGTCGTGAGCGTTCGCAAACCGCAGTTCCGGACGTCTGGCCAAAGCCTGCGCCGCGGAATGATTCGCTGTGGTGCCGAGATGAATGGCCCTGTGCTGCATGACACGGTCGACGGGTCGCAGCAAGCGCCAAGCGTAACGATCCGAGAGGTCGTCTGCGCCACCGCGAGTGACGAGGTATGTGTCGAGGTCGTCGGCAGTGAGGGCGTCGATTCCGAGGCCGCTGCCGACAGCCCAGGCGGCTATCGCTGACCACATGTGCTCGTACACATCGATGGAGGATTCGCGCTGTCGGCACCTGCGAGTGCAGTTGCAACCGCTGGTCGACGCGTTACGCGACGAACTGCGGACGCGCCGGACGCGGTTGTTGATAGCAGTCTCCCGGTCGCAGGAGATTGGACGGTGCGTCAGCCCTTCAAACGCGGACTCTGCCGGATGTCGCTTCGATTGCGCCAGATCCCTGGAAGAGAGCAGGACGTCGCGGGCGCAGGATCTTCGCATACAACCCGTTATCTCTGAAGAGGCGCGATGGGAGGGCTTCGTTCAGCCCTAGGGGCGAGGTTTATGTTCCTTTGGATCGACGGGACGACGCGTTGCGGCGGCAGTTTGATGCCAATTTCTTTGTCGTCGACTATCTCGCTGAGCGTGGGCTTAAGTGGTAGGTGACGCTTTCCCAATCGATGGGCCGTCGGCCAAGTCGCACGACATGCCCCCGCTGCAGTCTCCAGTGGGTGCATACCATCGAGTGCGCGTTCACAAGCTAGCCATTGTGCAGAGTCGCCCAGAGTGGACTTGCCGCCGCATCTGTCGCTTAGCGGACTGCCCGTCGCGGGCACCTGAACTTTAAGGTGTCGCGCGCATCTCCCTTTGAATGTTTCGATTTCCTTCGCGAAAAACGCCTGACTTGAAGGCTCTCGGCACACTTGCTTTCCTGCATCCGCGATTGCGTTGGAAATCGAGCCGGGGAAGGTGCGCACGTACTTAGAAGCGGCCTCATCCAGGCCATCGGCGACTTGGCGGACGTGCAGCTTGAACATGTCCTTCTGAGGGTTGCACAGACCATCGAAGCGGTTCGAGAAGTAGCACCCGTCGTAGTAGTCCCGGCACTCGTGGTTGAAGGTAGCAATCATCGAATCGAGCCCGCGAGGATCGGTCATCGTCAACTTTGCGCCGCGGTGATAGCAACGCGCGTAGGTCTCTGCGTAGTAGACCTGGGGGCTATCGCAGGAACTGGCCTTTCCCTGCGAAATCTCACGTGCGCGTTGGGTGGCATCCCAAAGCGTCCAGGGGATTTTGAGCGGTCGCGCAATCAAGTGCTCAGCCAATTCGGTCACGTCCCCGCCCGCTTTCGCGACGCCCCTGATAATCTGTCCGGCGGTGCCGCAGGTGGCCTCTTTCATTTCCCTGGGCATTGGCAACGCGCAAGCTACCTCAATCTGCATAACCAAGTAAAACTCGATCACGATCTCACTGGCAGCCGGCATGTCGTCAGCTTTCACCGCCGTGACCAATCCAGCAAAGAGATCAGCTCGATGCTGGATGATGTCGTCCGCTATGGGGTTAATTAATGGCTCGAAAGCTGGTGTGAGAATTAAGGTCAGGACAATCTTGGCGGCCACCTTGTACACCTCTACGCCGCCGTAATAGCTGACAGATATCCAATCGTTACTGCGAATCCCGTCTGCAACCCGAATGATGTTGTGAATGGTGGCGGTGTTCCCACCTCCGAGATCGATTCGGTTGTCTGCCTTGAGCTTGTCAACGAGCTCGAGCGCCAAATGGTAGTTAGTTCCAGAAGGCACTTGCGTGATGCACCTTCCGAAGTCCGGACGCGTCGTCAGGCAGAACGCGGCAGCCTTGGTGACGCCGCGCACCTCTGCAGGGTGCTTGCTGAGCATCGCATCCATCGCACAGTCATGGGCCGTCCCCCCCGCGAGCATGCAAGCGACCAGGGGTTGTGCCTCGGGCGGCATGCGCTTGACAACCTCGTTTCGAGCGCACACGGCTGGCTTGACTCTTCCTCCATTCAAGCTCTCGCCGGCACACCGCACGATGCCTTTGACGATGTCCTTTTCGGGGTCGCTTAGCGTGACGCCGACGCTGCTTCCGGCAATGGAAAACGCATCTACTGCAATGTCAACAGCGTCGGTAGCACGCGCGGCCGACACACAACCAACAAAGAGCACCAATGCGAAAGCCGCCCGCAAAAAAGCGGCGTCTGCAATGAGCACCATGCTCACCCGATGCAGCTTCAGTTTGATCAAGACTTCGGCATTGCTGCCCCTCTGAGACCCAAAGGAGATGGCATTGATTTCTTGCTCAGGCGACCATGAGGCCCCGGCGCCTTGCTCGCATGTGGCGCGCGCCGAGCGGGACGCGGCTCTATTCCGCTACATGCGTCCCGGGTGGATCACGTCTGCTGCGCGAAATGCTAACTCTTGAGATACCCTCTTCGCCCCCCCTAACTTCTACCTTGGATGTGAACTAGTCCAAGCTTCAGTGAAGACGTAAGCTGATGGCAAAAGCGTCTTGACGTGGCATGATTCTGCGTTCCCAAGACGATGAGCCTATCGAAGAGGGTCGCTGTTGCGTCGTCGATGCTTGATTCGAGTGCGACGATGGCCGCCATGGTAGTAGCTCCGTCGGCGCCGTGCACTCGTCGCCTGCTGATTGGCCGCATCGCAGGGCACGCCCCAAGCGGTGGTGGCTGACGTTCATCGGCGTGATCGGCATCTGCCTGATGCGATACAGCTCTAGCGGGATCCAACACGAATCTTCGAAGGGGACAGCGATGAGACAAGCCTACACATCAATCGAACGGCGTTCATTTCTCGGGTTATGTCTGCTTGCCGGCGGTGACGTGATAGCGCAACCCATCAAACCGACTTACTTCATCTACCTGAGCGACATCTTCGGATTGTTGAGTCCACCTCAGTACATCGGAGTGGCGAACGAACTCAAGACGCTATTCGACCCGATCATTCGACTGAACGGGCGCTATTCGTCCGTCGAGGTATTGTGGATCCCAACAAATTTCCTTAAGTACCCCTTGGACAGCCTGGCGGTTCACATCACCCCACCGGACTGCTCGATTGCGAATGAGGCCAGGGGGCTTCGACCTTCTGATCCTCGCGATGTTCTGCTGACGGACGGCGCCACATTCATCCACAATGATCCTTCGAAGGACAACGGGGACGGCTTCGTTGTATCCGAAGTATTCGGCTCCACGCAGGATGTCACCGCATTGAGCCGGCTGATATTCCACGAAGGCATGCACAACAAGTTGCTAATGTCTAGCGCTCAGCTGCACCCACTAGGTGGCCTCGCGAGCGCGTCCATCGGTCCAGGAACGCTGCTCACGCCCGGAAATATTCAGTCCATGGCAGCCGTGCTCCATCTGCCGCGAGTGCAGATGAAGGACGCGCTTGCCAAAATCATCGACCGCAGACTTCGAAGAGACACCGGCGACCCAAATTGGAACCTATAGCCGCCTCAGATTGACGCTGGGAAAGTTGCGGCGCGGCCAAACGCCGATCACCATGGTTTTGCCGATGGTCGCACTCGTCGAGTGCGCGAGGTGGAGCGCAAGATACTGCGGTGAACGTACATTCGTGACCGCCGCCTGAATGAACAGGCCCGAGCCTTCGATGCGCTGGGGCAGCGGCTAAAGGCGCTGTTTGCGGCACGGCAGCGCCTCCAGATGTAGGTGAGCAGGTCAAGCATCACGCCGAACTGCGCCGCAGACACAGATGGTGGCCAGACAGTTGATAAAGACCTCGCCGCGGAGGCGAATTCGACCTCAGTGTCTGAAAGGTACCCCCCAAGTTTGGCCCCTTGACGGTGTCGTGGGAAATCGCCTACGGTTGATCCATAACAACCTGAGCAGGGCGGACAGCCGCATTCGGCTGTACCTGGCGAGGGAGGAGCGCACGATGGGAATCATTGCGCGTGCCGTGCGCGGCCGGGAGAGGATCGATTCGTCCGGTACCGGGCTTGTGCGGAGCTTGGCCGGTCACGAGTCACTATTGAGATTCGCCGGGCTTCCTGTGTTATTTGCTCTCGCAGCCCAGCTGAGCGGCTGTGGGTCGATCGGGCCCCTGAATCAAACCTACCTGTACGACCAGGGCCGGGATCAGCAAGCCAAAGCTGCAAAAACAGCATGGGACGCTGTCAAGCTGGATGACGTCTTCAAGGCCGACCAGGATAACCTGGGCATTCTTCTGTCAGAGGAGCTAAAGGCGCAAGACGACTTGGGTATCGCGATTCGCGATTACAGGCTCCGGTCACTGCTGACCGCCCCTTTGCTGGCCAAGGAGCGCGGATTGCAGGCGCTGATCGAGGCGAGACTAAATCAACTGGCAGGGCTGGGTGCCACCCCTGACGCCGTGCTGAGGGTCATCGCTAGTCAGCTGACCGTCACACCTATTGACGCCATCACCCCGCTGCGTATCGCCTACCAGGACGCAGGTCTGGGTGTACCTCGCTGCACCGACGCCGTAGTTCCTCGCCCAGCACCGATCGAGGCCGCCTTGCAGAAGGGCGACTTGGCCAGTAAGGAACTAAGTCACTCGTTTCATTTGCTCGAAGAAGGCTGCACGGCTTTACCCCAACTGAAGGGCGAGGTCGGCCAGGCATATGTCGACTACGGCTTGGCGCAAGCGGCCAAACGTGAAGCAGAGAAAAAGGTTGCAGATAGGACGAGGGACTATCAGGAAGCGCTTAAGAGCTACAACGACGCCGTCAAGACGAACAAGGACTCAGATCCTGGCCAAGCCAAGGCAGCCCTGGGGGACGAGGCAGGCAAGCTGCTCAAGGCACTCGATGCGGTGGAGCAGGTACAAAACGCGTTCTCGTTGAAGTTCGTTGCACAAACCAAGCTTGATGCCCTCAGCACGTTCCTCGACGCTATCAACAAGGGCGTGGCCGCAGGCGCACCCGCTTCGGCCGCCTCCGCACCGAAGTCCGCCGGTGAAGTTGTTTTGGTGGCTGGCTTCATCGACGACGCCCGAAGCAAACTGGCCGACGCCAAGACGCCTCTGAATCAGCCATTTCAGATTTACCGCGATCAGCAGCAACTGCGAGTGCAGGCGGCACAGGTCGATGTGGACGCACAACAGCGCGGCATTGAGCTGCTGCTCCAAATCGGCAAGACCAAGATGAGTCAGGCGCAAGAGCTTGCCCTCGCTGACAGAGAGTTGAATTTGGAAAGTTCCGTGGAAGGAAAAGTCGTCCACATGAAGCGATTCGCAACAATCCCTTTCAACAAGGCCTACGCATCCGCGAATTCTCTGGAACAGAAGGTGTTGTTGTCCGCTGCACGTCGGTATCTGAACGTGATCTACGGTCTGGACGCGCAGGCGTACAAGCTTGAGTACCAGCTCGTGGCAGCACAATATGACCGAATGCTGGCTTACTCCGCGGCAGACGTGAAGCAATGGGAATCGCTCATCAGCGCAACTTCGGGCCAAGTTGCCGACTTCTATGCGGGTGGTGTTCAACCTGGCACGATCGCCGCCTTGTTGCAAGCGGGGGGCGTTGTTTGGGGGGCCAAGGGGCTCAACAAATAATGGATCAATCTCAAATACTGACCCATCATCGCGTCCTTTGCGCCTGGCTGCTTGCCGCCGCCTTGGCTGGATGTGCTATTCCGCAACCGGCGCTCGATCAAGCCAACAATGCGGGCAACCTCATGCAGCAACTGCAGCATGACGTCGACGTGTTTCAGCAGCAGCAAGCCCAGCTCGCCCAGGAGCGCATTGCGTCCATCAAGGCCCAGCGCCGACTGCTTCTGCAATATGCGAGTAGCCAGTCGGACGAAGACACCTTGAATGCCGCGGTGGGCCTGAACAGCGACGACGAAGCGCTGTTCAACAAGCTCAAGACACTTTCGGATCAGCAGGCGAAATCCCGTGACGACCTGACGGTTGCACTGGCAGACCTGGACACTCAGCTCGACAAATTGCTCAGCACTGCGCCATCGGCCAGCAAGGCTATCGGAGACGCCCAACACGCCATCAGCCCACTCGGCTTAAAGCGAGATGAACGGACATTCGTTCTCGCCTACGTAAAGAGCGTCAAAAGCTCTGGCGCGGCACTTGCTGCAGCCGCGGCCGCATCGGCAGCCAGTGCGCCGCAGCCGGCGGCACCGGCGTCCGCACCGTGAACCGAGCGAAAGGACGCACCATGCCTCGGAAGTTCAAGACCCATTCCCGATTCTCCGGGCCTCAGCTCAAGGCCTATGAGGCCGCGTATCACGCAGCACTTGACCTGAGCGTTGCAGCTAGCGCGAAGCTCCGGTACCTGACGCCCCAGGCGGACAATCTCGTGCAGCTCAGTACGCGCCGAGCTCAAGTCTTCGAAGCGATGCGGCTGACCGAACTCCTGCAGGTCCACCATCGGGCTTTCTTGCGCGACGAGTTCGAGGCCGGCGTGCCCGATCCAGCAGAGATTCGGTTCATTGCGCGCGAGGCAGAACGGCTCAATGCGACGTCACCTTCTTCGGAGAATGTCGAATTGATCGACCGATACCTCACTAAAGGAATCAACGCCTTTGGCGCACTCCACGACTACTAGGCGTTCGCATCTCGCCTCTTCTTGAAGGACGACAGACCATGGCTGGCACCTTGCTTCTCGCGAAGACCTACGGCGACTGCTCGGACGCCGAGCGTCTGGCCTACTTCGACGCATACATCGCTGCCTGGGACGTCGTGAACACGGCGCAGCGCAAGTTCGACATGCTCGTACAGTTGGCCACTGCAATCGATGACGTGAGCGGTTACAAGGCCGACTCGCTCGAAGCGCTTCGCGATCTCGAACTTCTGGACAACCAGTATCGGGCATTCAAGGCCGGGCAGGCAGCCATCACTCCGCCGCCTGACCAGGCGGTAGTTGATCGCATAGAGAAGACCTCCGCGCAGCTCGCTCAGATCGTTGCAACCGGTAACACCGCGCAGACGATCTTGACGCTAATGCTGCAGGGAAAGGCCGAGTTCGACGCGCTCTCTGCCTAACCAGGCATCCGGCCTCTATGGAAACCAGATGCTTGGCCTTCTAAATTTGGCGGCGACTGTCACAGTCCATAGTCAAGCGATCTAACGGGCTATTGAACTTTGGCTGTTCTTGGTTCGACCCGCTAAGAGAGGTCAATGTTAGCCCCCTAATTTCGCTGTGTGCGTGAGTTTCGCAAGGATCAATACTCACGGCCGCGGGACGATCTGACGGCCGCGCATCTGCGATATCGGGATCAACGCGAGACGGCCTCGACGCTTCGACGACCATTGGCGCGGTCACACGTCGTCTTGGATTGTTCCTAGAAAAATTGATGCCGTCGGCTTCAGGGAGACCAGATGTCAGAAATCAATCTATCCGTCGGACAGCCCATAGTGTCTCTCGCGCCTGGCTGGTCGCTTCATCCGCATGGATTGGTGGGCATCGTGCACTTCGACGATCTGCTGTCCGCCGGGGCTCGCGCCATGAGCCAGGATTCGCTGACATCGCAACTCGTTGCCAGCGGTCTTCGACCCGGTCCGGTAGTGACGCTGCCGCCTCCCACTGCGGCGCTCGCCGCGCGCGCCCTGAAATCAGATACGGCCGCGGTTTCCGCGGCGCCCGCGCTGGAGGTCGAACTCCCGCCAGGCCAGTCTTGCGTGCTATTGGTGGAGGACGAGAACGGTGCGCTGACCTGGGCGCTTCCGGACGCATCTGCCGAGAATATCCAGACGCGTTCCTTGGCAACGTCGGTGCGTTTCACGCTCGAACTCGCCCCGCGACCTGCCGACGCCAGTCGCGGCCTGTTTTCCGACATCGGTGCAAAAGTCCAAGGATTCTTCTTCGATATCGCCGATGCCATTCTCGGACCGATCATCCATGGCTTCGCGAGGAAATGGGAGGCGAAGCACCGCCCGACGTTCGTTCGGCGATTCGACCCTGCGAATTACCGCATCGACGAACCGACCTTCGAACGCTTTTCGGCATCCGATTGGGAAGCCGTGGCGACAGGCCCCGCACTGCTCTTCGTGCACGGGACTTTCAGCACGAGCGGCGCGTTCAAGGGCCTGACGCCGGAGACGATCGGCGCGCTGTGCGCGTGTTACGGCTGCCGCGTTTTCGCCTTCAACCATCCCACCCTGACCGCGGATCCACGCGAAAACGCCTTGGCGTTCCTGAGCAGCATCCCGCAGGATGCCCGGCTTGAGTTGGACATCGTCTGCCACAGTCGCGGCGGACTCGTGGCTCGCGAAATCGAGGCCCTGGGGCGGGTTTCCGGCAATGTTCGTGTCCGGCGGATCGTCTTTGTCGGAGCGACGAACGCTGGCACCGCGTTGGCGGACCCCGATCACGTTGTCGACATGATCGGTCGCTTCACCACCATTGCCAAGGTGCTGCCAGAAGGCAGCGTCAAGACCGCGGTCGATGCCCTGGTGGTGGCCGTGAAGGTGTTGGCGCATGGCCTGCTGACCGACCTGGAGGGGCTCGCGGCGATGAATCCCAATGGGGCGTTCGTAAAGGCGATCAATGTCCCGGGGCCTTCCGACGTCGAATTCTTCGCGATGGCGTCGGACTTCGAGCCGAAGCCGGGCACTCCGCTGATCAGCCTCCGGAGAGCGGAAGACGTCACGGTCGATCGCATCTTCGAGCGCGTGGCCAATGACCTTGTGGTCCCACGCGACGGCGTATTCGCGAAGAATGGCGCGGGCGGATTTCCGATCGACACGTCGCACTGCCTTCTTTACGGCGCACCCGATGGCATCGTTCACACGGAATTCTTCAATGAACCGCGCACCGGAGCGCAGTTGCTTCGGTGGCTGACCCCGGAGGCCGCATCCCAGGGACGCGGCCTTGCCGGCGAGTTGCCTTCCGAAGCGATGGCGCGGATCTTCGATAGCGTACGCGACCGCGTTATTCTCGAACTCGGTGCGCAAGGCGTCACCGGCGGAGGCCGGGGCGTGCGCTCGACGGATTCCGATCTGAGCCCCGCCGAGCTGGATGCGTTGCGCCCCCACGTCATCAATCTGAGCGAGGGCACCTTTTCGTCGACCGGCATCTTTCAATCGACCCAGGAAGACGTCGCATTCATCGTACGCGAGCGTATTCCGGCCTGGGCGGCCGCCCTGCCCGTCGGCGCGCCCTTGCGTGTAGTCGTGTGGGCGCATGGCGGTTTGATCGGCGAAAAGGCCGGGCTGCGCATTGCGCTGAAGCACATCGAATGGTGGAAAAAGAACGGCGTCTATCCGCTCTACTTCGTGTGGGAAACGGGGCTGTTCGATGCATTGCGTGCAATCCTGGAGCAGGTGCGCCGCAAGATCCCTGGCCTGGGTGGACGCGACCTCTTCGATTTCACTACCGATCCGCTCCTGGCGCTCGGAGCTCACGCACTGGGCGGGGTCAAGATCTGGGGTGCCATGAAGCGTAATGCCGAACTCGCCAGCGCAGAGGCGGGCGGCGCGCGCGAGGTGGCGCGTCAGCTCTCGGCGCTGGCCGCCGATTCGGCGCAGCTTCACGGTCATGACCTAGAGCTGCATGCCGTGGGCCACAGCGCCGGGTCCATCTTCCATTCTTGGTTTCTGCCGATGGCCCGGGTGGAAAGTGTTCCTGCGTTCAAGACCCTGCAATTGCTGGCGCCGGCCATTACCGTCGACGAGTTCGATACGCGATTGGCCCCCGAAATCGGGGACGCCGGCGCGGTCCGGCAAGCCGTGCTGTTCACCATGAAGCGCAGCTACGAGGAGGCGGACAACTGCGCGCAGGTCTATCGCAAGTCGCTTCTCTACTTGATCTACCACGCGCTCGAACCCAACGTGCGGACGCCGATCCTGGGCCTGGAGATCTCGTTGCGTGCCGACTCGAAGGCAGCCAAGCTCTTCGGGCTAGGCGGCACGACGGGTGCACCTGGTCGAGTCGTCTGGTCGGTCAGCGATGAGACCACGGGCCGTTCCGCCAGCGCCGCTGTCCACCACGGCGATTTCGACGACGACCCCGCCACGATGAGCAGCGTCGCCGCCAATGTCCTCAACACCGCACAGGCAACCGTGCGATATCCGGGGACAACCGGCGAAGGTCGCGGCA
>FTCV01000072.1_pt1 | contig 11654 bp, 13 predicted proteins | sample 1639691 | NCBI WGS metagenome assembly FTCV01 (sample SAMEA3914864, study PRJEB12502) | metagenome | biome: forest; material: soil | place: USA | collected 2012-03-12 | depth 0.3 m
CCGAAATATTCAGTGCACGCGCCGGATGTTGGGCGGCGACTTCTTGCGCTTGAACGACGGCGGACGCCAGCGCCAGTACAGGATCATCAGGTAGCCGCCCAGCGCGCCGCCGAACTGCGCGAAGTCGCGCACCCAGGCCCCTGTGCCGCTGAACAGGTCGCCCAGCATCAGGAAGACGTCGATGCCCAGGAAGATCCACACGGCATTGATCATCGTCACGTCCAGCACGAAGAACAGCTGGATGCGGCGATGCGGGAACAGCACGCCGAACGCCACCAGCATGCCCAGGCCCACGCCCGAGGCGTCGATCAGCGGCGCGGCCCCGAAATAAGAGCCGAGCAGCATCGGCACGAGCGACAGCAGCAGGTAGGTGGCCGCGGCCGTCAGGGCGCAGGCGAGCAGGAACTGGACGTAGCGCCGCTGCCCCCAGATCTCCTCCAGCTGTGCCCCGAAGTAATAGAGCATCATCATGTTGAAGAGCCAGTTCAGCACCTGCACGTGCACGAACGCGTACGTGACGACCTGCCACGGCCAGAACCCGGACAGCACCGGATGCAGCGCCAGCCACTGCCCGATCGGCAGCAGCAGCGGCGGCACCTGTGCCAGGAACAGCAGGACGGTGCAGGCGATCAGCAGGGCGCGGGTGATGGGTGGCGGTGGCGGCATGGTGCGGTGGGCTCAGTGAGCGCCCAGTGTGCCATGCGCGGCCGGCGGCCGAACCGCAGGAAGGGCGGCGCTGCTGCCCGCGGCTGGCCTGATCCGCCGCCTCGCCCGTCATGCGCCGGCTCCATCGACCGGTTCCACCGGAACCCAACCCCTGAACGGGCGGCCTGCGTCGTGGATGCGCTGCGGCTGGTGCCTCGGGTCGGATTTTGGTTCCGTGGAGGCGGTTCTAAGTACTTGATCTACAAGGCGAAAAGAGCACCTGAAAAACCAATGTAGCACAGCTTGTAGCACAGCCCTACGTGGCTGCCACGACCGTGCCGGTGCGCGGCCAGAGTGGCCAGAGCATCAAAGGCCGCCGAGGTAGAACGCCAGAAGGCCGTCGGAGCTTTCGATCCCCAGGATGTCCATGAGCGACTCCAACTCTGTCCCGAAATGCTCCCGCCCTTCTGTGTCTTCTTCTTGGACTTGGACAAGACCACGCTGAAACTGCGCCAAGACCCAGAGCTTGGTCGGATTCATCTCGATGCCGCGCAGCAGCGTATCTGCCAATTCGTTCAGGACTTCTGCGAGCCTCTCGCGTTCGGCGGTCAGGTCGACGCCCGGCAGATCAAGCAGCTTGGCGCGATGTCGAAAGGCGGAGAGCCTCTTCAAAGCGGTCGCATCGATCGTCAATGGTTCGTCGACAACGTCGGCAAGCGGATCGTGCGGCAATCTGACCTCGCTGAAGCGAATGTGTTCGAGGTTGCCTTGCGACTCCAGCTTGCCCGCATCAACCATGGCAATGACTCTCTGCGCAAAGTAACCCACGGAGACTTTGTCGAGTTGCTCTGGCATTTGCTCCAGCGCCGTTGCGATGACACGCGCCACTTTCCTAAAAGAGGACACACAGTCCGAGAGCAGGGCTTCGTCGATCCTTTCAACTTCTGAGGGAGTAAGCCGGTTTGCGACCGCCTGCTCCTCGTCGTTCATTAGGGTGTCGGGAGGCCCTTCGTGAACGTGCGTATCGAGGTCGCGATACTGGATCACAAGCGGAGCACGCAGCTTCGAAAGGATTGAAACGACGACGTCAGTGTGCGCATCGATGTATTCTTCGCGCCCAGGCTCTTCGGGCAAGCTCCAAAGCACGGCCTCCGCCTCGCCCAACACAGCGAGTGCGCGTTCATAGATCCCGTACAACTTTTCTGCGTGTTCTCGTTCGATCATTGCTTGCCTGTTGTTAATGCTGCGAACTGCGAATCAGGAACCGTTTTGACCCGCCGATGACTCATCGTCAGCCCAAACTGCCGCAGCGTCGCCGAACTCGCTTTCCAGTGCGTTGCGAACGAACGCCGGATACGCGAACCAGTATTGCCGTCGAACCGCGTCTTTGGTATGGGCTGCGCCGAACATCTCGATGTACAGACGTTCTTCTGCGGGTGTGAGCCGACTCCGGTCATCTGCAAGCAATGCACGGCGGTGCTTCTTGAGCAAGCGTTGCAGTTGGCCCCGCTTGAAAATGCCGAACTTCGCGAGTTCGGGGAGCAGTTCCTCGAACAGCGCCATGTCGTCAACGTAGTCGTTCCTTCGAGGGAATAGACCACGGAGCACCTTGCGTATCAGAGGCGCGGTAAGTGGCTGCTGGAGAATCCGACTTCTTGCGGATACGTGAGTTTTCATGCGTTCAGCTTGCGAGCAGATACTCATGTCCATGCGGTTACAAGACAGCGGTGTAGCCGCCCCTGTCGGCTGTCAGGAAGACTTGTAGAAAAGTGTGCGATGGTCGATCAGCGCGAACCAGATCGATCAGCTTTTCCCACTCGTTGCGCAGGTAGACGGTGTTCAGTTCGACCTCAACAATCAAGGTCGTGTCGTCGGGATAGTTCTTGGCTGCCTTGGCTCGGATCGCGTCAAGAACGATCGTTGCCATGCCGTAAATGTACGATTGGTTGGAGTAGCTGGTGAAGGTCGACTCGATTGATTTCTCGCCGTTCGGCCCCTTGACGCGCTTCAGTCCATCGAGGCTACCTGCGCCGCCTTGCGATGTGAGAATCTCTCGCATCAAGTACTCGTTGGGATGCTGCGCTACCGTGACCTCAAGCGTCCCACTTGCGGGCCAAGCGTTGTTGTCGACCATCGCGCCCTTCGTCTCTACCTTGGCGTCGAACGGCTGATTTCCCCGCATCCATCTGACGTGGATGTATTGCCCCTGGCCGTAATTCGACAGCACGTATCGAGCTATGGGAAGCACTTCCTCTAGCAGCGGCTTGACGTCGCCCTTCCTTTCCCGCAGTCGGACTGTGCCGTTCGGGCTCTGGCGTACGTCTTCAAAGTGCTCGAACGCCATCCTGGCGAAATCCAAGCCATCGATCAGGCGATCGTGAAATGCGGCGAGTGAGAACGGGGCCACTGCGGGTCAGGCTCTCACGCGGGCTGAAGCGGCCTTGTGCCAACGAATGACGCCCACCTGCTCCGCAACGCAGCGGATGGAGTCGAAAGCCCTCGTCGATCCGATCCTGACTCCCACGCGAACTACGCAGCCAGGGCCAGCAGTTCGTTCGCGCTGACCCCCGCGGCAACTCGTCTCAGAATCTGTGGCAACTGAGCGGCCACGTAAACAAGATGGTGGTTCATGTCGGCCTCGACCCAGGTTCCGAGGTTTCCGCTGGTTGTTTCGCGGTTCGCACAGCGCCACGCTACGTCATCTCCAAATGAGTAGTCGCGACCCAGATACACCGACGATTCGACGACGCGCTGGGCAAGTTCATGGAACTGTCCGAACTTCAATCCTTCCCTCACGCTGTAGCCGCGGAAAATGTGGTGATGAAGGCCCTTCGTGTAGCGGATTTTCGCGTTCGCGTTGGTCGCGATGATCTTGTCCGAGAAGTTGGGATGAACGATGCCGTAGTCGCCGAAGGCGATCATCTCGGACGGGACGCCGGCTGCGACGTTGAGCCACAGCGGCATTTCCTGCCGGTAGAACGACTTGGTTCCCTGCTTGGCGACGCTGCCAACGTCTTTTGGCATGCTGGATGCAACGACCGAAATCATCCCGAAATTCGCTGCCGTCAAGGCGGTGTCGACGAAATCTTGAACCAGGCCGCGCAAGCGTACGAGGGCGACAGCATCCGTGTCCCCAAGGGAGCCGAGGTCGATAACGATTCTCGTCAAGTTTGCTGGGATGTCTGCGTAGCGGAGACGCTCGATCACGTCAGCGATCGTGTCCTCTCCGGCCTCAAGGTCGTCGATCTTGAGTCTGAACGTCAGACCTCGGTTTTCGCGAACAGCGATGCGAGCGACGCGATCCCACAGTTCCGGCTCGTGGTCGAAGCCAAACACAGGGGTGAAGGCGATGCCGACACCGTGCAGGTTTGCACAGAGGGCTTCGAGCGCAGGGCTTCCATCGTCGGCCCTGTCTTCGGGCGCGATGGAATGCAGGTCAACGCTGACATGATGCAGGGGGCAGTGTTTGCGAAGTTGGTGCGCGAAGCGGACGCATGACGATTCGATGGATTCACCGTCGTTGGGCGAGAGCAGTTCAACCACCGAATGAACGTGCGGTGCAAGTGGACGCGGGAGCTTGCCAAGCGCCTTGAGGTCGTTGGCTTTGCCCTTAAGAATCGGCGTGTACAGAGTCTTCGCGTCCACTGGCTACCTCACTCAAATGAGACTTCAGGAAACTGATTGCGAACCTCGTTCGCTCCGAGCAAGTCTCCGAAAAGACGGAAATTGCCACTTTCTCGACGTACCCGACCCGCCACGATCGCAGGATGAACCATCTGCTCTTTTGCGAAACGCAGGATACGTTCCCGACTTGGGGCTGAAACAACTTCGCTTCTGCGCCATGCGGCACGTGAAATCAAGGCGTCGCGAGCGATTCGGTTCGCCTCAATCTCTATCGTCTCGGTAGCGTCGCTGTCTTCAAGCCGATCAAGGAATGCGTCGCCCGGATTGCTCAGGTGCTTCATCACGTGGGCAAGCTCGTGGAGCAGCGTAAACCAGAAGTGATCGATGCGGTCAAAGCGCAAGGTCAATCCGATCACAGGCGCACCATCTTGATCCAGAAATGCAGCGCCATCAAGTTGCGTACCGGCAAGATGGGGCTCAATCACTACCGGAATGCCCTTTCCCTCGATCACTTCACAGGCCAAGCGCATGCCGTTCTGATGCCAACTCAGATGAACGACCTGGGTCAGGAAGGCGGTATCGATGGCCTCGGGTTGGTATGCCGGAAGGCGCTGATTGACCTTGCGCTTTCTCGCCACGTCCAAGACGCGAGCCTTCCAGGCGAGCAGTCCGTAGCGAGACTTCGCGGTCACAGCATCCCCGCGCATGCCTTGCCGGGCCAGGATCGGAAAGCCGCCGCCAGCCGGAAGAATACTGGTCACGAAGTCCCGCGCAAGTTCACTGAGCGAGCGACTACTCTTCTTCGGCACCTCGTTGAAGTAGCCGTGACGATCCATCTCCTTGAAGGGGAAGCGATCCCAATCGACGTCAACGCCGTCGGCCTCGTCGGCTGGCTCAGTGTTGGTAGGCATCGACCCGGAAACAAGGACGTCCGCCGAGATACCCAACCCAGTAGAAATCTCGCGGATCATCTGCACAGTCAGCGGTCGCTTCCCAGCCAAGACTTCCGACACGCGGCTCCTTGACCCGAAGTAGGGCACCAAGTCAGCCTGTCGGAGCCCCTGTTCGTGCATCCGAAACTGGATCGCCTCCACCGGGCTTGGGGCTTCAAATTTGAAGCGCGTCTTTTCGTACTCCTCCACAAGGAGTGACAGCAGTTCAAGCCGAGCGCCGTCCGAAGACTCTGGCGAAGGGTCTGCGAGTGCAAGACGCTCGACCTCGCTCAAGTACGAGCGGTAGTCGGCGTCCGTCTTAATGATCTTCAGTTCCATCAGTATTTCTTCGTGTATTCGGCGTGAGTACCGATCCACTCCGCGACTACGACACCTGTTTGGTATGCCACGACCGTCACAAGCCGGTACTCGTTTCCTCGCACGTTGAAGATGACCGTATTTCTTTCGAGCATGCTGGCAGAGGCGTACCTATCCTTGATGTCTTGTGGCGTGCGCCATCGTGCGCCAGCGGCATCCGCCAGCCAGGTGCCGATCCACTTCCGACAGTCAGCATGCGCAGCGCAGAACTGGTCAAGTTTGTCTCGTCCAACGATTCGCATGGGTGCTCTTGACCTTGTTCATGACCGAAGCATACCACGGTGTTATCGATTTGGGAACAAATAGGTAGTTACCCGTTTGGTATCAAGCATGGCCGGTGGAAGGGTGCGCAGCGTGCCCAGATGGGCAGTGCTCGTTGTTCCACCACGGGCCGCCGTCCTCGGTTGAGACTCGCTGAGAGTGCTGCTCGAAAGCGACCCCTGCCTCCCCCCGGGGGGGGCGCGAATTGAGGAAAACAGGCCCCGGTCAGTGCCGCGGAACCCCTGGGGGTGGGGTGCCCCCTACGCAGGAAGCCTTCTCTTTTTTTGGGAGCGGCTGCTCCTCTCGCAGCGCCTCAACAACACCACCACTTCGGTCTTTAGCTGACTTTCGAAGGACGGGCAGCGGCGGCGTGGGTGGGGGGGTTAAAGATGAAACGGTTCCAGATTTGCAGAGCAGTGTGTCGCCGCGCTGCTCACGCGCCCGGGGACGGGCGAGGTGCTGCCGGTTGCATACGGCAAGTGAAGCGGAATCGACGCAACGTAGGCAGACATTTGCCCTGACGGGGAGGGGCAACCCGCCTTCAGTCGCGAGACCGCCAGAAAGTGACCACTTGTCGACACCGAGCAAGTCGATGCAAGAAAGATAGAGCTTGACAGTTTCCAACACACGCGAAGATACTGACACCACTTTCCGACGATTAGAGGTTTCGCATGTCCCGTGTCTTCGCCTACGCTCGTGTCTCCACAGTCGAACAACTCACAGAGAACCAGCGTGACCAGATCGCCGCTGCCGGCTATGCCATCGAGCCGCGTCGGTACATCGAGGAGAAGGTCTCCGGGTCTGTAGCCGCAGCCCAACGCCCCGGCTTCGCCAAGCTCCTTGAGCGGATGGAGGCGGGCGACACCCTCGTGGTCACCAAGCTGGATCGCATCGGGCGCGACAGCATCGACGTGCAACAGACGGTGGCGCGTTTCGAGCAAGCCGGAATGCGTTTGGTCGTCCTGCAGCTTGGAAACCTTGACCTCACCTCGTCGGCTGGATCGCTCATGGTCAAGGTGCTGGCTGCGGTCGCGGACTTCGAACGAGACCTGATCATCGAGCGCACCCAGGCCGGGCAGGCGCGAGCAAGAGCCGAGGGCAAGCACATGGGACGGCCCAGCAAGACTACGGCAGCCGACCGCGAGGCCATCCGGGCTGCGCTGAAGGCAGGAGAGACTGTCACCAAGGTGGCAGCGGATAACAAGGTCAGTCGGGCGACGATCATCACCATTCGCGATTGCGCCTGAGCGAACGTCGCGCACCCATACCGCTTCTGGGTGGGATCGGATGGCGCTTGGGCGGACGTTTCTGAGGTGCTCATTCCCGTTTCGGGTTGCGCCGGCAGGCCGTTGCTCATGGTGGCTCGCTGAGACAGGAACTCTCAGAAGGCATCCATAAAAGGCGAAGACCATAGGCTCCCAGGCCAGAGTGCTTTACTCGAATGCGGGAACCATTGGCTCATGGCGGCACGCTCGATGAGCAAAGTCTGAACTTGCGACCCCTTGCAGAAACTCGGTTTTCTGACGCGAATAACCCTGCGGTACGTCTTGGTTATCTAGTGAAAAGTCAGGCGTGACAAGGACTTGCGACCTGGATCGCTAACCGATGCAACAGATAGGACAAGTTAGCCTTTGCGTCGCCCTGACCCCGCGCCATAAGATTCATTCCGGTGCCTGACGAAGACCGCACTGTTTCAACTTCACTGCAGTCTCGCTTCGTCGACACGATTCTTCTTGCTCTCCAACGGCCCAGGACACTTACCTGGGACGAGGCTCAACTGTTTTCAAAATTCACAATGACTGCCGAAACAAACTCGCGACTCCACTGGCTCAAATACAACCCTTCCGAATGGCAGGGCCGGACGTTTGCCCTCTCCGATGCCGAATACGGTCTCTTTCATCGAACGCTGGAGATTCTCTGGCGGACACCGGGTAACCGAGTATCAAAGGTCGACCTCGTCAGTCGCCTCCGCATCACCTCAGGCAGCGATCGAGCAACATGCTTGGAAAGTCTCCTTGCAGGCCAGGAACTCCGCATCGATACCGACGGAATGATCGACATCCCCGACCTCCACGCTGAGTTTGCTGACGCCTGCAAGCGGGGTGAGGATGCGGCAAAGGGTGGGAGGGCCAAGGCCGCAAAAGCTCGTGCCGTTCCACAACCGGAGGAAATCGATTTTTGAGTCCAGGCTTTTAAGTCCGTTGCCTTCATGAACGCTCTCTCGAACATGACCATCATCAGCACCAAGACCATCACCCAAGAGTTTGCCGTCGATGACCAATCCTCTTTGGATTTGGAAGATTTCGACCAGGACGGGTTTGACCGCTGCATTCGAACCGACCAAACAGACGGCATGACATACATGCTCACGTTCAAGGAGCACGGTCGGCTTGGCAGGACGGTCACCCATACCCATGCCTGCTCTAGCATCCGCCACGAGCAGTTGTTCGACATCTTTCTGGAGTTCCTCACTGAGGCGCACGAGACGGACGCCAGAGAGGAGTTCGCGTCCTACTTGACGTCTTCGCCGAAACTCGTTGAACGTTTTCAGCGGTAGGTGTGCTGTAGCAGTGCTGCGGCATTGCTAACCAGAACCAGATTCATAACGACAAGAAGAACGAGACCCTTAACCTAAGACCTACGCACAGAGGTTCAGGTCGTCGACCAAGACCACATCGACATCGTCGCTCAGGATCGACCAGCCTGACCCAGAGGGTCTATCTGATAGTCGATGATGGTCTTCCCCAAAAAGGTCTTAGGAGGCGGAGAGAAGATCGACTCCGTTTCTACACCTGCGGTCTTCTTTGTGGGGCATCAGTTGGACTTGAAGGTAGAGCCGATGTGAGACGGTGGTCGTCGCGATCTTCAGGTGTCCAGCATGTCCCAGTCGTCTCCAAGCGCCCAACGCAGCGCCGACAGCTTGCCATTCAGCATGCCCCATTCGAAGTCCGTCCACGGCCCATGGTTGCCCTTACCGAGGCGCTTCTCGGCAGCCCGAGCAGCACGAAGGGCGCCTTTCCAGATGTCGTCAACGATCATGTTGTCGACGTATCGCCCCTTGTTCTTGGCGCGGGCGGCCTCCCAAGTTGCCTGCGAGACGACCTTGATCTTCCCCTTCTCGATCCAGTACTCGCGGTTCATGTGTCGGTTGTGCCAAACCTGGGTCGTCAGCCGATCCATCGCAGCCAGGATTTCGGTCAGCCCTCGCGGAGGTTGATCCCAATTCGAGTCCCAAAGGTTGTAGTTGACCCGCATTGGGTCGATCCGCCGAAGGCAATCTCCGAGATTGATGAAGTACATCGATTTGATCTTGGAGAAACCTGCTGCCAGGTCTGCATGCGGTAGCTTCTGGTTGCCGTTGACGAGGCTGAAGTCGTGCTTGTTGTGCGTTACGAAAGCGAATCGGTCTCCGGGCTTTCCGTTGCGCACGCTCTCGAAGTACGTCTCGATCAAGACCGCGTCCGCCATCGAGTTCTTGTTCTCGTGGTGGCACGGTGCTTTGCGATTGAGTGCGCGATCTGCGGCCCGCGCCTTGATCTGGTCGGTCGGTTCGATGACCGTCGCGGTCTTCAGCAGCTTGTCAATCCTCTCCAGCGTTCCTTGTGCGGCCCCGCCGAGGATCGGAATGCGGTGGTCGACATCCGAGAGGAAGTTCAACACCTTGTCCTTCTGCCGCTGCTCGCCATCGACCTTTCGAATCGCGTCCTTCACCGCGTTGAAGTGGGAAGCGAGGCTCTTGACGCTCGACTTCGCAACGCGATCCCGGTTCTTGTGGAACTCCGTGACGACCGTCCGTGGAACGATGAGCCGCATGCTGTCGTCCGCCAGGAAGGCGGTGAGCACGTCCAGGAGCGGCGTCAGCTTCTGGTTCTCTGCGAGGTCAAGCCATACGCTCGTGTCGATCAAGACGTTGAACATCGCGCTACCCATGGTGGCTTTCAAACCGGACGTCGATCCCCATCGTGTTCCTCGCTTGGCTGCTACACGGACTTGATCGTAGCGCCAGCTTGGGATGTCACGGTCATTGCGGCACGCATCCGTCGCGATGACCGACGAGCGCGATTTTGGCTGCTTGGCTACCTTGGGCTGGGGCGGGCGTCGTTCGGCCCAGCAAGGGCACTCAAATCGCGTTGGTGAAGGGTTTGGGCGGTACGCAAGGACGCAATGCGCCCACGCTTCATGCCCCCTCGAAAGCGGCGCGTTCGACCGGGTTGTCTTGGGTCGCCTTGATCGGGGCGTCTTCGGCCTTCTCTGGCTGGATCAAGGCAAGTGCCTTCGTCAGCCGTTCGGCCTTCTTCTGGAGGCTGTAGCCCGTGCCGTAGTTCGCTGCGCTCTCGTTGACCGAGTGCCCCATGATTTCCTTCTGGATCGCCTCGGGGCAGTCGGACTCGCGCAGCAAGTCCTTGATTGCATGACGGAAGCCGTGGGAAGTCATGCCCCAAGGCGCAAGGCGTTTGTTGACAGTCGCATTTGCGGCGTCGCCGCCCCGCTCGCGGGCATAGCAGGCGAAGAGTGCCTCGGCATTCCCCGCCAGTTTCACGGCGACCTTGGCCGCATCGAGCACGTGACCAACGAGAGGAACTTGCCGTGGTGTCGTGATGTCGTTCTTCACGGTGCCCCATGCACGTTCCTTGATGTCGATGAACGGGACTTCCGCGTCCAACTTGACGTCGGCTGTGGCGAGTTGGGAAATCTCGGTTATCCGTGTTCCTGTGCCGAGCTGCATGCGAATGATCAACGCGGCCAGGGAGTCATCGGTCTTGATCGCAGCAAGAATCGAGTGCAATTCATGTGCGGACGGGACTTTTCGCTTCACCGCGTCCTTCCCGAGGTTGGGAATGGGTAGACGGTGGAATGGATTCGCGACCCCCTTCAGTTCCAGTTCCTGGATCGCGACATTGAAGATCGCGCTGATGTTGTTCTTGGCTCGTGCGACCGATGTCGAGAGCAGTCCACGGGCCAGTTCAGATTTGACCCAGGTGTGGGCGTTCTGCCGCGTGATCGAGCGAATGGGCACGTCGCCCGTGACCTTGATCAGGGACTGCCAGTCGCGCTTCGGGCGCTCCATCTTGCGCTCGTTGTCGGCGTTCTTGTGGGTCTCGGCGTATTTCGTCAGCGCGTCGGAAAGGAGCTTCTCCTTCTGGTCACCGCGTCGGAGAATTCGCAGGGCTTCTCGGTCGACTGGGTCGAGGTATAAGTCCTGCTCGACAAACTCAAGGTCTTCGAACTGCTCCCGGTGCTTGAACCCGTTCGCTCTCGCCCACGTCGTTAGCTTGTCGTCGAAGTAGTCGGCGCTGAATTCGAGCGAGCCGAGGGTCTTCGCAACTTGGTGAGCGCGGGTCTGGAATTCCGATGCGGACAACGCTTCATCACCGCGCATCCGAGCGAACTCCGCTTGGTAGCTCTTGTAGAGGCGGTCGGCCTCTCTCACGGCGATCTTTGGGTCTCGCGTACCTAGCGATTTTCTGATGTCCGCCGAAGGAAATCTATCGGCCAGTTCTGCAGGGATGCGAAGCTGAAAGTAGTGAATGCCGCTGGGGCGGACGTACAGGTATTTCGCCATCAAGGAAAGGGTAGGGCTGAGAACGATCTTCACAAGCGAGCCTCTGCAAAGGCTGCGGGCCTTTGGGGCGTGTGCAGCACAGTTTGTAGCACACTCTTTTCGCTTGGGATCGGCCTACATCGTTGATTTATAACGACTTTTTGGCCTTACTTTGGTGCCTCGGGTCGGACTCGAACCGACACCCCTTTCGAGAACGGATTTTGAGTCCGTCGCGGCTACCGATTACGCCACCGAGGCAGGGGATGCGGCGG
>FTCV01002439.1_pt1 | contig 11648 bp, 13 predicted proteins | sample 1639691 | NCBI WGS metagenome assembly FTCV01 (sample SAMEA3914864, study PRJEB12502) | metagenome | biome: forest; material: soil | place: USA | collected 2012-03-12 | depth 0.3 m
AGGATGACCGGGCGCAGGGGCGACAGCGCGGGAGCCATGCGGCAATAGAGCCGTCGTCCATCGGTCGCCACGAGCCGCTGCTTGTCGGCATCGAGATACACCCCGTTGAGCGTGTAGCGGGTTTCATCCGTGCTGGAGAAGACTCCGGCTTGCTGCAGCCACCCGCGATGTTCGGCGTCAAACGGCGCCCACCGGGCAATGTCCGGATTCGGAGTTACCGGGAATTCAGCCACCGGAAACTGTTCGAACGGCAGTCGCACGGGCGTCCCGGCGACTTCATAGGTGATTTCACCGGGCGCGAGCGTCACGTTGCCCGCTTTCGCGCCCTTGATGACAGCCTGCACCACGGACCGCGGCACGAGCATCGAGCCGGCTTCGCGCTTCCATCGGATCGCAGCCAGCGACTTCGCGAGCGGGGTCAGCGGCTCGGCCTCGACCAGGCAGGTGTAACTCAGGGTGCGTTCGAGATCGGTGCCCGTGATGGTGAGGCGATTATCCACACGGTCGAAGCGGAAATGACCGAGAACGGGCAAGGTTGTCCGGTTGGCGATCAGTTTGCCGAGCGGACCGAAGGCCGCGCGAAGAGAAGAGATGGGAATGGTTAGCGGATGCATGAGTAAGTGGGACGGGAGTTGAAGTGAGTTAGATGGTGAACGGTGGACTCGCCGCCCGGCGGCGAGGGCTTCAGCAATTGGTTTTCCGGTACTCCCGCCGCCCAACTGTTCAGTTTCCCAATCTCGTAAGTGGCGAGAGGAAGCGCCATCCGGCGATGCGGACGGGACATGACTTCACAAAAAAGGCCGGGGACTCCGAAGAGTCCCCGGCCAGGCTTGCGACGGGATACAGGTTGCCGGGATTGCGTCCCGCGCGCAAAGTGACTTAGGCCGCTTTGGCCGAAGCGAGAGTCTCGCTCAGAAGCTCCATGCACTCGTTGAACTTCGTGAAGATCGCCTTGCGGCCTTCCTCCGAGAAACTGGCGGCAGCGACGGCAATTTCGTCCAGAGCAGCGAGCACATCCGGCACGGACGCATCGGGATCGGCCGGCAGCGAAGTGACATTTGCCGGCGGTACTTCCGCGCTATCGCCTTCCGGTTCGTCCTCAGCCTCAGGTTCCACGATGGCACTCGGCGCAGGAGCCGTGCGGACCGGAGCGGGAGCGGCTGGCGCAGGGATCGGAGCAGCCATCACGACCGGAGCCGTTGGTGTATTGACGGGAGCCGCAGGAGCCGCAGCGGTCGGGGGAGCCGCAGGAACCGGAGCAGCCGGAACGGTCGGAGCAGCCGCAGCAGTCACAGCGACGGGCGCTGGCGCTGGCGGCGCAGCTTTTGCCTTTGCCTGCGCCGCAAGGGCGGCAGCGATGGCTTCCTGCTTTTCGCGTTCGGCCTTTTCTTCCGCAGCTTTCTTGGCGGCGGCTTCCTCCGCAGCCTTGCGGTCGGCTTCCGCCTTGGCTTGTGCGGCCGCCTCTTCGACGGTCAGGCCGGTCTCGTAGATGGACTGCAATTCACTGTCGAAGCTGTCCGGCTTTGCCGCCACGAGCGCGGCAACATCCTCGCCAGTGAGCCGGAGCGCGGAACGCTCGGACATGGCCCGGACGATCTGGTGGCAGTCGTTGAACGTGAAGGTGTCGTACTGCGCTTCGGTCAGCTTGCCGCCGGCGACCAGGTCAAACACCTTGGACGCATAACTGGCGTTGCTGATTGTGGAGTCTTTGACTCCCAGCTTGCGCAGCTCGCCGTAGATCGTTTGCCCCTTGCGGAGGCTGGCGGAAATGGCGTAGTGCAGCTTGCCCATTTCGGCAAACGCACGCTGCGAGACGGTGGCGCGCTCGGCAAAGCGGGCGCAGGCGTCCTTCTGGGACATCTTCTTGATTTCGTCCATGGGAAGGACGGGAGCGACGATATCGCGGACGGTTGGTTTGGCTTTAGCCATAGGTATCAGGCGGTTACTTAGTTTCGTTTATTTGTGGGATCGCATCCTTACGTAAGGATGCGGACGGTTGAATCGGTTCACAAAAAAGGCGCGTATCCTTACGTAAGGACACGCGCCTTGATTGAGGGGCGAAAGATTACTCCGCTACGGCATACATAAGCCGCGCGGATTCTTCCCATTGCGCGCGGGCATTGGCTTCCTCGGATTCCAAGGCAAGTTGAGCCTCCCCTTTCGCGATATATTCCAGAAAGACGTTGTGCGACTTGTAAGCAGCCGTGCGTGTAAGAGCATGACCGTGACCTTGGCCAGACTCGCACTTGAGCGCCGCGCGCAAATAGCGGCAGGCAGTGAGCTTATTGAAGACAGCCTTGCGCGAATGATCCGCACGGCGAGCGGCTAGAATCAATTTGATCATTTGCCTTGCCGACTCGTGAACATGCGCCTTGCGTGCCTCTTCCCTGCGCTGTTCCTCTTCGCGTTCATCGCGTAGCGATTGAATGAGTGCGGCATCAAGTGAGAGCTCAGAATGAAAGTCAATCGTATCGAGCGAATCCAAAAGGCTTTCCCGATAGACTTTCCGTTTCATGCCTAGGACTTTGCGCGATTCGCTGAAAAGTGCCTTCCATGTTCCAAAGTCGAAGTTTTCCGGATTGCCTCGCTTGGATAGTTCCAGCGCACAAACTCCCCTGATTTCCTGAATATCGGATTCCGAAAGGGTGCGCGTAGCGTAGCCGTAAAGCTTTCCGTCATTCTTAACGATCGTCTTTCGGCCATTGCTACCCTTGGCCCGTTTTATCGGGCGTTGCATAAATTGATGATTCGTCGGATTCGCAAGGCGCCAAGCAATCGCTTGTGCCAGCGCTTCCAATGGATGATCCAAGGGAACGTGTGGAGCGAGTGCCTTTCCGCGCTTGTCCTCAACACCTTGCAACGTGTTACAATCCTTTGGCGAATGCTTCGAAAGCGAAGCATAGGCATCTACTGCGGAGGATCCGCGCGGAAAGCATACAAGACGACCATTTAGCCAAACCGTTTTGTGAGAGACACGAATTACCATAGGTGAAAGATTGTAGGCTTTTTGAACTACAGTTCAAGCAAATCACTTCATTCACTCTCTCTATTATCCCCTTTAGCTGTGAGAGATTCGCGTCTCGTCCGTTTCGCGTGCGTAGTCCTCACACTTACTTCCCCATTAGCTGTGAGAGATTCGCCCTTATGTAATGGCATACCGCCTATGCTTACTTATGCATAAGTAAGCATGTAGCCCCGGCCGTCCGACACTTACCGGTGGGAGGCTATCCAGGCGTTGACTGCAAGAACGAATTCTCCGTTGGGAACGCGGTCCTTTAGAGCCTTTTGGATCCGTCCCTCCCATAAGCGCGGGGTTGAGCCGTACTGATCGGCCATCCATCGTGCCAATTCAGCCTTTCTGCCGTGCTCGGAGAGCTGCTTCAGCAGCTCGCTCCTCCATTCCTCGATACGCGGGATGTGTTTCACATTCAAATGCCCCGCATAAGCCTGGCCCGGCCCGCCGCGAAGCAAATTCCCCAGGGCGGCTTCACCCCATGGAATGTTTCGATCCGTTCCTCGAGATGGTCTTTCTCGAGCGTGGTCATCTCCCCTTCGATGCCGGCGAGATAAGCCGCAGCGTCCGTGGGAATGACTACTGCGTCACCGATGTGTTCTTCCCAATGCGCCTGGTCAATTGACCGGAGATCAATGGCTTCGCCTTCTGGAACCGGCTGCTCAGGAATTCCAAGCGCACGAGCCGCCGCAATGGTTGGATTGCTCAAGGCTTTCTTTTGCGGATCAGGCGTTTCTCGGGACGGCATGTGTTCGACTGGTGCTGCGCCAGAGCATCCACCAGCGTTGCCGCCAATGCCAGACCTTTGATGATGTTGACCCGGTGCCGGACGATGAAGTCGGCGGCGCGCTCAAGACTTGTTTTTCTCATGCACCAGCCTCCCCATTGCCAGTGAGAGATTCGTTTTCTGGTTCGTATCCTTACGTAAGGATTTCGAGTGCTGCGGGGCAGGTCGTGAAACGTGAATCTCAAGCAAAATTCACGCCCTAGCCCTCGCCCCAATAACGCAAACATCAGCTACGGCGTTCGACACCGTCATCTGGACCGCTTTGTTCGGTGTTGTAGTACTCGCCTGAGTAGTTCGTACTCGGGTGATCGATGTAATGGATCACGTCTGCGAGCAAATCAGCCTTCAGGACATCGGCATCCCTCTCTGCTCGCAAACTGGATGCTACCATTGACGCAGTGTCGTAGATAAGATTGCCCCAAACTTCTTCCTCGTCGGGAAGCCACATTCCCACCAATACCATTACTTGAATCGAACCTGGGAGTAGCGCAATGCGCACAATCTCAACACAATCGTCATCGCCTATAACATCTGGATCAGGCAATTCGGGAACCTTCGTGCGGTGAACCTTCAGTGTTCCGAACCGCGTTCCGCGCTCAGAGCGAATTACCTCCTCTAAAGATTGGCGCAGTAGCAATTCGACACCCTTTCGCGGGCGCGATGTTTCAAGGGCGATCGCATCCACAACGTGATGGAAAATGTCAGAGATTAGCAGTCCCCAAGCCGCTGCTGGCTCACGGCGGAACCTATCAGGGAATACGTTGCAAACTGATAGCGAGAGCATGCCGCCGTTAATCCACGCCCGCAGAACCTCTTGGCGATTTCGCTCCAGTCGGACTTCTTCTGGTGGTTCAAGAACGTGCATACTTTTGAAACGAACAAGCCAAGCGCGGCGACACGCCGGAGCGGCGTGGCCTTTGCCTGTTAGTGGTGAATCTACTCAGCGTCGAAGTAATCAAGGCACTTTCCCAACCACACATCGAAGCGGTCAGCGACTTTGCGAACAGAGGGAGGGCGGTCCTCGTGAGCATAATAGTAAATCGGATACTCGCCCTCGTGTAAACCAGCGGAAACATCCCAGAGAACTTGGTCGCCGTCGGCCTCTAAAAAGAACTCGGCGAAACAGAGCATGCCGTCACTTGGGGGCGGCCACTGACCGCCCTTGATCGTCACGGTCTCGCGCTGCCGTGGAGTCAGAGTGTCGAGCTTCGGGAAGCGGTGAAAAAATGGATGCCGCGTGCCGAATTGGATAGCGCCGCCAAGCAACCAAAAGCCACGAGCACAGCGCAGAAGTCGCTTGTATGAGTCAGGCAATGAAACGCCGAGCTTTTGCTCTAATTGTGCGACATCGTCGTCGCTCGCGGGCGGAAGCACATGCTCGATATCAGCGCCATCACGTGCGGCAAGGGACTCGTAGAATGCGGGAAAATCGTTTTGGAAACGCTCGATCATAAGTGTGCGAGGGAATGACTCCGAACTGGATGTAAACTGCGACTTCGCAACCGATACCGTGCCTTCCGCTGGGCCCCTCGGCAAGCTTTGATCAGGTCCAGCAGACCGATCATTTCCCCCAAAATCCTTACGCAAGGACACGCCCCACCGAGTTGACACTCCGTCCGCTCGGCATGGACGACCTCACCATCACCGCTGCCAGTTTTGTCCCGAGTGCGAATGCCAACATCATCCGGGGCGTTGCGGGGGAAGATCTCACGCAGGCGCAGACCGTGTATCTGGATCCGCAGACGAATTCCTACAAGAAGGCAAAGGCCAATGGTGCAGCGCCGCTTTACAGGGTGGCGGGGCTTTCGTGCAACGGTGCTTCGGCCGGGCAGCCGTTTCTCATCGTGGTGTCCGATCCTGCGCTGGAGATCGGCGCTGACGTGGCGGCGGGAGATGTGCTCATTGCTTCGGCAAATCCCGGCGGGATCTGTCTCGATGCGAATAAGGCGAGCGGCTGGTTCGTGACGGTGCTCGCCCTGGGCATCGGGAATAATCTCGTCACTCTGCTCGCGCCTTCGACGTCGCCGATCGCGATCCCGTAAGCGTCTGCGCTTCTGCCATCGCCTCCCCTTCCCTAGCCGCTCCTTTCCGCCATGGCTTCTCCCGAGTGGATCGAGATCTTTCGGTCGTACACGCAGGATGAACTTTTCGCGCACGTCGCGAAGCTCAAGCAGAACATCTCCGTCTTCAGCCAGCAGGCGGTTGGTTCGAAGAGTTTTACGCGAGACCTGAATGAATTGCGCTCGCAGCTTGCCGCGGCGGTCCGGGTCCAGAACGAGCGTTCGCAGGGTTCGCGCGTGAACCAATCGGTCGGTGTTACGGATTTCAGATTCATCAACGGACCCGTGGACCCACGGCGCCTCTGATATGCTCGACGACGGAAAAAAGCCGGCCCAGCGGTTGAACCTGGTGGATCGCGTTGTGACCTTCTTCAGTCCCGAAGCCGGGATGCGTCGCATGGCCGCGCGGCATACGCTGCACGAGTTCGGCTACAACAACGTGCCGGAGCGTCGGGGCGATTCCGGCGGCCAGGTGAAGAATGCCGCGGGCGAGAGTTACATGAATCACCGCGACCGCATCCAGGCGATGTGGGACGCGCGCGACGCGGCGATGTACACGTGGATCGGCGGCGTGCTGGGGCGCGTGGTGCTGTATGTCTGCGGCGAACTGGAGGCGAAGTCGAATACCGGCGATGACGAGATCGACGCGCTCCATGACGAATATTTCCACAACTGGTGCGGCGACGAGGAGGACGAGGACGGCACGTTTTCGTGCGACCTGAGCGGGCGCCACCGTTACCTGAAGCTGGTCCAGATCGCCCTCCTGTCGATGTTCGTGGATGGCGACTCGGGCTTCGTGTTCCGGCGGCAGCCGTTGGACGACGAGACGAGCGAGACGGCCACGGGCGCGCCGTGCCTGCAATTCGTCGAAGGTGACCGGATCGGTTCGCCGATCGAGGCGCAGCAGCTCGAGAGTTACATCGGCGGCTTCACGATCGATCCCGAGACGGGCCGGATCCTGTCGGTCCGCGTCTTTCGCAAGACCCGGATGGGCATGTATGTCGAGCCGCGCGAAATCGAGCCGGTCAATTTCATGCACGTCTGGGATCCGGAACGCGGCGACCATTACCGCGGCCGGACGATCCTGCTCCGTGTGCTGAATGAGTGCCGCGACATTCGCGAGTGGGTGGAAGCCGAAAAGATCGCCGGCAAGACCCAGAGCCAGTTCGCGGGCCTGATCGGCACGAAGAACCCCTACTCGCAGAGCGGCGCAGGCGCCTGGGAGGGCAAGACGAAGGAAGGCACGCCCACTCAGCAGGCGCAATGGGGCAAGCTGCTCCGGATGCTGGAGGGTGAAACCTTCTCGCTGATCGCCCCGCCGAGCCGGCCCAGCGGCGGCTTCATGGCCTTCGTGCAGATGGTCATCCGGATGATTGCCTCCAGTCTCCAGCTCTCGTACGGCTTTGTCTGGGATCTGGCGACGCTGGGCGGCGTGGCGCAGCGCGTGGAGGTCCGCGCCGATGAACGGCGCATCATGTATTTCCAGCGGATGCTCGTGGACCGGCTCTTGAGGAGGACGCGCAAGGTCGTCCTGGCTTATGGCGTCGCCATGGGCGAAATCCCGGCGCATCCGCGGATGAACCGGTGTAACTGGCACTTCGGCGAGCGGATCATCACCGATGCCGGCTACGAGGTGCAGAATGATCTCAACCTGCTCAACGCCGGCCTGGTCGCGGCAGACGACGTGGCATCGAAGTACAGCCGTGGCGGCGGCCTGCGCGAGATCGGCCAGCGCAACGCGAGCATCGTCAATTTCTTCCGCAAGCTCGCCGCGGAAGCGGGAGTGCCGATCGAAATGCTGGCGCCTGGCCTGTGGCCGAGTGCCTCGCAGCTCCTTGCGGCGATGTCCAGCGAACCACCACCCCCACCCGAGCCCGGCAGCCTGGCGGCGGTCGGCGATAAGGGGGCCGGTCAGATCGTGGATCTGCTGAGCAAGGTGAGCACGGGCATGATGGATCGCGACGCTGCGAAGCAGACGCTGGTGACCGTGTACGGGCTCACGCCGGAATTGGCGGAGCGGATTGTGCCGGAGGAAGGGATGCGCCGGGAGGATGGTGGGGCGGCGGGTGAGTAGTGGCGGTCGTTATTGGAGGGGGCGGCGGCGGCACTATTGAGTGGATCGGAAGCCGCTCAAATGGCAGCGTGCAGGCCATGGTAAAAAGTGCGAACGCCGCCGCAGCGGAAAACCCACACATCATCCCCTATGAATGACACGACTGCATTTCGGCTTCGGTTTTTTGCTATAGTTCTGAGTTGCTTCGTCACCACTGCCTGCAACCAGGCGGAGTTGCCGGCAACCCACAAGCCCGACCACAATTGGCCGAACGCGGTTTTGGAATACCACTTCTTTCTAAAACCGCTCTTACAATCGCGCATCAAACCACTAAGCGCCAAGATGTATGCTACCGACGCCAGAGTAATACGGTTAATTGATGCGTCTAGCTGGGGACATGGAATAACAACAGTTGAACTTCAGGATTTGAATCAAGGTGGTGTCTCTGGCAGGATTGAATCTGCTGGCACATGCGCCGGTTACAGGGAGCACGCAAATAGACCGCTAAATCCATTGGAAATTAGAACAATCGAAACCTGCTTAAACGAAGTAAACAAGAGCGAGCGACCTCCAGTGGTTAAGGAGCCAACGGTTCCGGAAACTGTAACAGTGGATAACGCTGCGGATCTCATTGAGATCATTGATAAAGGTGAATATAGACTCATTCTTCGGACTAGCGATTTATTGGACAAGGATGCAGCTCTCAGCAGGCTTCTGACGAAAATTAACGAAATTGCTCTCAAACAGTAACCGAATGTATCGCTTCCACATTCGCTGTACCACGCGCCAGCACGGCCTGGCCGTGCTTGTTTTAATGGTGCCTCTCGTCATCCTTTGCGTCTTCGAACTGACACTCGCTCGCGACGATGGCCCGTTACCGATGATATTAATCGGGCTCATATTGAGCGGAGGCATTTTCGGGCTGGGCGTTGGCCTTCGCCATTCTCTTCTTCCTCAGGAAGCTTTTCTCGCCATCACGGAGGATTCGGTCTCTTGGAGAAAGTTGCAGGGATTTGGTATGCGGACATCGACGTGCCCGCTCCACCAAATTCACGCCGTCCGCTACGTTGAAGACTCCGACAATCCTGGACTTTACCTCATTCTAAGCTCTGGTAGCGGCATTCACATTCCTGATCAGATCGTTGCGGGAAAAGAATCAGAATTTGTCCATGCCATCCAAACAGTCGCGCCTCGTATATCCACCAAGGATGCGTTACCGCCCTAACCGATCGCTGCACAAACGGGCAAGTCGTAGACTCTCGGCCATCCAGCGGCGTTTTTCACCTTGCGCCGCTCCGGGGCTGCGGCCCCAATCTTCACATTTCAGTGTTAAACAGTTTAGATAGCTGACGACCATGCCCATCCACGTTCTCGGAGAATCCGACATCGAGCGTAAAATTGAGGCTCTTGGGGAGACTTTCCATCCTGGAGTCGAGGAGAGCTTTCAAGCATTTGAAAAGGTCTATTTGGCGGCTTACGAGATTATCTTCAACGCCATTGGAAAGGTTGCATCGCTCAAGGAGAGTGGGCGGCGTGGAGACGCGGATATCGTAATGTCAAAATGGATGGAACCATCCCGTTTAATCGGAGTTGCTATCGCAAAGAAGACTGCGCTGAGCCCTGCGCTGCTGACCACTGCGCATGAAGCTCTGGCGCAGATAAGTCCCGAGCGGTTCGGCATTGTGTTGGATGATTATCCGACGCTCGTTTATGTTTTTCCAGACGACGAAACAGTGGTGCGGCCAGAATCAACGGAAGAAGACCTACGAGCGCTCGGATTACCATTGCCTTAAAAAGCGTGCCGCCCACGGGATCGTGACATTTGCACGCCCATTGAGACGCTGGATGTGAATCGCGCTGACACTGTTGTGAACGCTCCTGCGACACCCTCCGGGGTCGATATCGTGTGGGTAGGTTCCGGGGGTGTCGCGCACAGCGTGCGCTCAACCCCCGGCTACATATCTTGGAACCCTCCGGGTTCCTCAAGCATCGGGCAGCGCCGGACGTAAGTACAGGCCTACGTTTCACCTCGACGCGGTGGCACGGAGCGGTATTCCGTTGAGTGTAAGTCAAGGCTAGTGAGCAGCGACGCGGTTGACATTGGCCAACCGTGGCCATGAGACTCAGCGCCAGACGCCTCCTCTGTCATTTCCAATTTGGCACGACCAGCGTCGCCCAGGACCGATATCGCAAGGGCATCCACGAACACGAACAGGACCGCGCGGAGTCCAATTATGCGCGCTCCGCGCTTGCCGGTGCGGCGCTCGGGCTTGCATTGCGCAAAGGTAAGTGGTCGCGAGGCAAGGCTGCGGTGGCAGGAGCAGCGGGCGGGATCGCCGCCCAGGGCGCGGTGCGAGTGGCGACGGGCGGTTCGAAGGATCAGTTCGGCGATCGACCGCTGAATTCGAAGCGGCTCGAGCGCCTGCCGTGGCAGGCCGGCGGCGCGGCTGCGGGTGTGGCTGGTTACAAGCGGTTGGTTGGCAAGGTGCGAGCGCGGAAGATCAAGTTTGGCGTCGGCGAGGACGCGACACAGGGTGCTGCCGCATGGCTCGCAGGCAAGCTCAAGAACCGACATGTCCTGGCGGGAGCTGCACTTACTGGCGGCATTGCCGCGGCCGATGCGGTCACGGGCGCCATTCACCCTGATCAAGATCAATCTCGTGCCGGGGCTGCTGCTTCCGGCCTGGCTCATGGCGCCATGTATGGAGCCGTGCTCGCCGGTGCCGAGCCGTTTCTCAAGAAACGCCTTACAAACGCCGGCAGCAGCATCCTTGCGGGCGCGAAGGCGCTTTCGGCGCGGCGCAGGCTGATCCAATTCGGAGGCGGTCAGCAGCTTCGCGACAAGGGCAACCGCTTTGTCGATCCTCTCGATGTGGCCTCCGGAACGAGCCATGCGTATCACCGCGACGAACGCGGGGTCTATCATCCTGTCGATTTGCCGGTGCAGCACGCCCAGGTCGTGCGCGCCGCACTCAACAAGGGGCGCAAACTTCATCGCACGGGTTCGCGCGTGACAGGGCTCGTTGGCGATGCTGCGAATGCCGCGCGCGGAAAGCAGAAGGTCGATTCACGCGGCCGCCCCGTGAAACGGGAATGGGAAAAATCGTGGTTCAAGAATGCTGCAGGAAGCGCGGCTGTGGCGGGCGGTCTGCTAGCTCACGCGCACGCCATGCGGAAGAATCCGGCTTATCGCGCCAGGGTTCAGGCTGCGGTGCGCAAGGGCAAGGGGGCGGCCAATTCAGTCGTGCCGGATCTGTTTCCGCTTTCGGCCCGGCTGCGGGAGATCCGCTTCGATCTCACGGCACCGGACTGGGATGTGCGCGATCAAAGAGGCCGCTCGGCACGGGTGTTTGCGCCGGGTGCCCGGCCGCGCGAACGACGCGACAAGCGCTGGCATGAACGCGTGGATAACATCCGCAGGATTGCGGTGGTGGGCGCGCTTGCGGCGGCCACTGCCGGAGGCGTGATCGGGCATCGGATCGGCAAGGGCAGCGTGACAGCCGGTGCCGCGGCCGCTCCGGCTTCGTGGCAGAAGCCAGGGTACAAGACGAAAAAGGTCACGGTGGTTGGGCGTAAGGCCTTTCGGAAACCCAAGCCGCAGGCCAGTTGACATCCCCCACTTACGCGAACTCCGCAGCGATCCAGTGATCGCTCAAATCCTCGAATCCATTTTATGAACGCCAACCACATCATTCATTTCTGCGCTCAACTCGAAGAAAAGCTCGATACCCGCCT
>FTCV01001283.1_pt1 | contig 11634 bp, 8 predicted proteins | sample 1639691 | NCBI WGS metagenome assembly FTCV01 (sample SAMEA3914864, study PRJEB12502) | metagenome | biome: forest; material: soil | place: USA | collected 2012-03-12 | depth 0.3 m
AACGTGCCAACGTGCCAACGTGCCAACGTGCCAACGTGCCAACGAAGCCTGCCAAAACGAGGCTTGCAGCGAACATCAATCTATTCCTGCAAGCCTGCCTGCGCGTGCCGGTCGGAACCGCCGGGGATAGCGGTCCCGATCTCCCAAATCATTTTGCAGGCCATGCCTGTTAACATGGCCTGCGTCCCCGTCCCCCCTTACTTCAGCTTCGGATCCTGCAGGATCAGCCAGTTTGGATCGCTGTTGCCAGTCACGGTCACGCGGATCGCCTTCAGCGGCGCCTTGGTGAGCGTGGCGTGTGCGGTGCCGTAGGAGAAGTCGGCGGCCTTGTTGAAGTTAGTGCCATCCGCACTTACTTCGAGGACACCATTGACCAGCATATCCTTCGTGGTGTCGTCCGGCTTGCCGGAGGCCCATTCGATCGAGGAAAGTGCGACCGGTTCGGTGAAGGCAATCGTCACCGTCTCGCCTTTGCGGACGCTGCGGTCACTCCAGAAGTAAGTTCCGGAATCATAGTCCACCAGCTTGTCCGGAGTGTTGGACTGATACGCGCCGATCGAAGTCGTCGCGGTCGCGGCAGGCTCGAGATACATCGATTTCTCAACGAGAATCTCCCCGGCGCTGTCCGGCTTTTCCGATCCATTGTCGCCCTTCATCTCGACCCGCGCAACGACCTTGGCGCCGGCCGGAATCGGATTCTTCACGTCCAGATGATAGACGCCCTTGCTGGCGCTTCCGCCCGGATGCGCATCCTTCGCGACGGACGCGCCGTTCACGAGCAATTCAACGCTATTCACGAGCACCGCATGCTTGCCGCCGGTCTTGCGGAAAGTCAGCCGCCAGCGGCCTGCTTCATCGATGATGCCTGTCGCGTCAAAGTCCTGCGGTTTGAAGTCCGCTCCGGCCATGTCCTTGGTCCACTTGCCGGCGGCTTCAATCTTCGCGCCGGAACGCAGCGGGCTCGGCTGTCCAAGCAGGAACGTACGAGCGCGGAAAAGCGAGGCGTTACCGGCGATGGGCTTGCCATCCCAACGCACGGCCGTCTTCGACGAAAACGGATCGGTGCCATCGACCGTGTACTTGATCTCCGCGCCCTGATACGGCGGAACGATCTGGATCGCGCCCTTGCGAACGGTTGCCTCCGGCGGCGGTAGTCGGAAGCCGACGCCCGCGTATTTCAGGCGCAGCAGATGCGTTTGCCCGAGCCGTTCGGCGAAATCCGCGTAGTGACGATCGGCCTGCGGCGTCCAGCCCATCTCGGCCAGCGCGCAGAGTCGCGGGAAGATCTTGTAATCGGCCGTCTCGCCGCCGGTCTTGAAATCCGCCCAGCCTTCCTTGGAAGTCCACGGCTTCACGAGTTCGCTCCACAGGCAGGCCTGAACGCCAAAGATACGCTTCGTCTGATCGGCGTCGAGTTGCTTGTCCTCGCCCATCGGATCGAAGTCATAGCAGCTTTCCGTGCTCACGGGCCCGGCCCAGCCGAGCGACGGCGGTTCGTCATGCGCATCGGGGAACGGCATATCAAAGTAACAGCGCTGCCCCGGAGCCATGACGACGGGGAATCCCATGCGCGCTGCATTGTAACCCGCGCCGGCTCCGGTCCATGCCATGATGCCCGTGGTCCGTTCCAGCTTCGGGGAAGTAATCTCGTTCCAGCCGATCATCTTCTTGTTATGGCTCGCTAGGATTACTTCCATCCGCTTGGTGAAATAGACCTGTGCGTCGTGGAGATTCCCGATCTTCTCGCGCGCCATGAACTCCTTAATTTCGGGATCGTCCTTCCAGAGATTGTGATTCACCTCGTCGCCGCCGATATGCACGTATTCAAAGGGAAACAGTGAGGCCAGTTCGGCGAAGATATCGTCGAGCATCTTGTAATTCGCCTCTTTCGCAGGCGACAGCGCATCGTCCGAGTGTCCCTGTACGCTCGTTGCCCCGGACGAGACATTCGGCTTGGTCTCCGGATAGACGGTGCACATCGCCAGCGAGTGGCCGGGGAAATCCAGCTCAGGCATCAGGTTGATATGAAGACGCTCCGCGTAAGCAACGAGCTCGCGGATCTGATCCTGCGTAAAGAAGCCGCCGTAGCGTTCAAAGGTCTCGCCCGGACGGGTATTGGGCACCGCGCACTTGGTACCGCGCCACGCGCCGATCTCGGTCAGCTTCGGGTATTTCCTGATCTCGATGCGCCAGCCATCGTCGTCGGCGAGATGCATGTGCAGCACGTTGAGCTTATTCATCGCCATCGCATCGAGCAGATGCTTGGTGTACTCGACGTCGAAGAAATGGCGGGAGAAATCCAGCATGAAACCGCGCCAGGCAAAGCGTGGACGGTCTTCGATTTTCACGAACGGAAGGGTCCAGTGAATGCCGGACGAAGCCGTGGCATTGGCCTTCCCGAAAACCTGCGGCGGCAGGAGCTGGAGCAGCGTCTCGCAGCCATAGAAGATGCCGGTCGTGGTCCTGGCCTGGATGAGGACGCCTTTGTCGTTGCTCTCGAGCGAGTAGCCTTCGTTCCCCTGATCCGCAGCGCCCTGCGCCGTGAGGCGGATCACCGCAGCGCCTGCAGGAGCGGTGGGCCGCACTTCCACGGGCAGCCCTGTGCCGGCCCGCAGATGTTCCGCGAGGAAATTGGCTTCGCCCGAAAAGGCAGGATCAGCCGTGATGACCGTATGGGCATCGAGCGCGAGCGCGCCCGGGCGGACATCCATTTTCGAAGGCCGCGGAACGACTGCCGGCTCAGCGGCAAGTGCAGTGGAGGCAAGGAGGAGTGCAGGGAAGAGAAACTTCATAAGGGACCGTTAGCAACCAAACGCGCAAACCGACGCGTGTATCCACGCTTTCCGGGGGCAATCGCTGGCAGTTGTTAATTCCATTCGTTCCAGTCAAGATCCGGGAAGGCGAGCCGCCAACGACCGGATTCATGTCATAATCAGGAACATCTTCCACAGGAACTGATGCGTGTCTCGCGGGATTTGAGCGTTGAATGCCGGAGCTCCGGCGAGGAACGTGAAGGGCCATGGGCTTGCGCCAACCACAGAGCGGCCGTCCCGGCGTGGCGGAGACGCCCGAGCCGCAGGATGGCCTTGCCGGCTTGATCGAACGCGTCACCTTTCACAGCGAGGAGACGGGGTTCGCCGTCTTGCGCGTCAAGGTACAGGGACACCGGGAACTCGTGACGGTGGTTGGATCGCTGCCATCGGTCACTGCCGGGGAATGGATCACCGCGCAGGGCCGCTGGATTCGCGACAGGGAGCATGGTCTCCAACTCAAGGCCGATTACCTCAAAACCAGCGCGCCCACTTCGAAGGAAGGCATCGAGAAATATCTCGGCAGCGGCATGGTGAAGGGCATCGGTCCCGTTTACGCGCGCAAGCTGGTGAACCGCTTCGGCGAGGCTATTTTCGATATCATCGAGCAGGAATCCGCGCGGCTCGAAGAAGTGGACGGCATCGGGCCGGGCCGCCGGAAGAAGATCAAAGCCGCCTGGGCCGAGCAGAAGGTCATCCGGAAGATCATGGTCTTCCTGCATTCCAACGGCGTGAGCACCAGCCGCGCGGTGCGCATTTATAAAACCTACGGCGATGAAGCCGTGGACACCGTGCGCGCAAATCCGTACGCGCTGGCGCGGGACATCCATGGGATCGGCTTCAAGACGGCGGATGCCATCGCCGAAAAACTCGGGATTCCAAAGGATTCCATCCTCCGCGCTTCGGCAGGTCTCGCGCATGTGCTGCAGGAAGCGACGGGGTCCGGGCATTGCGCGCTGCCGGCCGAATGGCTGGTGGAGCAAACCGTGCAGCTACTGGAGATTGGCGAGCCGATTGTTCGCGAGGCGCTGGCGCGCATCTTCGTTAATGGCGAGGCTGTGGAGGAACGCATCGACGGCCAGCCACTCGTCTTCCTTCCAAAACTGCGCGATGCCGAAATCGCGATCGCCGAAAAGCTGCAGCGACTCGGCCGCCTGCCACCGGATCTTCCGCCCATTGATCTGGAAAAGGCGCTCGACTGGTGCGAGGCGAAAACCGGAAAGCAGCTCGCGCCCAGCCAGCGCGAAGCAATCGGCCAGGCGCTGCGATGCCGCACGCTGGTCATCACGGGCGGACCCGGAGTCGGCAAGACCACCCTGATCAATACGCTGCTCCTGATCCTGCGCGCCAAGAAGGTCAACTGCCTCCTGTGCGCCCCGACGGGACGCGCCGCCAAGCGCCTTTCCGAAGCGACCGGGCTGGAAGCCAAAACGATCCACCGCCTGCTGGAATTCAATGCCTCCTCCGGCGGATTCGTGCGCAACGAGGATCGCCCGCTCGATTGCGATCTGCTCGTCGTGGACGAAACCTCCATGGTCGACGTGCCGCTGATGCAGCGGCTAATCGCCGCGATTCCACTTCGGGCTCACGTCATCTTCGTCGGCGACGTGGATCAATTGCCGTCGGTTGGCCCCGGCATGGTGCTCGCAAATTTCATCGAAAGCGGCGCGATCCCTGTCGTGCGGCTCACCGAGATCTTCCGTCAGGCCGCCACGAGCCGGATTATCACCACCGCGCATTTGGTGAATCAGGGCCAGTTGCCCCAGCTTCCCGCGAAGGCGGAGGATTCCGACTTCTATTTCGTCGAACGCGAGGAGGCCGAGTCCATCCAGTCGATGATCGTGCAGCTCGCGCGCGACAGGGTTCCCAGGAAGCTGGGCTGCGACCCCATCCGCGATCTGCAGGTGCTTTGCCCCATGAATCGCGGGTCCCTCGGCGCGCGCGAAATGAATCTCCTGCTCCAGGACGCGCTCAACCCGTCGCGTCCGAATGAGCCGGTGGCGGAGAAATTTGGCTGGCAATTCCGACTGCGCGACAAGGTCATCCAGACGCAGAACGACTACGATAAGGAGGTCTTCAACGGTGACATCGGCCAGATTCGCGCCATCGATCCGGACGAACGCGAGCTCATCGTGCAATTCGACCAGCGCGAGGTCGTTTATGATTTCGGCGAGCTGGATGAGCTTTCGCTGGCCTACTCCATCACGATCCACAAGTCGCAGGGCTCGGAATTTCCGGTCGTGATCGTGCCGCTGGCGATGCAGCATTTCCTCCTGCTTCAGCGAAATTTGATCTACACGGCGATCACGCGCGGGAAAAAAATGGTCCTGCTCGTCGGCCAGAAAAAGGCCTTTTCACAGGCTGTGAAGAACTCGCGGACGAGCGAGCGTTACTCCGGTCTGCTGAGCCGCTTACGTGCGATCGCGGGGCGGTGAATTGCTTGTGAACAACGTGGTGAATAGCCCGCGTTTTCCGCTCGCGCGAACGGCCTTCCGGCCACTTTTCTTGTGAAATTTTTCACAAAGTACTTGCGCTCGTACCGTAACCCGCTACAGTGATCATCGTTCTGGGGGGAACAGCAGCCCGTTGGTGATCATTCGATCCCGACGGGCTGCACTTTTTTGTACGGACTCCGAGAGGTCGATTGCGAGTTCGAGGGCGAAGCCAGGAGCTTCCGAAAATGGATGATCGCGCTGGGCTTTTGAATGACAGGTCAGCGAGCCAGATTGGGTAGGGACGGCTGTCCTCAGCCGTCCAACCGGGATGGACATCCACGAACGGCTTCGAGGAACGGCAAAACCATGAAACGCCCTGTGAAAATGGGCATGCCGGACGAGTTGTTTCGTTCAGGCAAGCGCGGCTTGCAGTACGCGCTGGTTGGACCGCTGAGGACAGCGCTCCCTACCCAACGCAACTCGCATCCATGCCGTTCACGGGATCGGCGCGACTCGCTGTGCGGCTACGGAATATGTTGAACCTTACCTACTCCGTCCCAAACTCCGCCCACGACGAGCTCGTCTCCCAGACGCGGACTTTTATGATCCGGACTTCCGGGCGGATGGGGTAGGTGGCCTTGCCGGATTGCGCGTAAGCGCTGAGGCGCTTCTGAAATTCCTCGAAGATCGTCGCGGCCATGACTTCTGTCGTCGGGTCCACTTTCGTGAAACCGATGATCCGGTCGCCGTAGACCTGCTTCATGCGCGGGTATTCCGGGTCCTCGGTGTTCATGCAGAGCGAATGATCGTATTCGTCGAGGAAGGCGTTCATCAGCTCCTTGATGACCTTGAAATCGCAGACCATGTCGTTGGCATCGAGCGTATCCGCCTCGACGACGAATTCGACCTTCCGGGTATGGCCGTGCGGGAAGCGGCATTTTTCCGGATGCTTGGAGAGCATGTGGCCGCTCTCGATTTCAAAAGATTTGCAGATACGGTAGGGCATGGCTGGGCGGGCCGCTTGTACGGAACGCTGGCGGGGAACTTACGTCCCGCGCGTGTGGCCGAAAAGGGCGATGTGTAGCCGGTCGCAATATCGATAGCCCTTTTCCTTGCAGATTTCGATCACAGCCGGGCTATGGCGCGCCAGGGCAGGGGCGTCGAGGCCTTCGGGCATGAGCAGGACTTTGTCGGGCGGTATGTCCACGCCCAAGGCTTTGAGCGAGGCGAGGAGCGACTCGATTTCCTCGAGATCCGCGCGCTCGGCGACGACGAATTTCAGCTGGTACGGGTATTCGCGGATCCACGCGACCAGGACCTCGGGCTGGAGCCGGAGTGCTTCGTGCCGGGCGATCCATTCGGCGGAAATCTCGCCCGCGGCCGGCGTGGAATGCCGAAGCTTGGGACTGATCGACGCGAGATCGCAGGCGATGCCGCCGGGCAGGACGGTGCCTGCGGTTTCAATCGTGATGTGTTTGCCCATCGCGCGGAGGCGGGCGGCGAGCTCGGGCATGCCCTTGGCAACCATGGGCTCGCCACCGGTGAGGACGACGTGCCGGGCCGGATGGCGTGCCACTTCGCTCAGGATTTCCTCGAGCGGCGTTTGGTCGCCTTCGGGTTCCCACGAGGCGTATTTCGTGTCGCACCAGGTGCAGCGCAGGTTGCATCCGGCCGTGCGGATGAAAACCGAGGGCACACCGGTCAGGGTGCCTTCACCTTGGATGGAATAGAAAATTTCCGAAAGCCACATTGGGAATGACGAGAAAATCCAGGGTCGGACGGTTTAGTCCAGCGGAACGATGCGGGGCGTGACCTCGCATTTGGTCATTTGGTCCATTTTGAAATCTGGTCTTTGCAGGCGATTTAAAATAACCCGTATCCGTCTCGGAAGGCCTGCTATCGCTGAAATCGCGGCGTCGCAGGCTGGTTGGGTAGGGACCGCTGTCCTCAGCGGTCCAGCAACCGTGAACTGCCGCCGGATTTGGAGGAATCAATCGACGCTCGCAGCAAGCCTGATTTTTGGCGGCATTCGTCGATGTCGTGCTCATCTACGCCTACCGTGTACGTCCATCCCGGTTGGACCGCTGAGGACAGCGGTCCCTACCCGGGCGTCTCGCACCGTTTCGCGATGCATGACGATTGAACTGCTTTGCGAAGCGGATCGCTCCACGAATCAGGGACTGCTCGGCTTGGCAGGCCGCGATTTTTACCTGACCGCCGGCTTCTCCGGCAGTGGCGTGGTCTTCAGATAGACGGTCGGATCGGGGATCCCCGCAAGCATGAACGCCTCGCGGCGCTCGACGCAGGTGCCGCATTCGCCGCAGTGGACTTCGCCGCCCTCGTAGCAGGACCAGGTCTCGGCGTAGTCGATGCCGAGCTGGCAGCCGAGCTTCGTGATTTCGGCCTTGTTCATCGTAATGAACGGCCGGAGCAGCTCGAGCGAATCGTAGGTGCCGAGCCGGATGGCGCGCGCCATGGATTGCATGAAGCCTTCGCGGCAGTCGGGATAAATGGCGTGATCGCCGGCATGGGCCGCAATGACCAAGCCCTCCGATCCGCGGCTTTCAGCGAAGCCGGCGGCGATGGCGAGCATGATGCCATTGCGGAAGGGCACGACGGTCTGCTTCATCATATCCTCCTCGTAATGGCCCTTGGGAATCGCGCCACCACCCTGGAGCAGGTTCGATTGGAAATGTTCGCCGATGAAATCCAGCGGCACCGTCAGGAACTCGATTCCGAGCCTGCGGGCGTGCATTTCCGCGAAGGGCAGTTCGCGGGCATTGTGTTTCGATCCATAACGGAACGAAAGGGCGGCGGTGACCCGATGCTTCGAATGCGCATCGTAGAGGGCAGTGACGGAGTCCATGCCTCCGCTGAGGAGAACAACGACATTCATGGGAGTATTACGGGCGTTTTCGGCTGCGGTGTTTGGAAGCATCGTGATTCGCCTCCACGCTGAGGGAAATACCGCCGCGCGAGGCGAATTTGCCAAGGACGGTCAGCCGCCTGGGGCTGCAGACCGCGACGAGGTCGTCGAGAATCCGATTGGCAATCTCCTCATTGAAGGCGCGGGCGTTGCGGAAGGAGGCGAGGTAAAACTTGAGCGATTTCGTTTCGATGCAACGGCGATCTGCGACATATTCGATCAGCAGATGGGCAAAGTCCGGTTGGCCCGTGATGGGGCAGAGCGAAGTGAAATCGGCGCATTCAAAGCGGATGATGTAGTCGCGCTGAGGAAAACGGTTGTCGAAGGTTTCGAGGATGTCCCGCGACGGCGTCTCAGGAAAAGCTGAGGGCGTTCCCAGCAGCTTGAGCCCACGACGGTCGGGTTTTTCAGTTTTCGGCATGGCGGAGGATGGCACGGTTGCCGGAATCCGGCCAGCCTGCATCGAGGGCACGTTGCAAAGCAGGTCGCGGGCCTGGAAAATGGCAGGCCGTCAGCTCGGAACTGGGAGCGTTCCGACGCTCGCGAAACCGCGCGGGTGGGCGATGCATTCGATGGTGTTTTTGGGAGGCCGAGGTCGCGGAATGCGATGCACGCGGCTCGTCAGATCTGCACGTCGTGATTGCTGATCCGGGCCGGGAAAACGGCTTTCACGTCATCCGGCGCATTGTCGCGATACGTGCTGGCGCGGCCTTCCAGCTTCAGGCGGCCGGCCGGATCGAGGGTCACGTAGGCAAAAAGCGGCTCGGCGTAAAAGAAGGCGCCTTTGCTGCAGTAAGCATAGCTGGCGCTATTCAGCATGAAGTAATGGACGCCATTACGTTCGCCGTAGCGGTCGTCGTGGTCGTGGCCCATGAAGACCGCGGCGACCCGCGGCGCTCCGCCTGCCTTGCTGGCCGCATAGTTTGCCTGATCGAAGATGGCGAGAATCTCGTCCGCGTTGCCGATTTCCTTGGAAAAATCGCTGAGGAAGACCGGCTGATGCATGAAAACGATCACTGGCTTATCCGTTCCTGCCAGATCCTTGCGCAGCCACTCGAGCTGCGCCGCATCGGAGAAGCTCCGGCTCAGCGCGCCGCCGTGCGTCCAATTTGAGGAGGCGTAATCCACCAGGCTTCCATCGTCTTTTTTCAGGAAATTCCGATCCATCACGACGAAGTGATATCCGCCCTGATCGAAGGAATAATAAGGCCGTTCCATGCCCCAGAGCTTCATGATCGTGGCCTTGTCGCACACGTCCATGTCGTGATTTCCCAGCACGTGATATCTCGGACCCTGGAAGCGATTCCATTGTTCCATGATCCCTTCCGACTTCTTCGGACGGCAGAAATCGCCGCATTGAATGATGAAATCAGGCGCTGATGCCACTACGCTATCCATGAAGGCCGTAAGTCGCGGCTGCTCGGATTTTCCCCACTGTAAGTGATGCAGATCCGAGATGATTCCGAAGCGCAGGGGCTTCGTTCCTTCGGAATTTGCGGGTGGAATTGCCCAGGTGCGGGAAGCTAGCAAGGCACCGCCGCTGGCTAGCGCGACGTTTCGGATAAATTTGCGACGCTGCATATACAGTTTCGCTGCTATGCGGTAGAATCACGCATCAAGCAATGCGAATCGCCCTCCAGAAATTCGCCATCATTCCGGCCAAGAACATTGCACTAAGAAACCTTTCTCGTGCTGGTATTCAACCACATAGCACCTGTTGGCCTGCCCGTTATGCAAACGGGAAGTCAGGCGACTGGCGCTTCAATAAACGCAGTTCGATCCTCATTTATTTAACCCAAGTACCCTCATGAGCGACATCCAACCGGTTACGTGGCTTGACGATCCGGCGCATTTCCGCCGCACTTCCCGTCGTGAATTCCTGTTTGCCGGCCTCGTCGGCGGCATTGGTCTCACGCTCGGTAATTTCCTGAAACTCCGCGCCGAGGAAGCGGCGCTGGCAAACCCGCTGGTGGCCAAAGCGGAATCCCTCATTCACATCTACATGCCCGGTGGCGCTGCCCACCAGGAGCTGTGGGACCCGAAGCCGCTCGCGCCGATCGAATATCGCGGGCCGCTCAATGCGATCAATACCGCACTGCCCGGCGTCCAGTTCTCCGAAAATCTCAGAGAAACGGCCAAGATCGCGGACAAGATTTGCGTTGTCCGTTCGATGACCCACGGCGAAGCCGCCCACGAGCGCGGCACGCACAATATGTTCACGGGCTATCGCCCGTCACCCGCCATCGTTTATCCTTCGATGGGCGCGGTCGTTTCGCACGAGCTCGGCTCGCGCAATAACCTGCCTCCGTACGTCTGCGTGCCGAATGTCCCGAATGAATTCGCGGGCTCCGGCTACCTGTCGACGGCCCATGGCCCATTCTCACTGGGTGGCGATCCTGCCAGCAAGGGCTTCAAGGTTCGCGACCTGAACATGCACGATGGCATCACCGAGGCGCGTTTCGACCGCCGCCGGTCCATCCTGCAGACGGTCGACGATCACTTCCGTTCGACTGAGAAGAGCGACGCCCTCACGGCGATGGACAGCTTCTATCAGTCGGCCTACAAGCTGGTTTCCTCGAAGGAAGCCCGCGAGGCCTTTGATCTGAGCGCCGAGCCCGATGCGATCCGCAACGAATACGGCATCCACGAGGCCGGCCAGCGCATGCTGATGGCCCGCCGTCTCGTCGAATCCGGCGTCCGCTTCGTCTCGATGACCTATGGCGGCTGGGATCACCACGCGAATATCCAGCGTGAAATCACCCGGCAGGTGCCGAACTTCGATCAGGCCTACGCCGCGCTCATCCGCGACCTCGACCGTCGCGGCATGCTCGACAAGACGCTGGTCATGGTTTCGTCCGAATTCGGCCGCACGCCGAAGATCAACAAGGATGCCGGCCGCGATCACTGGCCGCGCGTCTTCTCGATCGTCTTTGCAGGCGGCGGTTTCAAGCGCGGCTTCGTCTACGGCGCGAGCGATCCGACCGGTGGCGAGCCCGATCACGACCCGCTCACGGTGGAAAACATGGCGGCGACGGTCTTCAATCAGCTCGGTATCCAGCCGGACAAGAAGCTCATGTCTGCCGGCAATCGTCCCGTGGCCATCGTCAAGGACGGCCAGGTGGTGAAAGACCTGCTCGCCTGATCCTTTAGGGCGATCCGTTTCAAGACGCGGTTTTCGGCCCGGGCCAAGCTGAAAACCGCGCTTTTACTGAAAAGCTCCAGTCTTTAGTCGTATGAATCTCCCCCATCTCATCCGGCGGCCGATCCTCGCGCACCGCCGCGTTCTTTCGGGCGCCATTTCGCTCCTCACCGCCGCCACGGCGTTTGCCGGTTCGCCTCGCGTCACGCATCTGTACCCCAGCGGCGGTCAGCGGGGCGCGGAGATCGAAGTCACCTGCTCGGGCAGCAATCTCGAGGATGCCAAAGGCATGCTCTTCGACACGCCCGGCTTCGAAGTCACGGC
>FTCV01002231.1_pt1 | contig 11624 bp, 11 predicted proteins | sample 1639691 | NCBI WGS metagenome assembly FTCV01 (sample SAMEA3914864, study PRJEB12502) | metagenome | biome: forest; material: soil | place: USA | collected 2012-03-12 | depth 0.3 m
ACATAGCGCATGCCGTTGGCAAGGCGGCCGAAACGAAAGTCCGGATCGACCGGCACGTCGCTTTTCTCAAAGGCCCAGCTGGTATCGTCGGTGCGCGGGGCGGGGACCTGCTTCGCGATGGCAGGCGCCGATACCGTAAGGAGAAGTGCGGTGATGAGAATTGTTCGCATGTGACGCTATTGCCCAAGCCAGTAGCTGATAACAAGGACCGCCGGTTTGCGAGGGGGCGCCGAGTTTGTGAAGTTAAAACGCAAGAAAGCCCGGCGCACCTTGCGGTGGCCGGGCTTTCTCAAACATCGTTCTGAAGACCTTACTTGCCGCGCAGCTTGCGGTGCTTCGAAAGGTCCAGGACTTCGCTGGGGCCGTTGTCGTCCTGAAGCAGGCCGAGGCGGCGGGCGACTTCCTGATAGGCCTCTTCCTCACCGCCCAGGTCGCGGCGGAAGCGGTCCTTGTCCAGCTTTTCGCCGGTGATCATGTCCCACAGACGGCAGCCATCGGGGCTGATCTCGTCCGCCAGGATCACGCGGCTGTAATCGCCATCCCAGATGCGGCCGAATTCAAGCTTGAAGTCCACGAGGCGGATGTTGACCGCCGCGAACATGCCGCACATGAAATCGTTCACGCGGATCGCCATCGACGAGATGTCCTGCATCTCTTCGTTGGTGGCCCATCCGAAGCAGGCGATGTGCTCTTCGGCGATCATCGGATCGCCCAGCGCATCGTCCTTGAAATAGTATTCGATCAGCGTGTGCGGCAGCGGCTCACCCTCGGGGATGCCGAGACGCTTGGAGATCGAACCGGCGGCCACATTGCGAATCACCACCTCGATCGGGATGATCTCCACCTGCCGAACCAGCTGTTCGCGCATGTTCAGGCGGCGGATGAAGTGGTTGGGAACGCCGATGTGATTCAGGCGCGTGAACACGTATTCGCTGATACGGTTGTTGATCACGCCCTTGCCCTGGATCGTGCCCTTCTTCTGCGCGTTGAACGCAGTGGCATCGTCCTTGAAATACTGGATCAGCGTGCCGGGTTCGGGGCCCTCATAGAGGATCTTGGCCTTGCCCTCGTAGATCTGGCGGCGACGGGACATGCGTGTTCGTCCTTGCATGGGTAAAAGAGCAAACCCCGGCGCGGGGGCATCGCGATGCGACAGCGCGGCCGGGGCGTTTGAGCGCGCATATAGTTCAATGGGGGGCAAAAGCAAACCGGGTCGACTTCGTTGACCGCAGGAGCTGCGGCAGGGATGCGATAGGCGGGGATTGCGAGCGTCGTGTTGCCACACTATCCCGCTGTAGAGGCGCGATTTTTCAGATCTCATAAAGGCCGTTTCAAGATGACCGTCACGATCCGCGCCCTGACCGGCGGCGAAATTCTGGCAGCGATCGACGATCTCGCGCGCTTGCGGATCAAGGTCTTTGCCGACTGGCCGTACCTTTACGACGGCGATCTGGCCTATGAGCGCGACTACCTTGCCGCTTTTGCCGCCGCGCCGGACGCGGTTCTGGTAGCGGTGAGTGAGGGCGGGAGGATCGTTGGCGCCGCCACGGCGTCACCGCTTGCCGCGCAGGAAGCGGCGCTGCGCCAGCCTGTCGAGCGTGCAGGATATGACATCCGTACACTGTTCTACTTCGGCGAATCGGTGCTCTTGCCGCAATGGCGCGGGCAGCGGATCGGTCATGCGTTCTTCGATCACCGGGAAGCGCAGGCCCGGCACTGCGGCGCGAAGGCGGCTGTCTTTGCGGCGGTGATCCGACCCGCGGATCATCCCGATCGGCCGAGCGACTATCGTGCGTTGGAGGCGTTCTGGGACACGCGAGGCTACGCGCAGGTGCCGGGATTGGCTTGCGCGCTGACCTGGAAAGACCATCGCGATGCCGGCGAGACTGCCAAGCCCCTGCAATATTGGATGCGTGATCTTTAGTCGCGGATGGCCGAGACCAGATTGCGGGCCGCCGCGCTCACCTGATCCCAGGTGGTGACGAACCCTTCCGGGCCACCGAAATAGGGATCGTCGACATCGCGCCCCTCCAGCCCCGGCACATGATCCAGCAGCATCGAAAGCCGGGCATGGTGTGAGGTGGCGCGGGAAGCGGGCGCTAGTTTTCCCAGATTGACGAAATTGCTGCGATCCATCGCGATCACATGGTCGAACCGGCCGAAGTCCGCCGCGCTGACTTGTCTGGCGCGATAGCCGGAAATGTCGATGCCATGGCGCCGCGCTTCCGCCTGCGCGCGCGGGTCCGGGCCATTGCCGATATGCCAGGAACCGGTGCCGGCCGAGTCGATCAGCAGATCCAGCCCCGCAGCCTCCGCCTCGTGACGCATCGCCGCTTCGGCCAGGGGCGAACGGCAGATGTTGCCGAGGCAGACGAAGAGGAAGGACGGGTAGGCGCTCATACCCTTCGGCGTAGCGCTGGGGGCTGATTGGCTCAACGGCTAATCGGTTGCCAGCGAACTGCGCGAGGTAAGTGACTGAACGCCGGAGCCCTTTGTTCGTTTCACCACTTTTCGGCCGGGGTCGGCCGAAAAGTGGTGGTTCATCGTCCCGCCCAATATTTTGTTATTGAACCAGTCGGACGGTCTGAAGGGCCGTGGAGAACAACTGCTGGAGCGCAGTGGTGATGTTGTCGGTCGTCGTCACGGTTTGCACCAGTGGGGTTCCGTTGGTCCCAGGTGATGCGCAGCTTTGCAGTGCGGTCAGGACTTGGTCGGAAGAGCCGGCATTGCTCGACGAATAAGGTGAAGGCGGTGCGGGCAAGAACGGGGCGACATTCGTTTGTGACCAGGAGTCGCCGGCAAGCGATTCCGGCAGGTATTGGGTATAAAGGACAGCAATCTTAATGCCCTTCGCTTTGATCGCCGTGCACTGTGCAAGATCACTGGTGCGCAACGGTCCAAAGTAACGGCCGCTTCCGTTGGGTTGGTCCAGCATGCCATCCGTGACGATGAATAGAATTTTTTGCGGGGTGGATCCGGTTGCGCCCGTACCTGCTGTGGGAATGATATTGTTCATCGCCGTCAGCATGTTGGTCATTTCAGTGGATTGGTCGTTGTTGCTGTTGCCTTTGGTGGGATAGCTATTCTGCCACCAGTAATCATCAGCTGGGAATAGGGATGAGACCGAGAAGCTGCTGCCATACGATGAAACATCAGTGAGGCTGTTCAACGTAGTTACTGGCGTGCTTTTACCGGATTTCGTCCAGTCAAAGGAAAACATCTGAGCCCGGTAAGTAACGTTGTACTGCGCAGCCTGATTGGCGGCAAAAGGGATCAACTGCGAGGCTGCCGAAACGACATCATCTTTGCGCAAGGTAAGGCTGGACGGACTACCATAAATCAACCCGTAGTTGTGAGTGAGCCAGTAACCGTCTGCCCAATATCCAGTGTCGTAGGTCGACGAACTGCTCGTGACAGTACCCTTATCATATGTGGTGGTAGTTTTTCCGTTCTTCGTGGCATCGTTTTTTGTGGTCGGAGTTGAAGTTATTGTTTTGGTTATAATGACTGAGCTGCTGCTGCTATCTGTGATGGAATAAGTTGTAGTCGTGACGGTTGTTGTCGTGCTGACAGTGGTTGTCTGGCCTTGCGTCTTCGTTGATGACGCTCCAGTATATGATGAGGATTGGTTCATGGCGGCACCGGAACTGCTATAAACGATGCCATTTGTCCTATCGTAAAGATAGTATACGTTTTTATTGGAAGATCCAGAGGTGTAATAGCTGGTTGAGAGCAGAACTTCACGTTTGTTGGTGTCTTTTACAGTGATGCTATCGTTTCGCGGCATCATTGCATGGCAGGCAAAGGCGCAGCCCGTGGCATTCTTTATCTTGGTTATGCCGTCAGAAGTGGCCGGCAGCAGCATCGATGGCGAATTGTCCATCGCCAGATAGAAATCGACGTTGGGTGGCTGCTGGGCGCTGGCGGAAGAGGTGCCGTTGACTGATAAGGTCCTGTATCCAAGGATGCCGCCAAACATGTTGATCGAATCCACCGTGTAGCTGACGGTCGCCTTGCGCAAGTATCCCAGGGCGCCGCTACTACCCGAGGTGGTGCTGGCTACGACAGTGGGTGTCATTCTTAGGTTTTCGTAGTTGCCCAGCAGGGCGGCCTGTGAATTGAACATGTTCGTTGCAGCGGCGGTGGATGCGCTGTCTGATTGGAGGATCATCGTGGGTGCCACCGCCGCCAGCGCTGCAGCGTCGGCCGCGGCGTTCAGCTGCGTTCGCAGTCGCATGGCGCGTGCGTAGTCGATTCCAAAGCCGACCGTAAAAGTCAGTGGAACGATCGCAAAGCCCATCAGGATCAACAAATTACCGTGCTGATCGCTCTTTAGCTGGGTAAGCCGCCTTACCAGTCGCGAATATGTAAATGAGAATGGGATCAGTTTCATATACGCACCTAGTAAAGGCGAGGAACCATATAAATGGTGGAGGTTAACTGAGTGGTTGACAGCGTGATAAAGCTGACAGCCGGCGTGTAGGTGTAATTGATCTGCCCCATAAACAGCCAGCCGCCGGCAGTGCCGACCTGGGTTCTGTTGCTGGTGCCGGGGGCAAAGTTGGCGCACACGTTCGTGCCATCCGGCGAACTTGGAATCATCGGAGAGGTGATCATGCTGGATGGAATCGACACGACGGTGTTGCCTGCCTGCGTCTCGCTCTTGGGGATGGTTCCAGCCGTGTAGGTCGAGGTCCTTTGGGTGACGGTGCTGCCATCGGCATTCTGCGTCTGGGCTTGCGTCCACACCACATAAGCATGCGTGGCGTCGCACACCCTGAGCAATGAAATCTGCTGCACCGCGCTGTCGAGTTTGTAGGGCGCCAGGACCACCGCGCTGGCGCTGAGGTATGATTTGGCGTCGGCGCTTGTCGGATCATTGTAAATGATCGTTGGCGACATGGTTCGGCTGACGAGATCGACCAGCGAACGTGTGGCCGTTGCTACCTTGCGATTGCAGGCGATCGCATCAGACAGGCCGGTGCCGCCAATATACAGCAGCAGAAGTACCGGCATGCAGGTTGCAAACTCCACGAGGACAGTGCCGCAAGTGCTGCGGGCAAGGCGCCTCAGCACGAGGTTTGCGCTGAGTTGCATGAGAAGTTCTCTGTCGTGAAAACGGATGTTGCTGTCAGCATACGATTGGCGTTGGGCTGGTCGATAAGGTTCAGTCCCAGCGGCCCCGCTCCCGTTGGCCAAAGGTAGACCAGTTGCAGGATGATGATGCGGCTTTGGCCGCTACCGCCGGACTGGTAATTGTAGCCCGTGTTCGTCGACGTCAGGACGCCGCTGCTGTTATACGTGAATGTCGGTGAAGCGGTGCTGGCCACGTTGTAGGTGGCTGCCGTGGTAACATTCACAGAGAGTTTCGAGCACGAGAGCATCGGTGGCAAAAGCACCGGAATGGTGATCGCATTGCCGCTGGCGTCAGTGCCCTTCGCGCCGTTGCAGATGGCGCTCTTGAAGTCGCTGGCGCTCAGGCCGACGGTGCCGTTGGACTGCTTCATCGTTTGGGCTGAGCCAATGAGGAGCAAGCGTCCTGCATCCTGAGCTGCGGTCTCCAGCATCTGTTGCGCCAGGAAGATCAGCACCGTGTACATGATGGCGAGCAACACCGCGATGAATGCGGGGCCGGCAAGGGCGAATTCCACCGCCACCGCAGCGCTGCGGCCTTTCCGCAGGTCTGCGCCGTGCCGGCGAACCCCTCTCAGAACTCGAATGGTGCTGCGCAACATCGCCACAAAGCCCCCCTTGTGCCTATTTGTTTGGAAGATCAGCGTTTAGATTTCGTAAATGTGGCGCAATGCTTCAAAAAAAGCGGGGCCCGAGGCATATCGCGCAAATGCCACATCGAGCACTTGCAGTGCGAATGCATGCTCGCGGGGAGCAGTGATCGGCAGGGAGGCGGTTTTTGCTTTTCGATGCACGGCGCTGCCTGTCCGCTTGAAAGGCGGATACTTAAGCGGCGTCAACGGAATGCAACAAGGCAAGGGCCTTGCCATAACCATATCAAAATAAGGGATTTTACGAAGTTGGTCGGGGAGACAGGATTCGAACCTGCGACATCTTGCTCCCAAAGCAAGCGCGCTACCGGGCTGCGCCACTCCCCGACCCTTCGGTCGTCGATGTTTGCGGTTGGAACCCCGCGAGGGCACCGACCTGGTATTGGTGGGCCCGGCAGGATTCGAACCCGCGACCTAGCCGTTATGAGCGGCCAGCTCTAACCGCTGAGCTACAGGCCCCAACCGTTCCCGGCGCCATCGACGTCGCCGGTGTGAAGCCCGTTAGCTTGGTGCGTCGCACTAGGCAAGCGCTACGGCGTCCATGATTTCGCCAACGCTGGTCGAACGCACGCCGCGCTTGGCCAGATGGGTGAAAAGTTGGCGCCACCAATCGTATAATGCGCCGATATCCTCGACATTTTGCACGTAAGGTGTGTGGCCGGGCGCGAGCGAAGGACTGTGGAAAGAAAAGACGAGGACCGGCAAACCGTCGTCGATCGCGATGTCCACACCGCGCAGGGCTTCTTCCACACTGATTCCCTCTGGCGTCAAAGCGATGCGTTCGAGCAGGCCCATGCGGGCCAACACGCCGCGCACTTGCGGTGCGCGCCACAAGTGGGGGTAGATCACGTTGCCCATTTGCCGCAGCGGCCCCCAATACACGGTCGTCAGCGGCAGTTCGAGGAGGGGTCGCTCCGCATCGACCCAATAAGGGTGAAGCGGGTGTTGGCGATAATTCGGTCCACCGGCGCTGCTGTAATCGAAGCGGGCACGTACGGACGTGTCGATCGCCACGCCGAATTCGGTGAGAATTTCGTGCGTGCGCGGGCCCAGGCCGTAACGGCCGGCGCGGTAAATGCGCGGGACGGTGCCGAAAGCCTCAACAATGCGGGCATGAAGACGCGCGAATTTTTCGCGCTCCAGCTCGAAAGGAAGGTTGCCGGCGTAGGAGTTGAACTCGTTGACCTCTTCATCGAAGGGCGGGCTGACCCAAGGGTGCAGTTGTACGCCCACCTCGGCCCGGCCGGCCGTGACGGCGGCGCCGATCGCTTCGGGAGCGCGCGGCGATTCGGCTACGGGATAATCGACCAGATAGATCGGCTTGATCCCGAAGCCTTCGCAGAACTCCTGGAACTGGCGCAGCGCCGATACGGTGACCGTGCTGTAACGATCCCGATCGAGCGGCGCGTCCCAGTCGAACTCTTCCTCGGTATCGACGGTGACGATGAAGCGCTGGCCGAAATCCTCCCGAAAACGGGCGAAGGCCTGCGGCTCGGGCGGCTGAAGAATATTAGGCCCCGACAAGACTGAACTTTCCCCCCAATCGGGTCGCATCCGGCAGGGCGACTGAATTTAGAGCACGCGGCTCTGTGATGAATGGCTATGGTCCGTGTCCGCGGCGGTCAATCCGGGAAGGCGCAGTTCCAGGCGCTCGCCAAAGCGCTTTAGGTTGCCGCCTGCCGCGGCGGCCTCCGCTGCCGCCAGGCGCAGCGTGAAACCGATGCCGAACATGCCGGTCGACAAGGCCTGAGCACGTTCGCTGCCGCGTTCGCCATTAGCCGCTTCGTTGAAATTCTCGTCCGTGCGTGCGGCGAGCGAGGCGGGCAGATCGATGGTCAGGACCGCGCTGTTGCCGTGGCTTCTCCAGTCCACCATCAGCAGTTCGTCGAATGCGGTGGATCCGGCCAGTGCGGCGAACAGGCGCCATATGAGGCGTTCGGCCTCCGTGCGGTCCAGTGGTACAGGCAAGCGAGGCGCGTCGGAACCTGCGGGAAGGGCGAAGCCGCTGCGGCGGGGTTCGGTCCAGGCTTTCAGGCGATTGACCGTTTCCGTCAGCACGGGGGCAAGATCGCATTCGCCGGTTTCAAGCCCCAGCGCACCGGTTTCCAAGCGGACCAGTCGGTCCAGTTCCTCGAACCCGGCGAGGATATGGGCGCAGTCCCCAGCGATGGCTGCGGCGAGCGCGCGGTATTCGTGCGGTGCGGGGCCATAGAGTTGCTGCTGGATGATTTCCGCGGCGACCTGGATGGCATTGGCCGGGGTGCGCAGTTCATGAAGGATCTGGCGCAGGCGATCCGCCTCACCGTGGCCTTGCACGGCGGCACCAACGGCGGCCAGCACGGCAGGACGGCGCAGGCGACCGACATAGCCGATGAATCCACCGGTGACGGGATCGAAACGCGGCATCGCGTCGACTTGCCAGGTGCCTTGCACGGCCTGGGCACCGGTGATCTCCACTTGCGCGGCGCGTAGGGGCAGGCGGTGACGCATCGCGGAGGCTGTGCCGGCCGACGTATCTAGGTTCGTTTCGGCAGTGGCGGAAAGGCCGGACAGATCCAGCCCGATGAGCGAGGGCGCGTGAACGCCGTCGACCCAAGAAAATCGTCCTTCACCGTCGGTGCTGAAATCGATCGCGGCTGGCGCAGATGGCTGCGCTGAAGGGGTGTCGCCAAGCGGTAGGCGGAGTGTGTCGAACGCGGTTTCCGAACCGGCTGCCTGACCGTTGCCCAGCGCCTCGCGCGCCTTGCGAAATTCCTCAATCCGGCGAACGATGGCGCCGATGCCGGCTTCTGTATTGGTGGGCGGTGGCGGCACGCCAAGCGAAGCGGCGGCCTGCCCGAATTCAGCGAAAGGCGTCATTCGTGCGGCATGAATCGGAGTGACCGGTCCCGGCTGCGCGATTTCTTGCGGGGCCGGGGCCGGGGCCGGAGCTGGGGCCGGAGCTGGGGCCGGAGCTGGGGCCGGAGCTGGGGCAGTCGCGGCTGCTTCCTGCATCTCTGGTGCTGCGGGGGCGTGCGCGAGGGGTGCCCGTTCGGCAACTACCTCTGTATCTTCCGCTTCCACCAGATCGTGGAGTTCCAACGCGTCTATTGGCGGAAGCGCGCGATCCTGCACGCCCAGTTGTTCCAGCAAGGCGTCGACCCGCGATCCCAGATCGCGGCGGTGACGCAATATTCCGCGCGCGCGAATGGGCAGGGCGGGGATCAAGGTCAGCCAGGTATCTTCGGGAAGCTGGGCGGTGCGCACGGCAGCGGTGGCCACTTGCGGTTCGGCTTCCGCCAGTCGCGCAAGGAGGCGCGGATTGCTCAGCGGCTGGAGCGGCTGGGCAAGAAGGCGCGCACGATCGCCGGCGGGGATGACCTTGTCGAGTTCGCGGAGCTGCGCGAATCCGGCGGCGACCGCCCAGGATCGCGCGTTGGAAGGAAGCCGGCCGAGAATGTCGACCAGTTGCCGGTACTGAATACGTGCCAGAGCCTCGCCGGTAGTCGGCAGTCGCAACACCGTGGCAAGGCGATCATCGAAATGCATTCATGCTCCAAACCGATCGTAGACGCCCCATCCGCCAATGGGCTGTCGGACCGCAAAATTCCACTGCTTCATCCCCTGAAACCGGCCTTAAAGCAAATCACTTAAGGAGAGGTCACCATGTGATGCCGTTCCGGCTCCGGGGTGCGAATGGCGTGCTTGCAAACTGTGCAGGTGGGGAAGTTGACGGATTCTAGGCGTTGCAATGCGGTACAATTACGCTATGGGATAATAATATTACAGGGGCGCAAGCGTTTTCGAGTGGAAGTTACAGGCCGGACGACGCCGGTGCGCCCGCAAGGAAAGATTCGCATGATCAATCTCGACGAAATCGACCGTCGCCTACTGGCGGAGCTGCAGAGCGAAGGTCGAATTACCAACGTGGAACTGGCACAGCGCGTAGGCCTGACCGCGCCGCCGTGCCTGCGTCGCGTGCGCAGCCTTGAGGAATCGGGCATCATCCAGGGCTATCATGCCGATCTCGATGCCTCGAAACTTGGCTTCACGATCACGGTTTTCGCGCTGGTCAGCCTGAAGAGCCAGGCCGAGGAATCGCTGCGCGCCTTCGAAGATCACATGAAGGGTCTGCCCGAAGTACGCGAATGCCACATGCTCAATGGCGAGATCGACTTCATCCTGAAGATCGTCAGCCGCGACTTGCAGAGCTTCCAGGAATTCCTCACCAGCAAGCTGACGCCGGCGCCCAACGTGGATAGCGTCAAGACCTCGCTGACGATCCGCACGGCCAAGAACGTGCCCGGAGTGCCGCTGGAAGCCTGAGCCGGCTAGAGAGCGAAGCGCCCGGGTGGCGACGACTAGAAAAATGCGCCGCGTCCTGTTGATGGGCGCGGCGTTGTTGTTGGTGGTTTGCAACTTTTGGTTGTTCACCCAAGGCCGCGTCGACCGTGAGCCGGATTTCGTGCTGGGTGCTACCCTCGACAGCATCTACGTGCCGATCTCGCAAATCCGGGCGTTACCACATTATGATGCCGCATTTGGCGTTTGGAAGGAAGGCGGGCGGATTGTTCCGAAGATTGCGGATCGCTTGCGCCGCGGCAGCGTCGACGATGTCGTCACAGGTTGGCAGCCGACTACCTTTATCGTGATCGGAATGGATGAGGCGGCAGGGCCCAACGAATTGCGCCCTGCTTTGGTGTCCCTTGCCCGCGCCGGTATCTGCGACGTTGCGATTGTTCAGGATGGCATGAAGCCTGATGATGAAAGTCGCATCAATGTATTTATCCAGCACGTCATTTCGGTCCGCGCCAGGCACGGTGAAAGTCTGGAGTGCACGGTGCGTTCTTAAAGTCCCGCAGCCGCTTCGAGCGCGACGATATAGCTTTGCGCGCCGAAGCCGGCCACGGTGCCCTTGGCGGCCATGCCGATCCATGATTTGTGGCGGAATTCTTCGCGCAAGTGCGGGTTGGAGAGATGTACCTCGATCACCGGTACCTTGATTGCGCGGATCGCGTCGTGCAGCGCAATGGACGTGTGCGTATAGGCGCCGGCGTTGAGCAGTACGGCGTGCACGCCGTTGTCCTCAGCCTCATGCAGCCAGTCGACCAGGTGACCTTCGTGGTTCGACTGGCGCATATCGATCTCGCAATCGAGAGCCTCTCCGCGTTCGACGAGCATGGCGGCGATGTCGTCCAGTGTCTGAGACCCGTAGATGCCGGGTTCGCGCAGGCCCAGACGATTGAGGTTCGGCCCGTTGAGTACATAGACCAGCCTGGCTGCCATTTCGCGAAGATTCCCTGATTTCTACGGCACGCAGGAGGCGCACCGGGCAGGGGCGGTCTAGCTCAAATAAGCGCGGCCTGCCAAGCGGCCGGGCGGGCGTCAGCCGACGGACTGGGTCTTTTCACCGATCCGGGGAGGGCTGTCGGGTACGCGATATGATTGACGGTCGGTTTCGATGCGCCTCGCAAGGACGGTTTAAGAGCGGTGTGATCGCGCTGCCCTTGCGAGACGCCGTTTCGGCGTAGTGTTAGCGATCAGACCCCTTGGTCTTGCCCCACTGACGCATCGCTGAATAATCCAGGTAGCCAGTGCCGAAGAGGGCGTAGAGCGGTTCTGGAATGCCATTGAGATAGGCGGTCATGCTCTCGGCGATGGCATGGCTGGTCGCGGGGCTCAACGCGCCGATCAGGCCCATGGGGAGCGACCACAGCAGCAGGATGTAGATGACGTAGAGAAAGCTGGGCCGCGCGCGGCAGGTCCAAGGATCGGCCGCGTTGGCTTCCGCGATGAAATCCGGAACTGCGGCGACCGGCACGGAAATATCATGCTTGATCGAACCGCCTTCGGGCTTCTGCG
>FTCV01000106.1_pt1 | contig 11615 bp, 9 predicted proteins | sample 1639691 | NCBI WGS metagenome assembly FTCV01 (sample SAMEA3914864, study PRJEB12502) | metagenome | biome: forest; material: soil | place: USA | collected 2012-03-12 | depth 0.3 m
AGGTGTCGTTGTTCGGGTTCTGCGCTCGTATGTCGACAGCGTGGTCAGCAAGGCCACAGATCTTGCCGCCGCCGCGTAGACGGACGAGAGTATGTCGGGTCTGCGCAACGACGATTATTTCGTCGACCAGGTGAAGAGTGCCATCACACTTTCGGAATTCATCGGCCGGACCGTGAAGTTGACCAGGTCCGGTCGTGATTTCAAAGGCCTTTCCCCCTTCGGCCTTGAGAAGACACCGTCCTTCTACGTCAGCGACGAGAAGCGAGCCTTCTATTGCTTCAGCACAGGCAAGTCCGGAGACGTGTTCACCTTCCTGATGGAAACGGAGCGCTTGAACTTCCGCGAAGCGCTCGAACGCGCCGCTGCGCACGCTGGCCTTCAAATGCCGGTCTATAACCCCCAGCAGGCGGCAATTCGGGCGCGCCGCGAGCGCCTGTATGCCGCTTTAGGGGCGGCAGCTGGGTGGTTCCAGGCGGCTCTGCATAGAGATGTTGCAGGCGCCGACCAGGCTCGGAACTATCTGCAAAAACGGGGCGTCACCCTGGAGGTGGCGCGGCAATGGGGACTCGGCTATGCGCCGGCCGCCGGCGGACTGATTTCGGCAATGGCGGCGGCTGATATCGCCGAGGTCGAACTGGTCGAGGCCGGCATTATCGGTAAGAGCGCGGATGGCAAGGTCTATGAGCGGTTTCGCAACAGGTTGATATTTCCGATCGAGGATACTCGAAGCCGTCGGGTCGTCAGCTTCGGCGGCCGGGCCCTGGCCAACGACGCACCCGCCAAATACCTCAACGGATCGGAATCCCCGATTTTTAAAAAGAATACCGTGTTGTACGGCCTGCAGCGCGCTATCGCTTTGCCAACGACCGACAGGCGACGGGATCACGACCTGGTCCTGGTCGAGGGATATTTTGATGTAATTGCCTGTCAGGCCGCCGGCGTGCGGGCGGTTGCGCCGCTCGGAACGGCCGTGTCGGAAGCGCATATCGAACTTCTGTGGCAGCGCTGCGGCGAACCGTTGGCCTGCCTGGACGGTGATGCGGCCGGGCGTAACGCCGCTTATCGGCTCGTCGACTGGGGGCTTCCGTTATTACGACATGGAAAATCATTGAATTTCTGTGAGCTCAGCGGCGGCGCGGATCCGGATGAGGTGTTTCGAACGGCAGGAGCCGAAGGTCTATTGGCTGCCTTGGAGCAGATCCGGCCATTGGTCGACCTGGTTTATGAAAAGACGGCCGGGCTAATCGAGTCCCCGACCCCCGAACGAATTGTCGGTTTGAGGCATTCGCTTTTGGAAGCGTGCGCCCCAATTCCCCTGCAGGATCTGCGCGAAGCGTACCGGCGGACGCTCCTGGCGCGATACCATGTTGCTTTCGGACACATTGATCCCGTTGAAGACCATATCGAAATCCCGGCCGATGAACCGCTCCCGGCCGAGGGCAATCTGGCGGCGGCCGGCAAAGTGGATCTTCAGGACGGTGATGTAGGCGCCGCTCTTGGTGTCGAGCCGGTAGCGGCATCTCTGGCCCTGGCGGCGATCGACCATCCAGGGTGGCTCTGCCGGCAGCGCGAGACCTACGAGACGACCTGTTTCGGCGACAAACGGCTATCAATACTGGCGGGCTTCATGCGCCGAATAATTGGCGACGATATTCATCCGGAAAGCTGGCTGGACGGCCGCACTCTGCGCGAAGAGTTGGTAGCAAACGGTTTCGACGAGGATATTGCCGCTTTGGCGCGCGCGGCAGTCGAGTTAAATGCTCCGTACCTGCGAGCTGAAAACGACTTGATTCTATCGTCCGAAATCTGGTCCGAGACCTTTATCGCCCAGGAGCGGCACTACGCCCTAAAAAACCTGTTCGCCGGCGATCGAGGGGATCTCATCGACCAACTCGGGCAGACCGCCTTTTACGAAATGCGCAATGAACGGGACCGGCTCAACGCAGCACTGACCTCAGGATATCTATGGGATGTGCTGATCGCCGGCATTGATGAGCGAGCCGACCGGATGGGTGTCGGCTGACGCACGCCGGCGCTCGATCAACTGGCCTTGATCGCGAGAATGTCGTCCTTCGCAACCTTGCCATCCTTGGTGAAAACCAGTTCCGCCTTCGACGTTGCGAGCTCGGTAAGTGAGGGCTGTTGCAGGATCTTGGTGTGGAAGATATAGCGCGCGCCGCGCCGTTGAAGGGCCATCTGCAGACGATATTCCATGTCTCGCTTCAACGCGCCGGAAAACGTCATCTCCAAGTTTACCAAGGCCGGGACGAAGCCTTGCTCGAGAACGGTTTCGTAGGCGCCTCCCTTGGAACGCAGGTATGCAACACGGCCGTTGTGCAGCCATTCGGCTATTTTGTGATGGTGCACAAATCCGAGCTGGTCGAGCTCGGGCTCCAAGACCTTGCCGTCGAAAGTGAAGTCGTAGTCGATCATTCCGTATCCTGTTGGGCTGCTGCCCTATTCGGATACTGGTTTAGCCTCTGTCGTATCCCGATGGGAAGTCGTATTTAACGGCCCATCGTCAATAGGAACTGCATCGATGCAGCCCGGGCAGACGGAAATGTTGGGCTGTGCCGCAACAGCGCCCGCGCGAGGCGTGGCGAGCCAAAACGCGAATGCTGCAAAGAGCAACGTCCCGATTATTGCTAATTCCCAGCATAGCAAGGGGTTGGAGACCATATCGCGGGTCACTCTTTCGACTAAGCGAGGCCAGGCGGGATGGGCTGTCGAGGTCGTTGATTTGGCGACAGCGGGGGCTTGGTTGTCAGGCCCAAGAATTGGCGGCGCCGGCGATGGCTCACGGTCGGGACTATGAATGTTCCATTTAGGCGTTTGCATCGTTTGCCCTTATTTGACTTTGCCGGAGGCGCCAGGAAACAAAGCGCTCTATCTATCCGGTCTGCCGGGGCAGCGGGTCCAGGACGTCGGATATGAGCTGAGCCTCGCCGAGATTCAGGAAAATGTGGTTCGTGCGCCCGGCGCCGACGGCGTCGTCCCGCCTTTCGATGAGGGCTTCGCTGTCGTTGGGCCTGACCACCCACAGCGAGGTGGCCCTGTCCGGCGTATCGAGGTAGACTATGGATGCGATGGCGGAACCAGGGCCCAGGTTGAACCGCAGTGGTTTCATAAATTGGCGCTTTTGCGAGGTCGAGTATTTGACGAGGAGATCGTCGATCTCGTCGGCGATCGGAATCCAGTTGTGGGTGCACATCATCACCGTGATGTCCTCGATCGTGGTGTACCCGCTCTCCTTGACCGACAGGGTGCCCAAAGCCATGAGGTGGCCTGGCGGATCTGTTGGGTCGGGCTTTTTCTCTTGCTCGCGCTTCAACATCCCGAATTCGTTCTGATATCGGATCATCATGACCTTGAAGCTGTCTTCCGACATGTAGAACCGGTCGTCCGGAACGTTCTTGGCGGTGATCGCGTATCCGCCGTCGACGCGTTCGAAGCTTTTGATCTCAAAGATGAACATCAGGAGTTCGCGGGTGGCCTTGTTTGACGCCACGGTCTGGAAAAAAGCGCGACGCCGCATCCGGATCCGCTCCTTATCTTCGGCGACAAAAGGTTCCGGGATGTAGAGCCGATTAGCCAAGATGTGGCCCTTCGTCAGGATGTGTTTCGCATAATCCTTCAGCGTGGCATGAACGAACCGCCAGTTCCGCTGGCCGATCATGTAGGGCTTCCAATGATTCAGCTTGGTCCCCTCCCAGAAGTAATGGAGGGTCGCGCGCAGCTGAAGGCGAGCATTGGACTGGTGGGCCGGGCCCTCGCGGATGTCGGCTTCCTGGCCCTTTTCAACGAGCTTTTTCATTTCGTCGATTTGCCGAGGCGTGCGTCGGAGCGCGAACCCAAGGGTCAGGTTGACATTTCCGGTATTCGGATCCTCCTCAATCGCGTGGCCCATCAGCTTGCTTATGCCAGAGGCCTCCAGGGGCGCTTCGTAACGGTCGCAATTTGCCGCGTGTTCGTGGCCGCTCCCTGGCCACCGCTTCAGGATGAAGCGGTCACCAAGGTTGGCGATATACATCCGAGGCGCGACGGGCAGACATAGACAGGTGGCCGGCTTTCCCTTGAAGTTGTGATAATGGCTTTTCAGGGCCGCCTGCAGGTCCTCCTCGCCGATCGAATCTTCGACCCGCTGGTCGTTGAGCATAATGGCCGGCATCCCTACCCTTCCTTTCTGGTCGGTCGAGGTTTCGGTTTACGGGCGTCGGCCGCCGGCTTTGCCAGCTTCCAGAAGCCCGACGTCTTTGCCCGTTCCGAGCGCTGTCGCGAATAACCGGGCGCCGTCATGGGGTAGTCGGCCGGCAGGTTCCATTTGCGCCGGTAATCGGCGGGGGTCATCCCATAGGTTTCGCGAAGGTGGCGGGTGAGGAATTTGAACTTCTTTCCGTCCTCCAGGCAGATAATCCAATCGTCGGTGACCGATTTCTTGACGGTGATCGCCGGTTTGGCTGCGGGTGGTAGGGCGAGCGCAGGCGTTGACCCGTCGGGCACGGCGAGCGTCTTGGCGACCGCGCTAATCAGATCCGGGAGGTCCGCGGTCGGGACGTTGTTGTGGCGAACATAGGCAATGATGACGCTGGTCGTCAGGGTCAGGATGCGCGGTGAATTTGGCTCGGTTGTCATCGGATGCCTCGGTGGAACATCCGATAAGTAGTTGGTGTTCGATATGCTAAGTCAAAGCCGAAGTTGCGCGACGGACAGACGCCTCAGCGCCTGGCCCGTTCTACCCAGCGCATATGAATTAGACGCATCTTGAAACCGAGTCCGAAGCCGATCCTCGCACCAAGGCTGATAAGCGCTCCGGCCTTGAACCCCGGTTTAATCCTCAAAGTCATGTTCACGCGACGGGTGGCGTAGGCTTCTTATGCCTGGCTCAATTTTCGAAAGCCAACCCCCTCGCCCACGGGATAACAATGATTTATTTGGCCGAATAAAGGTCTCTTTCTCGCCCGTTCCTTGCGCAGAATTCCCAATAGAATAGCCTACTGGACTCTGAATAATAGTGATCATGGCGATAAATAACCCTGCTACCGCGAACATTATTCCAGGAGAGGCATTTGTCAGTTTCGAGCCTAGATCGTTCGGCGCGGAGATTGCCCAGTTGAAAGCCCCCTGAAGTCCCATGAAAATCATGATAGCCCCGATCAAAATAGTGAGCGCGGATATACCCAATCCGGCCAAGCGCACACCGTAGATGTATTTCATGTGCTTTTCATGGGACTCCATATGGCGAAGCGAGAGCTCATGATCATATTTCATTCGCATCAAGACTTCATTCAAGGGAGTGGCAGGCTCACTGCCAACTGACGACGGCGTCTTTATTTTTGTGTTTTTCTTCGTGGGCCTTTCGCCAGCCGCTATCGCGCCGGCATTGTTCGCAGGCTCTGTAGGTCCCCGAGCCATAACTCGCCCCTTGGTAATTTTCGACCAGCTTATGGTAGCGGCAAAACTTCACTCGTCAAACTTTTAGAAAAGCTTCGAAAGGGCAACCCGTACAACACGAGTTTTTCTATCGTGTCCGGTCTTGGCCAGTTACCTTTCCCACTGGTCTGCACAGCAACAGGCGGGACGAAGGCCGCCTCGTTCGAATCGAACACAATGTCAGAGGTAGAAAACCGCAAATGTCATCAACAACCCGCACCCGATCAAGACCGGAACCCTCTTATGGTAATTGATCTGATGCCGCGCCAGAAGTTTTATCACGCTGACGACGGGTCTGGTTTTCCAATCGTAGGCCCCTCCAGCGAGAGCTTGACGAAAACTTAAGTAATGCGCGGCAATCAACATCAAGACGACGGTGGCTATAAGCATTGCCAACGGAACAGTACCGGTCTGTGAAACAATGATTTCGAACATGCGAACTCCAAGAACGGTACGGTATCGGAGTAATATTAAAATTCAGTGCCCATAAAAAAGCAGCAGCCTTTGGGATACTGTTGTGCAAGGCGTTTACACGCCGGTTACGATTACTCGGAACTGGGGCGACTTGCCGGCGACATCAATTGCCGTGACCGAATAGGGGTTGGGGCGAATGAACCCTAATTGGCGCGACCGGCGGGTTAGCCGCTGGCGAGGTGTTTTATCGAACGCTTCGGACCAGGTACCATCGGCCAGCGATGGGAGGCATCATGGAACGGATCAATCTGGTTGTTCCGTATACCGACAAGGAAAAGGTCAAGGCGCTCGGCGCCCGGTGGGACGGAGTCTTGCGTGTTTGGTTTGTGCCGCGCGACGTCGATCCGGACCGCTTCGACCAATGGATCATGCGCCCGCCGGCGATCAATTTGCGGGCGCCGAACGGATTCCACCTGGCCCGAACCGGAGCCTTCTGCTGGAAATGCCGCGAGCCGTTCTGGGTCTACGCGCTGTATTTCGAGCGCCAGCCGGTCTTCATCGAGCGGCGCGACATGGTCGCCGGCGAGCTCCAGGAAATCTATTCACACGATCAGTATGGGTCCGGGTTCGCAAGCTTTGTCGAATACATCAATCCGGAAGCCGAGGTGCTGATCCGGGCGATCGCGCCGAGTTATCGGTTCGACGTGAGCGCCAAAGGCAAAACGGCCTATTTCATGAACCACTGCACCGCCTGCGGCATGAAGCAAGGCGATTTCGAATTGTTCAACGAACCTGAAGCGGCGTTTCATCCGCTGAGCGAGGCGCATGTGAACGCCATCCAGCGCCGGCATATACCGGTCTGGCTGGAGGCGGCTCATGCCACCTACCATAGCTGTGAGGCCGTGGCCGGCAACACGGCCAGGTTCTGACACGCCCAGGCCGTCAGATACCCTTGACGGTGACCTTGACCTTGACGACCTTTGGCGCCTCCTGGACGAGGACTGGCACCTTCTCGCCCTTTGTGAGGGTCGTGTCGTTTGTGTACCCCTTGGGCTTGGGCGCGTCCCTTGTCTTGTCGGCCGGTTGTTGGGGTTGGTTCGGGTCGTGCGCCTTGTCCTTTTGGTCGTCCACGATCTTGCTCTCGATCGGATCTTTCTTTCTGGCTTTCCGGGCCTTGAGATCCTCGAAGCTCGCTTTCTGGCGCGCGCCGAAGCTATCGTCGCGGGCTTGCTGGTCAATAGTATTGCCAAGGTGATCGAGCGCGATACGGTTTAAGCCGCTGTTCTCCCCTACCTTTTGCATGAAGAGCTTCTTGGAATCGACTATAACGTCGAGGCTCTGGATCGGGCGGGAATTCGCGATGTAGGCGCGGGTGGCGTTGATGAAGTCGCCCTTTATCGAAGTGTTGAACACGGCAATGACCTTCGGGACGCTGACGCCCTGGGCGAGGTCGATCGTCTTGGCATAGGCATAGTTGGTAAACCGCAGGGCATGGCTTTCGGCCGGAAGAAATATGCGGGTGTCGTCTTGGTCCTTGCCGTTTACCGGCGCCTTGGCAACCACGATGCCGTCGGGACGGACCTCTTTCACGTCGTATGTTTTTTTAGCCTCGATGCCGGCCTTCTTATCGTTCTTGTTGAAGAGGATCTGGTCGCCACGCTGGTATTCGTTCGATCGCTCCTTGTAGACATCGAAGCGAACCTGTTTGTTTCCGCGCGTCACCCAGTCGAGGCGAAGCGTGGTTTCTTGGTTTGTTTTTTCATCAGTCACCACAAGGTAGTTGTTTTTCCCCTGGGTGTTCATATCCAAAACGCGGACGACCTGATCGCGCTTGAAGCCGGTGCTATCCGCATGGAAGACGATAATATCGCCCTTTGAATAATTGCGGGCGTTCTTCCGGTCCCACTCGTCCATACCCTTCGAGACGAAAGTGCTCTGTTCGTGGACCGTCCCTTTGATTTTGCCCGCCTCCTTAAGTGAATGGCGCATCAGGCCGTTCATGAGGCCGCGCAACTCATTTGTCGCAGTGATCACCATGGCCTTTTTGCCGCTTTGCAGCCATTTCGCGTGCGCAGCCTGGGCCAACTCTTTGTTGGTGTCGGCATACGACCGCATCGGATCTCGGCCGATCTCGTGGGTCATCTTCGACACCCTGTTGAGCGCGGCCGTTCCCTTCCCTTCCGCGAACAGCTCGACCGCCTCGCGGATTGTCGTATTGGTCTGTCGCACGACCTGCTTCATCTCGGTGACCGTCTCTTTGACGGTGTTCTGAATCAGTTCGAATGCGGCCCCGGCCTTCAGCGAGGCGATTTGCATTTTGTCGCCGGATAACACCAGGCGCTGAATCCCGAGGTCCTTCTTCATCTGAAGTAATTCAAGCATAGCCTTGTTTCCAAGCATGGACGTCTCGTCGACCAGTAAGGTCGATCCTTGGTAATCCTTCCTGAGCTCGTTGAATTTCCCGGGAGAGTGTTTCCCTTGCAGCTCCTTGGCCAGGCGGTAATCCTGTTGCAGCTTGGCCAAGGTCGAAGTTTCGATTCCCTTGCCTTCCAGCTCTGTCTTGGCCGTATGGGTCGGCGCAGTGCCCTTGATGCCGGATTGCTTGGCGAGCTCGCGGTCGAACGCGGCTTTCTTCGCATCTGTTTCAAATAGTGCGACCAGTTTGCTGTCGAGCCTGGTGCTTGAAACTCGCTCGACGGCCTTCACGGTTTCAAAAATGCGCACCGTCGACTGGATGGCCTGGAAGGACGTTGTCTTACCGGCGCCGGCCGTCCCTTGGATGGTGATGACCCCATGCGACGAAGCGAGGACTTTGTACGCTGCTTCATATTGGCCGGGCGTCAGCTGAAAGCCTATACCGATCTTCTGCAGCTGCTCTGGAGATAGGGCGCGGGCGACCAACTCCTTGTCGTAGGCCTTGACCGAGTTGAGCTCAGACTTCACGGCTTTGATGATGGCTTTTTCGGTCGCCAGAGCGTCCTTCGTCGTGATGCCGCCGTGGACGCCCCGGCGGGAGGCTTCGATGAAGCCCTGCTCTTGCCAAGCTGGGCTGGCCAGGATCTGCTCGGCGCTGTATTTCGCGCCGTTCGCCTTCATGGCGGCGAGTATGACGTCGTGGGGCGTCGCGACGGTCGTCTTGTCGAAAACCTGACCGCTCGCATAGCGGACGGAATCGTTGAGGTCATTGACGACGAGCTTTTTGTCCGGGCGGAAAAACTCGAAGACCGCCTCGACCGAGGAATAGAAGGGCGTTTGGTCGCGAAGGGAGACGTCGATTCCTCTCAGCGTGTTTTTGGCCTGATCGACCAACTGCTTCGCGTCGAAGCCCACCGCCTTCTCGACGTCCTTCCAGCGCTGATAAATCTGGTCGAGGGTCAGGGTGACCTTATCGGGCCGGTCTTTGAGCTTGGCGTGTTCGATCTGATCGCGGGTCAGCTTGCTTCCCTGGGCCTCCTCCATGGCCTTCAAGTTGTCATTGATCTGCTGGCTGCGCGTCGATTGCGCATCCATCGCCTGTTGCGAGACCCCGGAAATCTCGAAGCTCAGGTCCTTGCCGTCGCGGACATTATAGCCGAGGCCCTGGACCAGCTGGCGCATATGCGCCTGGTAAATACCACCCAACAGCTGCTTGTATTCAAAGATTTTACTGTTATCGAGCGCGTGCCATTTTTCGTCCTCGCCGCGTACCGCGTTGGCGACGAGGACGTGGGTGTGCAACTGCTTGTCGGCCGCCCGGGAAAGCGCGTGCTGGGTCGTGGCCATCAAAAGGTTGCCGGCGACATGGGTTTCGACGGCGCCTTTGCCGTCACGCTGGCGATAGGTGGAGAAATTGTCCTCCATGTACTGCAAGGCGTAGGACACCGACTCTTGGTGGGCTTCCAGCAATCGCTTGTCTCCGTCGGGCCCGAGAGCCAGGATCGACACCGATTTCGAGGCGCTGAAGGTCATATCCCAGCCGTGGCGCGTCTGGCGCACCTCACCGTTCGCCGTGCGGACCTCGGCATTTAGCGCGCGAATGGCGTCGAGCCGCTCCTCCCGTGACATCTTCTCCCAATTTGTAAGCTGCTTTTCGACGGCGGCATGCACCGTGTCGGCTTCTGGGCCGTCCCGGTCTTCAACTCGTCGGTCGGCCGCTCGCTCATCCAGAGTCTGGCCCGAAGGCTGGGTCGAGTGTCCCGATCGGGCGTCAGGGCCGATTTCCGGGCCGCTGGCTTCGATTGACAGGCCGGCCGGCGTATCGGTCAGGCTGGCCGCCGGCGAGGGCTCCTGCGCCTTCTCTGAAGCCGGTGCGGCGCCAGGGCCGTCCCCATGCTTTGGCTCCTGGTCGTGGAAAGGCTGATCCAGTCCGTACGGCACATCGCTTTCGTCATCGATGTGCTGTTCGTACTCGTCGAAAATCTCGTCGCCGTTGATCCGCCGGCGCAGCGCGGCTTCCTTCGGACTGAGCGCTTCGCCCTCGGCGTCGGGATTGACCCGTTCCAGCACCATTTCAAGGTCTTTGGGGTCGACCTTCCCTTCGAGGCCGAGATATTCAGCCCCCTTCCCGGCCCATTCCAAAGCGACGTATTCGCCTTCGGATTCCTGCTTGGTGTAGTAGTCGAGAATGGCTTCCTTGGCGCTCAGCCCCCCTTCAAGCGCGTTCTCGTTCTCAGTCTTGTGGTAGTCCTCCTTCGAATAATATTTAGCGGCGCCGCCGGACGAGCTGATGGACGATATCGAAAGCATGATGAAACCCGGGCCGGCAGCGCAACCTGTGCGCCGCCGGCGATAAGCTGAAGGAAAATATTAGAGGCCCATGTCCATCTGATTGGGGCCGTTCACGAGCGCGCTGACATTATCGATCAGCTTGGCGACGCTGAGGATCTCGACCTTTTCGTCGCTCTGTTTCACGTCCGACTCAGACAGGTGCGTCACCGAGCCTTCTTCCTTGACCGTTTGGCGCGGACCAGACAACGACGCTTCGGTCGCCTGCGGTGCGAGGCCAGGTAGCTCCGCGGCCGTCGCCTGCTTTTCGAGTTCGTGTTCGCCGGCCGCGGCCACGACGGAATCGGCGACGGGCTCCGATTTGCCGCCACCTTCTACGACCTCCTCGACGACGATGATGGTATTGTCGTCGCCCGTCAGCATGGCACTGGCGGCGACGGCCGCCGGCAACTTGATTGTTCGCTCGGCCTCGGCCAGGCGCATTTCAGCGAGCTCGGCCTCGTAGGCCGCCTTGATCGGGTTCGGCCGGTTGTGCGGAATGAACTTCTCGGCGGCTTTGGGCCGGTCCTTCCAGTCGTAGCGGATCAAGCTGATCGGAAACGCTTTCCCGCGCTTGGCCGGCGAGAACATGAGATAACCCGTGCAGGTCGGCAAGCGCATGATCTGCTCCGGCATCGCCACCGGCTCGATCGTGTCTTTCGGCGCCAGGCCGACGCCGTCGCGGATATTGTTCGCGCCATAGCTGGTTGTCTCTTCGATGCGGCGTACCTCGCGCTTGCCAAGCATGTTGGACATGCGCTCGCCGGTCACGTCGTCGTTGCAAGCCAGGATCAGCTTGTTGCGCATCTGACCGAGAATGGTGCGCGCATCATCCTCGCCGTAAAGGGCATCGAGCTGGGATGACTGCTGCATTCCGAGCACCATACACCCGCCAAACTTGCGCAGGCGCTCAGGCGCCCGGCGCAGGCTGTCGATCTTCCCAAGCGACGCGAATTCGTCGAGGATGATCCAGGTCGTCTTCTTCGCCTGGTCGAGGTCGCGCGACAGAAGTGCGGTGACCGTCAAGG
>FTCV01002036.1_pt1 | contig 11612 bp, 11 predicted proteins | sample 1639691 | NCBI WGS metagenome assembly FTCV01 (sample SAMEA3914864, study PRJEB12502) | metagenome | biome: forest; material: soil | place: USA | collected 2012-03-12 | depth 0.3 m
CATGGGTCTTGTCCCTTCTGCAAAGCTTCCGGTTGGCAAGATAGCCGGCCTGGCCACGAAGCAGCAGGGTCACGCGGTGGCAGGTGCTACATAAGTCCGCTGTTTCTCGCCGACGGCCGCGTCGAGCTGGATTCCAACACGGTGGAGCGCAGCATGCGTCCGATCGCCCTCACCCGGAAGAATGCTCTCTTCGCCGGCAACGACTACGGTGCCGAGCATTGGGCGACCAGTGCCTCGCTGATCGAAACCTGCAAGCTCAACGGCGTCGACCCACAAGCCTACCTCACCAACGTCCTCGCCAGGCTTGCCGCAGGTCATCCAGCCAACAGGATCGCCGAATTGCTCCCATGGGTCTACGCTACCCCGACAAATCCCAGCGTGGGGTGAAAACACCGCTTACGGTATGACCGCCGACAGGTTCAGTACGGTGGAATCGCTGGCGGCGGCGACCGACCGCATCGGCGTCGTGGTCAAGCTGATCAACGAGATCGCCAGCCAGACCAATCTTCTCGCCCTGAACGCGACCATCGAGGCGGCGCGCGCCGGCGATGCCGGCAAGGGCTTGGCCGTGGTGGCGAGGGAGGTCAAGTTGCTCGCACCGCTGGCACCACCGACGAGATCGCCGCGCAGGTCGCCGCTGTCCAGGAGGAGGCGCCGGGCGGTCGCCGCCATCCGCACCATCCGGGAGGTCACCGACCGGGTGAGCGAGATTTCCGCCGGCATCGCCGGGGCCGTGACTGAACAGGACGTGGCGACGTCGGAGATCGTGCAGCAGATCACCAGGGTCGTTCGGGAGATCAAGGACGTGTCGTCGAAGATCACCAAATTCACCCACGATCTCCATTCCTCCAACGTCGCCGTCCCCGGCCGGCAGGCGATCAGAAGAGCTTGGCGATCCGAACCATCGCGCCGGCCTTCTGTTTGAAACCGCCGGTGACGTTGAAGTCGTGGGTGACCTGCCCGAACAGCGTCGTGGTGTCGTTCAGGAAGGTCGTCGCGGCCAGCCGGGCCTCCTGGCGGTCGGTCTTGAATCCGGTCTTCACCCCGTCCAGCGACTGATCGCCGCCCCGGTAGATCGCCCAGCCGGCCGACAGCGTGGTCGCGGCCGTCACCTGGTAGGACAGGTAGCCCTGGAAGGAATAGGCCGGGTCGGTCTTCAGCGTCTGGCTCAGCGCGTTGGCGTCGTCGTTCTTGCGGGCGAATTCGCCGTCGATGGTGGCTTCCACAGTGAAGCGTTCGCTGATCGCGGTCTGGCCGCCAAGCTGCAAGGCCACCGAGTAGCGCCCGGTGCCGAGGTTCAGGGGTTTGTCGCGGTCGTATCGGCCGGTTGGCAACTTGAAGTAGGTGGTGAAGGCGAGATAGCGCCTTTCTTCCGGTTCGTTGACCAGCCAGGCGGCGGTGGCGATGGTGATGTCGCCCAGCCCGCCCGATTCGTTCAGGCGCGTGCCGCCGATCCGGCCGTCCGACAGCTTGCCCACGGGCAGCGCCAGAGTAACCGCGGCGCGGTGCCCGGCGACATCGAAATAGCGCATGTAGCGGCCGAGGGCGACCAACGCGTTCAGCCGGCCGTCGATGTCCGTGCCGTTCACCCGCAGGCCGTCGTTATGGTTGTGAAGCAGGTAGAGGGCTGCGATGTCGGTGTCCGCGGGCAGGGCGGTCCAGTCCATCGCCTGGATGTCGATGGCCCGCGCCGTACCGATGCCGAAGGCGAGCGCCGCCAGCGCCGCCCCGAACAGGGCGGCGGTCTTTACCTTGAACGTCATGATGTCCTCCCGGAGACTTGGCTTGTTTTTGGGGGTTCGTTGGAACGTCAGTGGACCGCCGCGTACATGATGCGCGTTTCCGTGGCTTCGGCCGCGCGCATCTCCTCGACGATCTGGCCCTGGGGCGCGATCAGGATGCGATCGGAAAGCGCCATAATTTCCGGCAGGTAGGAGGAGATGAGGACCACCGTGATCCCCTCGTCCGCCAGCCGGTTGATGAATTGGTGAATCTCGACGATCGAACCGACGTCGACGCCGCGCGTCGGCTCGTTGAAGATCACCAACCGCGGTTTCTGGATCAGCCCCTTGGCGATGACCTTCTGCTGGTTGCCGCCGGACAGCGACAGAACCCTGGCGTCGCGGTTGATGGAACGGATGTTACGTAGCCGTACCGTCCGGTTGCGCTCCATTCTTTCATGAACCAGCGCATGAGCTCGGTTTTGTTGGAAATGGAAAGCCTCTGGTAGGCGTTCTTACGATGCGAGGCGACGGTCTCGTTGCCGATTCCCAATTCCGCCGCAATGCCGGACGTGGAAACGGATAGCAACACCAGGGCGCAAACCTGACGCTCGCGAGTCGTGAAGCCAACGCCGGACCTCGCCATGATAGCCTCGATTTCATCCGCCGAATTCAACGAAGCGAGAAAGTTCGACCTGAGTTGCACGATGTCGGCATGTTTGTTGATGATCGGAAAGACGATATCAAGCAGACCTACCAGCACTGACAACGATTGTTCGTCTGCCAGACCCGTGCGCTCCGATCGTAGGAGGCAGATACCGAAAGGACGATCCCCCACTCCGCCTGATAAAACGATCCGCTCGCGGATATTTGGCTCCCGAAACAGTCGGGCAAGGTAATCCTGGGTCGACATGGCTTTGATGTCGAGCCGATTTAATCCAAAGCCGGTGGTGGACATGTTACGAAACGTCTCGGCCATCCACAGGTCTTCGCGCCAATAGCGATCCGACACGTAGCGGAGCGTAAGCTGTCTTGCCATGTCGCTTCCGTCACGGCTCACGCTGGCGATGATCTCGGGGCGGGTCTCAGCATATCGGAAGATAAGGCAATGGTCAGCCTCGCACATGCTGCCAAGGAAGCGCCCCAAGGCCATTCCAAAGCCATCTTCTCCGATTGTCATCACCAGTTCCGGGAACAGGCACATGGCTAACTGCGGCAAGTGGGGCAGCGCGGTATTTCTGGACGCCAACATGAGCGGCCCTCTCTGATCACTCCGATTTATGCCGTGGTGCGTCGCCCTTCGGGCAACACTACACAGCATAGCGCTCGCTGGGGCCTTTTCAAGCGAGCATCAGAACAGGGGAGCAAGGCTGGCCGTATGCAGGTCGCCGAGAGGTGAAGCCGGATCGCGATACCGTTTTCCCGTTCGGGGAAAATGTCGCGATCCGTTTTTTGCTCCTCGCGCCCTGCCAGGGGAGCAGTCTTACTCCATTCCGCTCTGATGAAGCGGCCCTTGACCGCGATGGCGCGTGTCACATGGTTACCGGATGGCGCAGCTTTGCGCGTTCGAGAAGTGGCATGACTTTCTCCCCGAAATACTCCAACTCCCGTGCATAGTCGATGAAGCCGATCAGCACACCGTCGACACCGGCATCACTGAACGCACCCAACTGTTTCACGACGGACTCGGGCGTGCCCTTGATGACCGCAGCTCCGGCGGTGATGAACTCCTGCAGCTTCTTCTTGCGTACGGTCTCGTTGTAGGACTGGCTTTCAATGCCGAGTATATCCATGAAATTCTGCGCACCTTCATAGTCACCGCAAGCCAGGATTTCCTCCCAAGCGGCTTCAGCCTCGGCCTCCGTGTCGCGGACAATCAGCAACGCGTGCAGCAAAACGCCGATATCGCGCCCGAAATCTGTTTGTGAGGCCGCCTTGACTTTGGCCACATAACCGACGGCCTTTTCCGGTGTATTAATGTGAGCGAAATTGAAATCCATGTGCTTGCCGGCAAAGGCGAGCCCGGCCGGCGAACTGCCGGCGTTGATGAGGACAGGCCTGTTCTGGATCGGCTTCGGATCAGCCTGAAGCTGCTTCAGGTCGAAGAACCGGCCCTTGTAGTCGATGGGTTTTTCGGCTGCCCACAAGAGTTCCATGATCTCCAGCCATTCGCTGCCATAACCGTAACGGTCATCGTGCTCCTTCAGCTCGACGCCGAACATCTCCATTTCCGGCCGGAACCATCCCATGACGAGGTTCATGCCGAAGCGCCCCCCGCCGATATGATCGATGGTCGTCGACATCTTCGCGGCGACGATGGGATGGATCAGCGGCACATGGACCGTGGAGAATGTCATGGCGCGTTTGGTGATGGCCGCGATGCCGGCCGCCCATGTGAAGGTTTCAAAATTTTTTCCCAAGAAATTCATTGCCCCGCCGAAGCCGCGCCAGCGGGCGACGGGCACGAGCGCGTCGAATCCGATTGCATCCGCGCGACGCGCGATGTTGGCGACATGCTCCCATTCAATCACATGGGTGGTCGGGGCTTGGCTTATCGTGACTCCACCGTTGCAATTGAAAGCGAACAGCCCAAGTTTGAGACGCTGATCGCCGTAGAGTGGCGATTTGCTCGAATTCACATCGGAAATCTTGACCTGCGCAGTCATATAAGCCTCCCTATTTTCATGCTGTCGCGAGGTCTCTGGATCGCCTCGCGCCCGTTGTACGGGTCGTTGGCTAATAAAGTACGGGAAAGGGCGGCTTGAAATCCCCTCACGAGGGGAGGCTGATCAAGCATGGAGTTCGATCCAGAAACTCCCAAGCGGCGCCAGCCTTGGACGGCAGCATTGGGGATCGGGCCGACGGGTGCCTTCACAAAAGCCGGACCGGCCAGTCACCGTGAACAGGGACTGACGTGACCAGCCGTCACCCTATCATGGGTGTAGTGCGGGACTGTCGGTCTCCAAACAATCTGGAAGAAAATCCAGAAGGCCTGCGAGGGGCTATGGAAATTTACAGCAGAATTCTGTGAGCCGGGAGCGTGTGGGCGGATCGACAGTTACGTCACTCTGGATGGACATTCTGGTATAATCACGATAGATGATAAGCATATTGCCTAGATTTTCAAATAATATCGCTAGATTTTAGTCTTTGGTAATATGAATATGGCATATGTTACCGTAAATACCTATGAATACTGATCGTATTTTTCTATAATGGTTGGAGAAAAATTTTTATGAAGAAACCGAAAAGAATATTCGAGGCTTTTCTACAGGGGCGGACGGCCCATCGTTCAAATGAAGGTGTGTTATGAGTTTGAGCCAGACCTTCGACAGTCGGAAATTTCGCCATGTTCTCGGCCACTACCCTACGGGTGTTTGTGTCGTGACCGCGCATGATGATGATGGCCTGCCGGTTGGGATGACGGTGGGCTCATTCACTTCCGTCTCGCTTCATCCGCCGCTGGTTGCATTCTTTCCCGATAAGAAATCGACGAGCTGGCCGCGCATCGCGAGCGTGGGAAAGTTCTGCGTCAATGTGCTGGGCGATAGCCAGCATGACGTCTGTCGAGTTTTCGCATCGAGCGGAGGCAACAAGTTCGCCGAGGTCAGACATCGTACTTCCGTCAATGGCTCGCCGATCCTTGACGGCGTGCTGGCCTGGATCGATTGCGCTTTGTACGCGACCTTCGACGCGGGGGATCATGTGATCGCTCTCGGCGAAGTGAAAGGGCTGGAAGTTGAATCGCCAGGCGGCCCGCTTCTGTTCTTCCAGGGCTCCTACGGAGAGTTTGCACGTATGGGCCAACCCGGTCACGGCGGCCCCGACAGAGGATGAATCATGGTTGAAATGATGAAGGTCTGGCAGCTCGACAAATGGGGTGCAGAGAATCTGCACGCCTCTGTTCGCGAGACCCCGCGTCTCGGTCCCGCCGACGTGCTGGTGCAGGTTCGGGCGGTATCGCTCAATTACCGCGACAAGCGTACCATCGCCGGCAGCGTGCTCTTGAACGACACGCCGCTGCCCTATACACCCTGTTCGGATCTGGCCGGAGAGGTTGTGGAAGGTCGGCGACCGGGTCACGGCAAACTATTACACCCGATGGGTCGACGGGCTGGTGACCGCCGGCCTGTTCGCCTTCAGCCTCGACCTGCCGGGCATCCTGGCCGAATATGTCGTCGTTCCCGAGATGGCCTTGGTTCGGGCCCCCGACACCCTCTCGATGGAGGAGGTCGCGACGCTTCCCGTTGCTGCGTTGACAGCCTGGTCCGCACTGATCACCGAGGGGCGCCTTCAGGCCGTTGCCGCCTTGGCCGCCGCCGCGTCGTCTCGCCGACCGCCGTGACCGCCGGGGCAATGTGCCCCCAACGAATCCCCTCCCGCCACCCACGAGCCCGGAAACACCGCGTCCCGCACGCCACCCCCTTCCACGCCTTTTCCGAGAAAAAGTCAGGATGATCAAGGCCCCCGAAAACCAGCCCGCGAATGATCCGGGCTAGAGCGTTTCTGTACCTGTCGCCGGGGACGGAGCGCCGCATCGTGTCCCGTCTGCCCCCATCGCTACGATCTTTCCAGCAAATCCCGGCAAAAGGCGACCAACGCGGTATTGAGCACGTCGGGCTGCTCCCATGGCAGGAAGTGGCCTGCCGTGGGCACGATGAATGGCCCCACATGACGCGGATAGGCAAGGCGCATGCGGTCCATGAATTTCGGGCCGACGACGCAATCCTGAGCACCGTAGAGGATAAGCGTTTCGGTTTCACCGACTTGTGCCAGCATCGGCGGCTCGGCGCCGCGCTCGGGCTTCATGGCTGCCTCATACCAGCCGAATGATGCGCGAAAACAGGCCGCGTCGGCATAGGGGGCAGCCATGAAAGCCGCAGCCTCGGGTGTGAAGGAGCCTGGCGCCGCCAGATGTTCCATTCCACCACCTTCCTTGAAAACACGCTTGAGATAGTGGGAGGCGATGAAATCGCAGCGTTTGTCGTCGGTATCATGGCGCTCCAGCAGGCTGTCGGCATGCAGTCCGTTTTGGACAATGTGATCCGAGACCGCCATGATTTCGGAAAACTGGTCGCCGTCCAATCCGGCCGCCTGAAAGACATCCGGGATGGAAGGCGACGGTCCGTTGAATGCGCATTGTCGGATGGCTAGGCCAGGAAAACGATTCGCCATGTCCTGGACTACGCCGCAACCGAAATCGCCACCGACAAGCACCGCGCGCTCATGCCCCAGATGGGCGAGCAGATTGCGAAGGTCGATCGCGCTCTGCGCCACGCAGACATAGTCCAACGGATCGGCAGGCACCGTCGATTCGCCGATTCCACGTTGATCGGGAACGATCACATCGAAACCGGCCGCGGCCAGGGGAGCGATGTTGCGCCACCACAGCCGCTTGCTCGAGGGCCAGCCATGCAGAAGCAGCAACGGCACGCCGCCGGCTCCTTCGCGCACATAGGCGAGTTCCACGCCATCGCCCACCCGGGCGAAGCGGGTCTTGAATCTTGCGGGATCCAGATCGGGGGTGAGAGCCATTGCAAAGCCTTTCGGACTGAGCGGGAATGATAAGGAAGGCAGAGCATGCGTCCGGGCCATCCGAGAAGGGCCGTCCGGCGAGAGCCTCCGTCATGGCTTCTTTCGCATCGACTTCCCGGTGCCTTGGGCCTTCAGTCTGAAGGGCGATCGGCGCCCGGTAAGATGCCACGACGGGACCGCGCTGCATGCGGTTACGCGCGGCTGACGGCGTCGATGCTGCCAAGCAGCCTGACATGTTCAGTGGCGAAGGCGTCGGCGTCCCGGCGGTACTGCGCGATCCGGGACCGGTCCGTCGTCGCCGCCAAGGCGGCGCGCAGCGTTGCGGCGTCATAGTCGTGGCAATAGGCGATCGTTCCGGGCTGCAGCCGCCAGGATTCCGACAAAGCGCCCGCATCCACGACATCGAAGCCGATTTGGTCGATCAGCGTGGCCACACGCGCTCTTGCTTGCATACCGTCGCCGGCTATCCCGAGCGCGATCCGGTGCGGCGTGCCGAGCGGCTTCCCGCCGGTTGCCAGGCTGCGTGCCTTGATCATGTTGAACGCTTTCACCACGGGCCGGCCGATCTTGCTCGCGACCCATTCGCTATCCAGCATCCCGTTCTCGATCTCGGTGATGACGCCGTCGCGGGTTTGCGGATAATAATTGCCCGTGTCGACGATGGCCGCGGTCGCCGGCGTGACATCGAACAGGGACGGCGGCAGGGAGGCGATGGCCAACTGCGGGATGGACAGAACGACGATGTCCTCGGCCATGGCGGCCTCGCGCGCCGGGACCGCCCTTGCTCCGATCTCCCGCGCAAGTGCCTCCAAGGTTTCGGGGCCTCGCGAATTTGCGATCATCACCTCATGGCCCGCCGCGCTGGCGAGCCGGGCGATCGAGCCGCCGATCAGGCCTGCTCCGATCACGCCTATCTTCATGAGAGTTTCCTTTCCTTCTAGTCGAAGATTTTCCAATTAATTCTCTGACATCGAAACTGTATTGAAGGTGCGGGTGTCAGGCTTTTTCCGATGATGCTCAGATCTTGAAATCGTTCCCGCTCAAGGGAAGGTGCCGTGCCCGCCTGCCCGTCGCTGCGAACAAGGCATTGGTCACTGCTGGTGCAACCGGAGGCACGCTGGGCTCGCCTACTCCTGTTGGATGCTCGGTCGACGCCACGATGTGAACCTCCACCTGCGGCATTTCGTCGATGCGAAGCACGCGGAAACCATCGAAGTTCGTCTGCTCCGTCTCGCCGTCCCGGAAGGTGATGGAACTGTGCAAAGCCGTGCCCAGGCCGAAGCCGATCCCACCCTCCATCTGCGCTTTGACGATGTCGGGGTTGACGACGATGCCGCAATCCACGGAGCAGACGATTCGGTCGACCTTGAACCTTCCGTCCCGCGTCACCGTCACTTCCGCTACCTGGGCAACGATGGTGTTGAACGCCTGATGCACCGCGATGCCGCGACCGCGCCGCTCCCCGGGCGCGCCGGGGGGCAGGGGCTGGCTCCATCCGGCCTTTTCGGCGGCAAGCTCCAGCACGTTGCGATGGCGAGGATGTTTCGTCAGAAGCTTGCGGCGAAAGGCCAGCGGATCCTGGCCGGCAGCCGCCGCGGCCTCGTCGATGAGGCATTCGGTCGCAAAGGCGGTGTGGCTGTGCCCGACGGAGCGCCACCATTGCACGGTGATCGGATTCTCCGTCGCGGTCGGCGTGTGAAGTTCGATCTGAAGGTTGGGAATGTCGTAGGGAGCGGCGCAGCCTTCGACCGAGATCGGATCGACGCCGTCCTTCACCAGACCCTCGAACTTGGTTCCCATGACGATCGACTGGCCGACAACCCGATGATGCCATGCGATCAATGCGCCGGCGTCGTCCAGCCCGAGCCGTGCGCGATGCAGGTAGGTCGGGCGATAGTTGCCGCCGCGCATGTCGTCCTCGCGCGTCCACACCAGCTTGACGGGGGCGTCGATGCCGCTCTCTTGTGCCGCCTTGGCGATGGAGACGGCTTCGAGCAGGTAGTCGGCCGCAGGATTGGCCCGTCGTCCGAAGCTCCCGCCCGCATAGAGCTGATGGATTGTCACGCGCTCCACAGGCAGGCCAAGGCGCTGGGCGACCGCGGCCTGGTCGTCCGTTTGCCACTGCTCCCCGTTCCAGATCTCGCAGCCGTCGGCCGAGAGTTTCACAAGGCAGTTCATTGGTTCCATGGGCGCATGGGCCACATATGGTACGCAGTATTCAGCCTCGATGACCGTCCTGGCTCCCGACAACGCTGCAGCCACGTCGCCTTCCTTGCGCCAGACCGGTCCGGCCTTGCCCGCGGTGTCTTGATAGGCAGTCAGGATATCGGCGCTGCCGGCCCGGAAGACAGTGCTGTCGTTCCAGACGATGTCAAGGGCGTTGCGGCCCTGGAACGCCGTCCAGGTGTCGCGGGCGAGTACCGCGACACCCGCCTGACCGCGCGGGCTGGCTGGAAACTGCACCACGCCGACGACTCCGGGTATCGCCATCGCTGCAGCGGCATTTACGCTGTTCACGGTTGCGCCGTAGCGGGTGGGATGGGCGCTTGCCGCCACGAGCATCCCGGGAAGTTTCATGTCCTGGGTGAAGATGGCGCTGCCGTCGGTCTTGCTCTGGCTGTCCGTGCGGCGCGTTCGGGGATTGCCGATGAGAGTGAATTGTTCGGGCTTCTTCAGCACGATCTCAGAGGGTATCGGCAGGCTCGCCGCGGCAGCGGCGACTTCGCCGAAGCCGGCGCTTCGGCCGCTGCCAGGATGGCTGAGGATGCCCTTGGAAACATGAATCTCCGTCGCCGGCACCTGCCAGCGTTCGGCGGCGGCGCGAACGAGCATGGCTCTGGCGGTGGCGCCGGCCTTGCGCATCTGCTCGAAGGAATTCGCGATCGCGCTGCTGCCGCCGGTGGCGTGGAAACCGAGAGTCAGGTTTGCGTACAGCGCGGTGTTCGCAGGGGCGCCTTCGACGCGGACCTTGCTCCAGTCGGCGTCGAGTTCCTCGGCCAACAGGGTCGCGAGGCCGGTGTAGGATCCCTGGCCCATCTCGAGGTGCTTCGCAATCACCGTGACGACGCCCTGCAGGTCGATGCGCAGGAAGGCGTTGGGCGCGAACAGCGGGGCCTCGTCCGCCCATGCCACCGCGGCGGAACCGATACCGGAGTAAAAACCGAGGGCAAATCCCCCGGCCGCCTGCATGAAGCGTCGGCGGCTGACGTTCACCACACCCGCAGTGACCGCCCGCTGCGAAGAACCGTGCGTGATTCCCATTTGTCCGTCTCCTCAGGCCAGTGCTTTCGCGGCTGCATGGATGGCGGCCCGGATGCGCACATAAGTGGCGCATCGGCAGATGTTGCCGCCCATTGCGTCGTCGATTTCGGGGTCGGACGGGGCCGTGTTCTCCCGCAGCAGTGCTACCGCCGACATGATCTGTCCGGACTGGCAATATCCGCACTGGACAACGTCCAGTTCCCGCCAGGCGACCTGGACGGCCTTTCCGACGCGATCTTGCGCGACGCCTTCGATGGTCATGATCGGTTTGCCGACGACGTCGGCGACGGGCGTTACACAGGACCGGACCGGCTCGCCGCCGACGTGGACCGTGCATGCGCCGCATTGTGCAACGCCGCAGCCGAATTTCGTTCCAGTCAAGTTCGCGATGTCGCGCAACACCCAAAGCAGCGGCATCTCACCGGGAACATCAAGCTGCCGGGATGTCCCGTTGATATCGAGAATCAACATGATCGAACTTCCTTCAGATCTTCGGTTTATGGCGACTTTTTCCGGTACTTCGTGCGCACAGACGTCGGCAGGCGTACCATGTCGTCGGGAGCCCGAGGACCATCGTGGGAGACTGTGGAATTTCCCAGGATGGCGGATTGTCAATCCGGCGGCAGCGCACGATGGCGTCTACCGCACGCCGCCGATGGTGTAGCCGCCGTCCACCAGGATGCTCTGTCCGGTAATGAATCGCGCTTCGTCGGTGGAGAGCCATACCGCAACGTCGCCGACATCGGATGATTCGCCAACGCGGCCGAGTGGTGTGCGCCCGACGAATGGACGATAGGCTTCCGGGCTGCCGAAGCCGCCGCGCGCCATCGGCGTATCGATTATGCCAGGGTTGATATTGTTGATCCGGACGTTGTCCGGCCCAGCCTCAATGGCGATGGCGCGGATCATGGCGTCGAGAGCCCCCTTGCTCGCTGAGTAGGTCGATGAGCCGGCCAGTGCCCCGACGGTCAGCCAGGACGATGTGTTGACGATCACGCCGCCGCGCCCTTGGGCGCGAAACGCTTCAAGTTGGTATTTGATGCCGAGCCAGACGCCCTTGAGGTTGACGCCGATGACAAGGTCGAAGTCCTCGGG
>FTCV01000382.1_pt1 | contig 11525 bp, 5 predicted proteins | sample 1639691 | NCBI WGS metagenome assembly FTCV01 (sample SAMEA3914864, study PRJEB12502) | metagenome | biome: forest; material: soil | place: USA | collected 2012-03-12 | depth 0.3 m
AGCCGGACTGGAACACGCTGATCTACAACTTCGGCCGGCGCGAGGTGGTGAGCTTCCTGGTCAACAACGCGCTGTTCTGGGCGGACCGCTATCACGTGGACGGGCTGCGCGTGGATGCGGTCGCCTCGATGCTCTACCGCGATTATTCGCGCAAGGAAGGCGAGTGGCTGCCCAACGCGCAAGGCGGGCGTGAGAACTGGGAGGCGGTGGACTTCCTGCGCGCCGTGAACCGCGCGATCTATGGCCAGCACCCCGGGGTCATCACCATTGCCGAGGAATCGACGGCGTGGCCCGGCGTCACCCAGCCGGCCTACGAAGTCGACGACGGAAAACGAGCGAGTTCGCTGGGCTTCGGCTTCAAGTGGAACATGGGCTTCATGCACGACACGCTGCGCTACATGGCGCGCGATCCGGTGCATCGCCGCTATCACCATAACGACATCACCTTCGGGCTGACGTATGCGTTCAGCGAGAACTACGTCCTGCCGCTCAGCCATGACGAAGTGGTCCACGGCAAGGGATCGCTGCTGGGCAAGATGAGCGGGGACGACTGGCAGCAGTTCGCCAACTTGCGCGCCTATTACGGCATGATGTGGGGCTATCCCGGCAAGAAGCTGCTGTTCATGGGGCAGGAATTCGCCCAGCGCCGCGAATGGAGCGAGGAACGCGCGCTCGATTGGGAACTGCGCGATGCGCCCGCGCATGAAGGCGTGCGCAATCTGGTGAAGGACCTGAACGCGCTCTATCGCACCAAGCCGGCGCTCCACGCGGGCGATTGCGATGGCGACGGTTTCGAATGGCTGGTGGTGGACGATGCCGAGAATTCGGTCTTCGCATGGCTGCGCAAATCACCGGATGCAAAACCTATCGCCGTGATCTCCAACATGACCCCGGCGCTGCTGACCGGTTATCGCCTGCCGCTACCGCTGGCGGGCAACTGGAACGAAGTGCTCAACACCGATGCGCTGAACTACGGCGGCAGTGGCAAGGGCAATCTGGGGCACGTTACCGCTGCCGATGGTCACGCCACCGTCACGCTGCCGCCACTGGCGACGATCATGCTGGAATTCGACGGAAACTGAACACGCGCGCCCATGTCTGGGGCTCAGGATGCCTAAGGAGAGTGATTTAGATGCGTACCTCCGGATCGCCGCTCGCACGCGACGCCATGGCCTATGTGCTCGCGGGGGGGAGGGGTAGCCGTCTTGCCGAACTGACCGACAATCGCGCCAAACCGGCGGTCTATTTCGGGGGCATGAGCCGCATCATCGATTTCGCGCTGTCCAACGCGATCAATTCCGGCATCCGCCGCATCGGCGTGGCGACGCAATACAAGGCGCATAGCCTGATCCGGCACATGAACCGCGCGTGGAACTTCATGCGGCCGGAACGTAACGAAAGCTTCGACATTCTGCCCGCCAGCCAGCGCATTTCCGAAATGCTGTGGTACGAAGGCACGGCGGACGCGGTGTTCCAGAACATCGACATCATCGCTTCGTACAGCCCCAAGTACATGGTGATCCTGGCGGGCGACCACATCTACAAGATGGATTACGAGTTGATGCTGCAGCAGCACGTCAACTCCGGCGCGGACGTGACGGTGGGCTGCCTTGTCGTGCCGAAGAAGGAGGCGACCGCTTTCGGCGTGATGCATGTCGACGAGAATGACGTGATCACCTCTTTCCTGGAAAAGCCGAAGGATCCGCCGACGATCCCGGGCGATCCGCACAATTGCCTGGCGTCCATGGGTATCTACGTTTTCGATACGGAGTTCCTGTTCGAACAGCTTCGCCGCGATGCTGAGGAACCCGATTCCAAGCGCGATTTCGGGGGCGATATCATCCCTTACATCGTCAAGCACGGGAAGGCGCAGGCGCACCGCTTCACCAATTCCTGCATCCGCGCGGCGGAAGAGATCGAGGAATACTGGCGCGACGTCGGCACCGTGGACGCCTATTTCGACGCCAATCTCGACCTGACCGACACCGTGCCCAAGCTCAACATGTACGACCGTGACTGGCCGATCTGGACCGACACCGTGGTCGCCGCACCCGCCAAGTTCGTGCATGACGAGGATGGCCGCCGGGGCGAGGCGATATCCTCGCTGATCAGTCAGGACTGCATCGTTTCCGGATCGCTGGCGCGGCGCTCGCTGCTGTTCACGGGAGTGAAGATGGGCAGTTATTCGACCGTCAACGAAGCGGTGATCCTGCCCTACTGCAACATCGGCCGCCACGCCCGGCTCAGCCGCGTGATAATCGATTCCGGCGTGCGTATTCCGGAAGGGCTGGTGGTGGGGGAGGATCCCGTTCTGGACGGGCAGCGTTTCCGCCGCACGGACAATGGCGTATGCCTCATCACCAAGCGCATGATCGAGCGGCTTGAGCTCTGAATTTGGAAAATACGTGAAACGCATTTTCGAGACGGCACCGGCCCGCTCCCCCACCCGACCTCCCACGAGTGTATCCTGATGGGAGGTCGGGTGGGGGAGCGGGCCGGTGCCGTCAAAATCCGCCTGCGGCGGATTTTCAATCGTCGTCAAAGGGTTATAAATTGAAAGTCTTGTCGGTCGCATCCGAAGCGGTTCCCCTTATCAAGACCGGCGGGCTGGCCGATGTCGCCGGGGCATTGCCCGGCGCGCTGGCGCCGAACGGCGTGGAAGTGACCACGCTGCTGCCCGGCTATCCTTCGGTGCTGAAGGCGATCGGGCGAGCGAAAGCGGTTCACGCATGGGAATCGCTGCTGGGTGTTCCGGCGCGGCTGCTTTCGGCGAAGATCGACGGATATCCGCTGCTGGTTCTGGACGCGCCTGCGCTCTTCACGCGCGACGGAGCGCCTTACACCGACGGCGCCGGTCGCGACTGGGGCGACAACTGGCGGCGCTTTTCCGCCTTCGGCCGGGCCGCTGCCGACATTGCCGGCGGTGCTGTGCTCAGCCGTGGCAAGCCGCAGCGCTTCGACGTGCTGCACGCGCACGACTGGCAAGCAGCGATGGCCTGCGCTTATCTGCGTTTCGCTCCGCTTGGCGGGGAGGAGGGCCGCGTCCCTTCGGTCGTCACCGTCCATAACATGGCGTTTCAGGGCTGGTTCGGTGCCGAGATCTTCCCCAGCACCGGCCTGCCCACCGCAGCCTGGACGATGGACGGCGTGGAGTACCACGGCGGCCTCGGCATGCTGAAGGCCGGGCTCGCCTGCGCCGATGCGGTCACCACCGTCAGCCCGACTTACGCGCGCGAAATCCGCTCGTCGAACTTCGGCATGGGCTTGGAGGGGCTGGTGATCGCGCGCGGCAATGCGGTTTCCGGCATCCTCAACGGCATCGACACCGAACTGTGGAACCCGGCGAGCGATCCGGCGCTGTCTGCCCGCTACACCGCGCGCACGCTGGACAAGCGCAAGGCCAACAAGCGCGCGCTGGAGATCGAGTTCGGGCTGGACGAGGATGACGGTCCGCTGTTCATCGCCGTCAGCCGGCTGACCTGGCAGAAGGGCATGGACGTGCTGCCCGAAGTGCTGGACCACTTGGTAGGCATCGGCGGACGGCTGGCGCTGCTCGGCGCCGGGGACCGCGCGATCGAACGCCAGCTCCGCGAAGGCGCCGCGCGTCATCCTGGCCGCGTCGGCCTGCGGTTCGGCTATGACGAGGACCTGTCGCATCGCATGCAGGGCGGCGGCGATGCGATCCTGATCCCCTCGCGCTTCGAACCTTGCGGGCTGACCCAGCTCTATGGCCTCGCCTATGGTTGCATTCCCGTGGTGGCGCGCACCGGCGGGCTGGCGGATACCGTGATCGACGCGAATCCCGCCGCGCTGGCGGCCGGCGTCGCCACCGGCGTCCAGTTCGATGGCGTCCATTACGACGCGATGGCCGCCGCGCTCACGCGCACGCTGGAGCTTTGGCAGGAGCCGGAAACCTGGGCCGCGATCCAGCGCAACGCGATGAAGGCGGACTTCTCCTGGAAAGCCAGCGGCGCGGCTTACGCAAGGCTCTATCACAAGATCGCGGCATGAGCCGATTGGGCGTTGAACTGGCAGCCGGGGTGACGCGCTTTGCGGTGCGTGCCCCGGCAGCCGACATGGTCTGGCTCTGCTGTTTCGACGACGCGGGAGAGACGCGCCACGCGATGACCCGGCAGGGACCTAACTGGACATTGGAGCTGCCTGGCACGTTGACCGGCCTATATTACGGCTACCGTGCAGCCGGTGAGTGGGCGCCCTCGCGCGGGCTGTGGTTCGATCCCGCCAAGCTGCTGGTCGATCCGCGCGCGCTCGAACTCGACCGTCGCTTCGTGCAGGACCCGCGCCTTGCCCAGTTCGGGGCGGACACCGCCGATATCGTGCCGCGCGCCGTGGTGCCCGCGCCGTTGGAGCCGGTACTGCCGCAGCCGGTCCATTTCGCGCCGGGCGGACTGGTCTACGAAGTCAATGTCCGCGCCTTTACCAAGCTGCATCCCGATGTGCCGGAGGACATGCGCGGCACCGTTGCCGCACTCGCGCACCCGGCGGTCTTGGCGCATCTGAAGAAGCTGCACGTTTCCGCCGTCGAACTGATGCCGATCGTGGCGTGGATCGACGAGCGCCACCTGCCGCCGCTCGGCCTCGTCAACGCCTGGGGGTACAACCCGGTGGCGATGATGGCGCTCGATCCCGGCCTCTGCCCCGGCGGAGTGGCCGAACTGCGCGCTACGGTGGCCGCGCTCCATGCCGAGGGGATCGGCGTGCTGCTGGACGTGGTGTTCAACCATACCGGGGAGAGCGACACGCAAGGCGGCGTGGTTTCGCTGCGCGGGTTGGACAATGCGGCCTATTCCCACGCACCGGATGGCACGCTGATCAACGATACCGGCTGCGGCAACACGCTGAACTTCGCCAATCCGGCGGTGCGCGATCTGGTGCTGGACGCGATGCGCCATTTCGTGACCGCATGCGGCGTGGACGGCTTCCGCTTCGATCTTGCGCCGGTGCTGGCGCGCGGCCCCGGCTTCGATCCCGCCGCGCCGATCTTCGCGGCAATCGCCGCCGATCCGGTGCTCTCCACCCGCGTCATGATTGCCGAGCCGTGGGACGTCGGCCCCGGCGGCTATCAACTGGGCAACTTTCCCAGCAATTGGCTGGAATGGAACGACCGCTTTCGCGATGACGTGCGCCGCTTCTGGCGGGGTGACGAAGGCATCGGCAAGCTGGCGACGCGGCTGGCCGGATCGTCGGACGTGTTCGGCCCGGTTCACCCCGGTGCCGCCTGCCGCTCGGTCAATTTCCTGGCCGCGCATGACGGCTTCACGCTGGCGGACACGGTATCCTACGAAAACCGCCACAACTGGGCCAACGGAGAAAACAACCGAGACGGCCACGGCGAAAACTACAGCTGGAACCACGGCGCGGAAGGTACGACGGACGATCCGCAGATACTCGCCGCGCGCAAGGCTGACCTGAAGGTGATGCTGGGCACCCTGTTCGCCTCCACCGGCACAGTGATGCTGACGGCGGGGGACGAATTCGGCCGCACCCAACACGGCAACAACAACGCCTATTGCCAGGACAATGCGATCGGCTGGGTGGACTGGGACAATCGCGACCGTGAATTGGAAGACCATGTGGCCGCGCTGGCTGAATTCAGGGCGAACAACCTGTCGTGCTTCCAGCGTTTCGACGACTTAGGTGTTTGGCGCAACCGCGAAGGTTGGAGCATGACGGTGGCAGATTGGGAGCGGCCGGGCGCGGATTGGCTGGGATGGTCCGTTTTAGATGGGGCAACGCCGTTGGATATCGAGATCGATCGAGAAACGCGTCAAGTAACAGCAATGGTGCGATCTCGAATGAACTGAGCGTCGGCGTTTTTCCTTTCTGATGCTGCGGCTGCTTGCCTTCCCAGGCTAGCGTGGATCGTCTTAAATTGTGGGCAAGGTGGACCGCGATTCTCAAGGCCTGAGAATGCGGCCGGCCATCTTTAAATAACGACATTGCAGCAGTTCTGTTCGAAAATCGGTTCAATAACAGCCGCGTGAAGCCAGTACGGCAGGAACGGTACGGAGGCAGATCGCCAGATCGTAATAGAGCGACTTGCGTTGAGCATACCGCGCGTCGAGGCGCACGCGTGCTTCATAAGAGACTTCGTTGCGGCCGCTGACTTGCCACAGCCCAGTTAATCCTGGACGGACCGAACAATAGGCGTCGAAGCGGTGGCCATAGCGGTCGATCTCCGCCGCTACGATTGGGCGCGGTCCGACGATGCTCATGTGGCCTAGTAGCACGTTGAACAGCTGCGGCAGTTCGTCGAGGCTGCTTTTACGCAGGAATCGGCCGACAACGGTAATGCGCGGATCGCGCCGAAGCTTCTGGTCGCGCGCCCATTCGTCGCGTGCGTCCTGCGATTCCGCCAGCAGTTTTTCCAACACCTCCTGTGCGTTGCAGACCATGCTACGGAACTTGAGGCACGGGAACGTCCGTCCGCCATGGCCGACGCGTTGTTGTACGAACAGGACAGGGCCGCGACTGGACAGGCGCACGGTCAGTGCGACGAACAGGATTGTCGGGAGGAGCGCTATCAGAGCGAGCGTGGCGGCCAGAATATCGAAACTTCGGCAAAGCGCGGAAGGACGCATTGTCGATTGCTCGAATGCGTCGACCAACCATGGAGCATCGTCGATGACCGCCTTTTCTACCATTACTGCAGCGTGTTTGGGCATCACCAGCGCACTTGTCATGTCTACGCGCCTGGAATGTACGTGAGACGGAGGCGCGACCAGAGGTGTTGCTGGTGGCAGGCTGCGCGGCAAAGTATGGTTCGAACCGGCAGCAAGAGCGTCGATCCAAATGACTTCATCCGGAGCGATTTCTCTCTGGTGCAGCGGAATCGCACCACCTGCCGGTGGCACGCTGGAAAACGGTAGGTCTATTTGAGAAGATATAGAGTCCATCGATCCATCCAACTGAAGAAGAAACAGTTTTGGGAAGCGACCGATTATTTTTGATGCCGTCATCGTAGTTGAAGTTGTATGACGGTCAATAGATCTATGTTGCGGTGCGGCATCTATAAAAGATCCATATCGTGCCGAATGTGTATCGTACTTTTTTTGGGGACGTGGAAAATCCTTGAAAATATGTCGTTAATGCTGACGCTCGAATTATCCATTTCGGTCTGTGTATCCAGCAGTATCTCCAAATTGGTCGAGTATTGCGCTTTTTTTGGGCCATTTACCGCAATAACGGATCATTATTGTGTCATGTGCAAAGCATTGCGCGCTCAAAATTGTGCTATGGATCGCGCTGACGGAGATGTTGGGTGCAGTGATCGGTTCGCTCCCCAAGTCGGGGGCGATTCACGCGGTGCAAGGTACATGCTGTTTATAGATTTAATGGCGTGCCGTTTAGCGATTATGTCATTTGCAATCCATTGTATTATTCGTGTTCATGCGAGCGCCTGCGAATGGTGTACCGTATCGGACTATTGTTTTGTAGAAATTGACGGTGTTTATCGCGATTGGCTCAAAAAATGATCCAATACAGACGTAAATTACCGCAAAATCGACGGAATCGGAATAATACATAACTTGATGGCGCTTCCGTTACTTGTTGAAATGCCAGGTATGTGATGACGGAAGGACGCATTCTTTCGGCGTGATTGCGCCGGATGCCTGACCGCCCGACCGATTGTTGAGGGGCTTTTGATGGCGAGCATCGCTTCCGGTGATGGGATGGGTTTCAGTCGTGCCGTGAGCGGGGCTCGGCGGACGCGGCTGCTTCCCGATCCTCGCCATATCTGGATGGTATTCCGGCGGCGGCAATGGTTGTTTGCGATTGTGGGGTGTCTGGCGTTCTCTGCTGCCGCTGCCGCCATATTGCTGGCGCGGCCGGTCTATGTTGCTACTGCCAGCGTACTGATCGAGCCGCGCAAGGCCGATACAATCGATCTGCAATCAGTGGTGCAGGGGCTGCCCGCCGATACTAACGTTGTCGACACGCAAACGCAGATCATGGCCTCGCCTGCGACATCATTAGCGGTGGTCCGCCAGCTTCATCTGGATCGGGAGCCTGATTTTACCGGTGATGCAGGTCTGCGCGGCAGTGCTGCTAGTTCCGTACGTCCCACTCAGATGGATTCCGGTCTGAATTTCGATCAAGGGATGACCGCGGAAGAACGACGCGCGTCTGCCATCTTGCAGAAGATCGTCACGGTGAGGCGGCAGGGACTCACTTATGTGATCGACATTTCCACGCGATCGGCCGATCCGCGCCGTGCCACCAACATCGCAAACGCTTATGCATCGCAGTACATCGCCATGCAGGCCGCGCATCGCGCCGGAGTGACCGAGCAGGCGTCGCAATTCGTATCCCGGCGGGCGGATGAGCTCCGCCAGCAGGCCGTTGCCGACGACGCGGCGGTGCAGAATTATATGATCGCTCATAACCTGATGAGCGCCGAAGGCGCCACGATGGCGGAGCAGGAAGCGTCGCAACTCAACCAACAGATTACCCAGGCACAGGCAACGCTGGCTCAGGAGCGCGGCAAGTTGGCCGCAGCGCGCGCTCAGCTCAGCCGGGGCGGCGGGTCGGACATCGGCGCGGTACTTGCTTCCGAAACGATCCGCGCACTGCGCTCTCAGGAGGCGGCGGCGAGTGCCGAGGTGGCATCGCTGGCATCGCACTACGGCGAAAGCCATCCAGAGATGCAACGCGCGCGGCAGAACTTAGCCGACATTCGCGGGCAGATCGCAGCGGAGCAGGAACGGATTATCTCCACGCTTCAGGCTAACGTGCAGGTGGCGCAAAGCGGATTGGAGTCGCTGCAGGCCAGTCGTGTGCATGCTCGCACGGCCCTGGCAACCAATAGCACCGCGCAAGTTGGTCTGCTGGAGCTGCAACGCAAGGCGGAGGCAAGCCGCGCGATCTATTCCGCCTTTCTTCAGCGGGCGAAAGAAACGTCGGCTGCGGCTAACCTGCCGCAGGCGGATGCGAGCATTTCATCTCTCGCACGCCTTCCCGACTATCCAGTCTGGCCGAACTATCGGTTGGGGTTGGCTCTGGGAGCCGTGGGCGCGATCGTGGTCGGCTTTTTGGCGATTGGGATAGTCGAATATCTCGATGGCAGCATCTTTACGCGCGAGGATGTGGAAGGTCAGCTGGGTGCGACTTACGCTGGGGCCTTGCCCGATCTCAGAACTTCGGCCGGGCGCGAGCATCGCCAGACGGCACCACACCTTTATATTTTGGAGCGGCCGTTCTCGGTATTTGCGGAGGCAGTCCGCGCGGCCGGTGCTGCAGTTGTTCGCCCGCAGGAGCATGGCGGTCAGGTGATCGCGGTGACTTCCGCTCTCCCGCGGGAAGGCAAGACGACCTTCTCAATCTGCCTGGCGCGAATACTTGCGGCTGGCGGTCGCAAGGTAGTTCTGGTGGACGGGGACTTACGGCGTCATTCGGTCACTTCGACATTGTTACCCGAACTGGGGGCAGACGAGCGTTTGCTCGCCGTACTGGAGGGGCGACTGTCACTGGATGACGCGCTGATCCGTGATCCGCTGGTGCCACTGATGATCCTGCCCACCGCTGGGCCCATTGGCACAGAAGATCACCTGACGGACGAACGCGTGAAGACGCTTTACGCTGCGCTCCGCGAACGGTTCGATATAGTGCTCGTCGATACCGCGCCCGTGCTGGGGGTTGTCGATACGCGCAGACTGGCGAGCCACGCCGATGCGACAATGATGCTCTGTCGTTGGCGCAAGACCGCGGTTCGCGCTGCGCAGGCGGCAATCGATATTCTGGACCAGGCAGGCGTGCGCACTCTGGCTGTCAGTCTGTCCCAAGTAAACATCCGCCAATATGCCAGTGCTGGGCACAACGATGTCTATGGCTATCAACAAAAATTCGCCGGCTACTACGTAAGCTGATGCGGCGGATCGGTGGGAGAACTCATATGATCGTTTTTCCCGATACGCCTGCGGCTCGGCCGATCCGTCAGGCGATCGCGCGCTGTCGGCGGCACTTCATCAATGCTGGCCTGTTCAGTGCATTCCTGAATGTGCTCTACTTAGCGCCGTCGATTTATATGTTGCAGGTCTATGACCGGGTAGTGCCCACGCGCGGCGTACTTACGCTGGCGGGGCTTACGACGATCTTCGTCGTGGCGATACTGTCGGTGGGATTGCTTGATCTGGTGCGCAACCGGCTTTTGCTGCGTGCAGGTGCGCGTCTGGACCAACAGTTGGCCGGGCCGATCATGGAAGCGCTGCTGGAACTTTCGACTGCGCGCAGCGGACAGGTCAATGCGGCGACCCTCCGCGAGTTTGACGTATTGCGTCAAACGATCACGGGCGTGGGCGTGCTGGCGTTGTTCGATGCGCCTTGGGCGCCGATCTACATTGTTGTCTGCTTTCTGATCCACCCGGCGATCGGGTTCCTGTGTATCGGAGGCGCAGTGGTGCTTTCGCTGCTGAGCTGGCTAAGCGAACGCAGCAGCAGCGGGCCGATGAAGGAAGCGATCCGGCGCGAACAATTCGCCTATTCCAGCCTGGAACTTTCGCTGGGAGCATCGGGCGTGATCGGTGCATTGGGCATGCGCGATGCGATGGTGCAGCGTCATCTGCGCGAGAGGTTGGAAGCCAACGGCATGGTCAACCGCGCTGGGCTGAATGCCACGCGTTACACTTCCACGATTAAGGCTGCACGTCTACTGCTGCAATCCCTAGCTTTGGGCATGGGCGCCTTGCTTGCCATTGAACAGCAGATTTCGGGTGGTGCGATCTTCGCATCGTCTTTGTTGATCGCACGCGCTTTGCAACCCATCGAACTTGTGAACGGTGCTTGGAAGAGCCTTTTACAGGCAGGGGCTGCCTATAGTCATATCGTGGAATTGTTTGGGCATCGCGGAGATGAACGCGTGCCTACCACACTGCCTGCGCCGCGGGGAGCAATCGCTGTAGAGGGTTTGGGGATCGCTGCACCTAGTCGGGATCGGCTGTTGATTGGCGGCGTAACTTTTGCGTTAGAGGCTGGGGAACTGTTGGGCGTGATTGGGCCAAGCGGGGCCGGAAAGTCCACGCTTGCACGGGCCTTGGTGGGGATTCTGCCGCCGGCGCAGGGGGCGGTCCGGCTTGATGGATCGGAACTTCGTAATTGGCCACCGGCACAGCTGGGACAGGCGATTGGCTACGTCCCGCAAGAGCCCGTGCTGTTTCGGGGTACGATTAAGGAGAACATCGCCCGGTTCTCAACTGAAGGCGCTGCGCCGGGCGCGTTGGACGAGAGGGTAATTCAAGCGGCGCAACTTTGCGGCGCGCATGATTTCATCGTCCGTTTGCCGCAGGGCTACGATACCGAACTGGGCTGGGCCGGCGGGGGACTTTCGGTCGGCCAGGCACAGCGCATCGCGTTAGCACGGGCGCTGTTCGGCGATCCCGTGTTGATCGTGCTGGATGAGCCCAACGCAGCACTTGATGCCGAGGGAGAGATGCGCCTTGGCCACGCGCTTGATGCGTTGAGGCGTAAAGGTGTGACGCTGGTGGTGATCGCTCATCGCGCCGCCGCGC
>FTCV01001754.1_pt1 | contig 11517 bp, 7 predicted proteins | sample 1639691 | NCBI WGS metagenome assembly FTCV01 (sample SAMEA3914864, study PRJEB12502) | metagenome | biome: forest; material: soil | place: USA | collected 2012-03-12 | depth 0.3 m
CGACATGGCGAAGCACGACCACCGGGAATTTGAATTATTCCGAGATTCCCGTGTTCATGTCGGACAAGAATCCGACGATTACGGTGAAGCGCGATCAGAATTGCCATGCGGATGAAGCGCAGATGCTTGCCGTCCAGAGCTATCTGAAAAAGATCGGCGGCACGACACTGTTCACGCTTTTCCCGCACACGGATCAATGCACGACGCGTGTCCATGAAATGGCCGAACGATTTAGCCTTAGTGCTGTCATGCCGCCCGACACAAACTATACTTCTTTCGACGAGACGCATCTCGATCGCCGAGGGGCGGCAGCATTCACGGCCTACTTCTTGAACGGGTTGGAGAAATCACCTGAATTCCAGGCGCTATTGCTTCAGAAGCAGGGCAAGGCAATTCCAAAATCGCCTGATCTCTGTCTCTCGAACAATACGCAGACGACGCAATATTTCAGTGTCCGTAATGGTGATGAAGTACATGACGTTGCACTGGCGCAAGACCAGAGCCGGCGCGAGAAGCGCGGGTCCTATGGTTTTATCTGCCGGAGCGACAAGCCGTTCAATCGCAGCGAGTGCCCGGCACCGGTCTCCGCAGAGGCTTTCGCCTGCCCATCCTAATACTATCGGCTCCTTAAGCTGACCCGCGCCGATGATGACAGCGGAGCATCCGGAGAGAGAATTGGCCGAGGATGGCGCTGGTTGCCTGTGCTATCTGCGCGTCATCTTGTTCTGCCTAGCCGCGACCGGACTGATTTATGTCGGTGCGGTGGTCCTCCTTGATCCTTTCGGCTTGCTCGGCACGCGCCTTCTGCCACCTTTCGGCGTGCGACCGAATGACGGGAGCGAACGCATTGTCAAAGCGCTCGAAATCGCCATCCGTCCGTATTCCGTGTTACTGGCCGGCAATTCCAGAGTTCAGCTTGGGTTCGACCCGCAATCGCCGGCGCTTGGCGGAGCGTCTGCCTATAACGCCGGCTTGCCTGGGGCTACGATTCCGGAACAGGCGGCGGCGGTCCGCTATGCGCTCCGCCATAATCATTCCCTGAAGACGGTCGTCTGGGCGCTGGACGACGATGGTCTTGCACGCGAGGGCGCGAGTGCGGATTTTTCGCGTTCTCCCATGGCCGGAGCCGGGCGAAAGTGGGCCATGTGGCGATACCTCGTCGGGGGTAAGGCGGCTCTCGGCATGCCGCTGCTGCTCTGGCGGGCCGGTCGGCGCGAGAGGGTTCGTTTCGACGGGCTTTATGTTCTGTCCGAACGGGCGGCGCAGTTAGCCGCCGCTGCCAGTTTTGATCTCGCGCTGCGTCCGATGTCCAATTCGAGCGATGCTCGGTCTGCGGCGGCAATAGCGGCGGCGCGAGCGGCAAGCATCCTGCTGATCGATCAGACGATCGAGACGGCATGCTCGAAGGGCATCGGCGTGCATCTCGTCTTGCCGCCTTTCCATGTCTGGTATGGTGCGGTCTTCGCTGCGTCTGGTTTGGCCCAGACATCGAAGCCGGTTGCGACACGGCACGAGCTTGCCTATCTGGCGCGCGGTCTCAATCAGCGCCACGGGCTTGGCTGCGTCGATATCTGGGACTTCACCAATAGCGAGATGGCGATGACTTCCGAGGTGCCGGGAGATCGGCCAAGCCCTGTCTGGTGGGATGCGATCCATTTCCGGACCGATTTCGGCGACGAGATGCTGTCCTGTGTCTTCGCCGCTTGTCGATTGCCAGCGGCTCAGCGCCTCGATCTTGTGCCGGATAGTGTGCTTGATGCCGCTGGCGCGACGCCTGGCGCCATCGTAAGAAACTGGAAGGCCGCGCATCGGGAAGAGGCCAAAGCGCTCGCGGCGCGGTTCGGGCTTGGGAACCGGCCCTGACTGCGCCGGATCAACTGCCGCTGGCGTGGTGCTCCAGAAACCATTGATAGGTCGAGGCAACGCCTTCCTGTAGCGGGATGCGCGGCGTCCAGCCGAGGCCGCGCAACTTTTCAGCGCTCATCAATTTGCGCGGTGTGCCATCCGGTTTGGTCAGATCATGCGCGATCCGGCCGTTGAAACCGACGGTCTCGGCTACCAACCGCGTCAATTCCAGGATCGTGACATCATCGCCGGAGCCGATGTTCACATGCGTTTCGTCAGAATAGGTCTTCGCAAGATGCACGATCGCGTCGGCGCAATCGTCGACATGCAGGAATTCGCGACGCGGCGTACCGGTGCCCCAGACGACGATTTCCTCAGCGCCTGCAAGCTTTGCCTCGTGCGCCTTGCGCATCAGTGCCGGCATGACGTGGCTCGAAGCGAGGTCGAAATTATCTCCTGGCCCATAGAGATTGGTCGGCATGGCCGAGATGAAGTCCGCGCCGTGCTGCTTGCGATAGGCCTGGCACAGCTTGATGCCGGCGATCTTGGCGATTGCGTACCATTGGTTGGTCTCTTCGAGCATGCCGGTGAGCAGCGCATCCTCACTGATGGGCTGGGGAGCGAATTTCGGATAAATGCAGCTCGAACCGAGGAAGACCAGTTTCTCGACGCCTGTTTTGAAGGCGGACTGGATGATATTCGCCTCGATCATCAGGTTGTCGTAGAGAAAGTCGGCAGGATAGGTATCGTTCGCTAGGATGCCACCGACTTTCGCCGCGGCGAGGAACACCACCTGCGGCCTGGATTTTTCCATCCAGCCTTGCACCTGATGCTGGTCGCGCAGATCGACACTCGACCGATCGACTTTGATGAGTTCGCAGTTCTCTCCGGCAAGGCGCCGACTCAGCGCCGCGCCAACCATGCCGCGATGGCCCGCAACCCAGACACGCTTGCCTGAAAGGCTGAACAGCGCTTCAGCCACGTGCAGGTTCCGCCATGACCTTCAAGTCTTCACGCATCATTTCGGCGACGAGATCTTCGAGGCTCGCCTCGTGCTTCCAACCGAGAACCTGATGGGCTTTCGTGGGATCGCCGAGTAGCAGATCGACTTCCGTTGGGCGGAAATAGCGCGGATCGACCTCGACCAGCGTCTTCCCGCTGGCGCGGTCGATGCCGCGTTCCTCGACGCCGCAACCTTGCCAGTCGAGTTCGATGCCGACATGCTGGAAGGCCATTTCCACGAAGCTTCGCACGGTTGTCGCTTGTCCCGTGGCGAGCACATAGTCGTCGGGTTTCTCCTGCTGGAGCATTAGCCACATGCCGCGGACGTAATCGCGCGCATGGCCCCAGTCACGTTTCGCCTCGAGATTGCCGAGGTAGAGTTTTTCCTGCCGCCCAAGATGGATCGCGGACGCCGCGCGGGTGATCTTGCGGGTCACGAAAGTCTCGCCGCGCAATGGACTTTCGTGGTTGAACAGAATGCCGTTGGAAGCATGCATTCCGTAGGCTTCACGGTAATTCACGGCAATCCAGTAGGCGTAAATCTTGGCGGCGGCATAAGGCGAACGTGGATAAAAAGGCGTCGCCTCGTTCTGCGGTACGGTTTGCGCCTTTCCATAGAGTTCGGAGGTCGAGGCCTGATAGAAGCGCGACTTGCCTGTCAAACCAAGGAGCCGGATGGCTTCGAGTAGGCGTAGCGTGCCTAGCGCGTCGGCATTGGCCGTGTACTCCGCCGTCTCGAAACTGACCTGCACGTGGCTCTGCGCCGCAAGATTATAAATCTCGTCCGGCTGGGTCTCCTGCACGATGCGGATCAGGTTGGTGGCGTCGGTCATGTCGCCGTAATGCAGGATGAAGCGCGGATCCGGCACATGCGGATCCTCGTAGAGATGCTCGATGCGGCCCGTGTTGAACGACGACGATCGCCGCTTGATGCCGTGGACAATATAGCCCTTCGAGAGCAACAGCTCGGAAAGGTAAGCCCCATCCTGTCCTGTGACACCCGTTATCAACGCGGTCTTTTGCTTATTTTTATCCGCCATGCGCTATGCGTAAGCTCCTGCCGAAAATCTGAACGTTTCAAGATGTCGGAGAGGCTTGCGATAGAGCGCGACAAATGTCCACCCCGTCGTTCGCGGACGAGAGAAGTTCGAAAAGCGATGGATGCGAATATTGCCGTCGTTTGGTCGATTTCCAAGACCTTTATGCTCTGCGGTTACACAACCCTCGCGAACTGATGGCAGGCATTGATTGAGATGCGGAATTACCCAGAGAACAGAAATGACTCAGTCGAGAGAGGCATATGAATAGAATCATGCTAGCGTAGCGAAATATTACTTTTAGGTTCTGATGATGGCGATTGTCCAGAGATTGCCATAATCGGATTTGAGACGGACCGATCGGCTGAATTAGGGGCCGCATAAATTTCGTGAAAGCAGCCGTGGCACATGTTGGCCTGAAAAGCGGTTCGCGGAGGAAATAATTGTATCTTCGGGACCATGCGATCCTTTTCCGCGATTTTGTGAAAGAACCGTTCGAAAATCGGCCTATTTTTGCCGCCTCGGCTCTGGTTGACAGCAGCTCTTCTTATGTAGTCCGGCAATGACAATGCCTTCGGCTTGGGTGCCTGAAGATGGCAAGCGACCGCAGTCCGTAGGAAGCCGATCTGTTGTTGCCAAATCGCTCGATGCCGATGCCGATACTGGCTTGCCTGCGGCAGTAGCCAAACAGGAGGCGGATTTCAAAACGACTTCGCCGTTTGGTGGCTCGGTACCCGTTCGACCTCGGCCACCAAGCTTGGCGCGCCGGGTCCGGCGACTGGTTGACAAGGCGGTGCGCAAGTCGCTTACCGGATTTTGGCGTTTGCTGCCGGCTAAAACTGTTTTCGCCTTTCTGGTTGCGGCGGAAATGTATCGAATGCCGCTCCGGCGAATGATGGCTCAAACATTTCTTCCGGTCGCTTTGTCCCGTAGAGAAAACCCGCTGGCGCCGGAGGTCATCTCGACTGATCCATGCCGTGTTCTGGCAACTGCCGTCGTGCTGTTTCGTCTGAATTATTTCGAGGCGGCCGCTCGGATCCTTATCGAGAGCGGCTTGCCTTTGAAATCAAAGGCTGCGGCGCTTGTTGGCGCGAACTGTCATTTCGAATTGGGTGAATTCCGCAGCGCGCTTGAGACGCTTTCGCAAATCGGCTCGCTCGAATCCTGGACGGACGGACAGTTTCAGCAATTGCTTGGCCATCTCCGTCTGATCGCGGGAGAGGAGGCTGCGGCAGTCCCGTCTCTGGAGATCGCCGCTGCCGCGATGACGCATCTTCGCAGGCCGCATCAAAACTTGTCCGCTCGGGACAATCAGGATTATCGGCCGACTGAAATCGATTTTGAGGCTGGCCGCCTCGGGCTGCTATATGACGGTTATAACTATCTGGGCCAAAGGGTTACCCATGTCGGTGCAGGCCAACTTGGCGCTGGTTTGTATGGACGGGCTCTGGCCTGCCAGAAAGAGCTAAGGCAGGCGTTCCCACTACTTTCGGAGAAGCTCGCCATTTTCTTGGCGAGTCACAATATCGATCCGCTGGAGCTGCGGCTGCTGCCTGCCGAATGGTTCACGCAAATTGGCCATCTCGGCATGCTGGATATTCTGTTTCGGATGCGGCAGCTTGGCTGGTGGCGTGGGCGCGCCGTTCTGCTCGTTCCCAGCGACAGAATAGCCAACGAACCCTTGCTTTCCCTTTTCAATGAAGAGGGTTTGGCCTTGATCGCAGGCTGGAATATCGACGCGGATATTTTTGCCGAATTAGTCTCGCTGCAGCGCTACGCTGGCATGACGTTCAATGCTTTCGAGATGCCCGATGGCGAAATTCTACCCTGGCAGGATGCCGGCGCGCGGTTGATGCGAATCTGGGATGAAGAAGCGAGACTGCCGCCTTTACGACAAGCGCTTGATGCCCGCTCCGGAGCGACAGTCAAGGCCATGATCGCCGGAACTATCAAAAAGTGGGGCATGGGCGAGAATGATTGGCACGTCTGTCTGCACATGCGTGATGCTGCGCATTACAGCGAAACCAACGGCATCGGGCAAAGCCATCGAAACGCGGCGGTTGAAAACTATATGGATGCGATCCGCCATATCACCAGGCGGGGAGGCTGGGTTATCCGGCTGGGCGGCGGGAGTGTTGATCCGCTGCCAAAAATGGAGCGTGTGGTCGATTATGCGCTATCTCCGGATAAATCGCCGGTGCTCGATCTCCATCTTATCCGGCAGGCGCGCTTCTTTATCGGAACGACTTCCGGACTAACTAATATCGCAGTGAGCTTCGGCGTTCCTTGCGCCTTGGTGAACTGCATTACCACAGATGCGCAGCTCTGGAGTGACCGGGTGCGTTTTATCCTGAAGCAGGTCGAGGAAAACGGGCGGCCCATCACGCAGCGGGAATTCACCTCGACGCCGTGGCGCTGGCGCATGTTCAGCGCGCAAGTGCTTCGCCATCATGCCGCCTTGGCGTGGGACAATACCCCCGACGAAATCCTGGAGATCGTCAAGGAAGTCGGTGAGGAAGCGCAGATGATCCATGATGGTGGCGCTCCGCAACCGGATGAGCTGTTAGCGGAATGGCGTAAATCACTGCTTGATGAAGCTTTCTACGGCAATGCGCGACCCTCCAGATACTGGCTGGCCAAGCATCGTACTGCCTTGCTCGGGACTATTTGAGAATGCGCCGCAAGATACTCATCATGGGGCTGCCGGGAGCCGGTAAAACCACTTTGGCGATCAGTCTGGCGCGTCGACTCAATGCAGTGCATTTTAATGCGGACGAGGTTCGCCGCGAGATCAACAGCGAGCTTAGCTTTTCTCCCGGCGATCGGATCGAACACGCACGCAGAATGGGATGGCTCTGCGATCAAGTGGTGAAAACTGGATGCCTCGCTATCGCCGATTTCATCTGCCCACTTCCGGAAACCCGGCAGGCTTTCTCGGCAGGTGGCGAGCCGTTCATCGTCTGGCTTGACCGTATCCAAGAGGGGCGTTTCGAGGATACGAACCGCCTATTCGTACCGCCCGAGCATTTCGACATGCGTATTCCGGCGACAGGAACGGTCGAATACTGGACCGAAGAGGTTGCTCGGCATGTCAGGCCGATTTTCGACGCCAAAAAGCCAACGGCACTATTCATCGGCCGCTATCAGCCCTTCCATGACGGCCATAAGGCACTAATCGTCGAGGGCCTGAACCGGGTGGGGCAGGTCTGTATCGCCGTGCGCGATACTGCCGGCATCGATGAAAAGAATCCGTTCGGATTTGAAGAAATACGCGGCAGAATCGAGCATGCGCTCAGGGAATATGAGGGTCGCTTCCTCGTGACTCCGCTTCCGAATATCAGTCACGTATTTTACGGCCGTGACGTCGGTTACAGCGTCGAAGAGATCATTCTCGACAAAAATCTGACCGATATATCCGCTACGGACATCCGGCGGCGGCTAGCGGATCCTGCACATTCGAAATGATGGCGGGTGTATCCGGCCTGTTCTTCGATCGGTTGGGCAGGCTGGTCGAAGCCATCCGGTCACCATGTCGGAAATAGCGGGCAATGCTCTGTGGCGCTTTGGCAAAAGCCTGCTGCCGTCAACCGAATTTTCAGCGCGCCAGTGGTTCTCCGGCGGGTTGGCTTGGCCTGTCGGGTAAGTTCTTGCCATTAAGCTCCTACCGCAGCGGGGTAGAACCAGCCGGACATAGAGACTCGTGAGAACTCAATCACGTGCTGTATAAAAGCGCATGGCTTCGGATACCTTTGACTTCGTCATTATCGGCGCGGGCTCTGCCGGTTGTGTGCTCGCGAACCGTCTGAGTGAAGACGGACGCAACAGTGTGCTGCTACTGGAATATGGCGGCTCGGATGCGTCCATCCTGATCCAGATGCCGAGTGCGCTCTCGATCCCGATGAATATGCCAAGATACAACTGGGCTTATGAGACGGAGCCGGAACCTCATCTCAACAACCGTCGCTTTCATTGTCCGCGCGGCAAGGTTCTGGGTGGCTCTTCGTCGATCAATGGTCTCGTCTATGTGCGCGGCAATCCGCATGATTTCGATCGTTGGGAAGAGGAAGGCGCGAAGGGCTGGGCCTATCGCGAGGTATTGCCTTATTTTCGGCGCGCGGAGGGTAGGGCGGAAGGTGGTGATGCCTATCGTGGGGCGGATGGCCCGCTGAAAACCTCCTATGGACCGTTGCGGAACCCGCTTTACCGCGCTTTCGTCGAGGCGGCGAAGCAGGCAGGTTATCCCCAAACCGGGGATATCAACGGCTTCCAGCAGGAAGGCTTCGGGCGGATGGATATGACTGTCCATCAGGGCCAGCGCTGGAGCGCCGCGAACGCTTATTTGAAGCCCGCGAAAAACCGGCCCAATCTGACGGTGCGAAGCAGCGCCATGGCTACACGCATCCTGCTCGACGGCAAACGCGCCATTGGTGTCGCGTACAATCGCGGCCCAGTGGAAGAAACGGCGCTGGCGCGGCGTGAGGTCATTTTGGCGGGTGGCCCCATCAACTCACCGCAATTGTTGAAACTGTCGGGTATTGGCCCCGCCGAGGAACTTCAGTCCCAAGGCATAACGGTTGCGCACCATTTGCCCGGCGTTGGCGAGAACCTGCAGGACCATATGGAGTTCTATTTCCAGGTCGCCTGCAAGCAGCCGGTCACGCTGTTTTCTTCGATGAACCTTTTCGCCAAGGCGATGATCGGCGCGCGCTGGATGCTCAGGCGCAACGGACTCGGGGCGACGAACCATTTCGAGAGCTGCGGCTTCATCCGCAGCCACGCTGGAATCCTCTATCCCGATATCCAGTACCACTTCCTGCCGCTTGCCATTTCCTACGATGGCAAGGCGCTTGCGACGGAGCATGGCTTTCAGGCGCATGTCGGCTCGATGCGCTCGAAAAGCCGCGGATGGGCGCGGCTGCGTTCGGCCGATCCTTTCGATAAGCCGCGTATCCAGTTCAACTATATGAGCCATGAGGATGACTGGCGCGAAATGCGCGCCTGTGTGCGACTGACGCGTGAAATCTTCGCGCAAGCGGCATTCGATCCGTATCGCGGTCGTGAGATCCAGCCGGGCACGGATGTGGAGTCCGACGAACAGATTGACGAGTTTCTGCGCGAGAAGCTGGAAAGCGCCTATCATCCATCCTGCACCTGCAAGATGGGGGCTGCCGATGATCCGATGGCGGTGGTTGCGCCTGATACGCGTGTAATAGGCATGGAAAACCTGCGCGTGGTCGATTCCTCGATCTTTCCCTCGGTAACGACGGGCAATCTCAACGCGCCGACGATCATGCTGGCGGAAAAAGCATCGGATCATATTCTGGGCAAGCCGCTGCTGCCGCCATCCAACGCTCCGTATTACACGGCGGCGAATTGGGAAGTCGCGCAGCGCTAGCTGAAGCTTTCTCTCGCTGCTGACGGCGTCATCCCAAAGGTTTGCCGGAATTGGCGCGAGAGATGGGCGCCATCGGCGAACCCTGTCTCTCCGGCAATCTCGGTGATGGAGCGGGTGGTTGTTTCCAGAAGCCATTGGGCCTGGTCGAGGCGCAGGCGGCGGTGGAAGACAAGCGGCCCACACCCAAGGAATTGCTGGAACAGCCTTTCAAGCTGCCGTTTCGAAAGGCCGATCTCGCGGGCCAGTGCCTCGATGCTGAGGGGTTCGCCGAGGCGCTGCTCCATCAGCAGCACGGCGCGACGCACACGCTCGTCAGGAATATTGGCGGCAATGGGCGGCTGTGGCTGCGCGGCGGTCTCAGGCTTTGCCTTGTCGACCATCAGCACGCGTAATGCTTTTTGCGCGGTTGCGCGGCCAAGATGGCGCTCGACCATCCAAGCGGCGAGATCGATGGCGCCGACCCCGCCGGCACAAGTGATGGTTCGACCATCGACGCGGAAGAGATGGGTTGCATCTGGCTTGATGTGCGGAAACTCGTCCTGCAGATCGCGCAGGTGATACCAGCTCACGCAGCAATGCCGACCTTCCAGCAAGCCAGCTTGCGCCAGCATCATGACGCCGGTGCAGACGCCGACGATGGTTGCGCCAGCCTTATCTGCTTCACGGAGATAATGAAGGATCGCTTCGTCCCATTCGCGCGAGCGGCGCAGCAGACCGCCCACCACCACGACATAATGGAAGCGCCTGGGATCGCCGAAATCCTCCCAAGGCCGCATCTCCGCGCCGCAGCTTGAACGGATGGGTCGGTTCGCGTCGCCAAGGATGGTCCATTTGCAGTTGACCTGGCGGCTTCGATCGCCTTCGTCGGCAGCGAGACGCAGCATGTCGATGATGTTCGCGAAGGGGGTCAGCGTGAAGTTCGGCAGCAGGATAAAGCCGACGCTGAGCTTGCCAGGATACATGCGCCTACCTTAGCTCAATGTCGCTTTTGTTCAAGTCCTGTGGCGCAATCGATCAAGCGCCGAGGCCGACCTTCCGGCATCGTTCCTGCTTAATCTCGGATCACGGCATGAACCGCTATTCCATCTTCTCGTTGATCAAGAATGCGCTTGGCGACCACCAGCACTGGACGCCGCAATGGCGTAGTCCGGAGCCTAAATCCTCCTATGACGCTATCATCGTCGGCGCGGGCGGCCATGGCCTTGCGACCGCCTATTACATGGCGAAAGAGCATGGCATGCGAAACATTGCCGTGCTGGAGAAAGGCTGGCTCGGCGGCGGCAATACAGGTCGCAATACCACGATCATCCGCTCGAACTATCTTTGGGAAGAATCGGCGGCGCTTTATGAGCACGCGGTGAAGCTGTGGGAGACGCTCTCGCATGAGCTGAATTACAACGTGATGTATTCCGCGCGCGGTGTGATGATGTTAGCGCATAACATCCACGACATCCAGGTCTTCAAACGCCATGTCCATGCCAACCGGCTTGCCGGTATCGACAATGAATGGCTTACGCCGGAAGAGGCCAAGGCTTTTTGTCCTTTACTCAATATCTCGAAGAACATGCGTTATCCCATCCTCGGCGCGGCCTTGCAGCGGCGCGGCGGCACGGCCCGGCATGACGCGGTCGCCTGGGGCTATGCGCGCGGAGCCGATGCGCTTGGCGTCGATATCATCCAGAATTGCGAGGTGACGGCCATCCGGCGTGGGCCGGATGGCGCGGTGACGGGTGTCGAAACGACGCGCGGGCCAATCGCCTCGCGTCGCATCGGCGTGGTTGCTGCCGGCAATACCTCGGTCGTGATGAGCATGGCGGATGTACGCATGCCGCTCGAAAGCTATCCCCTGCAGGCGCTGGTTTCGGAGCCGGTGAAGCCGATCATGCCCTGTGTGGTCATGTCCAACACCATCCACGCCTATATGTCGCAAAGCGACAAGGGCGAATTGGTGATTGGCGCAGGGACGGATGCCTACACGTCGTATTCGCAAACGGGTGGGCTGCATATCGCCAGCCACACGTTGGATGCGATCTGCGAGCTGTTTCCGACGGTGCGGCGCATGAAAATGCTGCGCAACTGGGGCGGCATCGTCGATGTCACGCCGGACCGTTCGCCGATCATCGGCAAAACGCCGGTGCCGGGCCTTTTCGTGAATTGCGGCTGGGGCACCGGCGGTTTCAAGGCGACGCCTGGGTCGGGCCATGTCTTCGCGCATCAGGTCGCGACCGGTGAGCCGCA
>FTCV01000571.1_pt1 | contig 11416 bp, 8 predicted proteins | sample 1639691 | NCBI WGS metagenome assembly FTCV01 (sample SAMEA3914864, study PRJEB12502) | metagenome | biome: forest; material: soil | place: USA | collected 2012-03-12 | depth 0.3 m
GCCGCCTGCTGCGGTTTGGCGCCAAGGTAGAGCTGGTCGGCGGATTGCTGGCGATCGTGGCGGCGTTCCTGCTGGTTCCGCTGGTAGGGCCGCATCTTGATTGGCCGCCCAAGGCCATGGCCTTCGCGCCGTTCTATGCTTTTGCCGTCCTGGGATCGGTGCGATCGACCCCGGCCGGCTATTTGCAACTGTGCGGGCGCTTCGACCTTTTGGGCCTTCACAATCTGGTGCAGCCAGTGGTTCGGCTGGGCGGCGCGCTGATCGTGATCGCGTGCGGTTGGGGCATCCGCTCTTTCCTGCTGGCGTGGTTGATCGCGGCCCTGGCTGAATTCGCCGTGCTTTGGGCGATGGGGATATGGCTCGCGGCACGCAATTTGGGATCTGCGCTGTGGAGGCCCGAACCGGGCGATGTCGCCCGCGAAAATCCCGGTATCTGGCGCTTCCTTGTTGCCAGCAATGCGGACATCACGCTCAGCGAACTGGCAGGCCGCGCCGCGCCGCTGGTGGTGGGCTGGGTCTTGGGGCCAGCCATGGCCGGGCTCTATTCGGTGGCCCAGCGGGCGACCGTAATCATCGCGCAGCCTGCGCAGATCCTGGGCAATACGGCCTATGCGGAATTGGCCCACATCGTGGCCGAAGGGCGGGGCGGTAAAGCGCTTCGCAAAATCCTACGGAAGATCGTGGTCATCGGGCTTGCCGCCGCGATGCCGGTGGTAATCGTGGTTGCCCTGTTCCCGCATCAGATCCTGCACATTCTGGCGGGCAAGGCCTATACCGAGGCGGCCACCGTCATGATCGTGCTGGTGCTGGCGCGTGCGATCGCCCTGATCGGCCCGCCGTGCAGTTCGGCGATTTCCGCGCTTGGGCATCCCGGCCGCTCGATGATGGCGAACCTTGTGGCGAGTTTCCTGTGCCTGTCTGTCATGCCCTGGCTGCTGATACACTTCGGGCTGATGGGCGCCGGCATTCAGGCTTTGGCGCAGGCAGTGTTCGCCAGCAGCCTGCTGGTCTTCCTGGTCTGGCGCAGCAGTTTAGCGCGATGAAACCGATGCGCATCGCTTACGTGATCAACTCCGTGGAGGGCGGGGGCGCCGCGCTGCCGGTGCCCTCTATCGCGCGCGTGCTGGAAGAGGCCGGCGCGCAAGTGCGCGTCTTCGCGCTGACCCGTCGGGATGGGCGCGCGCTGCCCGCGATGGAAGAGGCCGGGCTAGATCCCAGCGTGCGCGATGGCGGGCGGACGGACCACGCCGCCGCAATGCGGTGGCTGATCCGCGAAGTGCGGGCCTGGAAGGCAACGCACCTTTGGACTTCGCTCAGCCGGGCGACGCTGCTGGGCCTTGCGGTTGGCCCGATGCTGGGGCTGCCGGTTATCTCATGGCAGCATGCCGCCTTTCTCAAACCCTGGAACCAGCGGCTTTTGCGCATGATGCAGGGGCGCGCGGCGCTGTGGGTGGCAGATTCCAGCACGGTCGCGCGGTTCGCCACGACGAAGCTAGGCATTCCGCAACGCCGGTTGGCAACCTGGTCGATCTACGCGGTGGACCCGCGAATGCCGATCGCACGCCCGTGGCAAATGGGCGAGACACTGCGCATGGGCAGCCTTGGCCGGTTGCACCCTGTGAAGGGGTATGACGTTCTGATCGAAGCGCTGTCCCGGTTGCAGCGCAACGGCTTTACCGCCCCCGCCGTCCCCTGGCGCGTAGACATCGCGGGCGAAGGTGATGAGCGGGAAAGACTGGAAGCCCTGGCGCGTGAGGCGGGCGTGAGCCAGATCGCCTTTTCCGGCTATGCCGACGATCCACGGCAGTTCCTGGGCACGCGGCATCTCTACCTTCAACCCTCGCGCTCCGAAGGTTTCTGCATCGCCGCGCATGAGGCGCTGACGGCGGCGCTGCCTGTGATCGCCACGCGCGTGGGTGAACTGGAACATTCCATCCGGCCGTTCGAAAATGGCTGGCTCTGCTCACCCGATAGCCCAGCTACCCTTGCCGAGTGCCTGCACCATGCGCTGAGCAATCCGCTGCGGCTTGGCGAAATGGGCAGGGCTGCGCGGGGGGACATGTTGGAGAAATTCTCCCAGCAGCGTTTCGCGCAGGCGGGCACCGCTATTCTGGAGCGTATCGCCCAAGCTTCCGGTTGACCTCCAACAGCAGGCCGGAGAGTGATCGGTCGATCGTCTTTACGTCGAAAAGCGTCACGTCTCCGCAGGCAGAGAGGGTATGCATGCCCTCGCACCTGCGCGGGCTGCCTGGCGGGAAGGCAAGCGGGGCTTCGGCTTGCGCGGCAAAGCCTTCAGTATCCAGCTGTGTGATCCACAAGGGGCGGATCGCGCCGCCATAAGTGGTGGAGCAGTCCTGCGTCGGCAGCATGATCCGGCCATCGATTACCACCGGCGTCCCCCCAGGGCGTGAAGATCGTCGGTCCAGGCGCACCGGATTTGCGGGATGGGGCGTCCATGGGCCGGCCAGCCGTTCCGCCGAGGCCACATGCAGCGTTTCCACCTTGCTGGCGCGGCTTTCGGCTGAGGAATAGAACAGCCACCAGCGACCGTCATGATGCAGGATCGATGCGTCCACCGGCACGCAGTCCAGTTCAATGCGGCATTCAGGCGTCCAGCGTTCCAGCGCTGCATCGCCGCGATAGAGCGTGAGGCCGCCCGACCGATGCGCTTCCGGCAGCATCCAGACCGCGCCCTCGCCCTGAAAGACCTGGGGGTAGGACAAGTGCCACGGTTCCCGCAGCACTTGCCGCCGATCGACCAGCGTGTGTGCGCGGTCGAACGTCAGCCGCTCAATGATGCCGTGTCGGGTGCGATAATCGTACTGCTCGGCAAAGACATGCAGATGGGATCCATCGTCGAACCCGAACGGATCGGCCAGGAAAGTGAATTCAGGTTCTTGAGGGAGCCAGACGATGTCCTGCGCACCGTAATCAACGGTCAACACGCATTCGATGGGGCGCTGCACGATTCCGCAGTGCCAGATGTCCTTTCGCCGGGGCATGCGCCGTCATAGCCGCACCTTCGGCCATGGCAACATCGCTTGCCCCGGCGACCGTGTTTCCCGCGCTGGTTGTCAGACTTTCTTGACGACCAGGATGTGGAACGACCCAGGCAGTGGCGCGCGCTTTCCGCCGGCCTGGGCGACGGGCGCGAATTGCGCCGCGGGCAGATAGATATCGCCCGTTTCCGGATCCAGCGCGCCGGTGCGGGCGCCCACCTCGGTCTTTACCCGCCCCACGTGGGTGAAGGATTTGAGCGAGATTATATCAAGGACGCCGTCGCTGCCGCAGGGAATGAAGGCAAGCCCGCGTTGGGCATCAAGGATGACGGCATCCGGACCTTTGCCGATGTCGATCAGGCGCACCAGCTTGCGCGTCTTTGTATCGACGATCGCGGCCTTGCCATTGGCGCATGCGGCGATCAGCCGTTGGTGTCCAGCGTCGTAGGCAAGGCCGGTCGGCCCCTCGCACCCCGTCAGCGCGATCGGCTTGCCAGTCGTGCCGTGCGCGACGTCGACGACTTCGATCTCGTTCAGATCCTCATCGTTGATGAACAGGGTGTTCCCGTCGAGTGCGGCATATTCCAATGCCGGCTTCACCGCGATCGTGCGCAGCACGTGCATCGCGGCGGTGTCGACCACTGAAACCGAGCCGCTGTCCGAGTTCATCACGAAAGCGCGGGCTCCGCCGGCATCGAGTATCGCTGCGTCGGGTTTCTTGCCGACCGGCACTTTGGCCAGTTCATGGCCATCGGCGGTGTCCAGGAAGCGCACGGTACTATCGGTGCCGCTGGTCACCAGCAGGCGTCCGCCCGTCAACGGCACAACCGCGTGGCCGCGCTGAACGTCCCCGATAGAGGTCACGCCATGGCTCGGCGCCAGATCGACGACCGTTACCGATCCGGCACGGGCCACGTAAAGCCGGTGCTTCGCCGCATCGACCCGTGCATAGTCCCATCCCCCGTCAGGGCCCGCGATGGATCCGTCCACCCGGTATTGGGGAACCTGCGACGGGGCGGCGGTAGTTGCAGCGTGGGCGGCAGTGGACAGTAAAGCGGCAAGTAAAGCGGTATGTAAGGGGGATGGCAGGCGCATTGCACTTCTCCTCGTTGAGGTGCATTTGCGCTGATTGAGAGGGCGGCGCCAGCCACGTAACCCAACATTGGGAAAGTATAATGCAACTGGCGAAGGATTCCCGATCTAACGCGTTGCAAGCCGCTTCAATGTCAGGAACCGACCCGCCGGATGAATATCCTCCTTGCAGAAGACGATGATGAAGCCGCCGAGTTCATCGCGCGCGGTCTTGCCGAATTGGGCCACCTGACCACCCGCGTGGCGAGGGGGGACGACGCGGTTCGCGTGGCTGGGAGCATGGCGTTTGACCTTGTCATCCTGGACCGGATGCTGCCGGGGCTTGAGGGGCTGGAAGTGCTGCGCCGATTGCGCGCGGCGTCCGTGCGCGTGCCGGTTCTGGTGCTGACCGCGCTGGGCGGCATCGGCGATCGCGTTGCCGGGTTGGATGCGGGTGCGGACGACTATCTCGTCAAGCCGTTCGCGCTTGCGGAGCTTGCCGCACGGATCAATGCGCTGATGCGCCGCGTGACGGTCGATGTAGTGACGCGTTACGAAGTGGGTGACATCGTGCTCGACATTTTGCGGCGTGAGGTGACGCGATGCGGGCGGACGATCCATGTCCAGCCGCGCGAGTTCGGCTTGCTTGAGCAACTGATGCGCCATGCGGGCCGCATCGTCACGCGCACGATGCTGCTGGAACTGGTGTGGGGATTTCACTTCGATCCGCGCACGAACATCGTCGAAAGCCATCTCAGCCGGTTACGCGCGAAATTGCGCGAAGGCTTCGCAGACGATCCTATCGAAACCGTGCGCGGTGCGGGATACCGGATGCGCCCCGATGGCTGAACGCCGCCGCAGCGCGGCCTATCGCATCGCCTTTGTCTATTCTGCCGCATTTGCCCTGGCGATCGTGCTGCTTGGCGTGGCCGTCTACTTCGCGGCGGACGCCGAATTCCGCCGCGCGCGGGATCGCGCCATTTCCGACGAGGTGACTGCGATTTTGCACGAAGGCAGCCGTGGTAACATGGCCGCCGAAGTGCATGAGCGGGAGACTGCGAAAGCTACCGATTCCTTCGGATATGCCCTGTTCGATCCGTCCGGCCGGCGTGTCGCAGGCGCGCTTGACATCGCGCGGCCCGATCCCGGCTTCGGCATGGTCGTCTTTCAGGACCCTGAGGAAGGGCCCGATGTCGCCCGCGCCAAGACGGTAGAACTGCCAGACGGCGGCCGGCTGGTGGTAGCGATCGATTCCGAGACTGTGGAGCAGATCGACGCGACGATCCTGGCTCTATTCGGCGCGGCTTTCATCGTAGTCTTGTGCATCGGCTTTGCCGGGGCGTTGTTGTTCGGCAACTATCTGCGGCGCCGGCTTGGCGCCATCAGCGGAACCGCGCGTGGGATCGTGGCCGGCAGCCTGGGTCAGCGCGTGCCGGTCGGCCCGCATGGGGACGAATTCGACGAAGTGGCCCTGGCCATTAACGCCATGCTCGATCGTATTGCCGGGCTCATGGACAATCTGCGGCAGGTATCGAGCGATGTCGCGCATGATTTGCGCACGCCGTTGCTCCGTTTGCGAAACCAGCTGGAACTTGTCGGCAGCGTCGATGGCGCGGCGGAGAAGGCCGTGGAACTGGGCGATGACTTGCTCAAGCTATTCTCCGCAATCCTGCGCATTACCGAGGTGGAAGGGGGCGGGCTGGCGCATGCCTTCACCGCCATCGATATGTCCGCGCTGGTCGAGGATGTGGGAGATAGCTTCCTGCCGGCCGTGGTGGATAGCGGGCGGAGCCTCGACACCCGCGCGATGCCGGGCATTACGGTGCTGGGCGATCGGGAACTATTGGCGCAGGCGCTGGCAAATCTGCTGGACAACGCGATCGTTCATACGCCGGCAGGCACTGCCGTCACGCTGACGCTGGAGGCGCGCGAAGGGCATGCGGTGATTGCCGTCATGGATGACGGACCCGGCGTTTCGGCGACCGACCGCGCCAGGCTTACGCAGCGCTTCTTTCGCGGAGAGGCCAGCCGGACGACGCCGGGGAACGGACTTGGGCTCAGCCTTGTCGCGGCTGTGGCGGCTGCCCACGGCGGCGACATTGTGATCGCCGGCGATCATGGCGGGCTGCGCGTGACGCTTTCGCTGCCGCTTTCGTTGGCAAACGGCTTCTAAGCCAGATCATTGCCGCGGCAGCGATACCGCCGCGGCAATGACAAAGCTGCACAATCAGAACGTCAGCGTGACATCGCCCGTGAAGGCGCGCCCGGTCTGGTAGAAATACTGGTCGAACGGCAGCGTCTTGCCCGGGCTGATATTGGTGATCGGCCGCGCGTCGAACAGGTTGTTCACCTCGATACCGATCCGAACCGGTCCGATTTCATAGCGGGCGGAGAGGATCGCGGTGTTGTAACCGTTGCTCTTGTAGGCATCGGGCTGACCCTCCGCGAACCACTGGCGGCCGATATACTTGTCGATCAGCGAAAAGCGGATTGGGCCCTGCTTGTAGAGAATGCCGCCCGCAGCGGTGTATTCGGGCGCATTAGCAACTTGAGTGCGCGCCTCGCCCGGATTGTGGGTCTTGGCATAGTTGCGGGAGGCATTGGCGAAGACTGCGATGGCCGGGGTAAAGGCGTAAGTAACCTGCCCCTCAACGCCCTTATACTGCACCGCGCCCTGGTTGTAATAGACCACGCCCTCGCTGGCCGGCGCCGTCAGGTCCTGCGCGAACTTGTTGCTGAAATCGATCTTGTAGACGTCCGCATCGATGCTGAGGTTGTGGCCGTGATAGACCACGCCGGCCTGATAGTTGGTCGAACGTTCGGGCTTGATCGTCGAGAAGCTTGGGTTGGCGACGTAGAGATAGCTCAGCGGCGGGGCCAGGAAGCCGCGCGCGAACTGGCCATAGACCGAGAGTGTGCTGTTCACTTCGTAGTTGATCGTCGCGAAGGGCAGGTCGACGGTGTAGGTGTTGCTCAGCTTCTGGGGATAGCGCGTCGTCTGGTTGTAGTCGGCGTCGATCTTGCGATTGAAGTTGACGTGCTTGAAACCCGGCGTGATCTTCAGCCCGGCGATCGGGCGCAGTTCCAGTTCGGCGAAGACTTCGGTGTGGTTGGTGTTCGAATTCTGGTCGAACTTGATGTTTGCCGGCGTGGCGATGCCGGTAACGGGATCCTTGGCCGCCTTTTCGACATAGTTGGGATTGCCGGTGAGCAGATCCACGTCGCGCTGCTGGCGATAGGTGTTCGACCATTCAAGCCAGGCACCGGCAGTGATCGCGCCGAAGCCGAAGTCCACGCGCGTCTTCGCGATATCGCCGAACATGCGGTACTTGTTGGTCTTGGTATAGCCGGGCACGCCCACGGTCTTGGCGCCGCCGGGCGTAAGCGTGACCATGTTGGCCTTGGCAATGTCGGCCGCGCTTGCCGTGGCATAGAGCGTCACGTCGCTGCCGCTCAGCGTCTCGTTGTCATAGCTGTAGGTATAGGCGCGGTTGTCGAAAGTGGCGAAGGGGGCAAGATTGGCCTCGAACTTCACGATCTCGAAATCGGTGGTCTTGTGGGTGTGGTTGTACCCCCAGTATGTCTGCGAGGTCGGATCGTTGTTGAGGCTGAAATACTTCCCGTACTTCGCGATCTGGGCGAGCGTGGCGCCATCCTTGTCGGGCTGGTTGAAGCTGTTTTCGTTATAGGTGCCCAGGATCGTCAGTTTGGCATCCGGGCCGATCGCAATCATGATCTTGCCGAATACGTTGTTCGACTTGAAGGGGCTGTAGGTGCGCGCGCCGTCCGATCCGATGTGCTGGGCGCTCAGCACCACTTCCGCACCGCCCAACTGCTGGATCGCGCCGGACTGGACCAAGCCGCGCAGCAGCCAGGTGTTGTAGCTGCCGTAGCTGCCCTTGATCTCCGCACTCGCATCCTCACGCGTGGCGCGGGAGAACATGTTGATGTTGCCGCCGAACGTGGCTTGCCCAAGCTGGGAAGCGTTGCCGGGGCCGCGATCGACGATCAGCGTTTCCACCGTGTTGGACGGGAAGAACGTGTTGGAATGGTGCGTGGGATCGTTGGTGTCGCCGAAGGGCACGCCATCGTACGTGACGTTGTATTCGCCGTCCTGGAACCCGCGGATCTGCGCCTTGGATTCGGACAGGCCAACGCCATTCGCCGCGCCGTAGTTGGATACGCTGGGCGAAATCAGCGCGATCTGGTTGAAATCGGCCGTCGCGGGCAGCGAGTCTTCGATGAATGAGCGCGAGATGATCGATTGCGGCTGCGTTGCCTGAAGCGATGCGGTTACCGGCGCCAGTTCGTTGGCGCGCGTGGCGGTGACGAGGATGTCCGAACCTTCCGCGATACCGCTTTTTGCCTGGGCGCTGGCTTCGTCGCTGGTGGATGCGCCCGGCGAAGTATCTTCTGCGTGGGCCACGCCGGAAAGCATCGGTATCGAAAGGGCGAGCAGGCTCACCCCGAGAAGGCGCAGATGCGCCCCGGTCTTGCTGGTCATCTTTTGTGTTTCCCCAACGCCGCGATGGCGTGCGGTCGCCAGCTATGGGGCCGCTGTGACACTTTCGTTGCGGCCCCGGTCTGGTTGGGGTTTTGTAATGTACATTGGGATTGCGCAGCACTTCGGGGGGCGGCGCGCGTCTTTGCGACGGCCTGTAGAACCGCCCGGCCTCTGCTGCGTTGATCCGGGAAGAGCGCGGCTGCATTGCGGGCGCGCGTTCATGCGGATCAAAGGCGCAGAGGATGCAGGCAGCCGACGTATTCACCAAACTGGATCTGCAACTCCAGCCCGATCCTGCGCGAACGGTGATCCGGCCATTCCGGTTCGGTTATCCGGAAGCGTTCGCGGCGGACCGTCCAGCTCGATCGCAGATGCTGTTGAAGCGATTGGTCGGGCTGCACGAAGGGGTGCGAGAGCGGATGCAGGCCTTTGTCGCGGGTCCCATGCGGGCGCGGCATCGCAATGCGGATAGGGCCTTTCTGCGGCAGGTGGGCGATCTAGCGGAGGAACTGGGCGACTTGAGCGGCCTTTCCGTACGCGATCGTCTGCTGCTGGGCGCCTATTTCAGTCAGGAGTTCGCGTTCGAATCCGCCGCGCTGTTCAATCCCAGCATCGTCCCGCTTCCGGGTCAGAACAAAGCGTTGGATGGCAGCGTTCGCTTCCTGCTTTCCCTTCGCGGCATTGGAGAGGGGCACGTATCCTCCGTCACGTTCCGCACCGGCACCTGGGATACCGGCACCGGGCTGACGATCGATCCGCCCAGTCTGAATTGCATGTCACCGAGCATTCAAAGCGACGATGAGGGGTGGGTTCGCCTGCAATGCGAAGATAGCGAAAATGTTTCGGAAACCGTGATTTTCCCGGTACTTCCTGATCAGCGACAGGGCGTGGAAGACTTGCGCATGGTTCTCTTCACCGAGGAGGATGGGCGCGAGGTCCTGCTGGGAACCTACACCGCCTTCGACGGCCGCACTGCCAGAGAGGGACTGCTGCGCGGGATCGATTTGCGTACCTTCGAAATGCGCACATTGGAGGGCGCGATGGCCGGCTACAAGGGCATGGCGCTGTTTCCCCGGCGGATTGGCGGGAAGTTCGTCATGCTCGGCCGACAAGACAGCGAAAACATCTGGCTGCTGCATTCGGACGATATCAATGTCTGGCAGACCGGCATTCCGGTCATGGCTCCGCGCTATCCCTGGGAATTCGTGCAGATCGGCAATTGCGGGTCACCGATCGAGATCGATGAGGGTTGGCTGGTGTTCACGCATGGCGTGGGCATGGTGCGCGGCTATTCCATCGGCGCCTGCCTTCTCGATCGCGACGATCCCTCCAAAGTTCTGATGCGCACCCGCGCGCCGCTGATCTTTCCCAGTGCCGAGCAGCATGGGGGCTATGTGCCCAACGTTACTTACAGTTGCGGGGCGCTGGTCCATCGGCGGCGGGTGCTGCTGCCTTATGGTATCGCCGACCAATTCACCGGCTTTGCCGTCGCCGATCTTGACGATGTGCTATCCGTGATGGTGCCCGGATAGGTACTGCTCCTAGGCGATCATCTCTCCGCCTGCGCTAGCAGCGCCCGGATTTCCTCGGCCACCGCGACGGCAGTGGGAGAACGCGTGCGGCTGCGCCTGGTAATCAGGCAAACCTCACCGTGAGCGGGGGCGAACCCGCTGACATCCAGCTGAACCATCCGCCCCTCACGCAAGTCGTCGGCCAGGAACGCTGGAGAAGACATCCAGACGCAGTCGCTGCGCAGCACGGTTTCGCGCAGGACATGGAAGTTGTCGCAAATGATGCAGCCGGCACGGTCACGCTGGCCCTCGTCCTGCAATTCGACGGCGCTGGCGGTGGGATAGTCCTCCAAATCGGCGCTGGATACCGGCCCGCCTTGCGTAAGGGGGTGGCCGCCGCGCACCATGAAGGCCACGCCGATCCGGCCCAGCCTCTCGATCTCCGTGCTCGGTATGCGGCCAAGGTTCCAGTTGTTGCCAAGGATCATCTCGATCCGGTCGTTCAGCAATTCGGTGACGAGCTGGTCCGGCGCGCGGACCAGCGTGCGGATGCGGATGCCCGGCCATGTGCGCAGGAGAGAGCCCGCCACTTGCGGCAGGAACAGCCCGGCCATCAAGGGGCCAAGGCCGATGGAAACCTGCCCGGGCTCACCCTGCGGATAGCGCTTCAGGCTGCGTTCCAGGTCGCCGGCGGCATGGAGCAGCCGCTGCGCCTGTTCGATCACGTGCAGCCCCGCTGCCGTCGGATAGACGCCGCCGCGCCCGCGATCGAACAGGGTGACCCCGTGGCGCTGCTCGAAAGCGGCGATGCTGCGGCTGAGCGCTGGTTGGGTGATGCCCACTTCCTCCGCTGCGCGCGAGAAGCTCTGGTTGCGGGCGACGGCAACGATATGGCGCAGGCGGGGCAGGTCCATCGATATTCCTACGAGGCATACAATGATGCCTTGATATGCATTGGACAGCATGAATGTGCGAGCCCTAACTCCCCGCAGGACGAAGGGGAGGAAAGAGGATGCGCAAGTTCGGTTGGCTGGCTGGGGCGGCGATGCTGTCGATGTCAGGAATGGGGGTAGCGACGGCGCAGGCGCAAGATGCTGCGACGGATGGGCAACCCGTGCGCACCGTCCTGCCGATCCCATCCGCGCCGTTCACCGGGGCGGTGGCGGAGAACGTGCTGGACGCCAAAGGCATGCCCCAAGGTGCGGTTCAGGCACCCTTAGGTGCGCCCAATGTCCTATTGATGATGAGCGACGATGTCGGCTTCGCGATGTCCGGCACATTCGGTGGTCCGGTGCCCACGCCCAATTTCGACCGGCTGGCGGCACAGGGCC
>FTCV01000765.1_pt1 | contig 11393 bp, 9 predicted proteins | sample 1639691 | NCBI WGS metagenome assembly FTCV01 (sample SAMEA3914864, study PRJEB12502) | metagenome | biome: forest; material: soil | place: USA | collected 2012-03-12 | depth 0.3 m
ATCGTAGCGTTTTCGTAGCGGCACAAGAGGAAGATGTTTCGCGATTTCAATGAGTTCAAGGGTTTAGGCGAAAATGGCGTCCCGAGAGGAACCCACAAAGGCTGAGAGCCACCGCTTCGAATCCCAATAAAGTCAACAACAAATCAACTTGGGCTGCGAGAGCATTCGTAGCGGGTTCGTAGTGGAAAAACCATCTAGAAGTGCTTCCGCCGCTCGCCCGTAAGATGATCGAGTGCAAGAGGTGCTACTCGGTCTAACAAAATCCTGCGGGAACAGGGTTTTCATTGAGGTCCGGTTTTCGGACCCAAATCTCCTAAGTGGAAAGGACGTCTCCGGGCGGTCTTTCCTATTTCGTCCTCGTCGTCGGATGGAGGCTGGGGTTGGTCGCACCTCTTCTACGGGAGGTCTGGTAGTACTCCTCGCGCAAGAGTCAGGAACTTTCCCGGAAGGCATCTGCGATGCGCTTGTGGAAACGGCGTCAACGCCGGTAACCTAGAAGTCGACCGGATACGGCGAAAGCTCGCCACTCTCGTAGCGCTGCGGCAAACCGGGGGTAACATTCTCCCAGACGTAGAGCATCGAGCGCTTGGTGGAGTAGCCTTGATGGCGAATGTCCGCGGGCATGGCGGCAACATCCCCTGCCTTCATCGTGACGCGGGCCCGGGGCGCGCCGGTGTTCTTGTCGCCGACATCCCAGACGATTTCATCCGAGAGTTGGACGAACCACTCCACCCGATCGTTGCCGTGGAACACGGGCAGAATGAACTCCTCCGTGGTCGGGCAGGCGAGCGATGCCTTGCAGACCGCTGTGACGGAGGGATTCCAGGTGACGTCAGAGCGGCTCAAATATTTGAATAGGCTGAAGGCATGGAGCTGCCCCTTGAAGCCTGGCTCCTCGTGGATCTCGGGCTCGTCCTGCGAGACGTCGGCAAAAGCACGGTTTACCGGCATGTCATCGCGCAGCGGCGAGTCCCCGGGCAACCCCGGCATACGCTTGGTCGCAATGCGGGTCCGTTCGATAGCCTCGATGTTTTCACCCTGCTTCGGTCCGAAGGCGGTGCCGGTCTCCACCGGCGCCGCGAAAGGGTCGAAGCCTTCGTTCACCCAGTCGCGGAGGATCGCCTTGAAGGTTGCCATGATGTGGCTGGAGTCGAACTGCTCGACATAGTCGACGCCGGCGGCCTTCAAAGCGCCATTGAAAGTCCCCGCGTAGAAATCGACTTTGCCGTAGTGGTTCCGCGTCCCGATGACATGGTCGAAATTGACCCAGCCGTAAAAAAAGTTCCAGGCGACATCGCGCATGCAGGCCCGGAGGAAGGCATCCGCCGGCATCTGATGCGAACGCTTGGCACCCTTGGCCGGCCAACGCACGGTGACGAAATACTCATCCCGCGACAGCTCGAACTTGCCAAGCCTGAAGCTGCGATAGCCGTTGGCGTTGCTGGGGTCGGTGGCAACGACTTGGGTCGGAGCGGCGGACATGGATGATTCTCCCCAAACGGAAGTTGAGAAGGCATTGTCAGATGAAACAGATCTCGCGCCATTTCTGGACACTGAGATCGCCGAGCACGGTCTGCTGCATCAGGACGCCGATCCTGGTCGCCGTGAAACGATAGGCGTTTCCGGCGCCCAGTAGAACCTGATGTCCCCGCTCAAGCTTCACATGGCCCATCCGCGCGCCCTCCGGGGTGTCGCCGGCAAGCACGGCGCCGCTTTTGCCGGCGCTCGGTGGATTCTTCATCTTGACGAAGTCGACTGTAACTGCGCCGTCCATGCAGAGCGCAAACTCGTCATGGCCGCAGGCGAACCAAGGTGAAACGCCTTCCGCGCGCATGACCTCCTGAACATATTCCATGTTCTTGGCCACGACGACGCGTTCATAAGGCTTCGATTTGGCGGCAACTTCGAACATATTCGAGAATACGTAATGCCGGGCCGCACCGGACACTAACTCGACGCTGCCTTTGGTGTAATCCGAAATGGATCCGAAGACAGTGTGCACCTGGCTCATCGGCACCCTCCCTTTAGCAGCATTTCCAGCGGAACCGCTGGATCCCTGGATCGCTGTAAATGCTAGCATTCTCGCGGGTTTCCGTACAGCCTTGGGCGTGCTGCTCGGCGCCTCCAGCGTTCCGGCCGTCCCCAACTACGTTTGATCCGCCAACAGGCTTGGGATGCGAAGCCCTTCAGTGGCTCGCGCGCCTTCTATCAGCTCTTCGCCTGCCTAAAGAATGCCGAGAAGCACGGTCCCGAATACTCAGATGTAGAGGGCGCTGTCCTGTAGCCCTAATCCTCGGCGCCCAATGAATATTCTACCTGTCCATCTTCGCCTCTTGCATTCGCGACAGGCAAAACAAGCTGATCGAGAGTAAGACCAAGCATGCCAACCAGGGCAAAACGACACCGGAGACCGGCCCATCGGCATCGACGTTCGGCTGACTAAGGAACGTGGACGGCCGATGGGCGCGATGGCAATCAACCGACGCTTAGTCGCAGTCGAAGATGCGTTCGGTCTTGAACTTGTCAGAGATCAACTCCGGCCCGTTCGTCCGCACGACCCACATGTCCTGGATGTGCCAATGATCGATGTGCGGCTCCATGGCGATCACCATGCCGTCTTCCAGGACGCGCGGGTTGTTGCGCGAGATCACCGGCTCCTGCTGGTGCCACCAGGCGCCGACCGAGTGGCCGGCGATCATGTGGTGGTAGTCCATCTTGTAGCTGGCGAACTTTTTGACCACGAAGTCGTAGACCTCACCCGCCGTGCGGCCGGCCTTCAGATGGTTGCAGGAGGAGAGATAAACGTCGCGCGCGATCTTGTATTCCTCCTTCTGCTTGTCCGTCGCGCGGCCGACCACGGCGCAGCGCGACTGGTGGCCCGGATAGGCCTTCACATAGCAGACATAGTCGGTGCGAATGGCGTCGCCCGCCTCGAAGGCGAAGTCGCTCTCGCCGCCATAGGCTACCTTGTTGCGGCTGGAGTTCAGGATGCCGTGGGTGAACTCCGAGCCGCCGGCCAGGCAGTCGTTCATCAAGGCGCCGTGGAGGTCGCGCTCGCGCGTGCCGGGCTTGGCGAGCGGAAAGCAGCGCGTGAAGGCATCGTCGAGGATATCGGCGCCGATCTTGAGCCGATGGATCTCGCCCGTCGTCTTGACCGCGCGCACATGGTCCATCAGCACCGTCGAATCGACGAGCTTGAGGCCGGGCAGCTTCGCCTTGAGCGTCGCCATGTCGGCGGCGTTCACGTAATTGAACTCGATGGCGACCTTCGACTGCGCCAGGCCCATCTCCTGCAAGGACGTGGCCACGCGCTCGATCGGCGGCTCTACATAGCCTTCGTAGAGGTCGATCTTCTCGATCCAGCTGTCGCGGGCCGGCAAGTCGCGGGCGATGGAATTGGTCACGATGCGCGGCTCGCCCTTGCGCGGCCAGATCAGCCAGCAAGAGCGTGGCGAATCGCCGAGATCGACGTGGCGCGCCAGGGTGCCGGTATAGGCGAAGCCCGCGAGGTAGGTGAAGTTGAGGCCTGCCCGCGCAACCACGGCATCAACGCCGTCCTTCTCCATCGCCTGCTCGAGCCGTGGCAGGTGCACCAGTTCCTTGACCGTGTCTTTCATCTCTTTCTCCTCTTTAGGCCCCTTGTTTGGATGGCCGTTCTATCAAATTCAGGAATCGCCTCGTGCGCTCCTGCCGCGGATGGTCGAGCACTTCCTCAGGCGTGCCCTGCTCGACGATCAGGCCTTCGTCCATGAAGACGATGCGGTCGGCGACCTCGCGCGCGAAGCGCACCTCGTGGGTGACGACGATCATCGTCATGCCCGCTTCGGCCATGTGACGCAGCGCCGTTAGAACCTCGCCCACCAGTTCGGAATCGAGTGCCGAAGTCGGCTCGTCGAACAGCATCAGCTTGGGCGACACGGCGAGCGCACGCGCAACCGCCACGCGCTGCTGCTGGCCGCCCGACAGGCGATGCGGCATGTGATGGATATGACGGCCGAGGCTCACCGCCTCCAGAAGCCTCACGCCGCGGGCACGTGCCGTCTGCTCGTTCTCGCCATAGACCTGGACCGGCGCCTCGGCGACGTTCTCCAGGGCGGTGAAGTGCTCGAAGAGGTTGAAGCTCTGGAACACCATGCCGACACGGGCCTCGGCGCGCGCCTTGGCGAGATCGCGCACCGGTTTCAGCTGGCCGTCCCGTCGCTCGTAGCCCACGAGCTTGCCGTCGACCTCGATCTCACCCTTGTCCACGTGCTCGAGGTGATTGATCAGGCGCAGCAGCGTGCTCTTGCCCGAACCGCTCGGACCCATCACCACCACGACCTCCCCGCGACGCACGGTGAGATCGATGCCGCGCAGGATCTCGCGGTTGCCGTAGGCTTTGTGGACATCGCGGCAGACCACGAAGTCGACATCGGACGAAGCTGGTCCCTGGTTGCTGATCAGGCTAGCCCAGTCCGGCGTCCCGTCCTCGTCCGGCGCGGCCTCGGCGGGCGCGCCGCCGGTCGGCGGCGCTCGATCTCGGGATTGAAGCGGCGTTCGAGGTGGCGCTGGAGGGCCGCCACCGCGCTGGTCATCGCCAGATACAGGATGCCGGCGGCCGTGAAGACGGTGAAGAACTTGAAGTTCTGACCGACGATCTGCTGGCTGGAAAGTGAGCTCGTTGACGAAGATCACCGAGGCCACCGCCGTGCCCTTGATCACGCTGATCGACTGGTTGGCGAGCGCCGGCAGGATGGCGCGCATGGCCTGCGGCAGCGTGATGCGCCGGAGCGTCAGGAACGGCCCCATGCCGAGTGCGGCGCTGGCGATTGTCTGGCGACGATCGACCGAGAGGATGCCGCCGCGGATGATCTCGGCGCAGAACGCCGCCTCGTTCAAGGTGAAGCCCAGCACCGCCGTGGTGAAGCTGTCGAACTTGATGCCGATCGCAGGCAGCGCGTCGTACAGGAAGACGAGCTGCAGCAGCTCCGGAGTGCCGCGCATGAACCAGACGTAGAACCATGAAACCGCTCGCAGCGGCGCGAACGTCGAGAGCCGCGTCATGGCGAGGCCAAGGCCCAGCACCACGCCCGCAGTGACGGCGATCACCGCGATCTCAAGCGCCGTCAACGCCCCGTCCAGCAGGAAGCCGGAGAAGCTATAGCCAATGACCTCGGTAAACGACTCCAAGCGATAGAGCTACCGGAGACAACTCGCCAAGGTTGCTCTTACGGTACTATGTGTTTGATCCCAGGCTTTGATCGTGCATTGTTTTCTCCGGCATGGAGAGATGCACTACGGCTAGGTTCTTCAAGACTGCGCCATGACGACAGAAGCGGTCCGTCGAGCAATATAGCATAGTCAAAAGAGCCCGAGGGCTCTGGCCGAGCGCTACGGGATTAACAAGGAGGAGTATGCTGTGGCGAAATTAGCGACATTCATATTCCACAGAGAGGCGCCACCATGGACCGGTTCGCACCCGTCAACCATTCTCCTTGTTACGCCTTCGGTTCGTACCGCAAGCCCAACTTGAGCGTGACCTGATAATTCGCGACCTTGTTGTCGCGAATGTTACCTCGCACGTCAACTACCTCGAACCAATCCAAATTACGAAGGGAGCGCGACGCCGCGGCGATCGCGGACTCGATGGCGTCGGAGACTGACTTGTTGGAGCTACCGACCACTTCAGTCTTTACGTACGTTTGGTTGGTCGCCATCGCACTCTCCCTCTTCTGTAGTGAACTACTTATGGCCTCGCGACGTTGGTCGGCACCGAAGTCTGACCCTCTTTAAGGAGGTGTCAATCGGCCAGCCTGAACTGGGTGTCCCTACCAAAGCGCCTGGTTGAGTAGCCGGCCCAGGCGAGCGCCCGCCGGTGTGATCTGGCGCTCGGCGGCGTTGCGCGCTGCGGCTTTATACTCTGCGGATAAGCGAGAAAGTGGCTGGTCATTTAGCCCCTCCGAGCCCGTGCGTGAAGAGCAACGCGCCAACGGGCGTCTGGTGGTAGCGGACAGCCAGTGCCAGGGCGCCGACTTCTATTGAGGCAACGCATGCGCCGCTGCTGGCGGCCGCGAGCAGCCAGACAACAGTACGCAGGGCATGGACTCCCGCGGATCGAGAGTGCACCGCAACAGAGGCCGATGGGGGATGCGCGGAAGTGCGACTATGGGCAGCGCGCTCGCAATTGCCATGATACCGACCGACATCATCAGGGAAACGCCTCCGACTGTCGAGGCGAGGATCGGTCCGGATACGAATACGAGGGCGAGTGCGCTACTTCGAACGAAGCGATCGCCGCCTGGCCATGGTCCGCCTCGGAGACCGAGTAACCCAGGCTCTGCAGCTGATTCACGATACCGGCGCGGACCTGCGGCTCGTCCTCGACCATCAGGATGCGCTCCGAACCGCGGGGCAGCGCCGCGGATTGCCGCACGGCGACCTCTTCCTCCACGCCGTCACTGCGCGGCAGGTAGAGCCTGAAGGTCGTGCCGTGACCCACTTCGCTATGAACGGTGATGTGGCCGTTGCAAATGCTTGGCCGCGCCAAGAAAGTAGTTGTCGAGAAGGACAACACCACGATCATCGAGGGCCGTGGATCGAAGAAAGACATCACGAGCCGCAGCTCCAGGCGGACAAGGCCGAGGCACGCTTCAAGTACGGGGTGCTGACGGTGACCCTGCCGAAGACCGCCGAGGCGCAGTCAAAGGCCAAGCGCATCGCGATCAATCAATGATCGGCTGCGTTGCAACCTACGGGCACGTCGAGGGGCACCCTGCGGCCTGACCGGCTGCAGGAGCGCCTCAGGAGGCAAAGCAGAAGCCTTTCGATCCGCCGTCCATCCCGCGCCGTCGAACCACAATCGGCCGCATATGCCGCTCAGCCGTCCGGCTTTCCCGCCGGGCACAGTGGCCCACACCACCGACCCTGCCGGTCGGCCATGAGCTCCGCCCCCACACGGCCGAGGTGGCGGCTGGAATTCGAGTCGCGATGCGCCCCTTTCTCGATCCGCTGATGGGATGGACCGGCAGCCGCGATCCCTTGCGACAGGTCGCCCTCACCTTTCCGACCCTGGCTGCCGCCTTGTCCTACGCCGAGCGGCAGGGTCTATGCGCCGTGGTCCAGCACGATGCGCGGTCGCCCGACGACCAACGCGACCTTGCCAAGCGCGCCTTCTCGGATGGCACGCTGCGGCGCCTCGGGCTCGGACCGCTACGATGATGCCATGGCCAATGCCAGCCGGGCGGTGGATGAACCGCGGCGCGAGGCGCGCGATTCACCCCTGGACGTGGTGCGCCGGTCCGATTTGTCAGTCGACGAGAAGCGCTCTATCCTGATGAACTGGGCGTTCGACCAATACTTGATGCAGCAGCGGCAGCCGGAGGCCTCAGCGGAGACGCAACTGTCGCAGATCGAAAAGGCGTTCCTGGTGCTGGAGGGGCCGGCCGGCGGGTGGGAGGGCTCTAACGCTTCCCCGCGCCGCGCCGCCTGACGGCGCCCGCCGGCGCGGCACTAGGCGGCCGCAGTGCATCGCGAAGCGCCCAAGGCGCTGTCGGAAATGGCGGCAACCGAGATGATGATCACCGATGCTAGCCTGCCGACGGCAGGGGCATCGCTTTCGGCGGCGAAATTCAGCCGCGTTACAAGCCGCCTCATTAAAAGTGGCCGGGATAACGCAGGGACTGCGAACGTTATGCGTTCTTCGTATCAGTGCCTGCTGCCATCGTTGGCTTCCGCCTCAGGCGCAATCCGCACATCCCGCAGATTTCGCTCGGCCGCGGGGCGCACTCGCTTACGGTCAGCAACGTCGGATGTCCCGAAGGCCCGGAGTTACGATCAGCTGACTGTGCATGTCATGGAATGGGCGACCTGGCTACGAGCGAGCGAAAACGTACTGTAACGAAAGCGGCATTCGCGACGTTCTCTGTTTGCGACGCAATCAGCATGCGCCGCGTTTCCTACCGGTGGGGCGCCCGCGCCGCCTCCTCGACGGTGCGGGCGTACTCCCGAGCGGCCCCGCTTTCCCGTCGCGCTGTTGGAGGCGCTGGCGACAACCTGTTAGGGAGGAGGAGGTGTCTCGATCGCTTTTTACCGCCAGCTTGATCGCCGCCCTACTTGGTCTGATCAACGTCGTCCCTGGTCAGACGGCAATAAAGACATTCGCTGACGTGGCCGGAAAGTGGACGGGTCGAACGGCTCCCAGTGTCCATAAGTTCACCCTGGAAATTGATGCAAGCGGCAAGTTCAGGGCCGAATCGGCGCTTGGAAATGAAAGCGGCATTGCAAGGCTCGAAGGGGGAAGGATCGTCATTCCTCTCCCCGAGCACCAGGGGGAGCTACAATTGGCTCTTATGGCTGACAAGCTGAGCGGCTCAGGAATTATCCGAGCCAAAACGGGAACTGTGAGTCTCGTGAGAGCTGACGGAACATTTTGACCCGCGCGGCGCGGTACCGGGTCCGACGGCGCAGGGAACCGGGAACCAAGCCATAGGCGCGCGGTTTGTTCATAATTCGCGCCGGGAGTTGACTATGAAAGCCTTTACCGCCTTGGCTGTACTCGCTCTAGCGATTGCAGGCTGTAGCTATCACAAAGAGACTGTGGTGAAGCCGACGCCGACTACCGTCGTTGTGCCTGATTCGCCGCCGCCGACAAGGACTGTCGTCGTACCCGCAGATTAAGTGCCGCCGCCGAGCATTATCGCCTTGCTTATGTTCTGGTGATTTTGGGATTAGCGTGACGCTACAGGCTAGCCCAGTTATATCGCGCCACCGACGGCTTTTTGCCCGTATTCGAGCTGCCGCCAGCGGATCCCTGTCAGGACGACGCCGATGTTGCTCATCGACAGGCACCGTCGCAGCAATGGCTGACCCGGGAGCAACGAGGAGGCGCTGGCGCTGCAGCGGTCGGTGGGGGACGAGGCGATTGAACTGCTGGCGGCTTGGGGGGCCTTCAAAGCTCTGGCGACTGGAGTGCCGCTAATTTTTTGTCGTCGCGCGTTTTTGCCCCTCTTGAAATGGCAAGGGGCTTTTATAAATCGGTCCGTCGTCGGGGCCCTGGTTCCGGGCGCCCGGCATGGTCCTGCCGCCCTTCGGGGGGCCATTCGCAACATCGCTCAGAGGAGAGGTGTTGCACATGCGACGCGCACCTGTTGCGGTACGATTCCGCTCAGATAACGAAGCGGTCTTAGGAAGCGGAGCCACACGGCCGTCACCAAACGACCTCAGAACCCACGGTTTGATCGCTCGCAGCGGGGGGTGATTTGAGCAAGTTGCTCGAGCCGCCCCGCCAGCGCCGCCGAGCCCTCACCCGACGCGCGTTGCGTACTCCCCTCGGGGCGGCGCCTATCCCTACTGCCTCGGAAGCGTTAGAGCCGCCGCCCGCCTCATCGGCGAACACGTATGGTCGCCATCGGGGTGGGCGACCGTGCCTTCTTCGCCGCCATTGCATTGCTCCTGTCACCGAAGGCTAATGCAACACGCTGTCGAAGAGGTTCGAATCCTCTCGGGTCCGCCACTCTAACTTCCTGAAATATAAAGCAATTATGCGGCGGCCAAGCGAAGGGCTGTTACGCTCCCACACTCGCGTCCCACAAAACGGCTTGAAAACTACTGGGGATCATTTCCGCCCCTCCCCCCGGCGCACACGATCAGCCTGCGAATTGACCTCGGCATTGCAGAATGAGTTTCTTTCAAAATCCAAACCGAATTGCCTTAAGAGACGCCTCCTCGACCGCCTGCACGACCCGCTGGTACGACCGCTCGGCCGCCGTCCTTCGCTCTGGCGTCCTCGATGGCTGTAAGACGAATAGCAGCAACCCGGGGCCAGGTACCGGGTAAGCATCGCCGAACCTCGCACTCGCGAGCTTGGCGTCTGCTGGACTATGTGTATCGATGAGGCGCACCCAACGGCTACCGCCTACGGCTTTTGGCAACGTGAAAGGGACAGCGCCCGTGTGCGCATTCAAAATGATCAAGAGAGTCGAATCGTCACCGACGCGTCGAATCCCGGTCTCCTGCGCACGTCCATCGAGCAGGACGCCGAGACAGCGCGCATGGGGATCGTTCCAATGCTCCTCTGTCATCTCAAGCCCGCCGGGCGACAACCAAGTCACATCCTTTACCCCGATCTCCTCATCTAGGGCGCCGGTCAAAAAACGACCACGACGCAGCATCGGCAGCGCCCGGCGGACCATAAGTAGCTTGCGGACGAATTCGGCCAGGTCACGACCATCGGCCGTGATGCCCTGCCAGTCGACCCAAGTGATCTCGTTGTCCTGACAATAGGCGTTATTGTTGCCCCGCTGGGTGCGTGCGAACTCATCGCCGCTCAGCAGCATCGGTGTGCCGCGTGACAGGATGAGGGTAGCCAGCATGTTGCGCATCTGGATAAGCCGCGTTGCCTGGATAGCGGGATCGTCGGTCGGCCCTTCAACACCATAATTGGCGGAGTAATTATTTGAATTGCCATCCTGGTTGTTTTCGCCATTCGCGCCGTTGTGCTTGTCGTTGTAGGAAACCAGATCGCCCAGTGTAAAACCGTCATGAGCGGTGAGGAAATTGACGGAGGCCCACGGTTTCCGGCCACGCTTGGCAAACAGATCGGCCGACGCCGTCAGGCGCGCGGCAAGCTTGGGGATCTGACCATCGTCCCCGCGCCAGTAGGCACGGATCGTATCGCGATAAGCATCGTTCCACTCCGCCCAGCCTGGCGAAAAGCGGCCGACTTGATAGCCGCCAGGGCCGACGTCCCACGGTTCGGCGATCAACTTGACCTTCGATAGGATTGGATCCTGCCGGCAACTGTCCAAGAAACGCCCATCCTCGTCGAAGCCATGGGGTTCGCGGGCCAGAATGGTGGCAAGGTCGAAGCGGAAACCGTCGATCTGCATATCTGCGGCCCAATAGCGTAAACTATCCATGACCATCTGCAGGACGCGTGAGTTGCTGAGATTGACGGTGTTTCCGGTGCCCGTGTCATTGATGTAATAGCGACGGTCTGGCGCAAGTCGATAGTACGAGGCGTTGTCGATGCCCTTGAACGACAAAGTTGGCCCCAACTGGTTCCCCTCCGCCGTGTGATTGTAGACCACGTCCAGAATGAGCTCGAGCCTGGCATCGTGGAGATGGGCCACCATCTCCTTGAATTCAGCGAAGGCAAAGTCGGCATTGGCCGCATAGCGTCGGGCGGGCGCGAAGAAGCCGATCGTATTGTACCCCCAATAGTTCTTCAGGCCTTTGTCGAGTAGATAGGAATCGTCCACGAAGGTGTGGACGGGCAGAAGCTCCACTGCAGAGACGCCGAGCGAGTTCAGGTATGCGATCATCTCGGCGCTTGCCAGACCGGCGTAGGTTCCACGCAGTTCTTCTGGCAGGCCTGGATGCTTCTTGGTCAGTCCGCGGACATGCGCCTCGTAAAT
>FTCV01002751.1_pt1 | contig 11361 bp, 12 predicted proteins | sample 1639691 | NCBI WGS metagenome assembly FTCV01 (sample SAMEA3914864, study PRJEB12502) | metagenome | biome: forest; material: soil | place: USA | collected 2012-03-12 | depth 0.3 m
GCGATGTTATTGGCGTCGAACACGCTCTGGCTGGCGGCGACGTTGCTTACGGACGAAATGGCCATTGCTGGCTCCTCGCTTTCGGCGCGCAACTGCCGCGCCCTATCGCAAGCCTTTGCCAGAGAAGTTTGAGGGTTGGGTTGGGGAAATCGCTCGAATTTTAGCGAAACAGCAGTTTTACGGCTTTCTCAGTGTCATTCCCGACCGCCGAAGGCGGAGCGGGAATCCAGAGCTGCAAGCGCAACCGACTCCTGGATTCCCGCTCGCGCTATCGCGCGTCGGGAATGACACTAGCTGGTGACCGTTCACCGTCCCGGCAGGACGATGATCGTGGGCTTGTCCGGCAGCGTCGCCTTGGAGACGGTGATCGTCGGCGAGGTCCGCCGTTCGATCTTGAAATCCTTGCTGGCGAGATCGAGGAAGCGATCGAGCGTGTAGGACCCGAAGAAATGCATCGGGATCATGATCTTCGCCTGCACATGCTTGGCGACTTCCAGCATGCTTTCCTGGCTCAGCGTGTAATTGCCGTCGACCGGCATCAGCAGCACATCGACCCGGCCGAGCGCGCGGTAATGCTCCGGCTCCAGTTCGTGATGCAGGTGGCCGAGATGGGCGATGCAGAAATCGTCCTGCTCGACGACGAAGATCGAATTGCCGTTATAGATCGTGCGGTCCGTGCCCCATTGCCGGATATTGGTCACGACATTGCGGATGCGGATATCACCGAGCGTCACATCGTGATGGGCCGGACTGCCATCGGGTGTCCAGCCGCGCAGGATCTGGCCGATGCCGGGCTCGGGATTGTTGGAATAATGCGTGTCATGCGCCCGGTTCATGGTGGCGATATCGGGTGTCACCGGCGCACGCATGTAGTCGTTATAGTCGGTCTCGATCTTCACGCCGGCCGGGCTCTCGATCAGGAAGGTCGCATGGCCGATGAAGGTGAGCTTCATCTCGCCTTCGCTGAGTGCCGCCTTCATGATGCGAGCCGGGGCTTCCGACATATCCGGCAGGCAGCCGGGCTTTCGTTCCTGCGCTAGGGCGGGGAGAACGATGAGGGCAAATGCGAAGGTGAGGAAAGCCTGCCAGCCCAACCGCATCGAACCGCCTCCGCTCGTTTCGCTTGGGAACAAGCATAGAGCGGGCCAGCGGCGAGGGAAGCGCAGTGTCAGGCGTTCGCGATCTCGTGATCGCTCCGGGTTAGGCCAGGCCTAAAGGCAGGCGGGCGCATCTCCCGCGATCTCGCGCGCGCGCTGAACCTTGTCGTGGAGAATTTCGATGTTTCGCTCGAGTTCAGTGAGATCGAACGGCTTGGAAAGCGCCGGCGTATCCGCAAGCCGCGGCGATGAAATTTCGATGTGACGGCCGGTCGCAAATACAACGGGAATGCCGCGCTCGACCAGGCTTTCGGCAAGGCTATAGCTCTCGCCATCCGGCAGCGTGACGTCGAGAATCGCGGCGTCGAATTTGCGCTGTTCGAGCAGCGTCGTGGCCTCGTTGATCGAGGCGGCTGGCCCCACCGGGCGATAGCCGAGATCGAGCAGCACCGTTTGAATGTTCAGTGCAATGATCGGTTCGTCTTCGACGACCAGGACGCGCATGGGCAATCCTCCGAATTCCTCCGCAAACAGATTTTCACGGTTGCATTGAATCTAGTCCAAATGGTCTAGGCGGGCGACCATTTTCGCAGTGGGTTAATGGCGACGAACGCGCGAATGGCGCATTCTGGTAAAGACAAGGCTATTGAGTAAGGAACCAATTTGGGCTAAATGAGTTGAATGAGTAAGTTGACGACTTGAGTGGTTTAAGGGCCATGAGTGAGAGGACACAAAAGGGCAATGAACTTTCCCGGGGCGAGCGGCTCCAGATTATGCTCGACCTCGATGAACTTGGCGCAGTGGACGACTTCCGCTTTGCCAACCGCATGCCGAGCCGCGCAGCGGCCGTGCGTGAACTGTTGCGCCGTGGCTTAGCGGCGGTCGGCTATACGGTGAGCGCCGGTTCGGCGTCGCGCGACTTCGGCGTCATCGAGACTGATGCCGTATCGCGCGATGGCGAAGAAGGCGGCGGGGATTAGAGCCCGTTACCAATAAGGCCGACGATAACCGTAACCATATCCGTAACGGTAATATCCGGGAGCCGGCGTGTAGACGACGGCTGGTGGCGGCGGTGCGTAATAGACGCGGCGATAGGGGTAGGGATCGCTGACGCAGCCGCCAAGGCCGATCATGGTGATGACGAGTGCGCCGGCAGCGGCGAGACGATGGCTGATGGACATCGGCAGTTCCTCCTGAGATGGGTGATTTCGCGCCCCGATCGCTGAACGCGATCTGAAACGCGTCTTCAGCTTTCATTCAGCCGTCTGCCGCCTTGCGCGCGCGTTCCCGGATTGCTACCTGCAAACCAACTTCCCGTTTCGCACGAGAGCACTCGTTTCAGGAGCCGCCATCCCATGTCCGGCAGACAGTTCATCTATCACATGCGTGACCTGACCAAGACCTATGCCGGCGGCAAGCAGGTCTTGAAGAACATCCACTTGTCCTTCTATCCCGATGCGAAGATCGGCGTGCTCGGCGTCAACGGCGCGGGTAAATCGACGCTGCTCAAGATCATGGCCGGCATCGATAAGGAATGGACGGGCGAGGCCTGGGTCGCGGAAGGCGCGCGCGTCGGATACCTGCCGCAGGAGCCGCAGCTCGATCCGAACAAGACGGTGCGCGAAAACGTGATGGAAGGCGTCGCCGAGCAGCAGGCGATCCTCGACGAATATAACGCGCTGATGGCCGATTATAATGACGAGAACGCCGAGAAGGCGGCCAAGCTTCAGGACGTGATCGACGCCAAGAACCTCTGGGATCTCGACAGCAAGATCGACCAGGCGATGGACGCGCTGCGCTGCCCGGCCGACGATGCCGACATTTCCAAGCTCTCAGGCGGCGAGAAGCGCCGCGTGGCGCTTTGCAAGCTGCTGCTCTGGCAGCCGGAACTGCTGCTGCTCGACGAGCCGACCAACCATCTCGACGCCGAGACCACCGGCTGGCTCGAAAATCATCTGCGCGAGTATCCGGGCGCGATCCTGATCGTGACCCATGATCGCTACTTCCTCGACAATGTGACGGGTTGGATTCTCGAACTCGACCGCGGGCAGGGCATCCCCTACGAGGGCAATTATTCAAGCTGGCTGGTGCAGAAGCAGAAGCGTCTCGCCCAGGAAGGTCGTGAGGACGAGAGCCGCCAGAAGGCGATCGAGCGCGAGGAGGAATGGGTCAAGTCCAGCCCCAAGGCGCGCCAGGCCAAGAGCAAGGCGCGTATCCAGCGCTATGAGGAACTGGTCGCCAAGGCCGACAAGCAGACCGGCGGCACGGCGCAGATCGTCATTCCGGTGGCCGAACGGCTCGGCAACAACGTCATCGATTTCACCGGCCTGTCTAAGGCTTTCGGCGACCGGCTGCTGATCGACGACCTGTCCTTCAAGCTGCCGCCCGGCGGCATCGTTGGCGTGATCGGGCCGAACGGCGCGGGCAAGACCACGCTGTTCCGCATGATCACCGGCACGGAACAGCCTGATAAGGGCGAAATCCGTATCGGCGAGAGCGTTTCGCTAGGCTATGTCGACCAGAGCCGCGACAGTCTCGACGACAAGAAGAACGTCTGGGAGGAAATCTCGGGCGGCAACGACATCATCTATCTGGGAAAACGCGAGATCAATTCGCGCGGCTATTGCTCGACCTTCAACTTCAAGGGCGGCGACCAGCAGAAGAAGGTTGGCCAGCTCTCCGGCGGCGAGCGCAACCGCGTGCATATGGCCAAGATGCTGCAAAAGGGCGCCAACGTCCTGCTGCTCGACGAGCCGACAAATGATCTCGACGTCGATACGCTTCGCGCACTCGAAGAGGCGCTGGAGGATTACGCCGGCTGCGCCGTGATCATCTCGCATGACCGCTGGTTCCTCGACCGCATCGCCACCCACATCCTCGCCTTTGAGGGCGACAGCCATGTCGAGTGGTTCGAGGGCAACTTTCAGGATTACGAAGAAGACAAGAAGCGCCGGCTCGGAGCGGACAGCGTGCAGCCGAAGCGGATCAAGTATCGGCAGTTTACGCGGTAGGCTGGTCCTAGCACATGGTGCGCTTATCTCCCGAGTGCGCTTACGGAGTTAGAAATGGCTGAATTATCGAGCCCAGAAGACTTTGAATCTTGGCTTGAAGGCAAAGCAGGTCTGTCGATTAATGTTCTCGCGCTGCGCAGTGCGCTGCGAGTATTGCCGCTGCTTGTTGATGCTGCTGACGAGTCGGTGATCTTGTCGGGATTGCGCGCGATCACCGTTTCCTTCGTGGCAGTCAAATACCCAACTAAAGCAAAAAAAGTAAAACTGTATGATGCAGCCGACGAGGCTGATGCGTATGCCGAAGAGTTGGCTGAGTTTTCGCCTGAAAACCATACAAATTATGCTGTTAGAGCGGCGAGCGAAGCTGCTTGGGTCGTCGCTTATAAATCCGGTAGGACCGCAGCGACTTCTAGGACTGCGTTTTGGGCCGCATCCGCCGTCGAGGAATTCGATGACGAAATAGCCATTTGGCGGGAATTGTCGGCTGACGTAACAAACTTAGAAAGCATAACGGCCTCCAAGCAATTCGGTGCTCGCCAAGCGAAGGCGCTCATAAGTGAAAAACTTTGGTCCGGCTCAGTACCCGGATGGGCTGCCGACTACTGGGCGGGTTTCAAACGGAGAAAGCGTCGATCTGAATACTGGCAAGTTTGGATTGATTTGTACGAAGCGCTACAGGACGGCGAACATCCCTGGAATTTGGTCGGCAGTCCGCTTGAAGAAGTATTGATGAAGATTGCTCTTCAAACGGACGACGAATGGAAACAAGGCGCAATAAAGGTCAATTCTCGGATCAAACAATGGATCGACGAGGCTAATCCGAAGCAAAGCAGGTCCATCCTGCCTCTATTTTTCATCAGCTATTCAAGCCCTGAGGAAAAGCTCGCGCGTGTGGTAGGCAACGTGCTTGAGCAAGCCGGCTACTCCTATGTCGCGCAATACAAGGATATGCCGGCTGGTAGCAATTTTCCGATCGAGATGCGGAAGGCGCTTGAAATCGTCAAATCCGGCCGCATGATCGCTCTGCTCTCGCCAGCCTATATTGATTCAAAGCATTGTCAGGCCGAATGGGCCGCCGCCTATAATCTCGATCCGGACGGCGCGAAGCGGAAGCTTGTTCCGCTGCTTGTCACGAAAACAGAGCTCCCTGCCTTATATCAAACGACCGTTTATCGCTCTCTGGTGGATTTGGGTACCGATGCCGAGCGTGCCGCGATCCTCGATGCGATCCAGCATGGCAGCGGGCGCATGGCGGCGATGAACGGACTGCATTCGCCGACTGATTTCGACTGGACGCGTGCGGGCAAGATGCGCGCGGTTGCCGGTGCGGCTAACGCGCCGATCCTACAATCGACGCGCAGCAAACAGAACCACGCGAACCGGCTCACGGCGTCGCGGTTTGGTGCGCAGACGCTTTTGGACAAGGTTCGAGCTCAGTCGAACTATTCCGGGCTCGAAGATTTCGTTGAAGCGCTCAAAGGCTATATTGAGCACCTTCCGGAGAAGACGGCGCGCAACTCCGGCAATATGCATTTTGCCGATAACCGCATGCGTATGATGCGGACGCTCGCGGAATCGTCTTGGCAATTCATGTCCAACGTCCAGCGCGCGGAATTTCTCACGCTCTATCAGGAGCATGTTGGTCTACGCGTCTATTATCCGGAAATTCCCGCCTTTTATGAAGATGTGAACAATGGCCAGGAAAACCTGGCGCTGCCTTTTGATGCATTCGAAAAGTTCGAAAAAAGCGTTGTGAAGCATACGCCGAAGGTTTTCGATCCGACGATACCCTCGGATATCGGCGAGGTCGGCGCGCGGGAGGCGGACATCCGGCAGTCTGTTGGGCAACCCGAGGCAACTGGATTGCCGCCGGACCCGCTCGGAACGATCAACGCTGAAAAGGCGCGCAGCTACGGGATCGGCGCGACTATCAATCAGTTCTGGAAGGTGTTTCTCAACGGCGAGAAGGTCGTCAAATCGGGAGAGGCGTGGGGCAAAGCTTACGAAGATTTGGCGCCTCACGTGAAAACCATTCTCGAATGGGCGCGCGAATTCATGAACGGGCCTCCAAGCTAACCTTTCGAGGAGAACCAGCCTTTCGCCTCTACGCTCCCGCCACCTCCAAACAAAACTCGATAAACGCCTTCACCTTCGCCGCCCGATGGTGCCGCGACGGATAAAGCGCGTAGAGCGGGAACAGTTCGTCCGGCCAATCGGGAAAGAGCTCCACAAAGGTGCCGTCCGCGATCAGGTGGCTTGTGCCGAGTTGCATGATCTGGGCGATGCCGGCGCCGGCCTCGCAGGCGCCGAGCAGGGCGCCGCTGTCGGAGACCATCAGCTTGGCCGGGAATTTTACCGGCAGCACCTCGCTACCGCGCCGGAACTCCCAGTCATAGGCGCGGGCGTTCTGGGCGTCCCAGAAATCGATGCAGGTGTGATTTGCAAGCTCCGCAGGATGCGCCGGCCGGCCATGTTTGGCGAGATAGGCCGGTGTCGCGACGGTGAGGATGCGCGTCTCGATCAGCTTTCGGGCGACGAAGGAGCCGTTCGGCGGATCGCCGAAGCGGAGCGCGAGATCGAAACCATCGGCCACGAGATCGCCGACGGCGTCGCGGGTGATCAATTCTAGCGAGAGCGTGGGGTGGTGCGCCATGAAGGTCGCGACATGCTGCGCCACGACCACGCGCGAGAAGAACGGGTCGATGTTCACGCGCAGGCGGCCGCGCACGATATTGGCGGAGCCTGCCGCCTCGATCGCCGCTTCCTCGATGCCTTCAAGATGCGGGCCAACGCGCTCGTAGAAGCGTCTTCCTTCATCCGTCAGCACCAGCGAGCGGGTGGTGCGGTCGAGCAGCCGCACGCCAACACGCGCTTCGAGCCGGGAGACGGCGCGGCTGACGCCGGACGCTGAAAGGCCGAGCGTTTCGGCGGCGCGAGCAATGGTGCCGGCCTCGATCACCGCTGCGAGTACGGTGACGCCAGAGAGGAGGCGGCCGTCGAAGGGCATGGCTATTCCTGATTTTTGATCATGAGTGAAATGACAGAATAGCACTCAGATCAGCAATCGCGCCATGCGATAAGTCTTTCCCACGATGCGCCGCTAGTCGGTGTTGCCTCTCCAAAGCCCAATGAATTGACCGGCTGCCTTCGGCCGGACCGATGGCGCGCGTCCGAAACGGAAAGGAATTCAAGATGTTTGCTGTGATGGGTGTTACCGGACGTGTTGGCGGCGCCGTTGTCCGCACCTTGCTCGCTGATGGCCTGCCAGTCCGCGCGATCGTGCGTGATGCGGTCAAGGGCGAAGCTTTCGCCGCCAAGGGTTGCGAGATCGCGATCGGCGATCTCGATAATGCGGATGCGCTTGCTGCTGCCTTTGCCGGCTGTGAGGCCGCTTTCGTAATGCTGCCATCGCAGTTCGATCCCTCACCCGGCTTCGCCGAAGCTCGGGCTAAGATCGCTGTCCTGCGAGAAGCTTTGGCCAAAGGTCTGCTGGGCAAGGTGGTTGCGCTCTCCACCATCGGCGCGAATGCGACACAGCCAAATCTGCTCAATCAGCTTGGCTTGATGGAGCAGGCGCTGTCTGATCTCGGCCTCCCGGTCACCTTCCTGCGCGCGGCCTGGTTCATGGAGAATGCGATGTGGGATGTCGCCCCGGCGCGCGAGACTGGCGTCATCCAAAGCTATCTCCAGCCGCTCGACCGGCCGGTGCCGATGATCGCGACGGATGATGTCGGGCGGACCGCCGCCGAATTGCTGCGCGAGAACTGGATCGGCGTACGTGTCGTCGAACTGGAAGCAGCCGAACGGGTTTCGCCGAACGCGATTGCATCGGCTTTCGCCAAGACGCTGCAACGGCCGGTTCAGGCTGAGATCGTGCCGCGCGCCGATTGGGAAGGCATTTTCACCGGCCAGGGCATGAAGAATCCGGCGCCGCGCATGCAGATGCTCGATGGTTTCAACGAAGGCTGGATCGATTTCGCCGATCGCGGCGTGAAGGCACGCAAGGGGCGCATTTCGATCGAGCAGGCAATCGCGGCGCTTGTCGCAAAACACGCGAACTGAGCTCAGGCCTGCGGTTCGATCACCTGCGCGTCGGGAAAGTAGCTGCGATAGCTACGGCTGTCGCGCGTCAGGATCGCGACCTTTTCGACGGTAGCGTGCGCGCCTATGAAGAAGTCCGGCAGGACATTGGTTTTCTGGCCGCCCTGTGTCCGGTATTGCCGAAACGCTCTGCCGGCCAGAAACAAGGCCTGCCGGGACATCGCCATCGGCTCAACGCCAAGTGCTTCAAGGAATTTGTCGAAATCGGCGCTGGATCGGAAGCTGGGCGCGGTTTCGGCATAGACGACATCGATGATGCGCATGCGGCCAAGGCTCGCCCGCGCCACGAAAGCTTCCTGGCTTGCAACCAGCCAGACCGGATCGCGGGTGACGAAATCCAGCAGGATATTCGTATCGACCAGGGTCAATCCTCGCTCCGCAGCAGGCGCATTACCTCATCCGTGGTGGCGGAGGGGCGAACGCCCTGGCGATCGAGCTCCGCCATGGCAGCCTCTACGCGGCGGCGAGCGGCTTCCACGCGCGCCGGCACGCGCTCTATCACCACACCGCCCGAAGGATCGAGGCGTACATCCACGCGGTCTCCCGGGTGGATGCCGGCAGCGTCGCGCACGTGCTTCGGCAGGGTGACCTGACCTTTGACGGTGACAGTTGTCGCCATTGCGGCTCCGTTTGGTAAAACTTTTTTAGAAAAGTAATACCGGACCATTTTCCGGTCAATGTCAGAGGCAACTCAGGCTATCTGCTTTGTGCGAACAACCATCGCTTCCTCCTCCGCATCCTGCGGGCCTCCCCAGAAGGCGGCGAGTGTCGGTCCGTCGCTAATCCGCCGGTCGCGGAACACAAAATTCTTCCATTCGAAGAACCAGACGCGCCGGCCCATCTTGGTATACCAGCGCATGGCATGGCGCACATCCGGGTCCGGGTGGAAGAGGATGCGCCAGAGCGCTTTCGGCCGCGCTTGCATCATCACCTCGATCGTCTTCATCCAGAGCGTCAGCCGCCAAGGCTGCAGCGGCGTCGCCAGCACCTGGTGCTTGTAATCCCAACGGCGCTGGTCGCGCTGGATGATGCGCCGCTCGGCGGCGATGCGGAAATACGGCGTCCAGCGGTGCGGTGTGACGTAGAGCGCCTGGATCTGGTCGGGATCGTAGGCGAGCAATTGCCGGAAGAGCCGCCAGAGGTCGCGATCCGTTTCCTCCTGAAACCCTGCGACCCAGGTCGCCATCGAGATGATGCCGTGTTGACGCAGCAGGCGGATCGCCTCGCGATCCTTGGCGACGGTGCCGCCCTTTTTGATGAGGGTCAGCGTCGCCTCATCCATGTTCTCCATGCCGAGCAGCCAGCGGATGACGCCGGCACGTTTGTAGAGATGCAGAATGTCGGCATCGCGCACGATATCGTCGGCGCGGGTCGAGCCGACGAGCAGAACCTGCACATCTTCTGCGATCAGCGCCTCCAGAAAGGCTCTCCAGGCTTTGCGTGAAGATGTCGGGTTCTCGTCGGCGAAATTGAACACCTCGACGCCGTGCTCGCGATGCAGGCGGGCGATTTCCCTGGCGAAGCGCACCGGATCGCGATGACGCCAGCGGGTCCAGAAACCGCGCTGGCCGCAATAATTGCAGAGATGCGGGCAGCCGCGGGAAAACTGCACGACAATGGCGCGCTTGCCGCCCCAGTAGCTGTAGCGGCGATGGTCGATCAGTTCCCAGCCGATTCGATAAGCGTCAAGATCGGCGATGGTCGCGGCCGGGCGGGTGGCGAAGGGCTGCCCGTTGCGGCGGAATGCGATGCCCGGAACTCCGTCCAGCGGCGTCCTTGCGGCCAGGGCTTCCACTAGCCGAACGATGGTCTCCTCACCTTCGCCGCGCACGATGGCGGTGACATAGGGTTCCTCGGCCAATATCTCGCGCCAATGGTAGGTGGGAAACACGCCGCCATAGATGATCTTCACGCCGGGTCGAACCCGGACGATTGCGCGGGCGCATTCACGGATGACGGGATGGCCGGAAGTCGAGCCAGAGTGGCCGAACAGTACCAGATCGGGATTTCGCGCCAGCGCTTCGGCGACGATCACCGCGATCGGCATTGGGTCGAATTCGCCATCGATCAGCGAGACCTCGTGGCCCGCATCGATCAATGGCCCGCCGATTGAGAGCAGGCCGAGCGGCGGCAAGTGATCGTCCGGAATGCGGCTGCCGATTGATGGATGTGGCACGTTGATGAGGACAATGCGCATGAGGGCTCCTGGCGGCTGGCGTTGCCGTCAGGGAGCGTGGAAAACCGATCGGCAAGGCGGCGCGAAACAGCAGCTTTGGCTCATCGCCTCAGCAGAAATCGTGCAGGCGTGTTCGGGCGCACGATGCGCCTCATGAAATCGTCATGTGGCCGCAATCCCGCCCGCAAGTCCGGCAAGCTAGCGTTCAGGCGGCTGGGCTGCTTCGAGGATGAACCTGTGATGCTTCCGATACTGGCCGCCCTGCTCGGCACCTTCGTCGCCATGCTGCTGGAAAAGCGCGCCTAACCCTTGGCTGTGGTTCGGCCAAGTCCGGCAAACAGGTTGCGCAGCCAACGATGCGGGCCGGTGTGCTCGTAGCGCCGGTGCCACATCATCATCACCCTGACCATTGGGGTTGGGAAGGGCAGGGGCACATGCACCAGGTTCGGCATCAGCGCGAAACCGGCGGCGATGCCGTGGGAGACAATGGCGATCAGGTCCGAGTGGTGCAGAAGGCCGGGTGCCGAGAGGAAGGGCGCGGTGATGGCGATGCGGCGCTTCAAGCCGTGTTGCTGCATCACATCGTCGATGAAGCCGGTATCGTCTCCGCTGGAGCTGATCTGCAGGAATTCATATTCGCCCATCGCGCCGAGCGAGAGGCCTGAAGCCGCAGGATGCCCTTGCCGCATCAGCGCCACGAAAGGTTCCTCAACCAGAAGCTGGCTCGCAAGCCTCTCGCTATGCTGGCGCTCGTTGACCACGGCGAGATCGATCTCGCCGCGATCGAGCATGGTTTCGATATCGAGCGTGCCGCTTGGACGCATGACGAAGGAGACATGTGGGGCGGTTTCAGCGGCCGCCTTGCCGGCGAGCGGGGCAAGGACGATCGCCGCGTAATTGTTCAGGCCGAGACGAAAGGTGCGGTCCTCAATGCCGGTGTCGAAGACATCGGGCTCGAAGGCGGCTTGCAATTCCC
>FTCV01002279.1_pt1 | contig 11337 bp, 8 predicted proteins | sample 1639691 | NCBI WGS metagenome assembly FTCV01 (sample SAMEA3914864, study PRJEB12502) | metagenome | biome: forest; material: soil | place: USA | collected 2012-03-12 | depth 0.3 m
CTGGCCGGCCTGTTTGCAGCGCCAGGCAAATTCGGTGGAAAGCTCGCGATCAAAGAAGATCACGGCCTCGGCGAAGCCCATCCCGGCCTTCGTGCCGCCAAAGCACAGGACATCGATCCCAGCCTGCCAGGTGATCTCCTTGGGCGTCACGCCCAGGCTGGCGACGGCGTGGGCAAAGCGCGCGCCGTCCGTGTGGACCTTCAGTCCGTGCCGGCGCGCCACATCGGTGAGCGTGCGGATTTCGTCCGGCTTGTAAACGAGGCCGAGCTCGGTCGGCTGGCTCAGGCTGAGGACGCGTGGCTTTGGAAAATGAATGTCGCGCCGCTTCGTGACGAGCCGCTCGACCGTCGTGGGGTCGATCTTGCCGTCGGCATCCTGCGCCAGGAGGATCTTCGTGCCATTGGAGAAGAACTCGGGCGCGCCGCATTCGTCGGTCTCGACGTGGGCGAATTCGTGGACGATGACGCTGTGATAGGACTGGCACAGCGCGGCGAGGGCGAGCGAATTCGCCGCCGTGCCGTTGAAGACGAAGTAGATGTCGCAATCGGTCTCGAACAGCTCGCGCAGCGCCTCAGAGGCTTCGCGCGTGTACTGGTCGTCGCCATACGAGGCGCAATAGCCGTCGTTTGCCGCCTGGAGGGCGTTCCACGCTTCCGGACAGAGACCGGAGGTATTGTCGCTGGCAAAATGATATCGGGGCGTCATGTCAGCAAAGAGGCTGGAGCCAACGCGCCGCCAAGGCAAGGGCAAGGCGTGTCAGCAGCGCCTGACAACGCCGGCTTCCGGAAGTGACAAGTGTGACGCGACGCCCGCACGTCGGAATGCCTGGCCAATGGTCGACGTGCATGAAATGTAAGTAAAAGTCGCACAAGAAGAGGATTGCCCGCCCAGCATGTGATGCTTGTTAACTACTGCAGGACACTAGCGAAACAACCATCCTTTGCCGCCCCGACGCCGATAAGTCCCTTAGTCCCTGGTCCACCCGCACAGGGCTGCATTGGGTTCGGCTTCGGCGGCCGAGCATTCCGGCGCGGATATCGCCAGCCGGTTCGCGCTCCCGAAAATTTGCCCTAAGAAACCGGAGCAACCGCGTTTGCCGTATCGGCGCCATGCCTAGTCATCGAATCGGTCTCCTTGGCCGCGATGTTCCATGACGTTTGCAGTTGACGCTTTTTCGTTACCTCCCGAAATACCAACATGTCCCCGAACCCGTCCCCATCGTCCTCCCCCCTACCGGAATCCCTTCATTCGCGCCGCCAGTTCCTGAAATCTGGCGGTGCCGTCATTGCCGCTTCGGCACTGGCAGGCGTCAGCATCCCGCACGTTCACGCGGCAGGCAGCGACGTCATTCAAGTCGCCCTCGTCGGCTGCGGTGGCCGCGGCACTGGTGCGGCAGCCAATGCGCTCGATACCCGCACACTCGGCCCGATCAAGCTCGTCGCCATGGCCGACGTCTTCGAAAATCGCCTCAAGGGCAGCCTCTCGGCGCTCAAGAGCAAATTGCCGGCCCAGGTGGACGTGCCCGAAGATCGCCAGTTCATCGGCTTTGACGGCTACCAGCACGCGATGGACGCCCTGAAACCGGGCGACGTGGTGATCCTGACGACCCCGCTCGCATTCCGCTGGGTGCACTTCACTTACGCGATCCAGAAGGGACTGAACGTCTTCATGGAGAAGCCGCTCACAGCCGATGCGCCGAGTTCCCGCCGGATGCTCAAGCTCGCTGACGACGCTTCCGCCAAGAATCTCAAGGTCGGCGTCGGTCTCATGTCCCGCCATAGCCGCGCGATGCAGGAACTTCACCAGCGCATTCAGGACGGCGAGATCGGCGATCTCATTTGTATGCGCGGTTACCGCATGCACGGGCCCGTCGGTTCGGCCTTCTCGGAGAAATGGCCCGGCAAGCCGAACGAGCTCCTCTGGCAGATCCAGCGCTTCCATAGCTTCCTGTGGGCCAGCGGCGGATGTTACAACGACTTTTACATCCATCACATCGACCAGCTGTGCTGGATGAAGAATGCGTGGCCGGTGAAGGCGCAGGGCATTGGCGGACGTCACTACCGCGAGTCCAATGTGGACCAGAACTTCGATAGTTACTCCGTCGAATACACCTTCGCCGATGGCAGCAAGATGTATATGGACGGCCGCTGCGTAAACGGATGCAACTCCATTTACTCCAGCTACGCCCACGGCAGCAAGGGCCTCGCGATCGTCTCCAAGGCGAACGACTGCGGCCTGCCTTCCAGCACTTACAAGGGCCAGAATGCCGATCGCGCCAATCAGATCTGGACGTCCACGGACAAGAGCAATCCTTACGAGAACGAGTGGATGGATCTCGTCACGGCGATCCGCAACGATACGCCTTACAATGAAGCGCCGCGCGGCGTGCAGGCCAGCGTCGTGACTTCCATGGGCCGTATGTCCGCGCACACCGGCCAGGAGATCACTTATGATCAGTTCATGGCTCTGGAGCATGAATACGCTCCCGGTATCGATAAATTTACCATGGATAGCCCGGCGCCTCTGACCGCCGATGCAGACGGAAAATACCCGGTCCCGATGCCGGGCATCTGCATCAAGACGGAATATCCAGTAAAAGCATAAGTCGAAAGCAGCGCGGGCCGATTAGTGAAAATCGGCCCGCACTAAGCTTAGATCCGGGCGTTGCTGCTATCGGTGGCAACCCCGGCAATGGAGGAACGGAGGCAAGGCCGGTATAAGATCGAACCGGCCTTGGCGTGGTTAGTCCTGGTGTTCGATCAGAAGTTTTTCCACCTTCTCGGCCAGTGCTCCTCGTGCATTGAGATCGACGAGCAATCCCTGCTTGTTGATGAGCCACATCGTCGGGATGCTGGAAATCCCGAATTGCTCCGCAAAGCCTTGTTTCCCGGCCTTCTTGTCGAGGCACTGGGGCCACACCATGCCTTTGGCCTTCACGACGCTTTGCAGCTTGTCCACAGCGTCTTCTTGATCCAGCGAGATGCCGACCACTTCAAAGCCTTGGTCGTGGTATTTGTTGTAAGCTTCGACCACATGCGGCACCTCGGCCATGCACGGCCCGCACCAGGTCGCCCAGAAATCGACCAGCACGACCTTTCCGCGCAATTCCGCGAGATCGACCTTGCGGCCATCAACCGCGGTAAACGCGAGCTCAAGGGGCTTGGAAATGGCTTCCAGCCGCTTTTCGACAGTCTCCAAGGCTTTCGCCGCCGCCGCAGACAGCCGTGGATTCTTCGCCAGTTCCTGAAGGCGCTCCTTTGCTTTCGCCGGGTCCGTCTTCGCCAGCTGCTGGAGTTGCTGGATCTCGGCTTTTTCCTGCCAGGAATGGAAAGCCTCCTTTAACTTACTGTTATCGTCGGTCGCCGAAATTGCAGCGATCATGTGGGTGCCCGATTTGACATCGGCTGCTTCCGCTGCGGACAAGAGTACGCTCATCTGCCGGGCATCGCAGAGGTTTGCGGCATCGTTCAATTCCGCGAGGATCTTCTTCGGCTTCTCATCCGACAAGGTGGACCGCAGATCGAGCGTAAGGAGCTTCAGGAAAATCGTCCGCGCCTTTACCGAAGCCGGAGCCTCCTTGCGCTGATACAGCGTCTCGTAATCGTGTGCCAGCTGCTCCTCGGGATAGGTATCCAGCTTTCCGTGGCTGGCCAGTTCCTTGAGTTGGATCAACTCGAGCTCCGCGTTCCATCGTTCCTCGGATTCGGGATAGCGCTCGATCAAGGTATGACACAGCGACTGCGCCTTGTGATATTTTTCCTCCGTAGTAAGTCCCGCCTGGCGCGCCGCTTCTTCCCCGTCCACTGGATGCAGGAAATGGACGCGATTGATCTGCTTCCAAAGCCCTGCTGCGCTGTCGTCGGTTTCCGGCTTGGCCGGCTGCGAAGAGCCGGCAGCGGCTGGGGTATTGTCTTCGGCTGCACGGACTGCAGGGCAGCTCAAGAATGATGCAATCGAGAAGGAGAGAACCAGGGGCGCGTACTTCATGGGAGGAATGGCGAGGGTTGGAAGCGCCAAAAGAACAGCATGCCAGGTGTTCTGCAATCATCCACCCCGTCATATGCCAACCCGGTGGCAGATCCGGCAGTACCTGACTCCGCTTCGCAACCGGTTGCGATTCACTTGATATCGAGGACGGAAACCGGTCTCCTTCACCCATGGATCGACGTCTTCCAGCATTTCCGGCAGACCTGCTCGGCAGTACTCCGGCGGAGTGCTCGCGCAGCCGAATTCCTTGAAATGCCTGGGGAACCAACTCGATCAAAAGCATCGTATGGATAGTATCCTGTTACATTGCCTTGGCGTCGCGGTCGATCTGTCGGTCGCTATACTCGGGATCGTTCTGCTTCGGAGATTTGCAGTCTGGTTTGGAGTCCTCCTGATTGGCGCGAGCATGGCCGGCGTCATTGCCGGGTCATTTATCATGCTAGCCAAGCTGGAGGTATCGCATGGTCTCGGGCTTCGGTCCGTCCTTCGCACCTTCTCCGACCAATACTATCGCATCCATCTCTGCCACTACTTATTGATGCTGGCATGGCTCACCGTCGTAGCTGTCGCAATTCGGAGACGGAACAATCGAAGTACAACCATAAGTGAGAATGGTCCGCAATAACGCTGCCTTCCAATATCGAACCACCTTCGATGCCCTGCTTCCATTCAATCCGCAATATCGGCGCTAGTCGCGAGACCGTTTCCCGTAATGTATAAGTATTACCTGCTGTGTGCGCTTTCGTTAGCGGTCGACGTACTACTGTTGTACGTCGCCGTATTACTGCTTCAGCGGAAGTTACTCAGAATGGAGGCGATATTTGTGCTTGTCTATGGAATACCGTCCGCCCTGCTGGATGCCGCCTATACCGTGCGGATGCTCGATCACGACCAGCTTATCGACGGAGGATTTGTGACCAAAGTCACCGAAAACTTTCAATGGCAGTGCAATCTGGTCGCGGTTGTGAGCAATTGCTTCTTCCTGATAGCAATCTGGATGCTGATCGTGCGTTTCTGGAAAGGGAAGGGCCTCGGCCCGTAGTGTCCTGAGTAAGGCGGACGGGAGTGCCCGGACCAGTCGTGAAAAAGAATTCATCAAATCGTGGCCCGGCGGCTGCTTAGGAGGAAAACAGGTAACCGGTCGAATCGGGGATTTGGCCAATCACAGCAGTCTCACAATCCAGCAACATGAAAAAATTCCTCCAATACGGCCTTACTTTCCTTATTGCGATCGGACTCACTGCCGGCGCCACGGCGAGAGCGGATGGCGGTGGCGGCCAATGGTTTGGTGGCGGTGGCAATCAAGATGGCAATAGTCAGGGCGACGACGATCAAGGCGACGGACACGGTGGCTTTGGCAATCATCGCCATGGTTTCGGCTTCCTTCTGCAACCCGCCACCGGCGCTCCTGTCGGAGCCAGCGGTTGGGTTGCGATCTTCACCGATACAACGACCGGCTCCTCCACCCTGAAGATCCGCACCGAGGGTCTTGCCGCCGGAACCTATACCGTGAATGTCACCGACACCTCTTCGACCGTCACGCCTCTTGGCACCTTCGTTGTCGCTGATCCGACAGCCACCACGACTGGAACTTCCAGCGGCGATGATGGCGACGATAACGACAATGACAACGATACCGAAGCGACTGTCGCCTTCCCGGCGGGCTTCGATGTCACCACTGTGGCGAGCGTACAGGTCGCCGATTCCACCGGCGCAACCGTGCTCAACGGCAGCGCCACCACGACGGGGCTGTACGCCCAGGGCTGCGATCACGAGCATCAGGTCTTTGATCTCCAGCCGACCGCTGCCGCGCCTGCAGGCGCCGCGGGTTGCGCTCGGGTAAAGGTTTCCGATGACGACGATTCGCAGGGCCAGAATCCCGCAGGCCCTTCGCTACAGGTCAAAACGGTAAATCTGGCCGCCGGAACTTATACCGTGAATGTGACAAGCCTGAGCACTGGCACCTCGACCACGCTCGGTACGTTCGACGTCGTGACTCCGGGTGCGAGCACCTCGGAGGACGGCGAAAACGTAGCGAGCATCGCGTTTCCCGCAGGCTTCAACACGCTGGACATCGCCAGCGTGCAGGTCGCTGATTCCACGGGCACAGTCCTGCTGAATGGCACGGGCAGCGTGAATGGATGCGGGATCGCAGGTTCCGAGCATCTCAATGCGCGGACCCTCCTTACCGCGACTTCAAACGCTCCGACCGGCGCCTTCGGTGCGGCTCGCATCGACGGTGACGATCAGCAGGGAGTCAACACCGCCGAGCTGCTCATCGGCACGGTGGGACTTACCGCCGGCACTTACACGGTCAGCATCACCAGCGCGACCGATGGCAGCGTATCGGTGCTCGGCACCTTCGTCGTGGCCACTACCACTTCGAATTCGTCGAACAGCTCCTGCCAGGTGAAGTTTGGCACACGCGCCGGCCTGCCATTGCCTGCCGGATTCAATCCGCAGGATGTCGCCGGTGTGCAGGTGGCTGATGCCACGGGCGTTGTCATGCTCACGGGCAGCTTCACCAATACGACGACGGTCTCCACGGCGACCTTTGCCGCGAAGGTGCATGTGACTCCCGGACCCGCTGCGCCAGCCCTGAAAGGCACCGCTTCGATCAATTCGCACGTTTCGCGTCATGCCCTGCATCAAGCCTTCTCGCTTGCCGCCTCGCATGCGCCGAAGAGCTCGACGCTCGTGCTGAAGGTCAATGGAAACGCCGCTGGCACCGTGAAAACCAGCCGCTCGGGATCCCTAGCCCTGCGTTCCTTGCCGAAATCGGCACGAAACAAGAAGGTCAATTCCGTATCCGTCGAGACCGGTGACGGCACGCAAGTGCTCAGCGTACACTTCTAAGCCAGAAGCAAGTCACCGCTCCTGATAAGTCACTAACTCCGTAACATCGAAGCGCAGGCCTGAGTTCAGGCCTGCGCTTCTTGTTTTTGAGAAACGAACTGCGTTTTCTGCAGCTGACGTCTCATTCAGTGGATGCCAGCCAGCCACACCGTTACATGAAGGATGGCACGAGTACGAACTCCCGTGCCTCCTCATTGACTTGCCGTAACCTCGTCGCTAGCGAGGCAACTGACTTACTTGCCGGACTTGTATTTCGATAGCGTCTTGTTCAGCTGGTCCTTCAGGTCGTCATTGTCGCCAGCCTTCGAGACCGCCTTTGTTTGCAGCTCGATGGCCTTTGCCGCATCGCCGCGTGTGTAATAAACGCGCGCCAGCGTATCGAGCACTGCCGGCTCCTCGCCCTTGGCCAGCTCGTTCGAACGCTCGGCCGCCTTTAGCGCGAGATCGAGGTCGGGCTTTTCAAATGGCTTCTCGGGATCGACCAGTGTCCAGGCGATCTCGTTCAGCAGCTCGCCGTTGTCTTTTTCCTTTTCGACAAGGTCCTTGGCCATTCCCAAGGCAGTGGGGAAGTCCTTCTTTTCGACCGACACCTCAAACTTGATCTGCGCGACAGTGTTCGCGAGGTCCGGATGGTCCTTCGCAGCTTTGTCCAATGCCGTGAAGTCGCCGTCCTTGACCGCTTTTTCCGCAGCCTTTTCCAGCATTTCATCAGCCGCCTGCGCCGCCTTTTCGGCCAATTCGGTTTCCTGCGCAACCTTCTGGGCGTCGAATGTGCCGGCCACCACCTGTTCAAGTATCTTGTCTAGCTGCATCGGATGCCCGATCCAGGCGATCTTCGAGTCTTTGCCGACGACAAAGGCGCAGGGGATGCCGTCCTGGTTCGAGGCTTCCATCCAGTCCTTGACCGCCGTGTGCGCGTCATCGTCCAGCGCCACGCGGTAATCCATCTTCTCGCCCATCTCCTTCACGAAGTCGGCCGCCGCGGTGGGTTCCTGTTCGCTGCCGTCCATGCCGATGAAGGTGATGTCCGGATACTGCTTCTGGAGCTTGGTGAGATGCGGAACGCTGGCTCGGCACGGGCCGCACCACGACGCCCAGAATTCGACGATGTAGATTTTGCCGGGCTCGAACTTCGCCACCGGCTCGCCCTTGAGCCATTTGCCCGGTTTCAGGGCAGGGGCGGCGTCTCCGACGTGGAGCGCGGGTTTCTTTGAATCCGCAGGCGCCGCGGCTGCCGCATCGGCAGGCGGTTCTGCGGCCATGCCCGCTGTGGCGGAGGCCAGGAAGAGGGCCAGAAGAAGATTGGGAAGTTGGCGTTTCATAAGGGTAATGGGAAATCGAGACTTGGGGTCGCGTTGGATACGTTGGGTGCCTGGAAAAGGTTACAGGGTTGGGTTTTAAATGCGCCCCCGTCCCTTGCGAGACGGGCGCGGCTAGCATTTGACTTGCTACCCTCATGCGGCGTTCATCCATCGATCATGGTTCGCCGCTTTTTTCTGCCCAACGTCTTCCAGTCTTCCCGCTTTCAGGGCGGCCGCCTCGCGCTCCTTTGCCTGGCGGGCCTTCTCACGATGTCATTCCCGGCTGCCGCCACGCCGATGACGATCAAGGAGCTCGATTTCCTGGTCCGGATGCACACGCCGGAAAACGAGATCTTCGATCAAGTCCGCTCGCGCAAGCTGGTCTCGCCACTCGATGAAGTAGCCGCCAAAAAAATGGTGTCCGAGGGCGCCTCCCGCGCCTTGATCGATAAAATCAAAGGGGGCGATTTTGTGCTCCCGGCTCCGACCGCCGCCGCAGTGCCGGATCAGCCCGTGCCTGCGCCGGCCCCAGCTTCCGGCTCCGTGCCTTCGCCAGTAACGCCGCAGACTGCGGGACAGGCCTCTGCGGCCGTGCCCGGCGGCAATTTCCCGACGCTCGAGGAGCTGCTTCCCACGCAAGACTTCAAGGTAGACCTGATGGGAGCCAAGGTATCGCCCAGGGCGGAAGAGCTCGCACAACGATTCTCGTCGGCTGTGGAGGCAAATCGGGACTGGTTCAGCGCTTACGCGAAGCAGCACGAAGGCGAGAAATCGCTACCGTACGACGAGAAGATGGGCCTCACCAAAGCCGAGTATCAGGAATACGTCGCGATTGATTCGCAACAAAAATTGGTGAAAACCGGCGAGGCTACGGTGCTGGCGAAAAAGCTGAACGGTACTACGGTCGAGCTGCGGCTGGATAACTCCGTCAACGTGGCGCAGCCGATCGTCATCGACTACGCGAAGAAGACGTTCAAGACGCCCCTCATTACAATTCCTCTCACGCAAGCCCAGGATTCCGGTCCCAACGGTGGACCTCTCGGACCGTATAAGTGCTATGTTTGGCAGGGCAGAACCGGTGATCCCAAGACCGGCAATTTTGCAATGGTGAGCTTTGTCATCGGCCAGCTCAACTCCGGCGAGCACCGGTACATTCAGTATCAGGTTATGGAAGTCACCGATGGCAAGGCGGACGCGAATGTGCAGACGCTTTGGTATTTTTAAGCTCGGATCGGACTTATAGTTTCAAATCAGCGATTCAATGCCGCGTAGCGTGGAGAAGCTGACTTCGCGCATGATGCGGATGAATTCCTCCATGTAAGCGATCCGCGAAGCCGCGCTCGTGGTTGCCGCATAGAGCCGGCTTTGCAGACCGCTTTTGCCCACTGGTTTCGACACAACGTAGTTGCGATCCAGGTAGGGCTGCACCGTCCAGCCCGGCAGCGCGGCGACTCCGCGTCCGCTGGCAACCAGCTGAAGGATCGCGACCGTAAGTTCCGTTCGCCGGCGCTCGGGATTTACTTTTGCAGGCAGTAACACTTCGCGGACAAGATCGAGGCGGTCATCGGGAATTGGATAGGTGACCAACGTCTCGGTCTTGAAGTCACGAGCGGTCAGATACGGCTTGCGCGTCAGCGGATGATGGCGGGAGAGCAACGCAAGGACCTCATAGGCGAAGAGCGGATGAAAGGTGACATCTGGCCGCTTCATCGCACGCGACACGATGACAAGGTCCGCGCGATTTTCACCCAGCAAGCCGATTGGATCTGCATGAAAGCCTGATACCAGATCGAGTTCGACCTGCGGCCAGTGCTCACGAAAGGCGTCCATTGCCGGCATCAGCCAGTCGAAACACGAATGGCACTCGACTGCGATACGGAGTTGCCCGGCCTGGCCCTGTGCGATCCGCGCCAGGTCCCGCTCGCCGTTCTGCACACAGCGGGTCACCTGATAGGCGAGCTCGACAAAGCGTTCGCCCGCCGCTGTCAGCCGCAATGGGTCGCTTTTACGCTCGAAGAGTTCGATCTCATAGTGAGCTTCGACCGCGCGAATCTGGTGCGAGACGGCTGGCTGCGAAAGGTGTACGCGTTTTGCCGCCTTTGAAAGATTCCCCGTCTCTGCAAGGGCGACGATTGTTTTCAGGTGGCGCAGTTCAAGCATGGCGCGGATGCCATCATAAAAATGGCGAATGCCAAATCGGAAATTGTTTCAGGCGATGAATAATGTCGGCTGCCGAATCCGGATTTATCCAACCTGACGCCCGGATGCATACCTATCAATACGACTTAGTCGAAGCTACCGGACAAAGCCGCGCGCAATCGCGCGTGCGCGAGCAAGGTTCATCATAAATGCCATGAATGATGAACCTCAAAACGTCGCGTTATGAGAATCATGCGGCCGGTCGCAGACTGGCTGAATGAATGAAGTCCTCCACACCCATAATCTCGGGTTTCCACGCATCGGCGAACAACGGGAGCTCAAACACGCGATGGAAGCTTACTGGAAAGGCGGAATCTCGGAAGAGGAGCTGATCCGTACGGGTACCGAGCTTCGTGCCAAAAACTGGCTGGCTCAAAAGAAAGCAGGCATCGATCTGATTCCCTCCAATGACTTCAGCTTTTACGACCAGATGCTCGACATGAGTTGCCTCCTTGGCAACGTTCCGCGGCGCTTTGGCTGGCAGGGCGGGGATCTCCCACTTTCCTTGCAATTCAAGATCGCGCGCGGCGTGGCCGGAGCGCATGAGAAAGACTGCGCCTGTGGCCATCAGTCAACATGGGCGAGCGAGATGACCAAGTGGTTCGACACAAACTACCACTACATTGTCCCGGAGTTTCAATCGGACACAACTTTCGAGATTAGTTCGACGAAGCCATTTGATGAGTTTGCGGAAGCGCTCGCGCTTGGCATCGTAACAAAGCCGGTTTTCATTGGGCCGCTGACTTACCTGTTCCTTGGCAAAAGCCAGGAGGAGGGGTTCGAGCCGCTTGCGTTGCTCGACCAGCTCATTCCCGTTTATGCGGAAATCCTGAAGCGGCTCGCGGAGCAGGGTGCGGAGTGGATCCAGATCGATGAGCCGATCCTAGCACTCGACCTTGCACCAGAGTGGCAGGCTGCCTTCGCCGCATGTTACCGCGACCTGCGAAATGCCGTGTCTGGAGTGAAACTGCTGCTGGCGACTTATTTCGGTGAA
>FTCV01001674.1_pt1 | contig 11332 bp, 6 predicted proteins | sample 1639691 | NCBI WGS metagenome assembly FTCV01 (sample SAMEA3914864, study PRJEB12502) | metagenome | biome: forest; material: soil | place: USA | collected 2012-03-12 | depth 0.3 m
GCCGGGAGGTGCCGGATTCGCAAGGTGAATGTGGCGCCTTGACCGAGGCCCGCGCTTTGCACGCTGAGTTCGCCGCCCATTTCCCTGGCAACATTGGCGCTGTAATGCAGACCAAAGCCGTGGCCGTCGGCGCGTGTGGTATGGCCAAAGGAGAAAATCTTGCCGAGATCCGCCGGCGTAATTCCCTCGCCGTTATCTTTAATGCGAATGGCCACGTGATTCTCACCCGAGGCCGCGATCTCCAGCGTCAAGCGCCGGTCATTTTCGTCGCGTGAGTCGAGTGCATTCATGGCGTTGCGAAGAACGTTGAGAAGAATTTGCAATACCTTGTGCCGGTCGATCGTCACCGGTGGCACCGGCGCAAAGGAGCGATCGATCCGCACCTTCCTTTTTTCCAGAGTCGTTGATATGAGGCGCAACGCATCCTCGAGCAATTCCTCCATGTACACGGTATCTATCGCTCCGACGAGGGAAGCGTAGCTCTGCTGCATGGCCACGATCTGCTTGAGATGTCCGACGCTTTGCGCGAGCGACTCGATCTCGCACAGGTATTCGGCCTTTTCCGCGGCGACATGATCGGCGAACGCAGCCATGATCTCCGGCAGCAAGCGTCCGCGCGGATCGGTGGCGAGAAATTCCGCGAGCCGTTCGCGGTGTTCACTGAGGAGCTGGGCATAAATGGCGATGGTATCGCATCGGGACTGATGCACCCGTTCCAACAGCAGCGTCGTAGAGATATTTACGCTGTTGAGCACGTTGCCCACGTTGTGCAGTACCCCGGTAGCTACCTCTGCCATGCCGGCATGGTGGGAGGTGTCGATCAAATGCTGATTCAATTCCGCTTGCGCCCGGTCATTCCGTTTACGCTCGGTGATATCCTGCACGATCCCAAAAATGGCGCGAACCCGGCCTGCGCCATCCGCGATGGGACGGCCAATGCAGTACACCTCCTTGCAACTCCCATCCGCCAGCCGGATCGCATGCTCAATGCGATAGGGTTCGCCCGTTCGTATCGCTTGTTTTGCCGCGGCCATGACGCGGTCGAAATCAGGGTGAGGAAGCGAGCTTTGGTATTTCTCCAGCGTCACGGCTTCGCCCGGGTCGAAGCCAAAGATGCGATAAACCTCTTCCGACCAGCTCAGGTGCCGGGTCTGAAGAACAAATTCAAAGTTGCCAATGTGGGCGATCTCCTGCGCTTCCTTGAGGTTGGCCTCACTCCGCCGCAGCTTCCCGGTGCGCTCGGTTACTTGCTGCTCCAGGGATGCAGTCAGCCGGGCGAGGGCTTCCTCTGCCTGCTTTCGCTCGGTAATATCGATGGAGAGGATGATCACGGATCGTACCCTGTCGCAGTCGTCGTAAATTGCGTTGACGTGGTTGTTGACCCAGACCGTCGCTCCATCCCTGCGCACACAGCGTTTCTCCGTCGCAAAATCGGGTCCGCCCTGGATGAGCGCGCGAAACTCAACGAGGTTGCGCGGCATATCCTCAGGATGCGTGATGTCCTGATATCGCATCTGTAGCAACTCCCCCTTGGTATAGCCCAGCTGTTTGCAGCACTGGTCATTGACGAGCAGAAAACGACCGTCGAGATCGATCTCACTGGCGGCGACGATAGTCTGATCGAAAAAGGCCCGAAAGCGTGACTCGCTCTCGCGCAGGGCAGCCTCGGCGTGCCTGCGCTCGGTCACATCGCGGAAACTCCACACGCGGCCGATGGGCTGGCCATCGAGCCATTGCGCCTGCGAATACCGCTCCAGGACTCTGCCATCCTTGAAGTGGAGCACGTCGAAGCTGCTTTTCTCCGGCTCGGCATAGAGCTGGCGCACCCCCGTCAGGAACTGCTCGGGATCCTGCACCTGGCTCAAAACGAACTTGAGAGCCGAATCGTCATCCCGTGCAGCCAGGATGCCTGGGGGAATTTGCCAAAGCTCAACAAACCGCTGGTTGAAATCCGTGATCTTCCCCAAACGGTCCACAATTAACAAACCATCGGCCGTGGATTCCAGCGTCGCTCGCAGCAGCGAGATCGAGCTCTTTAGTTCCTCCTCCGTCTGTTTGTTCGCGCTGTAGGAAAGCTTGCTATCCGAGCCCTGGATTCGCTGCTGCTCCTCACCCGGGCGTGAATCGACGGCGCCTCTCAAGCATGCCATTTCGATGCCAGCGCGGAGGTCTCGCTCGTCGCAGGGCTTTAGGATCACCTCGACACCGTCGAGCTGCCCGGCTCGCTCCAGCACGGCAACGTCACTGTACGCCGTCAGGATGACAGGTAGCCCGGCCTCGTACCGGATCGTCGCAGCAGCCTCGATGGCTTCCATCGCGCTCGTGAGTTGGACGTCCATCATCACGAGTGACGGCTTCAATTCATCTGCCAACGCCACGGCTTCCGCACCGGTGTTCGCGAAACCGACGATCTCATAGCCGAATCGGCCGAGCATCTCCGCGAGATAGGCCGAGACCCTGCCTTTGTCTTTTACGATGAGAATGGACGCCGTGTTCATGGGGGGCATATCGGTTTACCGCCCCCGGTGAGCCGGCACATCCCGGACAAGCCTTGAAGAATCGTGTGATACATAGAACCCAGGCCGGCGTGTGTCAGGCCGCCGGGAGAAAGAATGGCGAGGACCCGCTGAATGCGCGTGATACCGTCTCCGCCAAGAGCGCCGCACGATACGGCTTGGGGAGGAAGACTTCGTTTTCAGCAAAGTTTCTACGATCGGGGATTTCCGCATATCCACTGCTGAAAATGACCTTGGCCTGCGGACATTCGGCACGAATTTGCGCGGCGAGTTCCATGCCCGAGATCCCGCCGGGCATTACGATGTCAGTAAAGACGAGAGAGATCTCATGGCGATGCGCATTCCAGAGCTCAAGGGCTTCATTCCCGTCATCTGCCTGAATCACGCGGTAGCCCGCGTCGGTGAGTACGGCGGCAGCGAGTTCACGAACGGCATCGTTGTCCTCGGCAAGGAGGATGACTTCACCGTTTCCATTCACGATCTCAGCCGCGGGGATGGGCTGTTCCAACTGGACAGACGCCAAGCCGGCCGGCAGAAAAATCGCAAAGCAGGTGCCGTGACCGGGGACGGAATCCACCTCGATCCAACCATCGTGTTGCGCAATGATACCATGGACCATCGCCAGGCCGAGGCCGGTGCCTTTGCCCGGCTTTTTCGTTGTGAAGAAGGGTTCAAAGAGCCGGCTGAGCGTGGCGGCATCCATGCCGGTGCCTGTGTCGCGGATCGCCAGGCGTACGAACCGGCCGGGTTGCGCGCCGGTCCTCTCGGTGCACTCCTCGGCGGTGATCTCGACGGGCGAAATCTCCATGTGCAACCGTCCTCCATCCGGCATCGCATCGCGCGCATTAATTGCAAGATTGAGGATGACCTGCTCGAGTGAACTGGCATCCGCGGCGACGGCAGGCACCTGCACGTCGGTTGCGATCTCCAGTTCGACATCCTCCGGAAGGAGGCTGCGGAGCATGGGCTGGAGCTTGTTGATCACAACCGCAAGATCCAGTTGCTGCTTCTGGAGAATTTCTTTTTGGGCGAACGCCAGCATTTTGCGGATGAGCAGTGCTGCCCGCTCTGAGGCGCCGAAGATTTCTTCAACCGAATGCAGGACGTCCGGAGGCAAACCCGGCAGCGCACTCAGCCGGCTCGATTGGCCCTCGATGACGGTGAGCAGATTATTGAAATCGTGCGCCATGCCCGCGGCGAGCTGGCCGACGGCGTCCAGTTTCTGGGTCTGAATGATTTGATGCTCGAGTTCACGCTGGTGGGTCACATCCTGCCACATCAGAAGCAGGTGCGTCCCTCCCGGCATTTTGAAGGGGGCGACCCACGCCAACGCCTCACGATGGGTGCCAACGGCGGTGATAAAGGCACAGGCTCGTCCACTGAGCGGCTGCCCCTCCGAGTGCACTTTTGCAAGGTCCGCGTGCAGCTCCGGCGTTTCCACGATGCCGAGCTGCCAGAGGTCACACCCGTGTGCTTCGATTGCGTCGAGACCGGTCGCTTCGAGCAGCGCACGGTTCACTCGCACGGCGCGCATACCGCAGGCGTTGAGAATGGCGATCGGCAGCGGGGAAGCGTCGAACGCCGCAGAGAGGCGTTCCTCGGAAAGGCGGTAATGCTCCTGGGCAAGGGTGCGTTCGGCAATCTCGGCACGGAGGCTGAGATTGGCGTCGTGTACCTCCGCCGTGCGCTCTCGCACGAGGCGGTCGAGAGCTTCCATTTGCACTTCGACTTCCGTGCGCAGCTGCCACTTGCAACACAAGGCATGCGCCAGCTGGAGCACCTCGGCGGTGTCGAAAGGCTTTTTCAAAATCAGCCATCGGTCGGATACACCGAGGTGACGCAGGATATCGTTCCAAGCATAGTCGGAATAGGCGGTGCAGATGACGATTTGGATGCGCGGATCCTTTTCCCAAATCCGGGTGATGGTTTCCACGCCATCCCAACCCGGCGGCATGCGTATATCCACAAAGGCGATCGCAAACGGCCGGCCCTCTTCTTTGGCGGCCGCGACGCGCGACACACCGCAGGCGCCCTGAAGCGCGAATTCGAGTTCGAAGCTTTCCTGCGTCGGCGCGGTAGCCGCGTTGCCAAAGGCCGAGAGGATGAGCCGGTCCAGGTTGGCCAAGGCGGGGCTGTCTCCAGGCGCGAGGATCTTGCGGAAGTCCTCATGAATAGCTGGGTTGTCGTCGATGACGAGGATGCGATGGTTGATATTGAGCGTGTTCATGGCTGAAGCGGAGTTGAGAGGGTGTCGGTCGCTGGCAGATCGAGGGTGCAGGTGGCTCCGCGGCCCGGGCCGGGGCTCGTGATCTGGAGGGTGCCGCCCATTTTTCGAGCGGCCATGATTCCATGGTGCAGGGCAAAGCCGTGGCCGTCGGACTTGGTGGTGAAGCCGTAGGTAAAAAGGCGCGCATAATGTTCCGGCGCGATCCCAATGCCTGTGTCGGTGATCGAAAGACGGACGGCTCCCGATGGCGCAAGGCCGACGCGCAGGGTAATGACGTGTTCGTCTGCGGGTTGGGCTTCCATCGCATCCAGCGCATTGCGCATGGCGTTGATGAGGATTTCCAGCACGGCGTGGCGGTCTACCAGCACGGTGGGCACATCGGGTGCAAACTCGCGTTTGATGCACGCGCCGAACAGTTCGACGTCCGCCCGGCAAAGACTCAGCGCGTCGGTGATCAATTCCTCGGGACGCGCCGTTTCACACCGCGCGCTGGCGTTGGTGTAATTCTGCTGGAGCTGAACTACTTCGCGGATGTGAGCAACGCCTTGCACGACGGAATCCAGTTCGGCCAGTTGACCGGCGTGCTCTGCTTCGAGGGTCTCCACGGTCGCAGCAATCAGGTCCGGAAGCAGTCGCCCGCCGGTATCCTCGCGGAAAAAGCCGGCGAGCGCCTCGCGGCGCTCCACTACCAGGCCGGCGACACGGCGCAGGTCTGTCAGCCGTGAATGCTCGATCTTTTCACGCAGCAGCGAAGCCGAAACGTTCAGGCTGTTGAGTACATTGCCAACGTTGTGCAGGACCGCGCCAGCCACTTCGGCCATGCCGGCCAGATGCGCCTTTTGCGCCAGCTCCTGGCTGGAAAGGCGTAGTTGCTCCTCGGTGCGCGCGCGGCCGCAGAGCGAATAGGTGAGCTGGCGCACCTCCAGCGGGTCGAAGGGTTTTTTGAGCAACAGCAGCCGGTCGGACTGGCCGAGTCGCTCCCGGATTTGGCGCCACGAGAAATCCGAGTAAGCCGTGCAAATGACGATCTGGAGATTGGGGTTGATACGCCAGAACTGCTTGATGGTCTCGATGCCATTCCAGCCGTCGGGCATCCGCACATCGACAAACGCGAGAGCGAAAGGTTCGCCGCTGCGAGTCGAGGTACGCAACAGTTCCAATCCATCCTGTCCACGTCGTGCACAAGTCACGGAAAAGCGGACGGGCTCGGGAGCCGGTTCCGGGACCGGCCGGTCGAAGAGACGAGCGGCCGTTGCCTCCAGGGCATGAACGCCCGGCGCAACTTCCGCAGCGAGCACTTTGCGGAAGTCGTCGTGGATGGCTTCGTTGTCATCCACGATGAGGACTCGGTTGATGATGGTCTGTTGGGCGTTCATGCAGTGGTGTAGGTTCCGGCAGTGCGCCAGAATTCAGGCTTCTCGGTCACCGTTGGATCGATTGGGATTTCGAGAATGAACGTCGAGCCGTGGCCCAGCCCCGCGCTTTCCACGGTGAGTCGGCCACCCATCGTGGCGGCAGCAATCGCACCGGAATGAAGACCAAAGCCGTGCCCGTGGCGCTTGGTGGTGTAGCCATGACCGAAAATTCGCTCGCGATTTTCGGCCGCCACCCCGATGCCGTTATCCGCGACACTCACGCTGAGTGTGGTGCCGGTGCCGGCGAGTCGCACGGCTACGGTGATGCGTGGCTCGGCCGGCGCGGCGCCTTCGATGGCTTCGATCGCATTGCGAATGAGAGTCACCAGGATCTGAAGCACGAGATGGCCGTCGAGAAGGGTCCGCGCCAGCGCGTTGTCGTAGTCGCGAATCACCTGGACTCGAGCGCGATGGAGTAATTGTTCGTTGAATTTCAGGGCATTCTCCACGAGCCGCACGAGATCACTGGGCTCGACAAAGCCACCGATGCGCGCACGATCCTGCTGCACGGAGACGATGTCCTTGATATGTCCGATCCGGTCATGAATCTGCGCGATTTCCTCCAGCAGCCCGCCATGCTCGACTACGAGTTGTCTGGCGATCGCGTTGAGCAGTTCGGGCAGGATTTCGCCCCGCGAATCGGTGGCAAAAAATTCGGGCAGGCGTGCGCGGTTTTCGTGAATCAGCTCGGTTACGCGAAGGAGATCGGACACGCGTGAATTCTTGACCCGATCCACGATGAGATTGCTGGAGACATTCACGCTGTTGAGGACGTTGCCCACATTGTGCAAAACGCCGGAAGCGACCTCCGCCATGCCGGCACGTCGGGAGTTTTCCACGAGCTTTTCGAGCGCGATTTGCAGTTCGATTTCGGATTTCTTTTCCGTGGAAATGTCGCGCAGACACCCTCGGACCAACTGATGCCCGTCGGCGCCCAAAGAATGGCAGATAAGACCGGTTTCGCGGATCCAAACCGTGTGCCCGTCGCGAGCGATCATCCGGTAGTCGAGCATGTAAGGATGGCCGCCCTGGATCAGTTGGTCGAAATGATGGTCGGCCCAGCGGTCATCCGCGTGGAGCAACAGGCGCCACAGTTCGGCATTGGCCAGCCATTCCTCCACTGCGTAACCGAGAATGCGCTCGGCCTGCGATGAGACGAATGTGAAACGATGCGCGGTCACATCCCACTCCCACACGATGGCGTCGATCGAGTTTACGATCTCCTCGATAACGGCATGCTCGATCTCCAGCGTACTCAAACCCTCCCGTTGCTCTGCAATCACGCGACGCGCGCTAAAATGCACGGCGACGAGCACCCCCGCTAGGTGGAGCAGCACGGCAAAGGCGATGATCGTGATGACGCGCGTAGGTACCGTCGACTCCATCGCGCCAAACACACCGAGCAAGGCGGCGATCTCTCCAGCCCAGATCGCGTGGAAGACCCACCGTGGCCAAGCCGACTTACGCAGCCAGTGGCTCAGCACGCCGCAACTGAGCAACGCGAGTACGGCGAAGATGGTGTAAGCGGCGTAATTCATCACATGCCAGTGTTGGTTCTGTTGGTGCAACCGATCCGACTCTGCGGGGAGAACGCCGCTTGCCGCCGAAAATCGGCGCGTCCAGCGCCAAAGCGGCGCGTGGCGAATCTCCGCCGCGCCGGACTTTTATGAATGGCCGAGGCCTTCATGCGTAAAAATTGGCTTGTCGCTGAACAGTGTCACCTCATCCGCGTTGTCTTCGCCCGTGTCTGCGAGCCGGGCCGCCTCCATCAAAGCGGTTTGCCACGGCGGCCCGACGGTGACGGTGGCAGGCGGATTCCAGATACTTAGCTCCTGCACGGCTCCATCCTGCCAGAGGATGATTTCGGACAGGGCGTGGATGCCGATCGTTCCCTGCGTCTCGGCATGCATGATTTCGCCCTTCTCCAGATAAATGCGCCCGACCTCGTCGAGTGTGTTATGAAACTCGAGCGCGCACGTGGCGGTTTCCTGGCACTTGAGCTGAATCAAATCCAGCGACAGCACGCCCCGAACCATCGTCTTGAAGCCGCCCGCGCGCGCAGTCAGGGCTTTTTCCAGGTTGAGCTCGAGGTGTGGGCGCAGGGCCCATTCCAGTTCGCAAAGGTCGACGGGTTTGCGAAAGGAACTTACCGGGTTGAGCGCCATCAGTGCCTGGTTTTCCGTCTCTGGCATGCCCAGCGTCATCAGAATGAACGGCGCCCCGGACCATCCCGTCCGCACATTGCTGATAAACTCCAGCCCATTGCCATCCGGCAAGCGGTAGTCAACGAGAAAGAAGTCGATCGGCACAGCGGCCATCGCCTCCTTTGCCTCGGCTATGGACGTGACACCGAGAACAGGCTTCTCCGGAAAGGTTTCTTCGAACCATCGCTTCAAGATGGCGAGCAAGACACAAGAATCGTCGACGATAAGCAGGTAGGGTTTCATAGTGTTGTTCCTCATAGTTGTTCCCGTTTCGCAATAGTTTGCGGAGCGCCTGTCTCTGTACGGGCCCGGCGGCAGGCAACCAGGGTGTTCACCGCGGTTTCGAGCGATGCGATGTCCTCGTCTTTGTTGACGAAATAGTCCGCTCCGAGCGACAAGCAGGCGTGTCGCACCGCTTCCGAGTTCAGGCAGGTGAAGACGACGACGCCAACCTCGGGATACTCGCGTTTGAGTGCGCGCAGCAGGTTCAGTCCGCTGCAGCCAGGTAATTCGAGGTCCAGCACCACGACGTCCGGAATGTGGATCGACGACTCGAAGGCGCGGCCGTTTCGCGACGCGAAATACTCGACTGCGTCCGCGACCGTTTCCGCGCTTTCAATGTGCGCGTCAGGCAGCACCAGCGCCAGGTGCTCGATCACTCGCACCCGGACAAGCAAAGAATCCTCCACCACGAGGATGGCGCACGGATTCGGATCGAAAGAGGTGGTATTCATCGGAGTTTGGTTCGGGGTTTTGCTTCTTCCTTTTTATGCGATGCCCAAGCCCCGGGCTATTGGCGCACTTTCCGAATGGGACATCGGAAATTTTCTTATGGGCCCGGCCCTATTCCCTCGAAAGAGTGGATGCACCGGCCGGCGGCATAAACCGTGCTGCAAGGACCACTCCGATCGCCGAGCGGAACGGTGCGTCGGCATGAAAGCGTCGGATCCCAACAGGATGAACATTGCCGTGCAGGGGCAATTCCTTCGCCGGCAACGGATTGGAATCGCCTGCCGATTGAAGACAGGCTTCCTGCGCGCCCCCAAGGAGGGGAGAACTTCCACGGAACACGAGCCGCTGTTCAGTAAAAGTGTGTATGTCGATCGGCAATCTACCTACGTGACAATACGTGATCCTGTAAACGCCTTTGGTGCGGATGTCGCTAGTTTTATGACTATGCGAATCAAAGCATTCCCGATCCCACTACCTGCCAATAAACAGGCACCGAGTTGCCTGCGCTTGATCGCGCGCGGCAGGCTCGCCCGGTCGCAACCTGCAGGTCGACATTCAACGCCAGCCTCTCTGGGTTGGAGGTTTTTTAATCTGGCAATGGGTGCATTTCGGAGCGCGGCATCAGAAATTTTCCTACGGGAACGCCCCGCTATTGCCTTGCAAAGTTCAATACACAGGCAGTAAGTGCTCCTACGTAGACCATAAGCGACACTTCTCCTTGTTTTTATGAAAAATGCCTACGAAGTCATGTTACCGAATGGTACACCGCATCGGCACGAGAGTTCCGGATTTTCCCTACCGGGAATTTCGCGCCTGGAGGACAGCCAGCGCGCGTTGTTACGGGCTGCGGCGGCGAGTGCGGATCTCGGTCTTGCCGTCTTCGAAATTGCCACGGGCCTCATTCACGCCGTCGAAGGCTGGATCGAACAGTTCGATTTTGACTGCGATACACGCGCCATACCGCTCGCGCTTTGGCTCGACCGAATTCATCCAGAGGATCGCGATCGCGTCGAATGGGTGCTCGACTCAATGCTCATCACCCACACGGCACAAGGCCGGGTCAACTGCCGCCTGCGCGACGATAATGAGCAGTGGCACACCGTATCGCTATTTGGCCAGCTCGAATGCCTGCCGGATGGCGAACCGGCGCGCTTGCATCTCTGCTTTCGGAAAACCACGGAAGAAAGCATCTACCGCGAACAACTGAGTCAACTCGTCCAGCGCGCAGAGAGTGAGCGTGAAGCCGATCGGGGCCATCTCGCCCGTGAACTCCACGACGAGTTGGGCCAGTGGCTCACCGCCATCCGGATGGATGCCGACCGCCTCCTGACGCTCAACAGCCGCGGTTCCGGCCTATCGGCCTCGGAACTCTCCGAGCGACTTGGCGAAATCAAAAAAATTGCCGGCGATTCCATTAAGGCGGTGCAGCGTATCTGCCAGGGCCTGCGTCCGTTTGCCTCGGTGGTGCTTGGACTCACCAGCACCTTGCGCGCTGCCGCCGAGGCCTTCGAGGCTCGCACTGGGATCCGTTGCCAAACCATGCTTCCCGAGGAGGATCCCGTGCTCGATTCGGAAAACTGCCGAGTGCTCACACGGGCGGTCCACGAAGCACTCACCAACGTGGCCCGCCACGCCCAGGCAAGTGAAGTCCGCATCGTCCTGCGGCAAGAATTTGGAATGCTGGAGATAGAGATCGCCGATAACGGCCGCGGCCTTCCGCCCGGCGTTCTCAACGCGCCGAGTTCCATCGGCCTTTTCGGCCTGCGCGAGCGCGCGCAGAGTCTTGGCGGCGAAGCAACCATCACCGCCGCGTCGCAAGGCGGTACTCTCGTCATTTTGCGCGTGCCGGTTCGCGATGCGACGGCAAAAAACCAAGCTCTCCACGCATGAAACTTCTCCTCGTAGACGACCACGCTGCCATTCGACGCGGTTTGGAAACCATCCTGCGCGACGCCTTCCCAAAGCTCGAAGCCACCGGCGCGGGCGATGCGCCTTCTGCCATCGAACTCGTGCGCCGGCATCTTTGGGATCTCATCATTCTCGACGTCAACCTGCCCAGCCGCAACGGGATCGACCTCATCAAGGAAATCCTCTTCCTGCGTGTTGACGCTCGCATTCTCATGATGAGCATGCACCCCGAGCGCGAATTCGCTCTACGCGCGGTACGCGCCGGCGCCGGCGGCTACCTCTGCAAGCAAAGCGAACCCGAGGAACTAGTCGTTGCCAGCCGCGCAATCC
>FTCV01001378.1_pt1 | contig 11328 bp, 9 predicted proteins | sample 1639691 | NCBI WGS metagenome assembly FTCV01 (sample SAMEA3914864, study PRJEB12502) | metagenome | biome: forest; material: soil | place: USA | collected 2012-03-12 | depth 0.3 m
ATACTCTGCTTTATGGCGGCAATGCGAATTTCTATCATATCCGCCCGAGTGAATATGCGGCCACACTATCGCTGCTCGCGGAGATTGCCGGGGCGGGGACGCTGGTGGTGCCTTCTGCGGGGCCGGCCTATGGGCTGTCGCTCGATCAGGCGGAAATTCTGCGGGAATTCGATTTTCCGACGGTGATGCTTTTGCCGCACACGGGCGTCAATAACTTTGCCGGCGTCGAGACCGGGGTGCGCCATTTTGCGGAGGCTTTTGGCAAGCCCGTCGTGCTATATATCAAAGCGGAAGGTTATATCACTCCGGAGGGTGCGGCCCGGCTGGTGAATGATGGGCTCATTTCGTGGATCAAGTATGCAATCGTGAGGCCGGATCCGACGGAGGATCCGTTTCTCTCGGAACTCGTGCAGAAGGTGAACCCGAGCCTGATTGTGAGCGGGATTGGTGAACAGCCGGCGGCGGTGCATCTGCGCAAGTTTGGTTGCGTCGGCTTCACATCGGGCTGCGTGTGCGTCGCGCCGGCGCTCTCACAGCGGATGCTTGGGGCGCTGAAGGCAGGCGAGTGGGAGGCGGCGGAGGGCATGCGGGCGACCTTTGAACCCCTCGAGGATTTGCGAAATAACATCAACCCGATTCGCGTGCTGCATGAAGCGGTGGCGCTGGCGGGTATTGCGGAAACCGGGGAGATTTATCCGCTGCTCAGCGGGCTCGACGAGGGGCAGCGGGCGGAGGTGAGAGAGGCGGCGGTCGCCCTGGGGCGGGCGTCGTAGGCGATTGGGGGAAGCGGGATGTTATTGCGCCGCACTGCCGGAACGGGGTGCGGCGAGGAGAAAGTCGGAAGCTTCCCGCCACCATTTCGACTCGGAGGACAGATCGAGGTCATTGTGGTCCGAACCTTGTTCGACCCAGAGTTTCTTTGGTTCGCGGGCCGCGGCGAAGAGCTTCCGGCCTTGTGCGATGGGGATGATGGTGTCGGAGCCGGCCTGCAGTATGCCGAGCGGGTGCGTGAATTGGGCGAGGGCGCTTGAGTTGTCCCACGGATCGCGCAGGATCCAGCGCACGGGAATGTAGGGATAGTGAGCGGCTGCGGCGTCGCCCATGCTCGAGAAGGGGGTGACAAGGAGGAGACCGGCGACGTCGTTTGGGCGGGCGTGGGCCAGGGCGCAGGCGGGGCCGCTGCCTAACGATTCGCCCAGAATCCAGATGGGTCGGGAATCCTCGGAAAGCAGTTGTGAGAGGGCGGCGTCCGCGGCTGCGCGAATGCTTGTCTCGCTGGGTTCGTCGGGGCGGGGACCGTAGCCGGGGTACTCGAAAACAAAGACCTGCCAGAGTTTGCCTTGGTCGAGTTGCTCGAAACCAAGGATGTAAGGGAGCCGATCGAGCGCGCTGCCGGCGTTGCCGTGGAAGACGAGCAGGCGATTGGCGGCCGGGGAGGACTGAACATTGCGCTTCCAACCGATGAGGGCGCCGCTTTTATCCAGCCATGGCTCCAGATTGATCGCTTTCCCGATCCGCGTCGCGGCATCCGACGACTGCCGATCGGGCATGTAGATGAGCTTTCGCTGGAAGATCGCCAGCACCACGATGAGGCCGACGTAGATGAATACGGCCATGCGCAGGAGGATGACGAGGAGGCGAAGGAGGGTGTGAGACATGGCGGCGCGGCACTCTGACACGCGAGGGGACGCGGGCGTTTAATTATTGATGTGGTGGCGCCGGCCCGCAGACTTGCCGTGCCCGCCCGGGGGACCTGCCGATCATGCCCGCAGACACCCCCTCCATGCGGAACAGGAGTTCCGCTCCTTGGTCCGCAACGAAGCTGGAGCTTCGCGCGAGCGCGCTTTGTTTTGGGCTAGAGCTGGTTTGTGGCTCCTCGTTTATTACGCCCGCGGCCGTGCCGAGCACACCCACTGACGCCACCGCCATGCGAAGCAGAGCTTGCTCCTCAGTGACGAAAGAGGACTTTCGCACGAGCGCATCCCGCAGTTGCGGGATGCACGTGATGGGTGGTTTGCAACCGCGCAGGCGGGTGGGCGACCAGGTCTCGCTTAGCTTCGGGCGCAGCGTGAAGGCGACGCTGGTGGGCGCCAGGGATGGCCGCCCCTCCCTGGACAAGCTGCCGTCACGCACGGTGAGCGTGGACGGAGCGCCCAAGGGGCGCGATCCGACTAGTTATAGCTAAAACTTCACCGTCAAGTCGGCGTAGACGAAATTCACGCGCTGCAAGGGGAAGCCGGCGGCGGTGCCCAGGGTGCCGAAGCCCGGCGTCCCGAGCGAGTCGTCGATGCGCTCGCCATGGCTGTAGCGCAGGAGGATGGAGACGCCAGTCGAAATCTGGTAGCTGAGGTCGAAGTTGACGCCTTCCATGTTGGTGCGGCCGTCGAAGATGTTGTCGTCGACGAGGTTTTGATCGACGGCAAACGCCTCGGTGTGCTGCCAGTAACCGCGCACCTGCCAGTCGCCCTTCTTCTTCGCGCTGCCCAAGCTCAAGCCGACCTGGTAAGCCAGGTCCTGGTCGCCTTTGTTGGAGTGGCCGGCTTTGTCGGCTCGCGTCCCGGCATCGATGTTATAGGCGAAATCGCCAAAGATCGCGACGGGCAGGGAGCCGAGTTTGAAGCCGAGTTCCACGGGCACATCGAAGACGAGCAGATCGTTCGTGCCGGTCTGGTTGAAAGTGATGAGCTTGGGATTGGCTTCCTTGTCGAGGATGACGATCGGGCTGTCGCCATTGAAGGGGCCCGCCGAACCGGCGCCGCCGCCGGTATAACTATACAGAGTGGGCGCGACCTGGAGATAGGTGTCGGGCTTGAAATTGACCTTGGCGCCGATCTGCCAGCCGAGCATCCAACGACTGGAGGCATTTGGGACTTCGGTGAAGGGATCTGCCGAACCGGTGTTGAAATTGTTTTCGTAGCCGACGTCGTCGTAGATGAACTGGCCGAAATTGGCAAAGACGTCGACCGTCATGCCTTTATTTGCCGCGACGGGCGCGGTTTCCTTGCCATCCTTGCTGAGCCCGGAAACGGGCGCATTCCTGCCGATGGTGAATTTGATCTGCTCGGCGAGACCTTCCGGATTGAGATCCGGATCCCAAAGCATGGGCGAGGCGACGAAGGGATTGGCGATCTTGCCGCCGGTGAAGGTGAGCCAATCGGTCGGCTGGTACTTGAGGAAGACTCGGCCGACGAAAAGCGCATCGCCAAAATTGACATTCGAAACGACGGAGCCTTTTTTCACTACGGCGTTCGAGACAGCGGTTCCGGTCGTGACCTTGCCGGTCTTCGAATCGAAACCGGTGACTACAGGGCCATTGCTCAGCGTCACGCCATTGATGAAAGAGGCGTCCTTGGTCACGGTCGCCTTAGCGAAGAAGGGGTTCTCGCCCAGCGTGACGGTCGAGGATCGGGCCTGGTTGCCCTCTTCAAACATGAAGCCGGCCGACCAGCCATCGTGCAACACGATGTCCGTGCCCAGTCGGAGGATGTAGCGGAGGCGATCGCGCTGGCCATGATCGCCGGCATCCAGCCCTGCGGCCTCGCCTTCATTGATACGGTAGCCGAGACGGACTTCGCCGTAAATTTTCGCTTGGGTAACGGAATCCGACAGCTTCAGTTTCGACGCGGAAGTATTGATATCGGGCGTCGACTCGTGATGCTTGGCGAGTTCGCCGCGAACCTGGGTGGCGTCCTTGTCGCTGAGCACGCCGCGCTTTTGCAGCATGTCGAGGATGACTTCGGTATCGCTTTCGGCTTTGACCGAAAAGGCGGAGAAAATCGTCGCCAGGGCCAGAGTCGCAATGGATGCGCGCAGGATGCGGGCTCGTGCGGAAGGAAGCGCTTTCATGGGCTTGAGGTGCTTGGATGTATTCGCGTCCGGTAGACCGGTCCGTGGTGATTTTGATCGTGAGCGGCCAACCGCCTCCCGGGGAACGGGTCGATGGCTGCCGCAGCTGGCGAGGAGTACTCTACGAAATCAGTAGCGATTCAAGACATTTCTTCTGGCATTTTTTGCGACAAGGTTGGGAGGCGCTGGCTTGGCGACTGCTGCTTTGCCGGGGATGCCATTTACCCTAAAGATGAATTGGCACAGGTTTATGGACTACCCATGAATCCACAGCGAGGAGCGACCCTGCGCCAGATCGCCGCCGCCGCCGGGGTGAGCCACACCGCGGTTTCGTTGGCATTGCGCAATGATCGCAGCATTCCGCCGGCGACGCGCGACCGGATCCGGGCGATCGCGGAAGAGTTGAGGTATCGGCCGGATCCATTTGTGGCCGCGCTTCTGAGCCGGGTGCGCTCGGGACGTGCGCCGAAACTCCGCGCGAAGTTGGCCTTTGTGAACGCCTTTCACGACGTGGCGCGATGGCGATCGTCGTGGACGAATGTCAAGTTTCACAGCGGAGCCGTGGAGCGGGCGCAGGAGCTGGGATTTGAAATCGAGGATTTCAGCCCGGCGGTCGAAGGGATCAGCGATCGAAGACTGTCGGATATTTTGGCTTCACGCGGAATCCGCGGGATGGTGATCGGGGTTTTGCCGGGACATGGCGGCGACCTCGACATGGCATGGGATCGATTTGCCGTGGCTTCTCAAGGCTACTCGATGCATCATCCAGAAACGCACCGTTCGTGCCACTACCATTGGGAAGGCATGATCCAGTGCTGCGAGCGGTTGCAAGCGTTGGGTTATCGGAGGATCGGCCTGGCATTGACGCAGGAAATCAGCGCGCGGGTGCATCACTTGTGGTTGGGGGCGTATGAGAGTTTCTACAGTGCGCGCGGGGCGCCGAAGCTGCCAGCCTATCTAGACGCTTCGCCCGGTATTGATCGGAACGGGTTTCTGCGATGGCGAAAAGAGTATGCGCCAGATGTGGTGATTACGGTGCATTCTGCGGTGATGGAGTGGCTCACCTCGGCCGGTTTTCGGATTCCGAAGGATCTAGGGATTGTGCATCTCGATCGGCATGAGGAGGAGCATGCGGGATGGGCGGGAATCGATCAAAAGGCGCCTGTGGTGGGGGCGCGCGCCGTGGACCTCGTGGTGGAGCAAATCCGAAACAATGAGTATGGCGCGCCGTTGCGGCCGAAGGTTGTCCTGACCTCGGGGGATTGGGTCATGGGATCGACGGTGCGTCCGCAGAGCGCGAGAAGGAGCAAACGAAAAACCTGAGCGACTCGAAGCGACCTGGCGGCCCGCGCCGCGGCGGGCGCGGGCGTCTGGTCTGTCTCCGTTGGAAAGACTTACGAGCGGCCCCAGCTCCTATTGCGGAATGAGCCGGATGTAGTCGAAGCAGAGCGCATAGCTGGAACTGCTCGCATTCTTACCGGTCACGGTGAAGCGGAAGAGCTTGTCGTTCGTCGACGTCGGACTCCAGACGCCGAGGTTTACTTCCGTGAATACACCGCTGGTGCTTGGATCGTATTCATCCACCACCGAGCCCAAGTTAGAAAACGAGATAGAGTCGGCGCGGGAAACGGCCAACTGGAACTGTCCCCGAGTATTGATTTTCTTGATGCCGACATAGACGCCGTAAGAGCCGGCGGGGAGCGCCGGCAGCGTGTAAGTTACATAGTCATTCACGGCATCGGCATCGAGAATCGTGCCTTCGCCTCGGCTGAAATTCGTGTCGGCGAGGACCCGATGCGTGTCGGATGACTTGGCGTAAACAGCTGCGGATTCCGTTTCGTAGCGGATCTCGGCGATATGGCGGCCATCCGCGGAGATCTTGCCGGCATAGAGCGGGGTATTCGAGGCGGCGGCAAAGGCGGTCTGAGCGCCGGAGGTGGAATTGATGCGCCAATCCGGCTCGACGGGCCGGCTATCCCGATGAAACCAGGAGACGACCTGCACTTTGGGGTAGAGCGTGGGAATCGTCTGCAGGAGCGAGGTCGTGATCCAGTCGCCCTTGTTGCCGCCGCCATCGCCACACCCGATCTCGTTGATGATCATCGGTTTGTTCGTCCCGAGAGCATCCAGGCTGCTATAGGAAGTGCCGACGCCCGTGGTGAGAGGCACCCAGCCTTCGGGGTGGTTGGGAAAGCCGGTTCCGAAATTGTAGGCATCGAAGGCCAGCCAGTCGACATAGGCGGCGCCGGGAAAATTCGAGGCGATGGTCGAGGAGTAGTTATTGGGGACTTCGGTGCTCACACAGAAGACCCAGCGGACATTCGTGGCTCCGACAGCGACAAAACGATCGTGGAGATGCCGCCAGGCCGCGATGTAGTCGGCGGTGGTATTTGGCGCGGTCTTGCCCGGGCCGCCGGCGCCGGTGCTCCAGGGTTCCCACCAGCCATTCATTTCGTGGTCGAAGCGCAGCAGGATTGGAGCGCCGTTGCGGGCGGCGCCATAGTTCTTACATTGGGTGGCGTAGCTCGTGATGTAGTTTTCGAGCGTGGAATTTGTGCCCGAGGCGATGTCGTGCACGGAATAGTAGGTTCCATTCCCGGAATCCATCGATTGCCAGGTGACTTCGGGAATGGCGCCTCGGCTTGTGATGCCGTCGAGGGACGCAGTGTTTAAACTGCTGAAGGTCCCGTTGAAGGACCAGGCGCCGCCACATTGGATGATGGCGGGAACCTTGCCTCCGCAGAGAGAGGTGAAATGATCGATGAGGATCTGGGAATCAGTCACGCTATCCGGATAGAGCGGCGTCGTGCCCGGATCGCCCTGAATCAAAGCGCCGAGCGCGATGGTTTCAGTGGCGCGCGCGGCCGGAAGGCCGGCGAGGAGCAGGGCGGCCAGAGTCGAGGGGGAGAAGAGTCGTCGAATGTTCATGGGAGGGAAGGGGAAACTGCACGACGACTTTCTCGAATGGCCGTTCCCCGGGGCAACGGTTTTTCTACTTTCCACGTAAAGTGCCCGTGGCCAGCGCTCTGTCGTGGCATCGCAAAGAAGGCGAGAGTCTGCCGAAATCCGCAGCGCCGGCGGGATCGCAACGCGCCTTGATTTGCCAAGTCTGCAGCAGGGCGTCGGGCGACGAGGGTAAATCTGCTATTGCGGAAAGATTCGCCTGATATTCGATCTTTGCAGGATGAGCCGGCTCACCGGGCCTGTCTGGTTGAGGAGAAAGGCGTAGATGTCGCCCTTTGGATGGGTGGTATTCAGGGGTTTGGAAAAGCCGGGGCCAACGATCGCCAGATTTGTCTCGCTGCCGGGAGCCCAGCCGCCGTGGCCGTGGAGCAGCTGGAGGGACTCGCTATTCATGAAGAACAGTGCGTAGCCGTATGGCTCATCACCAGTCAGGATGTCGTTCATCGCGGCGGCGGTATAGAAATGAGCGGCGGGGCCGTGAGCGGCCGTGAAAAGCGTGCCTTCGCCCCGCTGATCGATGTGGAGCGTTTTTTCCTTGGTAATGCTGGGGAAAACGAGGATGGCGAGAGCGTGGCGGCCGACGGCATGGGCTTTGGGGTCGCTCGCATAAAGGCTCTCGAGCGCGTCTTGTGAATCGGAATCAATCCGGGCAGCGTTGGCGGCGCGGGCATTGGTCGCATTGAGCGGAAGTGCGCCAATGATGAGGGCGATGAGAAGGATTCTGGATTTCATGAAGGGGGAAAGATTTGGTCACGGGGAGGAGCGCTAGGGCGAGTCTGATTTAGCGCCAATCTCACATGAGTTAAATGCCGAAAAGCACGAACCCCGGGAAACGCCAGATGCGTTTGCCGGGGCTCATGTTTGAAACTGTGAGTGCTGACTTAAGCCGCGTCCTTGTCCTGCTTGCGCCGAATGAGCGGCTGGCGTTTGCCTTCCACGACGAGGCGGTTGAGCGTGACATCGGCCACGTCTTCCCGGCTGGGAATGTCGTACATGACGTCGAGCATGAGTCGCTCGAGCATGGCGCGGAGGGCGCGGGCGCCGGTGCCTTTGTGCGCGGCCTGTTCGGCGAGCGCGCGCAGGGCGTCTTTCGTCACGGTGAGGTTCACGCCTTCCAGGGCGAGGAGCTTGGTGTACTGCTTCACCATCGCGTTCTTCGGCTCGGTGAGGATCATGACCATCTCGTCCGCGGTGAGCGGATTGAGCGCGGTGACGACGGGCAGACGACCGATGAACTCGGGAATCATGCCGAAGGAAAGGAGATCTTCCGGCTCAGTGTGGCGGAGGACTTCGCTGATCGGAACTTCCTCTGATTCCTGCTGGGCGTCGAGGCCGCCGAAGCCGAGGACTTTCTTGCCGCGGCGCTTCTCGACGATCTTATCGAGGCCGACGAAGGCTCCGCCGCAGATGAAGAGAATCTTTTCCGTGCTCACCTGGATGTACTCCTGGTGCGGGTGCTTGCGGCCGCCCTGCGGCGGGACGTTGCAGACCGTTCCCTCGAGGATCTTCAGGAGCGCCTGCTGCACGCCTTCACCGCTCACGTCGCGAGTGATGGAGACATTGTCCGTCTTGCGTCCGATCTTGTCGATTTCGTCGATGTAAACGATGCCGATCTCGGCCCGCTTGACGTCGTAATCGGAAGCCTGGAGGAGGCGGAGGATGATGTTCTCGACGTCCTCGCCGACGTAGCCGGCTTCGGTGAGCGTCGTCGCATCGGCGATGCAGAAGGGCACGTCGAGGACCCGGGCGAGGGTGCGGGCGAGGAGCGTCTTGCCCGAGCCGGTCGGCCCGATGAGCAGGATATTGCTCTTCTCGATTTCCACATCCGCGAGGGGATCCATCTGGAGCGCATTGTTCCCGCCGATGGAGGCGTTGTGCAGAATGCGTTTGTAGTGGTTGTGAACGGCGACGCTGAGCACCTTTTTCGCGCGATCCTGGCCGATGACGTACTGGTCCAGCGAGCGGCGGATTTCGGCCGGCTTCGGCACGCGAAGCGAGGTCGATTGCCGGCGGCTCTCCTCGTTCAACTCCTTGTCGAGGATGCCCTTGCAGACGTTGATACAGCTATCGCAGATGTAAACGCCCGGGCCAGCAATGAGCTTGCGCACCTCTGCGTGGCTCTTGCCGCAGAAGGAGCACATGGTGAGATTCGAAGCGCGTGCCATGGAGGATTTTTAGATTCGAAACCGATCGAAAGGGAGGTTGAAATTAAGGGGCAAGATCGTCCCAAGCAGGGCGCTTGCCAAATCGGATTTTGCCGGCCGCCAAATTTTATTTCAATGGCGGAAGGACTAGGAAGCCGCCGCCGGATTGATGTCGGGCAGGGCCGGGGAAAGGTCGGGAAGCTTCGTATCGCGGCGGCTCTTCACGACTTCGTCCACGAGGCCGTAAGCGCGCGCTTCTTCCGAGCTCATGTAGTAATCGCGATCGGAGTCGAGCTTGACCTGATCTTCGGTTTTGCCGGTGTGATTGGCAAGAATGCGAATGAGGCGCTTCTTGAGCTTGAACATGAATTCCACGGTGCGCTCCACGTCGCTCGCCGTGCCGCGGGCGCCGCCGGAGACCTGATGGATCATGATATCCGAATTCGGGAGCGCGAAACGCTTGCCCTTTGTGCCGGCAGCGAGGAGCACCGCGCCCATGGAGGCGGCCATGCCGATGCAGTAGGTATTCACGTCGCAGGTGAGAAACTGCATGGTGTCGTAAATCGCCAGACCGGCCGTGACCGAGCCGCCGGGCGAATTGATGTACATATGGATGTCCTTTTTCGAGTCGTCCATCTGCAGGAAGAGCAGCTGGGCGATGACGATATTGGAAACCTGATCGTCGATCTCGGTGCCGAGAAAGATGATGCGATCCTTGAGGAGCCGGGAAAAGACGTCGTACCGTTCATAATCACCACGCGAGGTGCGTTCGTAAACGGTGGGCGCGTAGGAATTCGAAACGGAATGCACGGAGCGGAACTCGGGCGGAATGATCATGGCTGAATGAATCTGCAATAAAGGTTCTCGTTTTGCCAATGGCGGAAAGCAGCATCGCTGCTCCCGCCGCGGGACGCAAATTTTCGCCCCTCCAAAAATTACGTCAGCGACACCGGCGTGGCCGTGACGGTCGCCTGGGAGACGAGGAAATTCAGCGTCTTGCCGGTGAGGATCTCTTCTTTGATCTGGTCGACGGCATTCCGCTTCTGGAGCTCCTTGAGCATCTTTTCAAAGGGCATCTGGTAGCGCTCGGCGAGCATGGCGATGCGGCCGAAAAGCTCTTCTTTGGTGATCTTGATGCCTTCCTGCTCGGCGATGCGGCTGAGGACGAAGGTGCTCTTGATGCGCTCGCGGGCATTTTCGGAAGCGGCGCCGACGAGTTCCTTCTCGCTTTCCTTGAGGACGTCTTCGCTGACGCCGCGCTCTTCGTTCTGGCGCACGATATCGAGCAGGATGCGCTGGGTCTCGTTGCGGACGAGGCCGGAGGGGAGTTCGCACTCCACATTGGCCAGGAGCTGGCTGACGATCTGGTGGCGCTTCGACTGCTCGGAGTTATTGCGCTTCTGCGACTCGAGTTCCTTGCGGGCGAGATCGCGAAGATCGGCAAGGGTCTTGCCCTTCGAGACGGTGTCGGCGAAGGCGTCGTTCAGCTCGGGCAGGATCTTCGACTTGATGGCGGTGAGCTTGACTTCGTAGTGGATGACCTGGCCGGGCATGCCTTCCACCGGGAAATCTTCGGGCACGGTGATGTCGAAGCTGCGGGATTCACCGGGCTTGGCGCCGACGAGGGCGGCGCAGTAGCCGGGGAAGAAGGCCTCGTCGGTCATCTTGATCCAGAACTCGTCGTTGCCGGAAAGGGGTTTGCCGGCCTTCGGAAAGACCTCGTGGACGGGCTTGCCATCGATCGTCCCGGTGTAGTCGACGACGACATAGTCTTCCATGGCTGCGCCACGGTCCTCGGTGATGTCGACGAAATCGGCGCCCTGCTCGCGGAGATTATCGAGGGAGGCGTCGACCTCGGCGTCGGAAACGTCGAGGGTGGGGGCGTGGATGAGGAGGCCCTTGTAGTTGGGGAGCTGAAAGTCGGGTTCGGTGACCACGGTGGCCGTGAAATTCAGGCGATCGTCGTCGCTGAACTGGATGTCATCGTAATTAGTGAGCTGGAGGACGCGCAGCTTGTGCTGCTGGATGGCCTCGTAGGTGCTGTCGCCAAGGAGCTTCTTTTCCAGTTCTTCGCGAATCTGCTTTTTATACTTCTTCTCGATGATGGCGCGCGGAGCCTTGCCCGGGCGGTAGCCGGCGATGGTCACGGCCTGGCTGATTTCCCGCGTCACCTTGTCCCGCGCAGCGCTGACTTTTTCGGGTTCCACCTCGACGCGGATGGTGGCGAGGCAATTGGGCAGGGATTCGACTACGGCGTTCATGATTCTGGAAAAAGCGAAAGGGTTCGGAACATAGCGATTCGGCGGCAAATGCAAACGCTGAAATGCAGACTGTGCGCAAAATGGCGCCGACGGGGCGCCGGGCTGGGGTGGGG
>FTCV01000782.1_pt1 | contig 11318 bp, 7 predicted proteins | sample 1639691 | NCBI WGS metagenome assembly FTCV01 (sample SAMEA3914864, study PRJEB12502) | metagenome | biome: forest; material: soil | place: USA | collected 2012-03-12 | depth 0.3 m
GGCCCGTAGATCGCGAGGTAGAGCGCTAGATAGGGCAGTGCGATCGCAAGGCCGGCACCGATAAGTATCGCCACGCGACGCCAATCTTGGGCAGCGACCAGTCGCTGGACTGCGAACAAGCCGAGCACGGCTGTGACCACGGCGTCTCCCGGCCTCGCCATCGGAATGAGAGCGAGCAATGCTCCCAGCCAGGCGACCCGAGTGGTGCTTGGGTAGATTCCTTCGTCACAGAGAACGTCAAGAGTCTGGGCAAGCGCGAGCCAGACGAGGGCTGCAGACAGGCTCGTCGTCCAAGGCTCCAACCAACGTCGGCCGATCTCCGGGTAAAGGATTGTCGTCAGAGCGAAAATGGCCGTTGCGATCCATGTGCCGACACCGAAGCGACGGGCGACCCGCGCAAAACCGATGAAGGTTGCTACGACACAGCCCAGGTCGATAAAGGCGAAGGGTTGCGTCGTCGTCAGCGCCGTGAAGGGAGCCGCGAGTAGCGAATAGAGGAGCGGATACCAGTGATCTGCCGCGTCTAGCCGCAAGCCTGCGAACGCGTTCGCCGATTGAAGATATTGGCCCTGATCCGCCCAGCTTGCCCAATATACTGGCTTTGCTACCCATATCCCGTGGAGCTTGATGGCCTTCAGATAGGCGCCGACATAGAGCAGGCCGATCAGAACCGGCGGCAGATATCTTGTCAGCCGAGTTTCCCGTCCCTGAGCAGATCTGGGGCTGAATGGGAACGCGGCAACCGAGGCGGAGGTCATGCTTTGCTTTGGTCGACGCGGGCGCCGAACACAACACCCGGGAACCGCCAAAGACCCGCTGTACTCGCATCTGAATCCAGCCTGCGACGGGCGAGCATCGTTGAGCTCGGCCTGATCCTCGCCTAGGAGCCCGGCATGTCGACGGCGAACCATTCTTCACGCTCAGCAGCCTCATCCCTGCTGTCGAACCCTTTCCGTCGGGGAGCCGAAGGGCCGCCTCCGCAAAATGAGGTTCCCTTGCTCTTCCCGGGCCTCCTCGTTCTGTGCGTCGCTCTGATCGTCCTTACATCGTTGGCGCCGCTAGCCCGGCTCTTCTCCCATGTTTCGATCGACTATGGCGAGGGCTGGAACGCTTACTGGTCCGCTGCGGCTATGGAGCGTGCGCCGCTCTATTCCACGGCGCACGTCTTTGCTTCCGATAATTATCCCCCACTGTCCTTCTACGTGAACGGCCTCCTGGGCACTGTCATTGGTGATTACATCATCGCGGGACGCATCGTCGCGCTTGCCAGCATGCTCGCCGTCGCGGTGCTGATTGGCTGCATCGTGCGGATTCTGGGGGGGCCAAAGCGCTGGGCCTTCGCTTCGGCAATCGTCTTCATTCTCTACAATTTTTTGTACTTTGGCCAATTTGTTGCGGTAAATAACCCGCAGTGGCTGGGCCAGGCGATCGCTCTGGCCGGCGTTCTTCCGCTTCTCAGGGAGCAGGGGAATGCATTGCGATGGCGCACCGTTTTCCTCGCCGCTGGGGCGATGATCCTCGGCGGCCTGGTGAAGCATAATCAGTTCGCGCTGCCGCTTGCGGTGAGCGTCTGGCTGGTAATCCGCGATCGAAGCGCGTTTGCGAAATGGTGTTTCGCGGGCTCGGCGCTGGCGGCACTGGCCTGTGCCGCCCTCTATCTGATCTATGGGCCCGCCATCTATGCCGAGTTGATCAGCTTCAAGAGGACAGTCGACATCGTCAACTTTCGGGCAGGCCTGTCGAAGATTGGCTGCCTCGTCCCATTGGCTTGCGTCGGAGCCATTTCGCTCCGCTGGCGCCGCGCCGACGATCGTTGGATGCTCCTCGCGCTGTACGCGGCGTTCGGCCTCGTCCTTGGTGCCCTGCAGCGTCTCGGGAGTGGCGTCTACATCAACGCCCATTACGACGCCCTGATCGGCTTGGTTATCCTGAGTGGGGCATTTCTGGGGTCTGCCGCAAGTGGCAGGATCGGCGTGTTGCAGGACCGGTGGGCTCGCATGGCGCTGCTGCTCGCGATTCTCTTTCCTCTCTTCTTGGTCGCACCGCGGCATGTGGTCCGGTCGATTTCGGACGCTCGCGACGTCCCGGCTCAGGAAGCGATATGGTCGCGCATGATCGCCGATGTGGCTCGAGCGCCGGACCCGGCTCTGTGTGAGGTGCTTGCCGTCTGCTACTGGGCTGGCAAGCCGCTCGAGCTCGACTTTTTTGCCTACGGTCAAAAGCTTCGCACCGGCACACGACCGGCCGCCTTGGATCATATTATTGCTACTCGATCTGCACGGATCCTGATCCTAGACCGCGGATTTCGGCGCCAGACAGGATATGCGCGATTACCCGCGCCATTCCCTGCGCTCTTTCAAGCCCACTATCGGGTCGTACGAACGGCACCAGGAGAAATCGACGAGCTGGTCCCGCGGGGCTCCTGAGGTTCACGATCGCTAAGGGGAATGTCTGGACAGCCTTTCCCGACGGTCGTTAGCTTGACAAGGAAGAGCGGTGCCGCTCTTCGTGCCTGCACATCTCCATTCCAGTTTGGGACCACGGCTATCATCGGTGTCACGCCCCGGGGAGAAGCCCGAACGGCGCTCCCCCCTCGCTCGTCGCTGGCTTTGTACCGGTGGGGGCTGCCTGCCATTCTCTTTCTCGGTTTCTGCCTACGGCTTGTGCTTATTGCGACACCGCGTGCGTATCAGGCCGATGAGGTATTCCAGTATCTCGAGCAGGCGCATCGGCTCGTGTTTGGTTACGGGGTCATCCCCTGGGAATACCGCTTCGGCATCCGGAGCTGGCTGTTTCCGATCGCCCTGACCGGACCCATGGCACTGGGCGGATGGATTGCCCCGGCGAGTGGCGCCTACCTGTTCCTGCCCAAGCTCTCGCTTGTCCTTCTGTCGTTGACCGCCATCGGGGCTGCGGCCTCGCTGGGACGACGGATCTCGCCTGCTCACGGATTGATGGCGGCACTGGTGGTCGCCGGCTGGTCGGAATTCGCCTATTTCGCCACTCAGGCGCTCACCGATGCTGTGGCCGTTCCGCTCTTTCTGACCGCTGCGGCTCTGCTCTACGGTCGCGACACGGCCGGTCGGCTGTCGCTCTCCGGAGCACTCGTCGCGCTCGCCGTTCTCGTCCGATTTCAATATGCGCCAGCCATCGGCCTCTTCGTCGTGCTGACTTGCCGCGTGGATGCGCGGCGCTGGGCCTGGGGCCTTTTGGGCGCCGCGATCGTCCTCGCAATCAGCGCCGCGGTCGACCGCCTCATGGGGCAAACACCCTTCGCATGGATCATCGAGAATTATCGGCAGAACATCGTTAACCAACGCTCCCATCTGTGGGTCGATGGCCCTGCCTATTATTTTCTGAAGCTCGTTTCGACGTGGAAGGTCTGGCTCGTCCCGATCATTATTTTGGCGTGTGTGGGCGCAAGGCGATATCCCACTCTGATGATAATGGCGATTGCGAATATCGCCATGCATACGACCATAGCGCACAAGGAATATCGCTACATACTCCTCTCGACGGCGGTCATTGTCATCCTCGCAGCAATAGGAACAGTCGATGCGGTCCGTGCCGGCCAACGCAAGTGGCCGCGAATACCCTTCCTATCGATAGCCGCTCTCTGTTGGATATCGGCTTCGATCCTGACGACGAGACCACATTTTGTGGCTTACAATTGGTCTCTTGCTACGCCGAATTTGGAGGCTTTCTCCCGCCTGAGGCGCGAAGACAATATTTGCGGCGTTGCCGTCCGGGGCGTGTGGTGGAGCCATACTGGCGGATATGCCTATCTCCACCGCCCGATCCCCCTTTATTATCCGGACCTCGTGCCGTCTTCCAGTCCCGTGATCGCGGCCAGCCAGGCGGCTTACAATGCGATTGTAGCGCCGCCCAACGCTCGGTTCTCCGGCTACCAAAAGCAGGAATGTTTCGGTGTGGATGCGCGATTTTCCGACCAGGCCGTCTGCATATTTCATCGTGCGGGAGGCTGCGATGCGTCAAAGGCCCGCGATTTTACGGCCAATCGGGCCCTTCTTGGCTCGAACAGATAATCGAGTCCGGTCTGTGCTGTCGGACAGGTGAGCGAGCGGGTGGGACCTTCTGCTCGGCCTTTTCAAGCAACACGAGCCGCTCCGAATTCACCCACAGCAAGAAGTTCGAATATCTTGTCCGGTGCGACCGGTTTGCTGAACAGGAACCCTTGAACCGACGTGCAGCCATGTTTGCGAAGTTGCTCGAGTTGGCTCGTCTCCTCGACACCTTCGGCCGTGGTCTCCATGCCAAGGGCGCTGGCGAGATCGGTAATCGCCTTGACGACAGCACCGGCGCCCGATCGTGTGAGAAGATTACTGATGAACGACCGATCGATCTTGATTTTGTCGAATGGGAAGCTCTGCAGATAGCTTAGACTGGAATAGCCGGTCCCGAAGTCGTCAAGGGCAACACGTATACCGAGCGAACGCAGCGAATGCAGTAAGCCAAGGGTAGTGTTTGAGGTTTCGAGAAAGATCGATTCTGTGATCTCGATCTCAAGACGGGAAGGCGCAAGCCCGGAGTTTCGCAGTGCCTGCACGATGGTTTGGGCCAGACCGGGGCGACGAATCTGAACGGTCGATACGTTGACCGCTACTTTGACATGATCCGGCCACTGCATTGCGACGCGGCAGGCCTCATGCATCACCCAGGCACCGATCGGCACGATCAGTCCAGTCTCCTCCGCAATCGGGATGAACTCGGCGGGTGAGATCACGCCTCGCTCTGGATGATGCCAGCGAAGCAATGCCTCGAACGATCCGATGCGGTTCTGGGAAAGATCGAACAAGGGCTGGAACTGAAGCGCGAACTCGCCATTGGCCAAGGCCCGCCGAAGATCGACTTCGATCGAGCGGCGCGCCTGAGCGCGCGCGTTGAGAGAAGGCTCAAAGAAACAATATGTTCGCCGGCCTGACTCCTTCGCCCGATAGAGCGCAAGATCCGCATTGCGCAACAGCGTCTCGGCGTCCTTCCCGTCTACGGGCGCGACGGCGATGCCGATGCTCACGCCGAGATCAATGTCATGTCCCTCGATCCGAACCGGCACCTCGATGGCCCGGAGGGTCCGCCGCGCAAGCACCTCGACGTCGCCGCAAATGTCGATCGCCTGAATGATGACGAATTCATCGCCGCCCAGCCGGGCGACGAATCCTTCGCCGACCTCGTCGGTCAGGCGTTGGGCAACGCGACGAAGAACCTCGTCACCGACCGGATGGCCGAGAGTGTCGTTGACCGACTTGAAATCGTCCAGATCGAGGCAGAACAGAGCCACGTCGCCGCCACGACGCTCGACCTGACGCAGCTGATGATCGAGATGTTGGTGGAAAAGCACGCGGTTGGGCAAGCCAGTCAGGATATCGTTGAATGCTAGGTGTGTGATCCGACGCTCGCGCTCGGCTATCCCTGCCGCCATGCGGTTGAAGCTTGCGGCGAGCCGGCCGAGTTCGTCGCGCGTATCGACTGGGACAACCACGGTTTCGCCATCAGCGAGCCTGCTCGCCGCATCGTCGAGCCATGAAATTGGCCGCGTGATCGAGCGTGCCATGCGCCAGGTCGCGAGCATGACCAGCCCAAGCACACTGAGGCTCAACAACGCGATCACGATCTGGAGCGACCGATAGCTCGCCATTGCCAAGGCGAGGGGATATTGCAGTAGCAGGATCGTCGCTGGCTCACCCGGCATGGTCGGTAAGGGCTTGGCGAGCGCAATCACCGTGCCATGGCCATCGTCGAGTTCAGCTGGCGTGCCGGCGCGGACGGTCTCGTCGATGAAACGGCTGAGCTGCGGATTGGGATGCCGCCTCGCCTCCCCCGCCGCGACCCATGCACCGTCGGCACGTCGCTGATAAACGGCCGCGGCGATCGGGATCGCCGAGAGCCGTTCGAGTGAGGCCATTTCGCGTCGGTCGAGATCGGTCGAAAAGACCACCCACCCGCTCAGCACCGGCGCCAGAATGGGTGCTGCAACAACATGCCGCGCGACGCCGCCGAGCGAGATCGTGCCGGCCACGGCATCATTATCGAGGCCAACCGCAAGCGTACTTGCCTGACGAGCGATCGAAGGGTCGCGGATTCCAATGACATTACCGTTGGGCTCGACGATGAACGCCATTGGCAGGCCGAGGCGAGACTTGAGATTGGCGAGCGCGGATTCGACGGTGCGCCGATGGTGGGTAGCGACTGCGGTGCGAAAGCCAAAGTCCTGCGCTAGGAGCCCGGCTGAGTCGCGCAGCTGCGCCGTGCGCTGGCTCCAGAGCCGATCGAACGCCGTGCCGTTAGCAACCAGCTCGTCGCGAACCTGCGCTGCTGCGTTACGCTCGACCACGACATAGAGGGTCCCCGACACACATGTCATCGCCACTGCGAATAAGCCGGCATAGAGCACCGCCAACCGCGTCCTGAGCAGGCGAAAGTCGAGGCGCGGCGGACGCATGGGCTCAATAGTCCGAATTCGTTGGCGGTCGCGGCGGCGGACGCAAGGGAATGGCGAACTGCTCGCGATGCGCTGCGCCCGAAGCGAGCAGAGCTTGCCGTTCGGTATGACCGTTGGTGAGACGGGCATAGGGATGCCAGACGTCGATCGTAACGCTTGCGGCTGGAAGGCCGTGCAGCCTCGCGTTGCCATTCGCGTCAGTCTTCACCGCCCAGGGTGTATCGACCACGTCGATGAAAGCGATCATCCGGTCGTGAATATTACAGCCGAGGGGTACGATCCCCGGTGCGTCGAACAGCACGGAGCGGTTCTGCTGGCGTCGCTCGAGCTTCAGTTCGAAGAGTTTGGCCGGCGAAAAGGAATAAACATGATGGCGCACGGGATCGTGATTGAGGAAGCTCACGGTTGAACCAACGGGCACGATCGTCACGAATGGGTGGAATTGTATATTCTGCTGGTCCACTGCGTAGCCGCCAGTCGGCCGGGCGGGCGGCGTCGGATCGCCGACAAGATGGACGGCGACAACTGCATCGCGCACGGGCGCGCCATCCATGCTGCGCACTTGAACGTCGAGGTCGGCCGCGCACGCTGGCGATACGAGCAAGACCGTGATGGTCCAGGCAGTGAGGCGGCGCGCGGAGATCATCCCGCCGAACCTAGCAGAGGGCCCGTAAACAAAGCATTTGCTCAACGCACGACTCGCAAGCGGAGCTCGAGCCGAACGATGGTCTGGTGCTGGCGAGGATCGAGAGCGTCCCTCGCTCGCGCGTCGCGCCGACTGACAACATGCAGCGCCTCCACGCCAATCGTTGCGAACGACGCCAGGGGCTTGCGCGCCGCGGCGGTGACCGCCCAGCCCTTCTCACTGTCCCGGGGCCCGAGTTCGCTTCCTCGGCTACGTGTGCCGAACGCCTCGATCCGAGCGCTGACCGATCCGTCGTCCATTGCCCGGGTTGCGAGCAGGAAGGCCGAGCGGAAGCGCGTATCGACCCAGCGGCGATTTCCCTCGACAAAACCCATTTGAGTCCGTCCGTCGATACCCTGCGCGATCAGGCGGGTGCGTGGATCGACATCGACGATCACGCCGAGATGATCGAAACGCGTGCGCCAGCCCCATTGGAAATATTCGTCGACCACTTCAGGGTCGCCACGATTGTCGTAGTGGAGCGCTTGCAGCTCAAATGGGCCGGGTGGCGCCCATGCAAGCTTGATATAATAGCCGGGGCGGCCGTCGAGTTCGATCAGCGGCCGCGTGCGCGTCGCCTGAACGAACTGCATGAATGGATTGAGCGCCGGTAGCGGCTGCATCCCGAAGGCGGTTGCCTTCTCGTCGTGCAGCGCCCAGCCTCGGAATGCGAGGAGCGTTCCCGCAGTGTCGTTGTCCGCGAACAGCGCAAGGCTCGCAGTAAGGCGATGGCTGCCGAGCAGCCCGGTCGCCGTGCCTTCGACGCCGGCGAGCTTCACCTCCTCGCCGATCCAGGTGTTGATCGCCGATGGTGTGATCGTATCGCGGACTGCCCATTCGGGACCGCTGTGCTCGAGCGATACAGGCGCCCAAAACAGGCCGGCTCGCGCCGAAAGCCGCACCGGTCCGGCCGGCATCGGCTTAAACGTCAGATAGGCTTGCGACAGGTCGATTGCGTGTTGCTGCCCCTCCTGCGCGATCGCGGCGACGGTCGCGCCAAGCGACCAAGTGAGGTGCGGTTGCCAAGCGAGGCCGAACTCGGTCGCCTGCGGGCGGATCGCAAAGCCGTCGTCGCGGTCGACCGCATGACCACCGAAGCGCGCCTTGCCGAAGCCGCCGCGAAGCCATGAGGGCTCGCCGTCCGCTCCCTCCAGATCGAGATTCGCATAGGCGACCCAGTCACCGGCTTGTGCCGCCTCCCCCGGGGGCAGGTCATCTTGTGCCCGCGCGGTATTCGACGCGAAGGCGAGCAGGAGCGTCGCGGCAAGCCACGATGGCGAGGTGAATGGCGAAGCTCGGCACCCCATGCCGCTTGAAATGGCAGAACATAGTTAACCTCGCGTTCCCTTCACTCCGCCCGATTTGCCGCGATCATTCCCGCGCTGACTGCACCGTTGAGATCGAATTCGGTGGCAGCATCATCCAAGGACTAATCGAGTGTCGCGATGGGACGGCGCTCACTCGGCCGATCGTCGTTGAGCAGCGAGAGGCTGGCGCCGAGCTGAGCCGATGCGGGCGTGGCCCCGCCGAGCCATCATGTAATGTCGCTGCAGCCAACGCTGATTCTCATGTCCGAATTCAAGAGGTTGGGCGTGGACCGCCAATCACCTGTTCGGTGGGAGTGAGTGTGGGCTGTGCAGGGTCGGACGCGGCGACAGTAAGGCGACGGTTGATCAGACTCTGATACGCGGGTTGGGTACCGCAGGACCGTGGTTCGTCTCGGGCCTTCCTCTGTCTCAACGTCGCGCGAGTGTTGCTCGCCGAATCAGATCGAGGGTTACCCTGACCGGCCGCCGCGCCCGACGCTGCACAGCATGGATATTGTGTGTCGGTCCTTTCCTGGTTGAGCTGGGAAGACTTAAGCGGCTTGGGCGGGTGCGGGTGTCTGGAGGGCGATCGCCCAGACGAAGGCGGCGAGTTCGCGCGCGATGGCGACCGTCACGACATTCTTGGGTCGCCCCGACCGCAGCATGCGGCGATAGCGTGCACAGAGACGGACCTGCGCCTTCCAGGCGATGTCGCGCACCTCCTGGGAGAGATCGGCGCTGCGGCGGAGGAGATCGCCGGCGACCCGTGCCGGCAACCGGTAGGTCCAGGCGCTCTCCACCAGCATGCGGCGGGCGCGCGTGTTGCCCGCCTTGGTGATCTTGCCTTGGGCCCGGGTAGACCCGGAGGAGCGCTCGCGCGGTACCAACCCCAGCCATGCCATGAGCTGGCGTGGATTGGTGAAGCGGCGAAAGTCGCCCACCTCGGCGACCAGCGTTACCGCCGCGACCAGCGATACCCCACGCAAGGCCTGGATGGCTGCTACCACCGGATGGAGTGACCAGCTGGGTAGCAGCGCTTCGATCTCCTTCTCAAGTCGCGAACGACGATCCTCGGCCTGCTCGATGGCGCGGTTAAATTCCTCGAATGCGATCTGCTGGGCCGGATGATCGAAACGCTGGTCGCCGAGCCAGCGTCGGTGTGCCCTGGTCCAGTGTTGGCCGCGTCCCTTGTAGGCCCGGCCATGGCGCAGCAGGAAGGACAGCAGCTGTTGGCGCGCGCGCCGCACCGCTTCGACGGCGGAGATCCGTGCCCGAACGAGGTCGCGCATGGCTTCGTGTTCGGTGTCGGGGACCCAGATCGACGTCAACTCGCCCGCCCGATACAAGCTCGCCAACACAACCGCGTCCCGACGATCGGTCTTGATCTGGCTGCCGGGGCGTGCCGGCGTCATCGATGGCGCCACCACGTGGCAGGCATGGCCGAGGTGCATGAGCTCCCGGTACAAGCCGTAGCCGGTCGGTCCCGCCTCGTAGGTGAAGGCCAGCCGCCCGTGCTTGGCCGCCAGCGTCTTGACCAGCTTGGCGACCGCCTCCGGTTTGCTCGAGATGGTTCCGTAAAACCGCACCTCGCCGCGGCGACCACCTTCCGCGATTGCGACGGCGATCGTGTCCTTGCTTACATCCAGGCCGATGAATGTTGTATGCCGATCCATGGCTCGTCTCCCATGCCTGAGGCTCTGGTCGCAAGACTAACCCTCGACACCGACATGTTCGAGGCGAGCCACCCCAGGCTCAGCCTCGGACATGGCGTCTCAAGCTGAGGGCTGGCATGAGGAGGCCAGCCCTTATGCCGAGAGCCTATTCGCAGGATTTGCGGGATCGAGTGATCGACGCAGTTTCGAGTGGTGGCGAGAGCCGGCGCTCTGCCGCCCGTCGATTTGGTGTGAGTGAAGCGTCGGCGATCAAATGGCTTCAGCGGCTTGAACGCGCTGGCGATCGGCGTTGCGCTGGCACCGGTGGGCACCGGCCTTCCAAGGTGAAGCCGGAGCGGGATTGGCTGATGGCTGCGCTCGAAGCCAAACCGGATATCACGTTGGCGGCGTTGGCGAGGCAACTGCGTGATGAGCGCGGGGTGATCGTGGATACCAGTATGCTGTCGCGCTTCTTCCTCGAAGAGGGGATCAGCTTTAAAAAAACCGTGCTGCCCTGCGAGCAAGAGCGGCCGGACGTGGCGCGGCGCCGCGCGAGCTGGAAGCGATATCAGGGGCGGATTGACCCCACGCGGCTGGTCTTCATCGATGAGACCTGGGCGAAGACCAACATGGTGCGCACCCATGGTCGTTGTCGCCGAGGCCAACGGCTCAACGACAAAGCGCCGTTCGGCCATTGGAAGACGATTACCTTCCTGGCGGCGCTGCGGTCGGATCGGATCGATGCTCCCTGTGTCATCGACGGGCCGATCAACCGCCGCAGCTTCCTGGCCTATGTCGAGCAGTTCCTAATCCCGACGCTCAAGCCCGGCGATGTCGTGATCCTCGACAACCTCAGCAGTCATAAGGGCGCGCTGATCCGCAAAGCCATTCGCAGTGTGGGAGCCAGGCTGCTGTTCCTGCCGCCCTACAGCCCGGATTTGAATCCAATCGAGCAGGTTTTCGCGAAGCTTAAAACGCTGCTCCGTAAAGCCGCCGAACGCTCCGTTGAAGCAACATGGAAGCGCATCGGCGCCCTGCTCGACGAATTCACCCCAAGCGAATGCGCCAACTATCTCTCCAACTCAGGCTATGCGTACATCTAATCGCAGAACGCTCTAGGCGGCAGGCGCCGTCAGGCGGTCCCCGCCTCGACGCGGCCGGTCCGCTGGAGCTTGCCCCAGCCCACCCACGGCCCCGACAGCGCCGCGCCTACC
>FTCV01000685.1_pt1 | contig 11295 bp, 8 predicted proteins | sample 1639691 | NCBI WGS metagenome assembly FTCV01 (sample SAMEA3914864, study PRJEB12502) | metagenome | biome: forest; material: soil | place: USA | collected 2012-03-12 | depth 0.3 m
GAACAGTACAGGGTGTGCCCAGCCGGATTCGCGGGGTAAGCCGAGCGCCAGAATATGGCTTCGAGCCAGACATCGAGCGCACGCTGGTAGCACTCGCGGAGAACCGAGTCGGAAAATGGATTGCACGAGACCTCGCCGGCCTCTGCGTCGACGACCGCCACGGCCTCGGCATGCGCGCAAGCGTCCAGCACCTTGCGCTCGTGCGGCTCGTCCCAGATGCTGCACCCGTAGATTGACGCGCCTAAACGCGCCAGTGCGATGGAGCACATCGCGCTGATGACGTGGTCGAAACGCTCCATGGTTCGATCCCGCGCAGATTTATCAGCGGAGTGAGAGGCCGGCCTGAGGCAAGCTTGCGGGCGAGAGCAGCTCTCGAATCCATTGAGCGATCGACGCGCCGAAAATCGGGACACCATGCGAATTGCTTGGCCCGAACGATTCGACGGGCAGATCCGGCCAGCGCTTGCGCACGACCTCGTCGAGAGTGGTGACCTCGTCGATCAGCCCGAGTTGCTTCGCCTCGACGCCGCCCCAGATCTCGCCAGACGCGAAATTCACGCCCTGGGCCGGCACCAGCTTTCCCTTGCGCTGCGTTTCGAGCTCGTCGCGAAACTGACCGCCCATGCGCGCCACCAGATCCTGGGCCTTGCGGTCGGCTTCCGGGGACATCGGCAGATAGGGGTTGAGCATCGCCTTCAGGTTCCCAGAGGCATACACGCGCTGCCCAACGTCGACGCGGTCCAGCGCCTTGTGGAAGTCCCAGCCAGCGAGCACTGCGCCGACGGAACCGACCAGGCTGTACTTGCCGGCGTAGATGGCGTCGCAGTGCAGCGCCACCATGTAGGCTGCGGAGGCGCCGAGGTTGTTCACCACCGCGATCACTGGCTTGGGGTGGGCCTTGCGCAAGCTCTCGATCGCCGTGTAGATCCTCTCTGCCTCCAGCGGCGCACCGCCTGGGCTGTCGATCGAAAGGACGACTGCCTTGACCGAAGAGCTGTCGAAAGCCTTCTGCAGCGCCGGGATCACCTTGTCTGCCGAGGCGAGGTTCCCCTCCGCCATCTCGCCGGCGAGTTCGACCACCCCAACGGATGCGCTGGCATGCCAAGGTCGGAAACCGGCTACCCACAGGTTGAAGCCGACGAAGAGCAGGGCGGGAAAGACGAAGACCAACAGCCCCCTCAGGAGCTTCGAGCGACGCTCCGACCGCCGGTCGACGAGCAAGTCCCTCATCATCGACATCAGGACTGCGTTTTCGTCGACCTTGATGGAAAGGTGTGGATCGATAGAGAAGTCGGGTCGGCGAAGCCGATCGAACAGACGTTTGAACATAGGGCGTCCTTGGGTGGGTTCAATGCGAATGGGGGGGCGGGTGTACGATTGCCTACAAATGCATCAATGCGGAGCAGCCATGGAAGCGCTCAAGCCTCTTTTCCGATTCTTCGGAGACCTTCTCTTCACCGTTGGCGATGGCATCGACCAACTGCTGTCTGGTCGCGGTGCGAGCTCGTGCGCGCAGCCAGAGGGCGCCGTGGCGCCCGATTCGCTCGACGACGTGGGGGCGCTCCCCGTCATCAACCCGGCGACTGGCCTCCAAATGCTGGACGGCGTGGACTCTATGGACAGCGCGGGCCATTTGTACGGCTCGTCGCACTGAGCGCCTATCCAACGCCCCTCGCTCCTCAAGAGCGGAGGCGCTCCATCGAACCATGTCGTTGACGTAGTCCATCTGAGGTCCTTGTCGTCACTTCGTGGGGATCTCGGGCGGCGCATGCTTCGCTTCGTCAGCTCGCGCCGCCTGCTCACGTTCCTCGACCGCGGCGCCTTCTGTGGCGAACGGACGATCGTGATGCCACGCCTCGTCCTGGGCGCGGTTCCCGTTCCTTTCGTTCGTGATGGGATTGTTCCGGTAGACGGGGTCGTGTCCGCCGCTGATCGACTTGGAACGCTGGTCCGACACGCGTTGCAACTCCCCTTGCTCGGTACGGATCTGGCCCCCAGCAGCGCCAATGTCGCGCTGGGTAGCATCGTGCTGCCCATCGACCCTCCCTTGAAGGTCCCGGCCATTCACGGCTTGCAGTGGTGAGAGGCCGGCAGCACGCTGACCCGAAAGGACCTTCGCATCGCTGATGTCGTGGAAGTCCGATACGCCGCGGCGACCTGCGCCCGGCGAAGAGGCGTCGAAGCCGCCGCGCAGACTGGAGGGCGAAATCCCATCGAGAGTGCCTTGCATGATGTTGGGCCCTTGCCCTTGCTGCGGCACCCAGAAGGTCTCGCCGGCGTCGCTCTTGAACAACTCGCCGCTCAACACGAACTCTTGAAGCATGCCGCGTAGAACCGACGTTGGTACGTTGCCATGCATTGGGTCGACGCCCTGCGTCCGCGCAAAGCGATAGAACTCGTTGTTCCATGAGGCCTCGCCGAGGCGAGCAAAGGCCGCGTACTTCTCTTGCGCTTGTTGGTACCGTTCGCTCGTGGAGAAGTCGCTTGCCGCGCGCTCGCGGAAGCCTTCGGCTTCGCGCATCGTCGAATCGATGCTGTTTGAGGCCTGCCGGTCGCTGCTGCGCACCGAGTCGAACTTGTCGCTCGAGCGGAAGGTGTCCACGAAACTCTGCTTGCGCTCAACGCTCTTCGTGTGTGCTGCGTTGCGGGCATCGCTGATCGCAGTACGCAGGGACTCCTGCTCCGCGGAGCTCTTGCTCGCCATTGCCTTGATGACGATCGGCGACCCGACGCCCGCTTCGATCGCAGTCCGAATGTCGGAAGAGTCGGTGATGCCGAACTGCTTGCCGATCTGGCTGGCCGCCTGCTCGCTCTCAGCGCGACCGAGGGATTCGGCACTGTCCTTTCCGATGTCGAAGCCAGATCCCAGGCGTGCCGATGCCCCACCGCTGCGAACCAGGCTGATGGCTCGGTTGTAGGCCGCGTCGAGTGCGGTCTCGTAGCTGCGCTGATGCGACTCGCCGGATTGCGTTGCAGCCTGCGCCCCCTCTGAGAGTCGCTGCCCCCACCCGGCCGTATCCTTGAGACTCACTGGGCCCGACGATTGGGCGTACTGGTCGACGGACGCGCCCGTCAGCAGGTTCGTCGAGGTCGTCCCACCGATGCTCGACGTGCGACGAACGCGGGCATCCGATCGGTACTCCGCCAGCTCCTGCTGCTCGAAGCTCACGTTGCCCATGCTCAGGTTGCCCTTGGAGGCATTGGACGCTGTCTGATCGGATGCGGACGGCGCTCCGCTGGCGTTGGCGACCGACATGATCTTGTCTGCGCCGTACAGGAGCGCCGCGGCGATGATCGGGACGAAGGTCACCATCCATGATGCGACCGAGACGTCCGAAATCGCCGTGGAGTAGATGCCGGTCGCCGTCTGAAGAGACAGGCCGGTGGTACTGCCCGCGATCTGCCCGGCGCCGGCGAGGTTTCGCGTCGCGGCGATGGTCGCCAGGTAGCTGACGATGGCAAACATCGGTGGCCACAGCTCGACCCAGACCATGGTGTAGAAGTACGACTTGATCAGCCTCGCCAGCGTCTGCCCCTCCGTTGCCATGGCAAGGATGCAGAACACTGGAAAGATCGCGAACAGCACCGACTCGGTGATGTTCCGGATGATCGGCAGCGCCTCCTCGGCAATCCGGCCCTGCACCAAGTAGCTCGCATTCATCTGCCCTACAGCCTGGCTGCGCATGCTCGCGAACATCAGCACGGAGGGATCGTCGAGCTGCGCCCCATAGAGCGCAGACGCGTCGGCCACGGCGTTGATCAGGATGTTCTGGATCATGATGTCCTGAGCGCTTGAAGCCGAGCTGGCCAGTGCAGACTTGCCGTACATGGCCACCAGCGAATCCTCGATCTGCGGCTCGGACGTCGAGGTCGGGACGCCAGGCACCAGCAGCGCAGCCATCGAGACCAGGGAGTTGTGCGCCGAATTCGTCGCTCCGGGGGCTACCGCCTTCGAGTACACCTCAGGGCAGGGTGCAGTGATCACCGAGTTGGCTGCGTTGGGATCGTGGTATGTCGAGAACAAGGCTGGGTTCGGGGTCGAGATCGACGTGATCAACGACGTTGACCGCTCGAAACTTCCCGGCACCGTCTCGCGCCCGAGGTCGGGGAAGATGCAGTTGCGCAGGTAGTTCAGGGTGTCGCCCTGGTAGAACAACGAACTGAAGTCGCCCTCGCGCGAGGAGCGGATGAGGCGATTGCCAAACATGACGCCGTGCTGTTCGTAGCTCAGCTCCGAAGGCAGCGTGATCGAGCTCGAACCGGGGATCGACTGGAAGGATGTCTCGAACATGGCCGTCAAGGTCGAACCGATCGATGACTTGACGCTCGCGACGAGCGCCAAGGCCCAGGGGACGTTGGAGACGACCACGGGAGACTGGACGCCGAGTTTGTCCACGATCGAAACCGTGGCCTTGGGCACAAGAAGGATGCCCGAGATGAGCGCCACGTTGATGAACCAGGTCCAGCCTCGAGCGTGGCCGTTTGGCAGGAGCGCCTGCACCGCCACGACCATGAAGCCGATGACGACCGCCACGCGGATCATGTCGCGAAAGTCAGCGGCACCCATGACCATCGCGATACCGTTGAAGATCCCGTGCAGCGCGTCGACGTTGCCGTACGCGTAGACGGTGAGGGTTGGGGTGGCCATAGGCTCTCCGGGGAGGTCGCCGGCGACGCAGGCCGCCAGCGGTATGCATGCGTGTGTCGGTCAGCCTCGGCCGGTGTGGCCGACCATCATGTTGCTGAAGTCCATCATGTTGCGAACCTGGCTTGGCAAGCTGAGGCGCAGCTGCTTTTCGACGTGCTGGATGTCGTCGATGACGGCATTCATTTGCGGAACGCGCTGCAGGGCAGCCTGGCGCTCTTGATCAAGCGCCGTACGCATCGCGTCGATGCGATCGACCAGGCGCTTCGCCTTGTCGTCCTCGAGGCCGCTCTGAGTGCGCGCCGCCGACAGATAGACCCGGACGTCCTTCAGGCCCTTCGTCAGGAACGAGTACGCGTAGTCGTAGGCGATGATCTTCGCGTAGCGATCGATGAGGAGGTCGGTCAGGTACGTGTCTTTGGAAGACGAGCCGCCCATATAGCCGACAGCCATCATGCGATAGACAGGCACCGACACCATGTTGACGAAGTTGATGGTCGATGCCGAGACGGCCGTCTTGGTCTCCATCGCGTCGCGCAGCCCTTGGAGGGACTGCCGCACGTACGTCGTGAACGGCGTAATCTCCTTGTTCCCCTTCTGCGGCGACATGCAGTCCGCGTCAGGGCAGGAGAGCCACCCGTTGATGACGATCGTGTCGTCGCTCGACCCCGGTGCATTGCCGTTCAGCAGCATGCTGAGTGAGTCGATTGTCGGATCGACCTCTTGGGGGGCTTGGCCGGTTCCGCCGTTGTTCACTGGCTTGTAGAGGAGGATCGTCCCGGCGATGTTCAAAAACATCTCCTTCGAGTCAGCATCGAGCGACGACTGGCTCAGAGCGCTCCAGACCAAATTCAGGTCGCGCTGCGCGAGGTTCTGGGTGTTCGGGTCGGAGCTGTTCTTGGCATCCGTGTTCACCGCTGGAGCGTTGTCCTTGCAACGCATCTGTGCTGCGGGCTCGTCGTCGCCGTAGATGTTCTTGGCCATCTCGATGCACGAGCTGTACGTGTTGATGTCGAGGGCCCCGGACACGCCGTTGACGAGCGACTGGGCCATCTGGCACGAGTTGCGGCTGAAGTTGTTGACGTTCTGCAGCGTCTTCTCGAGGTCGCCAAGGGCGCTCTCGATCAGCGGGTTGATGGACTTCAGGGCTGCCTTGAAAAGCAGCCCGACCGTGTTCGCGCCGATCTGCTGCAGCATCGCCTTGAACTGGTCGGAGTTGATGTGCGAGAACGAGCCGAGGTATGCGTCAATCCCGCCACAGCCCGCCGAAATGCTCGGCAGCGTGACGCTCCACAGCTGGTAGTCGCGAGTCGGAGTACGCATCTCCATCTCACCACCGGTGTAGATGCTCATGGTCTGGCTTCGCCAGGCCCCGGGCCCCGTCACGTTCCCCACAGCCCCCATGTCGTTGAACATCTGCTGCATCTGACCGCTGATGTCGGAGGCCCTTGCGATGGGCGCAAACTCGAGCGAGCCGATGCAGAGCATCAACACGCCGAGCCTGCCGATCTCCTTGGCGCGACGCATGGCGCTCTGGAGGAGCGTCGATTGAGAGGGCTTGGTGAGTGAGATCATTGCAGGCTCCCAAAGTCGGTCTTGACGGCGACGGCCGAACGTCCCGGGATGGGGGACGCAGGCAAATCGAAACTCGTATCGCGCTCGCCCGCTTGGTCCTGCAGGCGAACGAGCATCGCGATGCGCTCCACCATGTCGTCGGCCGTCATCGGCCCGAAGCCGACGGGCAGCATGGTTTGGGTGGCGGGCTCGGCGAGCACCGTGAACGGCGTCTGGAACTGCCCCTCAGGGATCCCGAGCTTCGCCATGACTGCCGCGACCATGCCGTTGTCCCGCATCGGGCGCGGGTACAACGGGAGGCCGCCGCCGTCGAGGCTGATGGGGAAGACGGTGAAGCCGTACTTGCGCTCGAACTGTTTCAGCATCGGGCTGAAGGCGTGGCAGTAGGCGCAGTCCTTCCGGAAGAAGAAGTAGAGGCCATGGGTCTTGGCCAGGCTCCGCATCAGGTCGTCGTTGCGCTCGGTTGTGACCTGGTCGAACACGCGCTGCGCCGCGGGGTTTGTCGGCCGCACGCCCTGCGCGGTTTCGTCGACCCAGGGCATCTTGACTGCAGCGGCGCGAGCGATCTCCTCGAAGTCGCTGGCCTTACGGCGGGACACCGCCCAGATCTCGAGGAACCGCTGCACGTTTCGCTCGGACGGGTTGTAGACCGCGGCATCCAGGGAGTCCTGAACGCTCTGCTGGAACTTCTTCATGCCCGCAAGGTCCCGGTCAGCGGGCTCGGCAGGCGACGCAGCGGGCACACTCGGCGCAGCCTCCTCGGGCGCCGGCGGATTCTGGTACCAGAACCAGCCGTCACGCGATGACTTGAAGAAGCCGGCCTGGCGGTCCTGCAACGATGCGCCGCCCTGCTGCGCCGATGCGAGCGTCGTAGCAACGGCGATCGACAGGCCTACCACCACTCGAATCACGAGAGAGAGCGAAGAGGCGGTCTGTTTCATCATCGAGATCTCCATGTCGGTTCAGCGGGCCGTCTGCCCCGTTGCCTTGGGGAAGGTTCCGCGATCGCAGAAGCTGATGTCGTACGTCATCGCCTGGCTTGCAGCCATGGCCGGTGCCGAAGCAGTGGGATGGATGCCGGTTTGGCGGGTCACGACGCGAAGGCGAGCACATCCCGGCTCGCGCAGCGCGTGCAGGCGGGCCACGTCAATCTCGATGGGCTCGGTGCTCCCGAAGGCCTGCGACAACCCCTGCGCGGCGGCGCCGCCGAGGACGCCTTCGGCGTGCCCGGAAGCGGCTGCCTGCATGAGCAAGGGCCTGAGGCTCGACACCACTTCCCGGGAAGCCGCGCCGGCGCCGGCGCTGGCGAGCAGTGCGACGGCAGGGAACCAGAGCAGGGCCCGGCCAAGGCGCCACGTGCGGCGGTGCGGTGTAAGTTCAGTGGCCACAGTTGCCAGCTCCGTAGTAGCAGGAGATCTGCTGGTTGACGGTTTGCGACTGCAGAGCGCTCAGGTCCGCAGACTGCGGCACGATTTCCGCGTAGAACTCGCTCAGATCCATCGCGCTGAAGTCGAGCTCTCCCAGCTCCGTCGTCGTGAAGCCGTTGCAGACGGGCGATTGCGGTGAGCCCCACCCATGCGCGAGCTGCGGTTGCCCTTGTTCGTTGATGATCCGGGCCAGGCGCGACGGATAGCAGCAGTAGGTGTGCGTCATCGTCATGCAACCGCCGAAGATGTCGTGCTTCGAGCAGTACTCGCCGACCTCGTGGCACAGCTTGGCGTCCTTCTTCATCGCGGTCGTCTTGTTGCTGTCCGAGCATCCGGTGAGACCTGACATCTCCACGGCGAGCAAAGCGAGGGACCACGGGCCCGGCACCATCCCTCCGAGGAAGTCTCCTACCACCGTGTCGCCGGCCTGCAGGGCCTGCAGTGGTCCGTCGAAGCCGGTGCCGAAGAGGGACCGGAAGCCCTTGAGGGCCCAGCTCGAAGCCGTATCCGTGAACAGTCCGTCGTAGGTGTACGGCGACAGCGCCATGTTGCCGATCTGCGCGATCGCGGCCACGCCGACGGCCGGGTTCACAAACGCCGTCCACGAGTCCGTGTTCCCCGACGCGCAGCAATCGTTGATGCCCCACATCTGGTCGTCGCAGCGGTTGTCGGCGCCCACGAAGATGCGTTGCGTCGTGGGGTCGAAGTAACGCCCCGCCTCGCGCTGCGCCTCGAGCATCGAGACGGACAGCGCGAAATCAGAGTCCTGGGTGTACGTGGTGCCGTAGCAGGAGCCGCCGGCGCAGAAGTCCGAGCTGCCCCCGCAGTTCAGTGACGGGGCGTACACGGCATCAGCTGTCTTGCAGTCGAACTGCGCCTGCGAGGTCAAGCAGTGGCCATGTCCATCATCCCCCGTGCACGTTGGAGTTCCTGCTTGGCTGCAGCCAAGAAATTTCGGGTCGGTACACGTGGACGTCGACGCCAGCGTGGTGCAATCAAAGGTATCGACCCAGTGCCAGCACGCGCGCGTCTCGGGCACGCCGTCGATTACCTTCGTGCTCGGCCCGTCGACGCACAGCGAGTTTGATCGGTAGCACTGCTGCGCATTCAGCTGGTTGACGACCGGGATCGCCAACGGCGGGTTGGGGTTGACGCCGTCCTCCGGCAGCACGCTCGTCAGCGCCTCATACGGAACGCAGGTGTCGGCCCAGTCGTCGCCTTGCTTATGAGCGAGCGTGGGGCGCAGAAACGTCAGCGTGGTGTAGGCCTGAGGACCTCCTGGAACGATGACGAAGCCGCCGGCACCATCCGACTGGAAGTACGCCGCGGGGATCGAAAAGTAGTCGGGCGGATAGCAGTCGCTGCAGGCCTTGTAGTAGCCCTGCTGCGCCATGAAGAAGTAGAAGCCAACCTGGCACGGTGTGGTTGGAGGCGCCCCTGGCGTGCAGCCAGTCCCGACAGCGTATACGTCAACCGTCGGATAGGTCTGCCTCGACTGGCCGTTGTCCGCCCAATCCTCCTCCGGCAAAGTCAGCGTCGTGAGCTTGACAGGTAGCGTCCCCGCGGGCGGGATCACTCCGTCGACCGCGATCGGGATGTCTTGGACGACGGAGCCCACCCCGATGCGGAAGACGACCTGGCCATCACTGCGCGTCATGTCGCAGTAGACGCTTTGGGAGGCGACATCGGCGGAGTCGGAAAATTGCGAGGTGTTCGTCCCGTAGAACGTGCCCTGTGTGCACGTGTTCGTGTCCGCTGGATAGACCGTCAGCGTCTTGTCGCAGGTGTTGGTCGTCCACGAGTTGGTGTTGACGCTGCAGGTATCGCGCTCGAACTGCGCCGGCGAGACGAGCGTGGGAGTGCCGACGGTGCACGAGCTGTAGGTGTCGGCGATGTTGCCCAGGATGGTCGTTGGATCGGCAGCGGCGGTCGCTCCACCCAACGCCGGGTCCGCAGCGGTGACGCCGGTCGTGGGGCGCGGCGCGGTGGCTTGCAGGTAGCCGGCGCACGTCGGGTCGTTCGGCGTCGCTTGGCAGCTCGCCTGTGCAGCATACGATGCCGAAGTCGTGCTGCCCGTGCTGTAGATGGCCGCCTGTGGAGGGTTGGTGTTGTAGTTGGGCACCACGGCGGTGGACGACCCCGACTTGATGCCCGTCACCGTTCCAGACACCTGCGACTGACCCAGTGCCTTCCCCGCGTTGAACGAGTCTTCAGGCGGTGGTGGCGGGGTCGGCGCGGCCGCGAGCGCCAGCGCCTGGCCCGCGAGCGCCAAGATTAAGGCGAAGCAGTGGGCGATCGTGGATCTCATGATGTATCCCGATCCTCTAGCGGCGCCCGCTGCGCGGAGCGCGTACGGGCTTGCACATCGCCCCAACACCGTGATTCGCGATCGCCCGCCAAGTGACGATGAACGTGTCGACGGCCGCGGAGATGACCGCCCCGACAAGTAGCGCTGCGCCCAGCAGCGCAAACACGTATGCGAGCGTGAGGGCTACCAACGCGGCCGCTGCGACTGCGACTGGCGCGAGAAGCAAGAAGACAGCGATACGTAGTGCCTTAGGGGCGGTGCGCAGTTGCATTTCGTGCTTTCAACGTCGTTGTTCGGCAGCCTGGGCCAGGAGATCAGCTGCCACGTGGCCCAACTGCGCATCCGATGCGGCCATCTCGCGCAGGGCGAACTCCGTCGAAACGTCCCCCGTCAGCTTGGAGAAGGAGGCTCCCGAGCACTGGGGGCCTTCGCAACCCATCGGCATGGGTGAGCTGGGATCAACCAGCACGAAGGTCGGCACCGCATTGACCATGAAGCGCGCGTACGCCTTCGGATCGATGAGCCATGAGACAGGGCGGTCATGCAGGATGGCCCGCACCTCTCGTGCGGTTTGCTTAATGGACCGGTTCTTCAGGCCGCGCAGAACCAGGTGAGCGTGGTATCGAACGGCCTGGTCGACCAATCGATCCATGGTCTCGCGCGGCATCCCCAGGGAGACGAAGATAAGCAGGCCCGACACGGCGTCTCGTACGGTCGCCTCGCTGCCGGGGGGCTGGTTCATGCGTTCAGCACGAGCAGCCATCGCACCGAGGTCGATCTTCTCGTTCGGCGACATCGGCGTCAGCGCGTTCAGGTTCGGCATGGAGCCCGCTGCCTGCCGCATCTGTTCGTCGATCTCTGCGGCGCTGGGCATGTGCGGCACGATTGACGCCGCGGCGGGCTGAGGGTGAGCGAGCCCTGCGCCTACCGCCAGGCCCACGACGATCGCCAACCAGATGATGAGCCGGACAGCACGCGCCCCGGCTCCACTTGACGTTTTGAAGTTCGAGTCAGTAGGCACAGCAGTTCCTCTTCCGGAAGACCATGTAGGAGAAGTCCTCGCCCTTGATCGGGTACTCCTTGCCTGTGCCCCAGTCGACGGTTGTTCGCCCGAGCGGCTGGCAGCAGCGCCCGTTCGCGTCCTTGCCCGTGTTCGGGATGGGATAGAGCATCTGGGTCTTGTAGGCCGTCTTGTCCATGAGAGGCTCGTAGACGGGGCCGCAGACGGCCTCCTCGCCGTGGTAGCTCATTGCGATGAACTCGCGATGCATCTTGGCCAGCATTCGATGCACGAGCAGCGACGAGGCCTGGATGCCGCCGACGTGCGCCTGAACGTGTCC
>FTCV01000511.1_pt1 | contig 11284 bp, 9 predicted proteins | sample 1639691 | NCBI WGS metagenome assembly FTCV01 (sample SAMEA3914864, study PRJEB12502) | metagenome | biome: forest; material: soil | place: USA | collected 2012-03-12 | depth 0.3 m
GCCGGGTGCATGCGCCTGCTCGAGGCTGAAAGCGGCAGGATTTGTCAGCGAATGGGCCAGTTCGGGTAATCGGCTTTGCGCCGCCGGCCATTACGATCCTCTCGTCAATGTCGCAGCGCAGCAGGCCATCGAGCCGCGGGCGCTGCATCTCAAGATAAAGAGGCACGAGATGAGCTATACCGCACCCACCAAGGACATGCTGTTTGTTATCCGGGATCTGGCCGGACTGACAAAGATTGCCACGCTTCCCGGTTTCGAGGACGCCACCCCGGAGACGGTCGAGGCAGTTCTCGACGAGGCCGCGAAGTTCCACGGCGAGGTACTGGCGCCGCTGAACGTGGCAGGAGACAAGGCCCCGAGCAGCTGGCACGACGGCGAAGTGCGGACCACGGCCGGCTTCAAGGAGGCATTTCGCCAGTTCGGCGAAGGCGGCTGGCAAGGCGTCGTCCATCCGACCGAATTCGGCGGCCAGGGGTTGCCCAAGCTGGTTGCCACGCCATGCATCGAGATGATGAACGCGGCGAACATGTCCTTCGCGCTGTGTCCGCTGCTGACCGACGGCGCCATCGAGGCGCTGCTCACGGCGGGCTCCGACGAACTGCAGCAGCGCTACCTGCCACGCCTGATCGCAGGCGAATGGACCGGGACGATGAACCTCACCGAGCCGCAGGCCGGCTCCGACCTCGCGCTGGTCCGCTCGCGTGCCGTGCGTCAGGCGGATGGCTCCTACAAGGTATCGGGCACCAAGATCTTCATCACGTACGGCGAGCACGACATGGCCGAGAACATCGTGCACCTGGTGCTGGCGCGCACGCCGGACGCGCCCGAAGGCGTCAAGGGCATCTCGCTGTTCCTGGTGCCGAAGTTCCTCGTGAACGATGACGGCTCGCTGGGAGCGCGCAACGATGTCGAGTGCGTGTCGATCGAGCACAAGCTTGGCATCAAGGCCAGCCCGACCGCGGTGCTTCAGTTCGGCGATCACGGCGGTGCCACGGGCTACCTGATCGGGGAAGAGAACCGCGGCCTGGAATACATGTTCGTCATGATGAATGCGGCCCGCTTTGGCGTGGGCGTGCAGGGCATCGCGATCTCGGATCGCGCATACCAGCAAGCGGTCGCCTATGCGAAAGATCGCGTGCAGAGCCGCCCGGTGGACGGCTCGGCCAAGGAAGCCGTCCCGATCATCCGGCACCCCGACGTTCGCCGCATGCTGACCGAAATGCGGGCGCTGACCGAAGGCGCACGCGCGCTCGCGCTGGTGGCAGCCGGCTACTCGGACATCGCGCACGCCGCCGCCGATGGCGAAACGCGTGCGCAATATGCCGCCGCCTACGAATACCTCGTGCCCATCATCAAGGGATGGAGCACGGAGATGTCCCTGGAAGTGACCAGTCTCGGCGTGCAGGTGCACGGCGGCATGGGCTTTATCGAGGAAACGGGTGCGGCGCAACACTACCGCGATGCGCGCATCCTGCCGATCTATGAAGGCACCACCGCCATCCAGGCCAACGATCTGATTGGCCGCAAGACTGTCCGCGATGGCGGCGCCACCGCGCGGGCCATCCTCGCGCAGATCGACGACACGCTTGCCGCGCTCGCGGAGCGTGGCGCCAACGCGGCGTGCAGCGCGATGTACAAGCGTCTGAGCGCGGCGCACACCGCACTGGCGAATGTCGTCGAGTTCGTCGTCGCGAAAACGCGCACCGATGCCAACGCCGTGTTCGGTGCCAGCGTGGCCTACCTGAAGCTGGCTGGCATCGTGCTGACCGGATGGCAGATGGCACGGGCGCTTATTGTTGCCATCGAAAAGCATCACGAGGACGAGGCCTTTTACGGCGCCAAGATCGCCACCGCGGAGTTCTTTGCCAACCATATCCTCGTGCGCGCGCCAGCCATGGAAGCGGCGATCACCAGTGTCGCCGGCACGGACGGATTCCTTGCCTTGCACGACGCGCAGTTCTGACGCAGTCGGACCAGACCCAGAAATATTGAAGGACAGCAGCATGAAAATCGACGGTTACAGCATGGCGACGCTTGGTGCGTTCGTCGGCCAGGAGTTGGGCGTATCGGAATGGGTCGAAGTGGACCAGGCGCGCATCGATGCATTTGCAGACTGCACGAACGACCACCAGTGGATCCACGTGGACGTGGACCGCGCGGGCCGCGAGAGCCCGTTTGGAGGCACCGTCGCGCACGGCTTCCTCACGCTTTCCCTGCTGGGCGGCCAGCTGACCCGCATGGGCATTGTCCCTGGCGATGCGAAAGCGGCCGTGAACTGCGGACTGGAGAAGACGCGCTTCCTGACACCGGTGAAGGCCGGCGCCCGCGTGCGCAATCGTGTGAAGCTGCTCGCGGCAGAGGACAAAGGTGAAGGTCGCATCATGCTGAGGACGGAGAACACCATGGAGATCGAAGGCCAGGCCCGGCCGGCGTTGGTCGCCGAGTCGCTGGCATTGCTGGTGGCCTGAGGAGAGCAATCATGGAAATGACGAAGCAACGTCAACGTTCAGGCAACGCCAGCAAGCCGGCCAAGGCCAATCGGCCGGCCGTGCCCGACAACGGCGGCTCGATCGCCGCCGTCCCCAATCCCTTTGTAGGCCTGCGTCCGGAGGATCTGGTTTCCACCGCCCAGCAGATCGGCACGCAATGCGTTCAGGAGCCCGCACTGCTGCTGGAGCAGCAGACGCAACTGGCGCATGACCTGCTGCGCGTGCTGGACGGCACGGCCAGTGCCCCGCCAGCCCGCGACCGTCGCTTCGCGGACCGGGAATGGCACGACAACCCGCTGTTCCGCATGCCGTTGCAGGGCTACCTTGCGTGGCGGGATGCGGTGGCCGGCTTTGTCAGCCGCTCTGTCATGGATACGCGCAGCAAGGACCGCGCGCAGTTCTTCACGTCACTCGTGTTCGACGCGCTCGCGCCGACCAATATGCTGCTAGGCAACCCGGCGGCGCTCAGGGAGACGTTCGAATCGGGCGGTCTCAGCCTGCTCTCCGGGATGACCAACCTGCTGACCGATGCCCTGACCAATCAGGGCATGCCGTCCCAGGTCGACAAAGGCGCGTTTCGTGTTGGCCAGGACCTCGCAAACACGCAGGGAACGGTGGTCTTCCGCAATGAAGTACTCGAACTGATCCAGTACACGCCCGTCACAGCCAAAGTCCACGCACGCCCGCATCTCATCGTGCCGCCTCAGGTCAACAAGTTCTACGTGTTCGATCTCGCCTCGGGCAAGAGCATCGTCGAATACCTGCTGGGGCAGGAGTTCCAGGTGTTCATGGTGAGCTGGCGCAATCCGACTGCGGCGCAGCGCGAGTGGAACCTCGACACCTACGTGGGAGCGCTGATCGAAGCGATCCATGCCATCCGCGATATCACCGGCAGTGACGATGTGAACCTGCATGGCGCCTGCGCCGGCGCGATGACGATGGCGGCGCTGATGGGCTATTGCGCAAGCCGCGGCGAAAAGCTGGTGAATGCCGCCACGCTGATGGTGTCCGTCTTCGGCCTGGACGAGCAGTCTCAGCTAGGCCTGTTCGCCACGCCGGAGGCCGTCACCACCGCGCGGCAAAGCAGCCAGGCCAGGGGCGTGCTCGATGGCGAAGAACTGGGCCGCGTATTCGCATGGATGCGGCCCAATGATCTGGTGTGGAACTACTGGGTCAACAACTACCTGCTCGGCAAGGCGCCGCCGGCGTTTGACGTCCTGTACTGGAACAACGACACGACACGACTGCCCGCAGGGTTCCATTGCCAGTTGCTCGACATCCTGTCGGACAATCTGCTTGCCACCCCGGGCGCACTGACGGTGCTGGGCACACCCATCGATCTGTCCAAGGTCGCCTGCGACAAATTCGTGGTGGCTGGCGCGACCGACCATATCACCCCGTGGCAGGGCGTGTTCCGCTCGGCGCGTGCCTTTGGCGGACAGACCGAATTCGTTCTGAGCTCCAGCGGCCACATTCAAAGCCTGATCAACCCGCCCTGCAACCCGAAGGCAAAGTTCTTCGTGAACGACGCCGATACGACCGACCCGGAAGCCTGGCTGGACGGCGCCGAAGCCACGTCCGATTCGTGGTGGAACCACTGGGGCCAGTGGCTGAAGCAGCGGTCGGGCCCGAAGCGCAAAGCACCTTCGACGCCTGGCAACGCACGCCACGCGCCGTGCGGCGCAGCCCCCGGACGCTACGTGATGGAAGCCTGACGCCCGGCAATGCCGCAGTTTTCCCAGTTTTTCAACGCAACCTGAATGGAGACCATGAAGATGGAATCGACCAACACCGCGGGCGCGTTCGCCCCGCACAAGAAGCTGTTTGACTTCGTCAAGCACAACCGCCTTGATCCGGTAGCGATCCTGGAGTCCCGTCGCAAGGACATCGAGGCGCTGGCCGGCGTCAATCTCACGCTGCTGAGCGGTCTGCAATCGCTGGTCCGTCTGCAGGCCGAGTACCTGTGTGGCACCGCAGCCGATCTGCAGTCGCTCGGCACGACGAAGCAGGGCGATGACGCCAAGGCTTCGGCTGTCCGCGTGACCGATCTGCTGCCGCTCAGCCTGAACAAGGCCGTGACCGGCCTGCGCGGCCTGACCGACACCGTGTACAAGACGCAGGCCGACAGCTTTGCCGTGGTCGGCAAGCGTTTCGCGGAGAACGTGGAAGAAGCGAAGAGCATCCTGCGCCCCAAGCAGTAAGCCCCCCGGCACGGCCTCACCAGGCCGTGCCGTTTCGCCCGTTTCAGGGCAATGCTTCCAGGACGACTTGATGACAATAAACGGTGCCAGCGTTGAATCTGGCCACAAGATGGAAATCCGGACCGTAGACCTGGATGGACAGGTGCTGCGGGTCGGCATCCGGCCCGGCAGCGATGCGGGGCCGCCGCTGCTCATCTTCAACGGCATCGGCGCCAATCTCGAACTCGTCGAACCGTTCGTCGATGCGCTCGACGGTGTCGAAGTAATCATCTTCGATGTCCCCGGCGCTGGCGGTTCTCCCGCGCCGCTGCTTCCGTATCGCCTGTCCAACCTGTGCGTGCTCGCCGACAAGCTGCTTGGCCATCTCGGCTATGAAGGGCAGGTCGACGTGCTCGGCGTTTCCTGGGGCGGAGCGCTCGCCCAGGAGTTCGCGCATCTCTACCCGAAGCGCTGCCGGCGCCTTGTGCTGGCGGCGACGTCGCCCGGCGTGATCATGGTGCCGGGCAGCGTGTCGGTCCTCTCGAAGATGATCGGCGCGCGCCGCTATAACGATCCGGACTACCTGCGGCGCGTGGGCGCCGATATCTATGGCGGCGCCTTCCGTGACGATCCCGGATTGCTGGAAGCGCATGGCCGGCATATGCATCCGCCGCGCGGCCGCGGCTATGTGTACCAGTTGCTGGCGGCATGGGGATGGAGCAGCCTGCTGTGGCTCGGCGCCTTGGGCCAGCCCACGCTGGTCATGCACGGCTCTGACGACCCGATCGTGCCCGTGGTCAATGCCAGGATCCTCGCTTCGCGCATTCGCAACGCAGCGCTCCACATCTTCGAGGATGGGCACCTCTTCCTCCTGACTCGCGTCAGCGAAGCGGCACCGGTGGTGCTGCGCTTCCTGCGTCAGCCTCAGGCCTGACGCTGCGGCCCCCGGATTCCGGGGTGCCCGCTTTTGTCAGATCCGTTCCAGTCAGAATTTGTGGCGCAGCCCTACGGCCGCACCGATCATGGTGCTCTGCCCGTTGCCAAGCGCATAGCTGTTGCCCAGCGACAGGCTGTTGGCGTAGACGGTTGCCAGGGATTCGAGCATCAGGCCGGCGTTCTTGGCGAATGCGGTGGTCACATAGACATCCGTACGCTTCGAGAACGCGTAGTTCGCGACGAAGGCGATCTGCCACGGGTTCGCCACTTGCGTGTTGCCGAACAGACTCTTCACATTGTCGTAGTTGTATTCCAGCGTGAGGCCCACGGCAGGGGAGACCTGGTAGATCGCACCGATCCAGTAGAAGTCGTCACGCTGGAACAGAACGTCTGCCGCATTCGTGTTTCGACCCCAGCGATAACCGCCCATGATCTTGGCCGGGCCGTAGGAGTAACTGGCGCCGACCACGGCCTTCCTGACGGTGCCACTGCTGTTGCCGATGGTCGGATTCCACTGGTCGTAGCCGATGGTCACGCCAATCGGACCTGTTTCATACGCCACGGCAGCCCCGTAGGCGGAGTCGCGCCGAAACTGGCCAGGCACCTCGCCATTGCCGCCAATTGGCGTTGCGATGCCGACCGTCGCGGGCAGGGCCACCCCGACGCCGAAGGACCAATGTGCAATCGCCTTCACCGGGCCAAACTGGCCGCTGTACTTGATGGTGTTGTCTTCGCGGAAATTCGGGCCCGATTGCAGGATGATCGGCTCGTACTGGGTGGCATAGGCGGTCGGCGAGTAATTCGCGAGCATCTCGAACATCGAGGTGTACTGGCGGCCAAAACTGACCTGCCCATAAGAACTTTGCAGGCCCACAAACGCCTGGCGGCCGAACAGGCGGCCGCTTTGCTGCGAGGTGCCGGTTTCCAGATTGAAGCCGCTTTCCAGAACAAAGACGGATTTCAAGCCACTACCGAGGTCTTCAACACCACGCAGGCCCCAGCGCGACCCGGACAGTCCGCCCGAGGTCATGCGTACGACGTCATGCGATGGCCCGCGATTGAACTGATTGAATGCCGTGGGCACCACGCCCAGGTGATTGACATACTCGACGTTCACATCCGCCACACCGTAAAGCGTGACGCTTGACTGCGCGAATGCCGCCCCAGAACACAGGGGCAGCGATGCAATGGCGATGTTCTTCAGTTTCACCCCGGTCTCCTCTCATTGTCTTGCATGGAGATGCGACGTCGAACCCTCCCATGGAACTCATCATAGGAGAGTGCGAGGAGGGCGGGGAGGGCGGTCAGGTCTGTGCCTGCGCGGCTCGCTCGTTCTCGATGCGACGCAGGTCGGCGGCGTAGTACTTGCGCCCGATCGCGAAACACAATGTGGCGCACAGGCCGGCCAGCGGAATGATCTGCAGGGCGCCTAGCAAGCCGATCCTGTCGGCGATCAGCCCTGTCACAAAGGGACCGGGCGCCAGGCCCAGCAGGTTGTTGGCGAGCGTGAGCGTGGCGAAGGCCGTCGCGTGAATGCGCGGATGCGTGAGGTTGGCCACCACGGCGCTCGCCGGTCCGGCCGTACCGCCGACCAGCAACATGCCGGCAAAGATCAGGACCATTTGCGCCGTGCCTGCCGGCGTGTGGAAGGCCGCCACGAGCAGCACGCAACTGGTGGTGCTGTAGGCGATGGCCATCAGCCACTTGCGGGTCGGGGCATTGCGGGCGGCCCAGTCGGTCAGCGCACCGCAGACAATCATGCCCGCGCCGGCCGCCAGCACGAAGCCTGCGGCTGTCAGGCCCGCACGGTCTGTCGCCATGCCGTAGTAGCGCGACAGGTAGCTCGGCATCCACGCAAGCAGGGCGCCCGTGACAAGCAACTGCATGGCGCTGCCGACATAGGTACAAAGAATCGAAGGGGCCGAGAACAGGGCGGATACCAGGGGCCGCAATGCCAGGCGTTTGGGTGCTGCCGCGTCGCCCTTGTCCTCGCCAATCCGCGCGCGCTGCGCCTTCAGGCGTGGCTCCGTCACCACGAAGCGAAACACTGCTACCAGTACCAGGCCGAAGACGGCCATCGCGGCAAACGCCCAGCGCCACCCGAGATGAGCGGCGAGGGTGCCGCCCAGGGCCATTCCCAGCACCGACCCGAACGGGCCGCCGGCAATGAACGCGGCGCTCAGGCTGGAGCGCACGCGGCGCGGGAATACCGACAGCACCATGGCAATGCCCACGCTGCCATAGGCGGCTTCGCCGATTCCCACGCACAGTCGGGCGATGAACATTTCGCCGAAGTTTGTCGCCACCGCACAGCCAAGCGTAGCGAGGCTCCACAAGCCGGCCATCAGCATGAGGCTCTTGACCCGGCCCCAGCGGTCGGCCAGGACCGACAGTGGCAATGTCAGGACCCCGACCATCAACGCAACAATGCCGCCAAGTGCGCCCAGCTCCGTATCGGTCAGCGCCCATTCCAGCTTCAGCAGCGGAAATACGGCATTGAGCACCTGGCGCGACATGTAGTCTGAAAGCAGCAGACCAAAGCCCAGCGCGAAGACTACCCACGAGTAGTAGTGGAGTCCGACTGGCCTGACTGGATCTGCTGCCATGGTGGGAAATGTGGAACGTTGTTCGAGCATGAATACCTCAGAAGGAATACTTTGACGACTCCCGGCCACCTGAGCCGAGGGCTGACGCTTCCTTCCATGGCGCTTGCCAACGTCCGGTCGCAACTGAAGCAAGTATCTAGTATCAGTTGCGTACGGTTTGACGGTTCGGGACATGCATTTTGCTTTTCGGGATAGTCCGGGAAAACCTGATGGCCTCGCAGGACCAGAGGGGCCTCAGGCTTCACCGTCAAGGCACGGCCTGAGACGCGTCCGGCGGCCTAACTCCGACATCGGCGAATTCCGCTCGGTCACCTAGTATGAAATGCCGCGACGCCAATGCGTCGAACTCGTCTTTTCCCTTACGACACCGTTGCCATGCAAGACAAGCCTGACACAACAACATTCATGCCGTTCAGCGTATTACTGCGCGATGGCCGGGAGGTTCTGGTTCGGGAAATTGCCGAGGACGATAAGGCTGGCCTGCTCGCGGCGTTCGACAGACTTTCCGCCGATGCGCGTTACACGAGATTCATGGCCGCCATGCAACAGCTACCCGAAGCCATGCTTGAGCACGCGACGCATCCGTCGGCGGAGTGCGAATTTGCGCTGGTGGCACTTGGCACCATAGGCAAGGGGCCGTCGATTGTGGGTGGCGCACGCTATGCCGCGGCGCCTGGCAACGATACCTGCGAGTTTGCCGTCACGATCGCCGATGACTGGCATGGGCTTGGCCTTGCCAGCCGACTGCTGAGCACGCTAATCGACACCGCTCGCCGCCGCGGTTATCGATCCATGGAAGGCTATGTCTTGTCGTCGAATACCGCGATGCGACGATTGGCTCGACGTTTGGGATTTGCCGACGTGCCGTGTCCGGACGATCCGACGTTGCGTGTGGTGACTCTTGCGCTGTAAGACAGTGTTGGTCGGGATGGGTTGGGGGCAACATAGCATGAATGCTATTTAACATAACAATCATTATGCACACACAGGCTGTTGGCCGTTATTAGTAATGTCACCTTTGCGATGATTAGAGATGTCACCGCTGTTGTCCCGTAGGCTCCCAGCTTCGCCGGGCGCTACGGGAGGCAGCGATGCACGGACAGGGATTGGTGACCATGAGCATGCGTGAGATTGACCGCATGAAGGTGCTCCAGGCGGTGGCCGATGGTCATTTGGCCCGCTGGCGAGCGGCCGAGCGTCTGGGCATCAGTGCCCGGCATGTCAGGCGGCTGGTCCTGCGGCTCCTGGAGGACGGTCCCAGCGGACTGATATCACGCAAGCGCGGACGTTCCAGCAACCGTCAATTGCCCTGTGGCCTGGAATCCCGTGTCCGTGGCCTGACCCGCGACCGCTACGCCGACTTCGGTCCGACGCTGGCTTGCGAGAAGCTGCGCGAGCGCCATGGCATCGAGATCTCGCCGGCGTGCGTGCGCCGGATCATGATCGACGCCGGCTTCTGGGTGCCGCGTAAGCTGCGCCCGCCCAAGGTCCACCAGCCGCGCAACCGCCGGGCGTGCCTGGGCGAGCTGGTGCAGATCGACGGCAGCGACCACGCCTGGTTCGAGGACCGCGCGCCGGCCTGCACGCTGCTGGTCTATGTCGACGACGCCACGGGCCGCCTGATGCAACTGCTGTTCGTGCCGACCGAATCGACGCTGGCGTACTTCACGGCGACACGGGCCTATCTCGAGCGGCACGGCAAGCCGCAGGCGTTCTATTCCGACAAGGCTGGGGTCTTCCGCGTCAACGCCCGGGACAGCACCGACGGCCGCGGCTACACGCAATTTGGCCGTGCCTTGTTCGAGCTCAACATCGACATCGTGTGCGCCAACACGAGCCAGGCCAAGGGCCGTGTGGAGCGGATGAATGGCACGCTGCAGGACCGGCTGGTGAAGGAACTGCGGCTGCGCGGCATCTCCAGCATGGAAGCCGCCAACGCCTATGCGCCGGCCTTCATGGCGGACTTCAATGCGCGCTTTGGCAAGGTGCCGCGCAGCGACTTCGATGCGCACCGGGCGCTGCGTGGCGACGAGGATCTGGCACGGATCTTCAGCTGGCGCGAGTGGCGCAAGGTGTCGCAGAGCCTGACGCTGCAATACGCCAAGGTGATGTACCTGCTGGAAGACCGACCCGAGCACCGGCGGCTGATCCACCGCTACATCGAGGTGGCCGAGTACCCGGACGGCCGGATCGAGTTGTGGGCCGAGGGCGCGTCCCTGCCCTACACCACCTACGACCGGTTAGGCGAGATCGACCAGGGCGCGATCGTCGAGAACAAGCGGCTGGGGCATACGCTGGCGATCGCCGCCAGGGTCCAGGCCGAGCGCGACAGCCGGCACTGGAGCGCGCCGTCGCGCACGCTCTCGGGCGAGCCGCCGCGCCCGGCCAAGGTGCCGCGGAACGTCAAGCGCCAGCGGCTGATCAACCGGCTCGATCTGGAGCGGGCCATGACGGAAATCGACGGCCCCACCCTGCTCCCGGCTCAGGCGCCACCGGCCAGCGCCACCGCCTTACGGGCACCCCACAGAAAGAACCGACTTCCGCACAAAAAGCACGCCCGGACTGACATTTCTATTTAGCGCACGGGCGGACCTTTCAGAACACCCTAGACACAGGCTGTTGGCCGTTTTTTCTAATGTCGTACTTGGGATGAATTCAAATGTCGTACCCCCGTCCCGGATCATGCCAAGCTGGCGGCCTTGCCGACACGCCAGGAGCGCGATCATGGGCCGACCCGACACGATCACCATGAGCATGCGTGAGCTGGATCGGTGCAAGGTCATCGAGGCCATCGTGCAGGACGGCCTGATGGTCTGGCGCGCTGCCGAGAAGCTGGGGATTTCCACACGCCAGGTCGCGAGGCTGGTGCAGCGCTATCGACAGAACGGCCCGCAGGGTCTGGTGTCTCGTAAATGGGGCCAACCGGGCCACCGCCAGTTGCCGCCTGGCCTGGAATCCCGGGTCCGCGGCCTGATCCGCGACCGCTACGCCGACTTCGGGCCGACCCTGGCGTGCGAGAAGCTGCGCGAGCGCCATGGCATCGAGATCTCGCCGGCGTGCGTGCGCCGGATCA
>FTCV01000777.1_pt1 | contig 11203 bp, 10 predicted proteins | sample 1639691 | NCBI WGS metagenome assembly FTCV01 (sample SAMEA3914864, study PRJEB12502) | metagenome | biome: forest; material: soil | place: USA | collected 2012-03-12 | depth 0.3 m
GAATGGGAATGAGGCCCGCGCATCCTATCGCCCGAGCACTTGGTGGAGGACCAACACATGGACCGGCAATACCCGTCAGCTGCTGAGGATGGGCCGGATCAGAACGCCGGCACACCAGGCGCTGCGCGCTGTCCGGGTCCGAGCGTTCAGGAGATCGTGCACGGCGACCTGATCCCGCCGCCGGCCGTACTCCGGTTCGAAGAGTCCCGTTTCCTCGGCGACGACGATGTCGGCTATGATCGCTATTTCCGTCCGGACATCTTCGAGGCGGAGGTGGAGAAAATCTGGAAGCGGACTTGGCAGTTCGTCTGCCGCGAAGAGCATATCCCCAAGCCCGGCGACCATTATGTCTACGAGGTGGCGTGGCTGTCGTTCATCGTCGTGCGACAGGAGGATCGCAGTATTCGCGGCTTCTGGAATGCGTGCCTGCACCGGGGCACGAAGCTGCGTCCGAGCGAGGGGTGCGGGAGCGCGCCAGATCTGCACTGTCGCTTCCACGGATGGGTCTATGGGCTCGACGGCGCGCTACAGCGGGTGCCGTGCGCGTGGGATTTTCCGCATGTGACGGCCGAACGGTTCCACCTGCCCGAAGTGCGGGTGGAGACGTGGGGCGGTTTCGTCTTCCTCAACCCGGACGAGCTGGCACAGCCGCTTGCCGACTATATGGCGCCGATGAGCGAGCATTTCGCCGACTGGAACCTCGCCCAGCGCTATGTCGATCTCCACATGGCGAAGGAGCTGCCCTGCAACTGGAAGGCAGCCTTGGAGGCGTTCGTCGAATCCTACCACACGCTCGAAACGCACCCGCAGCTGCTGGCAGGCGTCGGCGACGCGAACGTCCAGTACGACATCCATAGTGAGCATGTGACGCGTTTTTACGCAGCACTTGGCGTCAATAGCCCGCATCTGGATCCTCCCTTGAGCGAGCAGGAGCTGGTCGATGCGATGCTGGTCGGCGATCGCTCCGTCCTGGGCGACGAACTGGTGGTGGGCAAAGGTGAGACCGCGCGCACCGTCATGGCGCGATACCTGCGCGTCGTGCTCGGCGAAAAATATGGGTCGGACCTCTCGGCCGTCTCCGATTCCGAAATCATTGACACGATCGAATATCACCTGTTCCCGAACATGATCCTTTTTCCCGGCTATTCGCTGCCGATGGTCTATCGCTTCCGACCGCTCGGCCTCGATCCCGAACGGACGCTGTTCGAAATCCTCTTCCTGCGTCCATTACCCAAGGATGACGCCCGTCCCGAACCGGCAGAGCTCGTCACTGTCTCCGAGGCGGAGTCCTACGCGGTCGTTCCGGGCATGGATCCTGCGCTGGCGCACGTCTACGATCAGGACACCGACAATCTGCGCTCACAGCAGCAGGGTTTCCGCGCGAGCAAGAAGCGCGGTGAGACGCTCGGCCACTATCAGGAAGCCCGCATCAAGCATTTCGAGCAGGTCGTCGACGCCTATCTGGCACGATGAGCTGTCATTGGCGCAGATAGGAAGGGTCGCTCCGGTCGCGACGTCCCATTCCCGGGATCGGATAGCGATCGGCGGCATCCTCCCAGCGTTCCCATTCGCGGAACCCGATATGGTGAAAGACGCGCCATGCATCGTCGCGCCGCTCGAACCATTTGATGTAGCGGCCGCCGACGAAATGATCCTCGGCCCGATCGTCCCGATGATGCGGCGCGAGCACGTCGGCGATCAGGGCCTCTTGCCGACAATCCCGCGGGAAACCGGTGGTATCCCGTAAAATAGGCCTCGGTATAGGCGATGTCGCCCTTGAGCTCGATGCGGATGTTGCTGACCGTGTGCATCGAGACGTCGACGAGCGCGATGAATTCCAGCGCAGCATCGCAAAAGGCCTCCGCGCTGCCGGCAAAAGGCGGGTGATCGACCGTCGCGCCAGGCCAGAACACGTCGTGCAGCAGGTCGCGGTCGCCGCGATCCACCGCCCGGCAATAATCCTGAATGCGATCCGAAATCTTCTGGCGGGCGAGCAATTCCGCCACGGTGTCGTCATTCATCGATTTCGTCCTCGCCAATGTCCCAGTGGAGGCTCCGACCATGCGCCCTACTGTTGCCCTGTGCGGCAACGTGAGACTGTAGGCCGGCTGCCTGCGCCGGCCCGACTGGCGTTTCAACGAGGTGGAAGCGGATGACAGAGAACATCGAACCGATCAGCTTCGCGGATGAGGATGTTCTCGCCTGTCCCTATAACGCCTACGAAACACTGCTCGCCGAAGCGCCGGTCTACAAGGATCCGGGCACCGGCTCGTATATCGTATCGCGCTACGAGGATGTGCGCGCGATCCTGCTCGATCCGAAACGCTTCAGCAGCGAGGGCTATCTGAATGCCATCACCGACACGGTGCTCGCCGAACGCGCCGAACGTATGCGCGCCCTCTATCGCGAGCGGGGCTGGCTCCCCGACCCGGCACTCGGCTTCATAGATGATCCGCGCCATCGCGACATCCGTGCGGTGTTCGAGCGCGCATTCCGCGCCGGCCGCATCAAGGCGATGGAACCCCAGATACGCGACATTGCCTATGAGCTTGCGGATCGGCTTGCGACATTGGGATCATGCGACTTTGTCACGGAGTTTGCCGTGGCACTGCCGCTTCACGTCACGGGCCTGATTACCGGGGTGCCGGCGGAAGATCTGGAGAAGATCAGGATCTGGACGGACGCATTCATCCGGCGCTTCGGCCTCATGATCAGCGAGGAGGAGGAGCGCGAATGCGTGCTGCTCGAGATCGAAGCGCAACATTATCTGAGGGCGCTTATCGAGGAACTCCGCGCCACGCCCGCCGATTCCCTGCTGAGCGACCTCGTCAACACACCGCTGAGCGACGGCACCACGCTCAGCGACAACGCCCTGCTCGCGCATCTCATGGCCGATACATTCGTCGGCGGCAGCGAGACGACGACGAGCGCCCTCGCCTCCGGCCTTCGCCTGCTTTGCCAGCATCCGGACCTCTATGCGAGGGTCAGGGCCGATCCGGACACGCTCCTGCGTCCCTTCATCGAGGAAGTTCTCCGCCTCGAAAGCCCCGTCCAGGGGTTGTATAGGGTCGCAACCGAGGATGTGGTGCTTCACGGCCATACCATCCCGGCCGCGTCCGTCATCAACCTCCGCTACGCGGCTGCGAACCGCGATGAACGCCATTTCGGATGCCCCGCGGCTCTCGATGTCGATCGGCGTAACAGTGGCTCGCATCTGGCATTCGGTTCCGGCATCCACCACTGCGTCGGCGCGACGCTCGCCCGACGCGAGCTCTATTGGGGCTTCCGGTCGATCCTCGAACGCTGCGGCACGATCACGCTGGCCTGTACGAACGACTTTTCGCATGCACCGAGCCTGATGCTGAGGCGCCTGGCCGCCCTCCACATCGAACTATAGCGAGGGCGAACCAGTGACGTCGCTCGTGCCCGGGGTCAGGTCGTGCTCCAGCCGCCGTCGATCGAAAGACAAGAGCCGGTGACGAGCGCTGCAGCTTCGCTCGCCAGATAGACGACCGCTGCGGCGATCTGGTCGGGGGTGATGGCCTTCTTGATGAGGTGGACCGAAAGGATCGTCTGCCAGGCATCGTCGACAGTCCCGCCGATCTGTTCGGCGAGCCCCGTCATCGAATGCTGAACCATCGTGGTGTCGACGGCACCGGGGCAGACCGCGTTTACGGTGATATCATGCTCGGCGAGCTCGGCTGCCATCGCCTTGGTGAGCCCGACCACGCCGTGTTTCGATGCGCAATAATGGCCGAAGTTCGGGGTGCCGATGAGGCCGGCGACGGAGGCGATGTTGATGATCCGCCCGCCGCCCCGCGCGATCAGATGCGGCACCGTCGCACGGCTTATCCGGAATACACCTGTCAGATTGATCGCAATCACCATATCCCAGGTCGCGTCGTCTATCTCATGGCTCGGTTTGCCCCCGGTCAGGATTCCGGCATTGTTGACGACGATATCGAGGCCACCCAACTCATCAACCGTCCTCGCGACGAACGCATCGACATCACCTTGCTGTCGAACATCGCAAGTACCGGCGAGCACGGTCGCCCCCTCCGCCCTTAACGCGGCGACTTCCCGCTCGAGCGTCTCGCTCGACCCGAGCGGATAGCCGACCGTTGCCAGATCGCTCCGTCCGATATCCGACATCGCGACCGCCGCGCCACCGCGCGCGAGCGCCTGCGCAATGGCGAGGCCTTGGCCGCGGGCCGCGCCTGTGACCAATGCGACCTTGCCCTTGAAAGCGCCGTTCCCCATCCCGCCCTGTCCTTGCTTGCACCGCTAGCGATCATAATAATCGCACTTTGCTCGTGCCGTACGTCAACCCAACTGGGCGAAACCGCAGTTGCTTTCTCTCTCGCACGCCCGCTGCATTCACAGACGATGATTTTGCGTCGGCATTCATCCAGATGCCGTATGCTTTGGCCATCGTCACGATCACATTGCAGGTACAGATGATCAAGCGGACATTTTTGAGGGCAATCTGTGCCGGACGGAACGATCCGTACAATTTGATTAGCACGCTTCCGATCGTCCCCTAAAGCGGTCGCATTTCCCACATTCGATCGCGAGTGGTAAATTTCCAAATCACCAGCAAGACCAGTAGTCTTCCAGTGCCGTGGACAGTCAGGCCTGAAAGTGATCGACAACGGTCACTCTCGATCGCCGATCGCGGTCACTGTAGTCTGCGGCGGATAATAGAGACGTGATGCGCTGCATCTAGCCCAGAAGTTTCAGGCCTCCCTCAACGTCATGCCAGGCACCCAGCTTAGATACCCAGATCGATGAACGACCGCTCGACCAACCGCCCTATGAGCTACAGCGCTGCGAGCAGACTATCATGGTCATCGCTAATCCGCGGATTGGGGTTAGCACAGCCCGGTCGGTGCGTTTACCGTCGGCATCACGGCGGACCCGCTTCATCCCTCCAGGGCGAAGGTCGGTCCCCATCAACGCCGATGTCGGCGGCATATTTAGAATGACTGATTTCGCCCCCTCGCTCGACAAGGTGCGCACGCGAGGGGCCAGGATCAAACCGATCGGCAAAATACTGCGTTTCGCTGGCCACCAGTCCTTCGCGCAATTCCATAATACTGACCACATAAGATGGTAGGCCATCATAGGTGAGTACGAATTCGGTGACCCAGAGATCGCCGCCGCCGATCATTCGCCGGACCGTAAAGCGCTTCTTATTTGGCTGCAGGGATCGGCTCTCTTGAATGTTGTGACGACCGCGAATTCGCTCACCCGATTGCGGATAATCGAGCACAGCGTCTTCACGATAGATTTCATGTTCGACTTCGAAATCACTAGCGTCTGAAGCAGCCCAGTGGCGCTCCAGCGCCAGCCGCACAGCTTTGTCATCCATCTCGATCTCCCTCCCGCGATCGCGCCCTCAACCTGCCATTGGTCCAGCGGTGGGCTGATCGTCCGTTGCCGGTGGTTGGCAGTGTTCCGCTTCTTCCGCTCTGTCCTGCCCGCCCTCGGCCAGGATCGATGCTGCCGATCAATGGATCGAGGGCTGGCAATACGCGCCATTGGATAAAGCCACGCCTCGGGCGCGAGCCAGATCAATCCATGCCGATTTGTATCTCGATGCCGCAGGACGGTTCGATCCCCAGATTTTTTCCGACACCGGACCGACCGAGGGCGCATCCTCGAGGATCGGCCGCCGGCTCCATGGCGCGGGCTCAGGCCTGGATGCGCGGCGCGAAGCGATCGAGAAGCGTCCGGGCGGTCGGGCCGGAGGAGGCCGGGCTCTGGCCCGTGACCAGCAGGCCATCATAGACGGCGTGGGGCTGCCAGTCGTCGGCGCTGGAATAAATCCCTCCCAGGCGCCTCAGTTCATCCTCGACGAGGAATGGCACGATCTTGGTCAGGCCAACCGCCTCTTCTTCACTGTTGGTGAAGCAAGTGACACGCTTGCCCTTGACGATTGGCGTGCCGTCGGGGTTGCGGGCGTGGCGCAGCGCGATCGGCGCATGGCAGACCAACGCCAACGGCTTGCCGGCGTTCAACGTACCCTCGATGATCCGCGCCGAGTCCTGATCCTCGGCGAGATCCCACATGGGGCCATGGCCGCCGGGATAGAAGACCGTGTCGAAATCCTCATGCGAGACCGAGTTCAGCTTGACGCTGCTCGCGAGCGCCGCCTGCGCATCCTTGTCCCTTTCGAAGCGATGCGTCAGTTCGGTCTGGAATTCGGGATCGTTGCTCTTGGGATCGAGCGGTGGCTGGCCGCCTTTGGGTGAGGCGATCGTGATGTGCACGCCGGCGTCCTTGAAGATGAAATAGGGGGCGGCGAACTCCTCCAACCAGAAGCCGGTCTTGCGCCCGGTATTGCCCAGTTCATCGTGAGAGGTAAGGACCATCAGGATCTTCATGTCTGCTCTCCTTGTGAAAGAGGGGAGCGAACGAGTGCCAACAGCCCCGGAGCTTGGCTCATGGCCCGCATCCGAACTTCAGCCCCGCGTCGCCTTCCTCGGCGCACCAAAGGCGGCCTCTGTGACTCGCGGGCACCGTTATAGGGTCATGTCGATCCTGATCGAAGGTCATCAGCCTACTATCCGAAAGTAGGACGCTCATGCGTACTACCATCAGGTCATTGCGATGCGAACCGGGCGGAACATCTGGATGAAGCAAGAATGTCGGAGGATCCGATGTCAGCGACCGCCAATCCCACGCAGCTTCGCCTCACCCGGACGTCGCCAACCTATTGGCGGGTCACGATCGACAATCCGCCAATCAACACCATGAACCCTCCGATGGGCCTGCATTTCCAGGAGATCATCGGCGCGATCGAGTTGGACAAAGAACTGCAGGTCGTGGTCTTCGACAGCGCGGTCGACGGTTAATTCCTCAATCGCTCGGATTTCCTCGGCAAGCTCGAGGACATGACATCGCTCCCGGCCGGGCCAAGTGGCCTGCCGCCATGGCCGGACTTCCTCGTGCGGCTGCGCGCGCGCGTCACCCCCCGTCGCCCTTATCCGGAGTGGGGCGGCCGGCCGTATTGCAGATGTCCGCCAGCGGATCGCGCTCGAGGACCACACGGCCCGCCAGCTTGCCTGCCTCGAGCGTTCCAAGGTCGCCCATCCACCCCGTGGCGCCCGGCCCCAGGTTCATATAAGGGCCTGCGCTGCAACTCAGGACAATCCGGCTGCCTTCATCTCGGCGGCGGCCATGTTGAATTGTGCCTGGAACGCCGGTTGCTCCATAAGCCGCTCGGCGATCATCATGCCATAGGCCTGGCCAGCCACTACATCGCCAGGGAAATGAACTTCGCAAATCATGCGGTTGTGCGCATAATCCGCCGCCCGAGCCAGGATCGCCGGTGCCTTCGACGGCGCGAGGCGTGCGAGAATCCCTGCCATCGCGTAGCCCATCGACGTATGCCCGCTCGGGTAGCTGCTTTGCGGCTCATCGTCGGTGGCGCACGGATGCAGGCTGGGATCCGTGATCCACGGACGGTTCCGCCTGAAATGCTCCTTGGCGCGATCTGCCGCCGCTTTCTCCTCTGCGCGAACCGTTTGGAAGAGCGCCTTGGTGGCGGGAAGGCGATCGATGTCGAAGGCCGGCCCCATCACGGCGACAAACATGGTTACATTCTTGACGTCGCTGTCGGCCTTTGCCCGCGCGATCTGATCGGGCGTGCGAGTCTGGTCGATAAGGTGGAGCTGCGCGAGTTCGGCCCTCCCCTCCGCGCTGGCGTCGGTCGGCGCAGGCGGCAAAAGCTGCGCCGGATTGAAGTTGCTGTCGTTCAGGAGGAGCGGTCCATGAGGGGCATGCTTGGCGGCAACAAGCGTCATCGCTGCCGCGGCGAGGAGAAGGACGCGGCGCATCAGAAACGCACCGTGATGTCGCCGGTGACCTGTCGACCGGGCTGATAATAGAACTGATCGCCAGTCCGATTGTACGGGCTGCCCGCGTCCGCGGAACCCGATAAGCTCAGATTCTCTGCCTTTTCCGAATTGAACAAGTCCGTCACCTCCAAGCCAAAACGAATATTCCGCCACTCGTAACTTGCTGCGATGATCGCGTCGTTATAGGCGCCGACGCGCACTTGCCGGCTGATCGCGTTCAGTCCGGTGGCCGGCACGAAGGCTTCGGATGTCGCATATTGCGGGCCAACCCACTTGTCGGTCAGCGTGAATTTGAAGGGCCCTGCCTTGTAGAGCACGCCGGCGGCAGCCGTTCCCTTGGGCGCGTTGGCGACGATATTGTGCGTCACCTTCTCGCGCGCCGAATTGATCGATCCGTTGGCGAACACGGCGAGGCCGCGGCCGATCAAAAAGGTCGCCTGTCCCTCTACGCCCTTGTAGATGACGCCGCCTTCGTTGAACCACGCGGTATCGGTGGTCTTGTCTGGCAGCGTGACCGTCTCGCTCGCGAACTTGTTGTTAATGTCGATATAATAGATGTCCGCATCGAGGCTGAGCCGCGCGCCGTGGAAGACCGCGCCTGCCTGATAGTTGGTCGAACTCTGCGGCTTCACGCTCGAATTGTTCGGGCTCGCAACATAGAGGACGGTGAGCGACGGCGCGAGAAAACCCTTCGCATATTGCCCGTAGAAAGAAATTTGGGGCGTGACCGCGTAATTGATCGTCGCAAACGGCAGGTTCTTCTGGTAATCGTGGCCGAACGCTTCCGCGTAACGCGTCGTTTGATTATAGAGAGCGTTTACCTTGCGTTCGAAATCGACATGCTTGAACCCCGGCGTGATCGATAGGCCCGTGATGGGACGCAGTTCGAGCTCGACAAACTCCTCGCTGTGGTTGCCCTGCGAGTTCTGGTTGAACTTCACATACTGCGGCGTGGCGGCACCGGTCTTCGGGTTTTTCACTGCCTTTTCAGAATAGTTGAAGTTACCGGTCAGCAGATCGACGTCGGTCTGCTGCCGGAAGGTATCGCTATGCTCGAGCCACAGGCCCGCTGTGAACGCACCGAAGCCGAAGTCATATCTGATCTTCGCAATGTCGCCCCATACGCGATATTTGTTGGTCTTGGTATAACCCGGAACGCCCGGCGCCTTGGTCTTGCCATCGGCGAGCACAATGCCCGTCGGGGAAACCACGCCCGTTGGCATCGTCGTCGCGTTGGCGCCGCTCAGCGTCTCGTTGTCATAATAATAGGTATAGGCTGTGTTGATAAACGTCACGTCCTTGGAGACGTCGGCGTCTAGCTTCGCAATCTCGAAATCGGTCGTTTTGTGAGTAACATTGTACTTGTAGTAGTTCAGGCTGGTCGGGTCGTTGTTGAGATTGTAGAATTTCCCGAACGCCGCAACTTCCTGAAGCGTGGAGCCATTCTTGTCCGGCTGGTTGAATCGATTCTTGTTGTAGGTGGAGAGAAGCGTCGACCGAACGCTGGAGCTGATAGGGATCAGAGCCTTGCCGAACAGGTTGGTCTGGCGATAGGGGCTGAGGCTCAGCCGCCCGTCGGTCTCCACATGCTGGGCGGAGACCACGATTTCCGTGCCGTTCAGCTTCTCGATGGCGCCGGTCTGGCCGACACCGCGCAGCAACCAGGTGTTGAAGCTCCCGTAGGTTCCCTTGATCTCAGCGGACGGATCGGCGCGGGTCTCGCGCGAGAAAAGGTTGAGATTGCCGCCGTAAGTCGCTTGGCCGAGTTGGCTCGCGTTGCCCGGACCACGATCGACGACCAGCGTCTCGATCGTGTTCGACGGGAAGAAGGTGTTGGAGTGGTGGGTCGGGTCGTTCGTATCGCCGAAGGGAACCCCGTCATAGGTGACGTTGTATTCGCCGTCCTGGAAGCCGCGGATCGTGGTCTTGGACTCGTTCAGACCAACGCCGTTCTCGCCACCGGTATTACTCACAGACGGCGAGATCAGTGCGATGTCATTGAAATCGGCGCTCGCGGGCAGCGAGTCCTCGATGAAGGAGCGCGAAACGATGGAGGCGGGTTGCGTCTCCTTGAGCGATGCCGTGACGGGAGCGATCTGGTTCGCCTTGGTGCCTGTGACGAGAATGTCCGAACCCTCGGCGATGCCATTGTCGGCCGTCGGCGGCGGCGCCGCATCTGCAGCGCGGACAGCCTGGCCCGAAAGCGCAGTAGCCAGAGCGAATGCAGACGCGAGGGTACAGGCGCGCAAACGCCTCGTCGAAGTCATCATGACCGAAATCCCCAAAAGGCCATTGCCGTTCGAGGGCCGATTAGGTTCGAGACATGACGATTCAATTCAAATTTGGCGACAAAAGCGTCACAAATCCCATGTTGAAAATTTGCAATCTTGGGATACGAAAAACCACGCAAAACTGCCCGTCATGCCAAGGAGTGTTGCTCCCTGCATGATTGCAGGGCTCCCATCGTGGAAAGGACTGAACCCGAACCTTCGTCCGCGGGAATCGACACTCGTACGCGCAGCCCCGGCGCGGCGTCCGCCAGATCAAGGCTTCCCCGATGGAAGCGCGCGATCGCACCGGCGATCGCCAGCCCCAACCCGCTGCCTTTCCCCACGGGGGCTGCGCGCCCGCGCTCGAAAGGCTGCGTCACCCGCGCGAATTCGCCTGTCGCGAGCCCTGGGCCGTCGTCGCACACGGTGATGACCACCATTCCGGCTTCCCGCTCGAGCGACAGGGTGGCGCTCGTTCCCGCCGGCGTGTGCGTAGCAACGTTCTCAAGCAGGTTGATCAGCAACTGGTTGATGAGGTCCGGATCGCCCGTGATGGCAGCGTCCTCCAGCCGGTCGACCTTGAGCATACCGCCATGATCGATGATGACAGGCTCCATCGTCTCCGCGACGTCTTCGACGAGCGCTCGAAGCGACAATCGGTTCATAGCGGTCGGATGTTGTCCCGTCTCAATCTCGGCTAGCCGAAGCAGTGCATCGAAGATGCTGATGATCGACGCGCATTCCCTGTCGGCCCTTTCCAGGAGTCCGGCGAACGTCGAGGGCTCATTCTGCGCGGCGCACGCAAGCAGGCCACGCAAGCGGGTGAGCGGCGTTCGCAGGTCATGCGCGAGATTGCTCGAGAAGAGTTGTTGGGCGCGAACCAGCTCCTCCATCTGGTCCAGCATCCGATTGAGGCTTTCAGCCTGGACGGCGAACATTCCGTCGAGCCGATCCGCCGACACGCGTCGGCTGAGATCGCCGGCAGCGATCGCAACCGCGGTCCTTTGCGTTTCGGACAAGCGTTTCGCGGTAAGCCCGGCGAACAGCAGCGTGGCGGACACGCCCAACAGC
>FTCV01002682.1_pt1 | contig 11191 bp, 10 predicted proteins | sample 1639691 | NCBI WGS metagenome assembly FTCV01 (sample SAMEA3914864, study PRJEB12502) | metagenome | biome: forest; material: soil | place: USA | collected 2012-03-12 | depth 0.3 m
AGCCAGTCAAAAATGATTGGCGTGGCAATCGCCCCTTTGCTAGACGACCGCCCTACATGAAAGCAGATGTCGCCATCGTCGGTTGCGGCCTTGCGGGTTGCACACTGGCCGAACGCCTTGCCACCGAGCACGGGCTGCACTGCCTTATCGTCGAAAAGCGAAGGCACATCGCGGGTAATTGCTTCGACGGGAACAACCGGGAAGGCGTCTTGCTGCACAAGTACGGGCCGCATTATTTCCGGACCAATTCCGACCGGGTGAAGGACTACCTGAGCCGATTCACGGGTTGGATTCCGGCGGATTATCGCATCCTTTCCCACACCCACGGCCGATATTTCAGCTTCCCGATCAATCTCACCACTTTCGAGCAATTGATCGGACGCCCCAGCACGCAGGCAGACATGGAGGCCTATCTCGCTGAGCGGCGCGTACCCATCGCGAATCCCGCCAATGCCGAGGAAGCCGTGCTGTCCCAGGTGGGGCCCGAGCTCTACGAGATGTTCTTCAAGGGCTACACGCGCAAACAATGGAATCGCGATCCGCGCGAGCTGGATGCGAGCATCTGCCGGCGCATCCCAATCCGCACATATCGCGACGAGCGCTATTTCGACGACAAATTCCAGGCGCTGCCTGATGAGGGTTACACGAAGATGGTTGAGCGCATGATTGCGCACCCAAAGATCCAGGTGCTGCTCGGCGCGGATGCCCGCGAGGTCCTGCCGCAGTTGGAAACCCGGCACGTCTTTTATACGGGGCCCATCGATCTATTTTACGACCATCGCTTCGGGCGTCTGCCGTACCGGAGCTTGCGCTTCGAGCATGAGACCTACGAGCAGGAGTTTCATCAGCCTGCGGTCCAGGTGAATTATCCCAACGATCACGACTACACTCGCACCGTGGAGATCAAACACGTGACTGGACAGCGCCTGCCCGTCACCACCGTGCTCCGGGAATTTCCTCTCGAGTACGATGGCACGAACGAGCCCTATTACCCGATCCTGACCGCTCCCACGCGCGACCTGTACCGGCGCTATGCAGCGATCGGCGAGCAGGAGGAGCGGATCACGTTCGTGGGACGGCTCGGCACGTATCAGTATTACAACATGGATCAGGTCGTCGCGCAGGCGCTTCAGACCTTCGAGGCAGTGCGCGAGCGCGTGTGCAATCAGCCGCTCCAGCGCTACGCGGACTGGCGGCGACCGCAAATCTAGTCTAACCCGGATTTCTCAATCTCCGGGCGTCCGTCCCATAAGCCGTCCAATCGGCAGTGCGAATGAACACAGGTTGCAGGACTCCCTGCGCCGGACTGCGATCAGGAAACTAAAAAGAAAAGAGCTCCGGGAACCCGAAGCTCTTTCCTTACCCGATGCGGAATTTGATCTCGCGAACGGTATTCGTGCCGAAGCGGCGCCGGAGTTTGTCGAGAATCTCGCGCTTCCAGACACGGTCGAGTTCGTAATGAACGGTCGGCTGGAGCACGCGAACCGTGAGCACGCCGTCCTTGAGCCGCTGCGGAGAGGAATGCGTTGAGACGAAATCGCCCACGATCTCGCGCCAGGTCCGCAGAACCTCCTCCTCCCGGAGACGATCCTTCAGCCCGAGCTGGGACATCACTTTCGTGATTGTGTCACTCACCGGCTTCGCCGTATCCCGCGTGAACGGCACCTCGGCGATGCCCCGCCATTCTGCGATGGCGATTGCGCGGAGACGCTTGGGTTTCATACGGAGCTAGATTGCAGGGCGCGGGCGGGAATTGGCACGGAGAATCGTGCTGGGAAAGGCGCGATGTTCAGGCGCAACTGCCATGACGCAGAGCGGCACCAGAAGTTCTCCATCCAAGAAAAAAGACCCTCGCCCGTGTGAGCGAGGGTCTTTTGAAAACTGATGTTCGCGGAGATTAGGCTTCGCCGTCGTTGCCGATTGCCTCTACCGGGCAGCCTTCCATGGCTTCCTTGCAGAGGTTTTCTTCTTCCGGAGACTCCGGCTGTTTATACACATAGCTGTGACCGCCGTCGTCGTTACGCGTGAAATTGGCCGGCGCGGTCTCGCGGCAGAGATCGCAGTCGATGCACTGGTCGTCCACGTAGAACTTGCCTTGGACGTTTTCTGGATAACGGTTTGCTACTTCAGCCATTGTTTTAGTGAAAGGGCGGCAAGATAGGATCGTTACGCGTCATTGCAACGCTTTTTTTCCGTCACCGGCGCTCGAAGACTAGGATTGACCCGCTTTTTGCCCGCCACGATGGTTGTCTTCTTACCTATGACTGATCGAAACACCAACGCCCCAGTCGTGCCGGTGGAAGGCTGGCATGTGCTTCATCTCTTCTACAAGGTCGAACACGGCCAGTGGGCCATGCTCAGCCCAGATGAGCGCATCACCGCCAAGACCAATCTCACCGAACTGGTGCAGGAAATCCGGGCCACGCCCGATACTCAGCTTTTCATTTTCTCGATGGTGTCGCCGAAGGCCGACATCGGCTTCATGCTCCTGACGCCCGATCTGCACACGGCCAATGCCTTTGAAAAGCGGCTGACCCTGGCGCTCGGGCCGGATGTGCTGACGCCAACGTATTCCTTCCTGTCGCTGACAGAAGAGAGCGAGTACACGACGACCGACGCCGAGTGGGCCGAGACGCTCCAGCGGGAGCAGGGGCTCACGCCTGGCACGCCGGAATTCGAGGCCAAGATGGCCGAGTTTTCGACGCGCATGACGAAGTACCGCAAGGACAAGCTCTACCCACACCTGCCCGTGTGGGAGGTCTTCTGCTTTTACCCGATGTCCAAGCGCCGCGCACCGGGCCAGAACTGGTATGCGCTGCCGAGCGAGGATCGCAAGCGGCTCATGCTCGGTCACGGCCGCGTGGGACGCCAGTATCACGGCAAGATTCTCCAGCTCATCACCGGCTCGACTGGCCTCGACGACGCGGAATGGGGCGTCACGCTCTTTGCGCACGACTCCTACTACATCAAGGAGATCGTCTATAAGATGCGTTTCGACGAAGTGAGCGCGCAGTACGCCGATTTCGGCGAATTCTACATCGGCCTGAGCGTGCCGCTGGACGAGTTGTTCCGCCGCCTCCAGCTGTGAGTCCACGTGGGAATAGCCGCTCGGCCGTTCCCTTTTTCCAATCCCTTTCGCGCGGCACCGGCCTTTTGGGAAGCGGCCGCGCGAAAGCGATGCTAGCCTATTAATACATGAACGAGAAGGTCGAACACCTCCGCCACCTGCTGCAGACGCATACTCCATTGCTCATCGCCTACAGCGGCGGCGTGGATAGCGCGTACTTGCTTGCAGAAGCGCATCGCGTGCTGGGCGAACGGATGCTGGGCGTGATCGCCGACAGCCCCAGCCTGCCGCGGCAGGCCCTGGCTGATGCGCTGGCCGTAGCCAAGCAGATCGGCGCAAATGTGGAGGTGATTCGCACGGCGGAGGTGGAAAACCCCGCGTACGCGAACAATCCCGTCAACCGCTGCTACTTCTGCAAGGCGGAGCTTTTCTCGAAGATGGAATCGCTGGCGGTGGAGCGCGGCTTCCGCGCAATCGCTTACGGTGAAAATGCCGACGACATGAGGCAGGTGCGCCCCGGGCGTCAGGCCGCGACTGAATTCTCCGTGGTGGCTCCTCTGCGCGACGCTGGGCTGACCAAAGGCGAAATCCGTGAACAATCGCGCGCGCTCGGCCTGCCGACCGCCGATGCCCCGGCTCAGCCCTGCCTTTCCTCGCGCATTCCACACGGCACGCCGGTGACGATTGCCGCACTGGCCATGGTGGAGCAAGGCGAAGCATGGGTGCGCAGCCTAGGCTTCCGCGTTTTCCGGGTGCGGTATCATTTGTTGCCGGATGGCGAAACGGCGAAGGCCAAAGTGCAGATCGCGCCGGAGGAAATGCCCCGACTCGATGCGGCGCTAACCCAGCGACTGGCCGGCGGCTTGCGTGCCATCGGATACGCAGCGGTGGAGGTCGACCCGGAAGGTTACCGGACGGCGCTTTAACCAATCACTTTCCCGCTGGAGAGAAGTTCCCCTCCGTGGCAGCCGAGACTTCCATGCAGCAGCGCGCTTCGCGAAAGCTGGCGGAATCGCTGCGAGAACACATGGTCCGGCACAACTGGCAGGTGCTGGGATTCACGCTGCTCACGACAGGCACCTCGATCCTGCTTTGGGCAATCCTTTACGGAGGCGTCTACTGGCTGCTGCTGCTCGTGCGGACCTCGGCATCGGTGACCGACTGGGTACCGGTAAGGTCGTACACGCTGGTCTTTGGCGCAGTCGCGGGCGCGCTGCTGTTTGCCGCGTGGTTCGACCGCACGGTGGCTGGCAGCGAACGCGTGCCGGATCACCGCCCCATGGCGGAGATCTTCCTGGATCTGGTCCTCGCCGTGCCACGCACGACGTTGGCCATCTGGGGAAATCTTTCCGCGTGGCAATGGCTGGATCGCGAAGAACTGGACTATGCTGCGGCGCTCGTCGAACGCGTAGTGCGTGAAAAGGACGTGCCCTTGCACAGCACCCCGCTCGACATTCCCGATGACCGCACCCGCGAACGAGTCGTCTTCGCCCTACTCATGCTCCGAGTGCTGGATATCCGCCGGGAAAAGAACGAGACGCACCTGCGCCTCTCGCCCCTGCGGCCTGAGACGTTGCGGCTGCCAAACCAGCGGGAACTGCAGGAGTGGCGATAGGGTTATGTCGGGGGCAGGCTAATAAAAGCATACCGAGAAGAACCATATCGTTAGATCTGCGCGAACGTATCATAGCCGCTTACGACACCGATGAAGGAACGCAGGAGGAGATCGCCGATCAGTTCAAAGTTTTGTGGGGCTTTGTCAAAAAACTCTTCAATCAGCGGTGCCGCAGGGGGACATCGCTATTCTGGGCGCAAGCCGCTCATTCTTGCCTCCCATCAGCCCGAGATGCGGGCGATGCTTGTGCAAAGCCTGATCTTGATGACAGGCGACACAGGATCCGCACAAAAAATTTTGTTCCTGTGAAGTCCGGGCTGGGGCATCGTGCGGCGCGAAATTCCACGGCCTACCGAATCTCCGATGCGAGCTGAATTACCCGAAAAGAATCCTGACGCCCATGGCCGCTGTGCCTTCGCTTTGGATTAATTGAACTACCGGCGCATGAAGATACTTGTCTCAGCAGTCGCATGTAATCCCTACCTGGGCTCGGAAAACTACTTTGGATGGGCGGCCGTGAATGCCTTGTCCAAGGACCATGATGTCTGGGTCATCACCAGCAGTCGGAACCGCGCCGATCTCGCAAAGGCCGAAGCCGCTGGGCTGATCCCGCCGAACGTCCGGTTTGTCTATGCGGGCTCGGTGAGCGACTGGATGCGGAACCCGTTGTTCGCGCGGGTCCAAAGTTGGAAGGAGTATCTCCATTTCGCTAAGGATTCGCTGACAGTCGCGAAGGAGCTTCACCACACTGAGAACTTCGATCTCGTCCAGCATGTGACCTATTCCACCTGGCGGGTCGCCTCGCCGATGTGGCAGCTTGGCATTCCCTTTGTTTATGGGCCCATCGCCGGGAATGAGCCGTTTCCTTTCCGCCTTTTTTCGGTACTGAGCCTCGTCGGCGCCGCGTTTGAGCTTGCCCGAAACACTTCCAACTTCACCTCGCGATTCTTCCCAAAAGTTCGAAGCAGCGTTCAGAATGCCAGCCATATTTTCGCGATCACGACAGAGTCGAAGCAGCTCATGACGTCCATCAGGGGTTCGGATAAATCGATCTCCCACTTGTCGCCCGGCTTCTACTCTGCTGCGAAGGCGTCCGAGTTTTCCCGTTTCGCACCTGAGAAACAAGTGGATGGCGTGCTGCGCCTTTATGCCGCTGGGAATCTGGGTGGACAGAAATGCATCGCGATTGCGCTGCAGGCGCTCGCACTCGTGAAAATGAAGGGAGTGGATTTTCGCTACCATCTCGGCGCCGGCGGCCCGGAGATCGCGCACCTGAAGAAGCTGGCGGCGAAGCTCAATCTCGCACAGGAAGTGATTTTCGGCGGCGCGATGGCTCGCGAGGATTACCAGCGGGAATTAGGACGCACCCATATCTACCTTCTGCCCAGCATGCGGGAAACTGTCGGCCTTACCATGATGGAGGCGATGTTAGCCGGGTGTGTGCCCATCGTCGCTGATAATGGCGGGCCGAAGATCACGGTGAATGAAGACTGCGGTTACAAGATCGCGGTTACCACGCCGAAACAAATGGCGGAAGACATCGCGAAAGTGATCGTTGAAATCGATCGCGACCGGCAGATCATCGCGACAAAAGGCCGCATGGCTTCTGCCAGGATCTGCGAGGCGTATACGGAGGACCATTACCGGAAGACGGTCAACGGGGTCTTCCAGTCCCTGGTAGCGAAACAAACCTGACGGAGGCGCGGGAGGGCTGATCGATTGTGCTCGCCCACAAAGCACTTCACCCCGGCAGCCTCTCAGGCTCTTGCAACGGCTCCTGAGCCATGCTGGAATGCCGCTCCTTTTCCCATGGCGGAACCGCCAGCACAGTCTCCTCGGATTTTCACATCAACTTCGTTATGAAGCTTCGCTCCTGGCCCCTGGCAGTCCTTCTCGCACTGTTCGTGGCGATGGTCGTCATCGCCCATTTGTGTGCTGTCAAGGCAGGTTGGGCGGATTTCCGAGACCAGCATTTGGGCGCGGCGATTACTTACGCGCGCGGTTCCATCGAGTTATTCAAGCCGGTAATGACCGGCTTTACGGCAACCCAGACGCCATCTCCACAGGAATTCCCAATCTGGCAGACGCTGGCGGCGCTCGCGATGAAAGCGTTCGGCCCGTGGTGGGGGTGGGCCAACGTCGTCTCGCTCCTCTGTTTTTTTAGCGCGTTGTGGCCACTCTACCGGCTGGCTTTGGCATATGGCAACGAACGCCGAGCATGGTGGACGCTGATCTTCTTTTCCGCGCAACCGTTGAACATCCTGTATGCAGGCTGTGCTGGTACAGACGGTTTTTCGATCTCGATGGCCATCTGGTTTCTTTACTTCGCCCACCGAACCATTCGCGATGGACGGCCCCTCGATATCGCCGCAGCAACCCTGTTTGGAATCGTTGCGGCCATTTCCAAACTCCCATTCTTCATGGCTGCGGGAATCGCCTCATTCATCCTTCTGCTTGCGGAGCAACCTCGCAACACCGTTCGATGGCTGCAACTTGCCGGAATTGGGGCAATCTCCGGCGCAGTATTTTTCGGCTGGTCCCATTACTGTGATACCCAGTATGCGCTCGCCGAATTTCCGTTGGTCGAACTCCGTACCTCGGTAAATCCATATATGAGGTTTTGGTATTTCGGTGATTGGCATTACCGTCTAACTCCTGGAAACTGGCTTAAAGGAGGCTGGCGATTCATTCGGATCTTGTTTGGAAGCACCGGGTTCGCAGGCCTTCTTATCGCTGGTATTCTCATTCGAAAGCACACACTGGCCATTGCAGGGCTTATTGGAGGGTTCGTCACGACTCTCGTTTTTTCGCATTTGGTGCTCCATCATAGCCATTACTACCTGATGTTCTCCGCATCCGTGGCAATGCTTTCGGCAGAAGCAGTAACGAAGCTGGAGGAAACGATTCCCTGGCGCTCATTCCGATGGACATTTGCTGGACCGATGATTGCAGCCATCGTACTCCCACTGGCGTCCATTCAAGGAATGCTGGACTCGGATTTCCTCCTTTTCGGCGATCCTTACAAGCACACCATCGCGCACTTACTCCAGGAGCATACCGTACCAGCCGATAAGCTGATCATCGCAGGCGGCGGATGGGGTGGAGAGAGCTTAATCATGTCAGACCGGCTTGGGTTATCTGTTTTCGATACTGCGCTCCTCGAAAACCCAGCCACCCTCCACCGCCTGAAGGAGCTTGGTTACAATAAATTAGTGGCGATCAATGAATCACCCCTTTTCGCTGCAATTGAGAAGACCAAACCAGGCGGCGCCTCCAGGTTGCGTGGCTCCTACGATTCCGAACTTACTCCAGTAACCGAGAATTGGTCCGTCCTGTTCAAGAACGAAGATATCATCATCAAGGCCATTCCGTGACGGGAGCCCCTGTTCGTGCTCACTTCCGCTTATAGTCTCCGCGGCTGAAGTACTTTTCGAGCCAGACGTAGAGACAGATAAAGAGATACCGGCTGCCCATCTCCTTGATTTTTAGCTTCGCCTCGCCGACCCGGCGGTTCCGCCACGTGATGGGAATGACTGTCCAGGTATAACCGCGGACGATTGCCTTGAGCGGCAGTTCGACAGTCAAATTGAAGTGCGGCGAAATCAGAGGTCGGCAGCCATCGATCACCGTTTTCCGGTACGCCTTGAAGGCGTTGGTCGTGTCGTTTAGCGGGATCCGGAAGAGGCTTTTCAGGAATCCGTTGGCGAGGCGATTCGTCAACAGCTTCACCTTCGGATAATCGATCACGCCGCCACCTTTGATGAAACGACTGCCAAAGACGCATTCCCAGCCTTCATTCAGCTTCTGCCAATAGCGAACGACATCCCGGCAGTCATCCGACTCATCCGCCATCATAATGACCGCAGCATCGCCCTTCATCTGGTCGAGACCAAACACGACCGCCCGCCCAAACCCCGGGCCCCCGGAATTCTGAACCGGACGTACGTTCGGAATTTCCTGGGCGATCTTCTGAAGCAATGGCCAGGTCCCATCGGTGCTATGATCATCCACAGGAATGATCTCGTGCGGAACCGAATGGAGCGAAAGCTCAAGATGAAGATGCTTCAGCGTCGAAGCAAGGCAACCCTCTTCATTGCGAGCAGGAACGACAATCGAGAGTAGTTGCAGCGGTGGCATGGAGTCGGGATTCATCGAGAAAGCTGGCAGGTTGGTCCAGGGCGAGCTCAGGCGCAACTTTGGAGCCAAGCTGGGTGTTCCTCTGCATGCTGGGCGATCTCTTCGAGAGTGGATTCGATGGGAGTTATTGGCCGCCAGTCCCACTGTTTACGAGCGCGCGCCGAATCGAGCACAACCCAAGGGAGATCAAATGGTCTTGGCCGGGTATCCACGCCGATCTCGCGCGGACCAAAACGCTGCGCACACCATGCGGTCAGTTGGGCAAGGGACATACTATTAGCCGAGCCACCGGCGATATTGCAGATACGGCCGGCGGCGGGCGATTTAGCCGCAGCAAACTGACTCCGCAAAAGCGGCGTCAGATCGCGCGGATGCAAACAATCGCGCACCTGATGCCCGAGCCCTCCGAATCCGATGTAACGCAGTGGAAGCCCAGCCCGGTAGGCATGGATCCAGTAACTGAAGATCCCTTGTTCCGCCTGGCCAAACTGCCCCGGCCCGGCAAGAACCCCGCAGCGATTGATAAAGACTGGAAAGTCAAAAGTCTCACCATACTCGAGCGCCAACTGCTCGGATGCGAGCTTGGTGCTGCCGTAGAGCGAAACCGGCGGGGCAGTCGAAAATTCTTCTGCGATGCCGTCCGCAGAAACCCCTGCAGGCAGGCTGGCCGAAGGATCAAGCGCAAAGGCCTCATCAACTGCATTGACCGGGAGTTGGGCCAGCGGAGGGATCGAGTAAACACGGCTCGTGCTGAGCAGGGTAAAGCCAGCTTTGCGCTGACGGCAGTATTCCAGAAGGTGCACGGTGCCCGTGAGATTGTGCTCGATGACCTGGATCGGGCTGGACTTACCATCGACCCCGGCCAGCACGCTGGGCAGCGCCGCTGCATCCAGCACCCAATCCACATCGGGCAGGCTTTCGACGTCGCTGCGCACCCGTAGATCCGCGTGTCGCACGGTCAGGCCCGCTTCCCTTAGCCGTTGGCGATTGGTTTCGCTGCCTGGACGAACGAAGTTATCAAATCCCTCGATTTGCAGGCTTGCATCGGCTTCCCGTAAGGCGAGCGCAAGCGTGGAACCGACAAAGCCCGCGATGCCGCTGATGAGGATCTTCATGAGCCGGCAAGACAGGCTTGATGGATTTCGGTCAGGATCTCGCGGAGACCATACCGATAGCGCCACTGCGGATAGTGCAACTGAAATCTGGCTACGTCGCTGATCCACCAGATATGATCGCCGCTCCGGTTCTCATCGACATAACTCCAGTCGAGCTTCTTGCCCGAAATCTCCTCACATAGAGCGATCGCTTCCAGCATCGAGCAGTTCGAATGACGGCTTCCGCCGAGATTATAGACTTCAGCTTCGCGTGGATTGCGGAAGAACTGCCAGAACGCCTCGACAAGATCGTGGCTGTGGATGTTGTCCCGGACCTGCTTGCCCTTGTACCCGAATACGCGATAGCTACGCCCCGTCACCGTGCACTTCATCAGATAGGCGAGAAACCCGTGAAGCTCAGCACCGGCATGCGAGGGCCCGGTCAGGCAGCCACCGCGAAAACAGGCCGTCTTCATGCCAAAGTAGCGGCCGTACTCCTGGACCATGACGTCGGCAGCAACCTTGCTCACACCAAAGAGGGAATGCTTCGTCTGATCGATCGACATCGTTTCGTCGATCCCTTTGAAAAACGGGTGCGCGTCGCTGATTTCCCATCGGGAGTCGCGCTCGACCAGCGGCAGCCGGTTGGGGGTATCGCCATATACCTTGTTGGTGCTTGTAAAAATGAAAACCGCGCCAGGGCAATGTGCGCGTGCGGCTTCGAGCAGATGCAGCGTACCCAGCGCATTCACCGAAAAATCCGTCAGCGGCTCGCGCGCGGCCCAATCATGCGAAGGCTGCGCTGCCGTATGGACGATCAGGGCAATGTCCTTGCCGAATTCCTTGAAAACACGGTCAACCGCCTCCCGATCCCGGATGTCTGTATCGAAATGCCGGTAACGCGGGAGCATTTTCTCCAGCGAATGCCGATTCTGCACAGTGGAGGCTTCCGCCCCAAAGAAGCGCGCGCGCATATCGTTGTCGAGGCCAACGACTTCCAATCCTTCGGCATGCAAGCGTTTGGAGGCCTCGGAGCCGATAAGTCCGGCGGAGCCGGTGACAAGTGCGATGGACATGTGGACGTGATTGGTACGCGGGAGGTTCAATCAAAAATGACGTGAAGGTGACAAGCACTTCGACGGCCAAACAAAGTAGATGCGCGGATGCCTACGATAGTTTAGATGATGCGCTTCTGGAAATGGCATCAGCACCACCAACCCCATCATTTGCCAAGCTCTCCATCCTCGTCGCTGCCTATAATGAGGAAGCGACGCTCGC
>FTCV01002509.1_pt1 | contig 11169 bp, 6 predicted proteins | sample 1639691 | NCBI WGS metagenome assembly FTCV01 (sample SAMEA3914864, study PRJEB12502) | metagenome | biome: forest; material: soil | place: USA | collected 2012-03-12 | depth 0.3 m
AATCGTCCCGAAGTGATTGCCGAGCTTGCGGCGAAGGAAGAGGCGCAGTTTGACGCTCTTGCCGGGTTTCTCACCGCGCTCGCGTCAACCAGGGAAGAAGATACCAACCTGCTCGATCGGACAATGGTGCTTTACGGCACACCGATGGGCAGCGCGAATTCGCACTCGAACGTCAATCTGCCAGTCCTCCTTGCGGGAGGCGGCTTCAAGCACGGGCAACATCTCGCCTTCGATCAGCAGAATAACTATCCGCTCGCGAACTTATTCGTTTCAATGCTGCATCGTCTCGGAATCGAAGCGGATTCATTTTCTACCTCGAAGGGAACGATGCGCGGATTGGAATTGGCATGATCATCGCACCGACCCGAACGCGGAGATGGGCAAGTGCAGCCATGTGCCTCGGCCTTGTGTCCGCACTTACCACCCGAGCGGATGAAAAGAGCGTGACGAAGTACTTCGACGCTCATTGTTACGATTGCCACGACTCCGACGAAAAGAAGGGCGGTCTCGATCTCACGGCGCTTCCTCCCGACTTCGCAAACCAGGAAACTTTTGCCCGTTGGGTAAAGGTTTATGATCGTATCGAGTCCGGTGAGATGCCTCCGAAGAAGAAGGCACAGCCGCCAAAGGCAGAATCTGGTGAACTCCTGAACTGGCTTCGCGAAACCTTGCTAACTGCGGAACAGCAGCGGCAGAACGGCGAAGTCAGGACAGGTATCCACCGCCTCACCCGCGCCGAATACGAGAATACGGTTCGCGATCTTTTCTCAATGCCCGGAATTGCACTGGCAGGCGATTTACCTGCCGATGGAAGCGCTCATGGCTTCGATGAGAATAGCGATGCGCTGGATATCTCGCATGTTAACATGGCCAAATACGCCGAGGCCGCAGACCACACTCTCGATCTGGCCATTGCGACGCAGCCTCAGGCCCCGACGGTCCAGAAACGGCGGATCTCACTCGCAAACCCCGCAGGTTTTGTCGCGCACGTCATCATGAATGGCGACGGAGTCCTGCTGAAAGATAAGAAACCGGATCCGGATTTTCCACCCGCGGGCGAGCAGGCGCACATTGACATGAGCGCGCACGAGCGGATGGGCTCGTTCAGCAATGGCGCAAGCGTGGGGCTCTTCCGGCACGAGGATGAATCGGTGAGCCCGTACTTCATGGATCATGTCACGATCTATCCCGGCATGTATCGCGTGCGCACGTCGCTCTGGAGTTTCCAGTGGGACAAAGGACAAGTACTCCCGGCGCGTGGCACGGAAGCGGCCCGCCTATCCGTGGTGCAACTTACTGGCGACGGTCGTGGGGGCCAGCACCCCAGTTATGTGCTCGGTTATTACGACGCGCCATCCATTGAATCCAGGGAGCACGAGGTGATGACATGGCTGAATCAAAACGAGATCATCGGCTTTAATGTGGCATCACTCGCCCCCACGGCAAACTATGCCAGGAAAGGCCGCGCGATGAGTTTCACGGGCCCGGGGATCGCATGCGACTGGCTGGACATCGAAGGCCCGTTGCACGATCAGTGGCCGCCAAGATCGCATCAACTCCTTTTCGCCGACCTGCCGCTGGCTGAATTCAAGACACAGGAAAGCCCGGGGATTCGTCCGCCGGCACGGCCAAAGGTTCGTCAGATCGGCGCGGGTAAGAACCGTCCCGATCCCGACAAGGGACTCTGGACCGTAAAGAGCAACCAACCGCTTGCCGATGCCGACAGACTTCTGGCTGGCTTCCTGCCAAAAGCCTTTCGCCGCCCTGTCGATGCTGACGTCAGGAAAGACTATCTTGCGCAGGTCGAAGAACGCCTGAAGGCGGGCGACTGTTTCGAGACTGCAATGCGCTGGGCGTATCGCGCAGCCCTCTGTTCGCCGGACTTTCTCTATCACGTCGAACCGCCGGGACCGCTCGATGACTTCACGCTCGCCTCACGGCTCTCGTATTTCCTTTGGAATTCGATGCCGGATTCCCGGCTTACTCAGCTTGCCACGGAAGGTTCCCTGCATCGGCCGGAGACCGTGCATGCGGAAGTGGAGCGCATGCTCGCGGATCCCAAAGCGCAGCGATTTATCGACGACTTCCTCGGACAGTGGCTCAAGCTCCGCTCAATCGCTGCCAACGATCCGGACAAGAAGCTCTACCCGGAGTTCAGCCCGTATCTGCAAGACTCGATGGTTGCGGAGACGCGCGCCTATTTTCGTGAACTAATCGAGCGGAATCTCGACGCCACTTACCTCGTGCGTTCCGACTTCGCAATGCTGAATGAAAAGCTGGCGACTCATTACGGCATCCCTGGCGTCTCCGGTTCCCAGATCCGTCGCGTGCCCTTGCCTGCAGATTGCGCACGCGGCGGCTTTCTCACGCAGGCGGCCATTCTGAAGGTCACGGCGAATGGCACCACGACATCGCCGGTCCCCCGCGGCGCATTCGTCATGGCTAGGTTTCTCGGCCGTCCGCCCGAACCACCGCCGCCGAACATTCCCGCCGTTGAACCTGATGTGCGCGGCGCCGCCACGATTCGCGAGCAACTGGAAAAGCATCGCTCCAACGCGACCTGCGCGTCATGCCATGCAAAGATCGATCCGGCGGGATTCGCCCTCGAGTCTTTCGATGTCATTGGCGGATACCGCGCGCGCTATCGCTCGATCGGCGATGGCGATCCGGCACCACGGGGATCGATCGATCCATTCATACCGATCTCATTCAAGCTCGGACCGGCTGTCGATCCTTCGGGAACCCTACCCGATGGCTGCAAATTCAAAGATATTCGCGAATTGCAGACCCTCCTCGCATCCAAACCGGAATTGCTTCTCAGGAATCTCGCGCGACAGCTTGCCGTGTACGCCACCGGCCGCGAACTCGCTTTTGCGGATCGGGAGCAGATCTCCAGCATCGTCAGCCGCACCCAGCAGCAAGGCGGCGGCATTCGCACCCTTTTGCACGAACTCACCGAAAGCGAACTCTTCCGCACCCGATGAAAATTCTGCTCGCTCTCCTGCTCTTGGCCGGCACAGCGTTGGCCGCCGACGAGACTGTCACCTATCGCGTGCTCGGTCTCTTTTCCCGCGACCGAGAAGCGGACCTGCGTGCAACCATGCAGGACGTGCCGGGAATCTCGATCGTCAGTGTCGATTTCGAACGCGGCGAAGCCACATTCACGTACGATCCGGAGGTTGTGTTCAAAGGAGCGAAACGGGAAGAAATTCTGAACCGCTTCGACACCGCAATCCGGAGCGCTAGCAATCGGACCTTCGGTATTGCACCGGTCTGTACGACACCGAAGGAGCAACTGACACGCGTCGAAATCGCCGTCGCGGGACTCGATTGCAAAGCCTGCTGTCTCGCGGCCTATGAAGCCGTCGCGAAGATCGACGGCGTCGCTCAAGCGACAGCTAGTTTTAAAGATCGTCTAGTCACAGCGCTCATTGACCCGGCAAAAACCAACCGCGCGGCATTGGAAGCGGCCTTGAAGAAAAAGCAGATCCCGGTCGGCGCACCATAGACGGCAATCCTGGCCGGCGTCACGAGCATTGCATCTCGCCGGCTATTCACATCGCTCGCCTCGGCAAAATCTTGCAGCGAAACATTGGGGCGTCCCAGCATCGAAGTCGATCCACGGCCACGATGGCGGGAAGTCACGCGCTCTCGCACTTCAGACTGTTCCGACTTCCCGGAATCGCATACGTGGTTCATGTGCCGGTGAGGATATCGCCGCGGCGAGCCGCTACGCGTTCTTCACCGTCGCAACTTACTGGAGACATCACATGATTGAACTGATCAGACGGTTTCTATCCGAGGGAAGTTTCATGCCACATGGGCATTGCTATCTCTGGCAACCGGGATTGCTCTGGCTTCATATTCTCTCCGACAGCCTGATCGCGACAGCTTACTTTTCCATCCCGTTCACGTTGGTCTATTTCATCAGGAGGCGAACCGATATCCCGTTCAACTGGATGTTTCTCTGCTTCGCGGCATTCATCGTGGCGTGCGGTGCAACGCATCTGGCTGAAATCTGGGTGATCTGGCATCCGACTTACTGGTTATCCGGCACAATTAAGGCCATCACCGCCCTCGCCTCCGTTCCGACAGCCGTTCTGCTGGTGAAACTCATTCCCACAGCCCTCCGTCTGCCAAGCCCGGCGGCCTTGCGGAAGGCCAACACTGCACTCGAGAAGGAAATTTCCGAGCGCACGCGCGCGGAAGCCAATGTTCAGCAATTGAACGAGCAACTGGAGCAGCGAGTGCGCGAACGCACGGCGGAGCTCGAGACAGCAAATGCCGCGTTAAAGCAGGAAATCGCAGATCGAAAAGCCGCTGAGGAAAAGGTGACCTGGCTGGCCTCCTTCCCGGAGCACAATCCGAATCCCATCGTCGAATTGGACCTGACGCGAGGGATGATCAATTACTTCAACCCTGCGGCGACTGAATATTTCCCAGATCTGCCCGAAAAAGGGCTCACACACCCTCTCCTGGCAGGCCTAGAAACCGATTCCTTGCCGCTGATCCAAGGTCAGCCCGGTGTCATTCGACGCGAAGTGACGATCAATGGCTCCTCCTTTGCAGAAGTGGTGAATTGCATGCCCGACACAGGGCGCCTCCGGGTTTACGGGACTGATATCACCGCGCGCAAATCTGCGGAACATCTCGTGGAGCACCAACGCGCAAAGCTCCAGGCGATCCTCGATTCCGTGCCCGCTCTCATTTTTTACAAGGATCCGGAAGGACGCATCAAGCGGATCAATAATGAAATGGCACGTCTACTCGGCCGCCCAAGACACGAAATCGAAGGCAAAACCGACGTCGAATTAGGGACTCCCTACGCCGAGCAATACATGGCGATGGATCGCGAGATAGTCGCAACGGGTATAGCCAAGCGCAACGTCATCGAGTTGCTTCGCACCGCCACGGGGAATCGCTGGATTGAGACCGACAAGATCCCCGACCGCGACGAGCAGGGAAAGATCGAAGGCATTATTGGCTTTGCACTCGACATCACTGCAAGAAAGCAGGCTGAAGAACGTGCGAAGGCTCAATTGGCGCGACTCGAATTACTCAACCGGATCACACGCGCGATTGGCGAGCGGCAGGATTTGCAGAGCATTGCGCAGGTCGTCGTTCGCAATGTGGAAGATCACTTGCCGGCAGATTTCGCCTGGATGTGCACTTATGACCCGAGCAGTGAAACGCTTGCAACGGCTGGGATCGGGCAACGAAGCAATAGGGCATTCATTACCCACTGTCTTGCCGGGCAGGAGCGCGTACCTGTCGATCAAAACGGCCTCACCGATTGCGTGCGCGGTCACCTCGTATATGAACTCGATATCAGGCAGGCTGATTCTCCCTTCTTGCAAAAGCTCGCAGACGCCGGCCTTTGCGCTGTGGTCCTCGCACCGCTGCTATTCGAAGGGAAAGTCTTCGGCATCCTAGTGACCGGCCGGAACACAGCCAAGAGTTTCAGCACCGGGGAATGCGAGTTCCTGCGGCAATTGAGCGAGCATGTCGCGCTGGGAGCCCGTCAGGTTCAGCTTCACAGCGCATTGCAAATCGCCTACGACGACTTGCGCCAGACCCAGCAGGCGGTCATGCAGCAGGAACGGCTTCGCGCGCTGGGACAAATGGCCAGCGGCGTCGCCCATGATATCAATAACTCGATCTCGCCGGTCGCCCTTTATATTCAATCGCTGCTCGAGCGTGAACCCGGCCTGAGTGAACGAGCGCGTGACTACTTGCTAGTGATTCAGCGTGCAGTTCGAGATGTAGCATCGACCGTTACGCGAATGCGCGATTTCTATCGTTCACGCGAGTCGGAACTCGTGTTCGCCCGCATCGATCCAAATGAAGTCGCGAGGCATGTCATCGAACTCACACGCGCCAAATGGAAGGATCTCACGGAGTCCCGCGGCCTTGCGATCGACGTGCAAATCGATCTGGAACAATCGTTACCACCAATCATGGGAGCCGAATCCGAATTGCGCGATGCAATGACAAATCTCGTTCTCAACGCCATCGATGCCATGCCCTCCGGCGGCACGCTGCACGTGCGGACTCATAGCATGGCAAACCGTGCAAACCCAAATGAGGAGGCGCCCCGCCATGAAGTCAGCATCGAAGTCTCAGATACCGGGATCGGGATGGACGAAGACACGCGCCGCCGCTGTCTGGAGCCCTTCTTCACGACCAAAGGAGAACGCGGAACCGGCCTCGGCCTAGCGATGGTTTACGGAATGATCCAGAGGCACACCGCACGAATTGAGGTTGAAAGCGAGCGGCAGAAGGGCACGACGGTTCGGCTTATCTTTCCCGCTGCGACACCCGCCACTTCCGATGTGCACGTACTCGACGCTCCCGCGGAGCGGTTACCGAGCCTGCGTCTATTGGTTGTCGATGACGACCCGATGCTCATCAAATCGCTGCGCAACATTTTAGAGGAGGACGGACACGCGGTGTCTGTTGCAGACGGCGGCGAGAAAGGCATCCACCTCTTCCATTCCGCCCTGGAGTCCCGCCAGCCTTTCTCTGTCGTGATCACCAATCTCGGAATGGCACACGTCGATGGACCAGCCGTAGCCGCTGCGATCAAAGCTGCGTCAACGGATACACAGGTGATCCTGCTGACGGGCTGGGGCCAGCAAATCATCGCCGAAGGTACGATCCCGCCGCACGTGGATCGAGTGCTAAGCAAACCTCCGAATCTCTCAGAACTCCGGGAAGCCCTTTCGGCTAGTGCCCGGACAATCCCCACCTAATACGTCACCTATGCACCACGACTCTTCGAACGGCCGACTTCTCATCGTGGACGACGAAGCCGCGCAAATGAAAGCGCTGTGCGACACTTTGCGCGACGATGGCTATGAAACAGTCGGCTTTACCGAGGGCAACGCGGCTCTGGCTGCGTTGCGGGAGAGCTCCTTCGACCTGGTGCTCACGGATCTGATGATGCCGGCGATGGATGGCATCGCCCTGTTTCGCGCGGCTCAAAAGATTGATCCGCACCTCGTCGGCATTGTCATGACCGGACACGGGACTATCGACTCCGCAGTTGCCGCGATGAAGGCAGGCGCACTCGATTACATCCTCAAGCCATTCGATCTAAGCACCATCCTTCCTGTTCTGAGCCGCGCGCTTAGCGTCCGCCGACTGCGCATGGAAAACGAAGCGCTGACGCGACGCTTGCAGGATCGGACGGTTCAACTGGAAGCCGCGGTCGATGCCGCAGCACAGGCCCAACGAGCCAAAAGCGCCTTCCTCGCCAACACGTCGCACGAGCTGCGAACCCCTCTCAACGGCATCATCGGCTTCACGGAAGTCCTGCTCGATGGCATGCCAGGCCCGCTGACTCCCAAACAGGCCGATTACTTGAATGAAGTATATCAATGCGCGACGCACCTGCTGCAGCTCATCAACGACGTACTAGACCTCTCAAAGGCTGAAGCGTGCAAGATGGGCCTCGCATTGGAGAGCTTTCCGATCTCCAAAGCCATCGCCGACATCTGCAATGTCATCGCAGGCCTCGCACGCAAGAAACAGATCACGCTGACGTGGAAAGTCTCTCCAGACGTTGATGCCGTGGTCCTCGATCGGAAGAAGTTTAAGCAGATCTGTTATAACCTCATCGGAAATGCCGTGAAATTCTCCAATCCCGGCGGGCAGGTCGAAGTAACCGCCACATCACACGATGGCGACCGCTTCAAACTACGCGTGAAGGACAACGGGATCGGCATCAAAGCCGAAGATCTTCCACGGCTCTTCCAGGAATTCGAACGACTCAATCTCGGCGCCGCCGGCCTGGAAGGAACGGGCCTCGGTCTGGCGCTTACCCGAAAGCTCGTGGAACTTCATGGCGGAGTAATCGAAGTCCAAAGTGAATACGGTCACGGAAGTCTCTTCACGGCTATCCTACCGAGGCAGGCGGCACCAACTGGCATAGCATGAGCATCAAGCTCGCAGCGGCTCGGCAGAGTTGCCCCCTGCGCTTTTCAGGAGTAGGTGAAGAAAGCGCCAAATAACAAATGGGGCAAGCCGTTCACATCTTGGGAGTCGGGTGCACAGATTTCCGGCGGAATCTCCGGAAAGAAGGCAAGACCCTCCGCGATCTCATCATTGAAGCCAGCCAGGCTGCCATCGCCAATTCAGGCATCGCGCCTTCGGATATTGATGCCGGAGTGATCGGAAATTTCGCAGGAGGACTCTACACGCGCCAACTGCATCTCGGCGCGCTGATTACTGACGCAGATCCGGCACTTCGCGGGATTCCCACGATGCACGTAGAGGCTGCTTGCGCCTCCGGTTCAACAGCCGTCCTTACTGCTGCGCAACTAATCCAAGGCGGAATCCGCGATGTCGTACTCGTGGTGGGAGCCGAGCAGCAGAAAACGATGGCGCCCGCCGCGGGCGCAGAGGTACTTGGAGCGGCCGCTGACTTCGACCGAGAAAGAGATGCATACGGCGAGCACCTGTTTCCAAGGCTCTTCGCGCGGATCGCGCAGCTTTACACAGAGCGCTATGGACTGAACGGAGAACAACTCGCCAAGGTCGCGGTGAAAAACCGCACCCATGCGCAGACCAATCCGCTTGCACAGATGCGTGATTCCACGCTGAGCCTCGCGGATGCCGCCCGGGCATCGGACAGCAATTGCATGATCGCCCCTCCCTTAAAAGTAAGCGACTGCTCACCAATTACCGACGGTGCCGCAGCGCTTATATTGTGCTCCGGAGATTTCCTTAAAAAACTCGCTCCGCGCACAAGCAGCCGGCTCTTGGGATATGGTCAAAGTACTGACCGGCTGGCACTCGGCGACAAGGACGCTCCGGATTTCTCAATCGCAGGAAAAGCGGTGGAGCGAGCCTACACAATGGCTGGACTCGGACCGAGCGACCTCGACGGAGCCGAGGTGCACGACTGCTTCACTATTTCGGAGATCCTTGCATACGAACTGCTGAAACTTGCCGAACCCGGCAAGGGAGCAGCCTTACTAGAGAGCGGTGCAACCTCGCTTCCGAGCGCACGCGATGCTCTTGCTATCACGGATCCTCCGCCGTTCGTTCTTCCGGTGAATCCAAGCGGCGGTCTGCTCGGCGCTGGGCACCCCGTGGGTGCAACTGGAGTCCGCCAAGTCGTCGAAGCGCATCTTCAGCTTACCGGCCAGGCCCTTGGGCGGCAGATCGATCACGCACACCGTTTCCTGACATTTAACATCGGCGGAACTTTCACTACGAGTGTGGCGATGATTTGGGAACGCGCGGACTAATGAATCCTCGTGAAGATTCATCAGTGGCGCGCTGACAAAGCCTACCTCACGGCATGTGCAGCCCGCCGTTCACGTGCAAAACCTGACCCGTGATATAGCCCGAGTCCTTTGAACAAAGAAAAAGGACCGCATTGACGATATCCGCCACCTCGCCGAACCGGGCACATGGAATCTGCTCAAGAGCGTGGGCTTTGACGTCTTCCGGGAGATTGTGCGTCATCTCGGTGCCAATGAATCCAGGAGCCACGGCATTCACGGTAATCCTCCGCCGGGCGAGTTCATGCGCGGCCACGCGCGTGAGCGCCGCAAGACCAGCCTTACTCGCCGCATAATTGGCCTGTCCATAAAAGCCCATCCACGCGCTCACCGAGGAGATATTCACGATACGCCCATCCTCGCGCAGCAGCGGCAGCGCTGCCTGCAGGCAATGAAATGCGCCGGTGAGATTCACCTGCAGCACGCTGTTCCATTCTTCGGCGGACATTTTGGCAATCGTCCGGTCGCGCAGGATCCCGGCGTTATTGACGAGTAGGTCCAGGCCACCGAATTCGATACCGATCTGCTCCATCATCCTCCGTACGCTCTCCTCAGACCCGACATCGCAGGCCAGCACTCGGGCATTCGGAAGCTCAGCCGCGACAGCCTCGGCGTCCGCTCGATTGCGATCCTCCGGGTCGGGGACGTAGTTGACGATGCACCGCGCGCCACTTTTTCCAAGCGCAGAGACAATCCCAGCGCCGATCCCGCGAGAACTTCCTGTAACCAATGCGACCTTTCCGGTGAAATCAAATGGGGCCATGACTTCAACGATACGCGGAAGTGACAGCGCGGAAAAGCAGGACTACACTAGTCGCGAAAGTCTTCATATCCCAGGCCGCATCGATATGCCGGTTCCAATCCGCATTCTGACTGCAGTCCCGATCTGCGATGGGCATGACAGCGCCATCAGCACGATCAATCTCGAGTTGATCCGGCACGGAATCGAAGTGGTCTACCTGGGATACGACCGATCCGCCCGCGACATCGTCCGGGCCGCAATCCAGGAAGGGGTGCGCGCGATCGGCATCTCGAGCTACAATGGCGGGCACATTGAGTTTTTCGCGGAGGTGCTGGCATTGCTGAAAAAGCAACGTGCAGCACATATCGGCGTCTTCGGAGGAGGTGGCGGGACGATCACTGCGACTGATGCCGCCCGGATGATGCGTAGCGGAGTGGATCGCATTTTCTTCGCCGGAACCTCACTAGCCGACATCGTCACATACGTTCAAAAGACCTATGCGCGCCCACCAAAAGGCCGGGGCGCAGAATTACAGCCTGCCGCATTCCTGAAAGCGGGTCGTCTCCCACGCTCGAACTCCTCGCGTGTTCGTTGCATTGGCATTACGGGACCGGGCGGCGCCGGTAAAACGACCCTGATTGACGAGTTAGTCCTGCGGCTTCTGAACGGCGACAAACGGAACCGGATCGCAATCCTTTCCCACGATCCCAGTATCATTGGCAAAGGTGCGCTGCTCGGAGATCGCGCGGCGATGATCTATAGTCAGAACGACCGTGTGTACATGCGCAGCCTGTCTTCGCGTGGCCGTGCTGGAGGACTCGCGCCAGAGACGAAAGCCTGGCTGGGTGCGATGAAGGGCGGAATGTTCGACTTCGTATTCGTCGAAACCGTAGGAGTCGGACAGGAAGCATTACCCTTTCGAAAGGGCCTCGTCGATAAGTCCATCTTTGTGATGAGCCCGGAATATGGCGGGCGCCTACAACTCCAGAAGATCGCCATGCTGGATGCAGCCGATATTGTGGTTGTAAACAAAGCAGACGCGTCCGGTGCGAAAGCCGCCCTTTCCGAAGTCGAACAGCGCCTCGCCGGCAATGATAGCGGCCAGCAAATCATCGCAATGATGGCAAGGCGTCATCG
>FTCV01002048.1_pt1 | contig 11120 bp, 11 predicted proteins | sample 1639691 | NCBI WGS metagenome assembly FTCV01 (sample SAMEA3914864, study PRJEB12502) | metagenome | biome: forest; material: soil | place: USA | collected 2012-03-12 | depth 0.3 m
GCCTCCGGGAGGCGCGCAGGCAGTTCGGCTACCACACCCTTCAGCGGAGCCAGTCGTGAGCGTCGCGGCGGGCAAGCTGCTGGCGCAAGGCGCTTCGACGCTCTGCGAGGCGGCGAAGATCCCGTGCGCTCTCGACCCCGGCCTGCGGCCGGTGTGGTCCGGCGCCCAGTTCGCCGGCCCGGCCTTTCCGCTGCGCTGCGGTCCGGGCGACAATCTGGCGATCCACGTGGCGATGGAGCGGGCGGCGCCGGGGTCGGTGCTGGTGGTGGACTGCGGCGGTTTTCTCGCCGGCTACTGGGGCGAGGTGCTGACCGTCGCGGCCCAGGCGCGGGGCATCGCGGGCCTGGTGATCGATGGCGGGGTGCGCGACATCGACGCACTGGAGCGCCTGGGCTTTCCGGTTTTTGCCCGCGGCGTTGCGGCGCGGGGGACCGGCAAGTTCAGCGTTCCGTCCGTCGGGCAGCCGATCGTGATCGCGGGCGTTGAGGTGGCCGCAGGGGACTGGGTCGTGGCCGATCGGGACGGCGTCGTCGTGCTGCCGTCGGCGCGGCTCTCCAGCGTCCTGGCCGCCGCACAGGCGCGCACCGCCGCCGAGCAGGAGATGATGGCGAAGCTGCGTGCCGGTGCCACGACGCTCGAACTGCTGGGCCTTACCGATTGGAGGGCCAAGGCGTGAGCACCATTCTCGAACGGCTGAACCGTCATCTCGCAGCCGCGCAGCCGTCGGCGACCTACCGCATGATGGACCGTGTGGCAGCGAGGCGCGCATCGGGAGCGCCGGTGATCTCCCTCAGTGCGGGCGAACCCGATTTCGATACGCCTGAGCACATCCGGGAGGCCGGCGTGCAGGCAATCCGGGCCGGTCACACCCGCTATACCCCTGTGGCCGGGGTGCGCGCCCTGCGGGAGGCGGTGGCGGCGAAATTCCGTTCGGAGAATGGCCTGGAGGTCGGCTGGCAGGACACCATCGTCTGCAGCGGAGGCAAGCAGGTCATCTTCAACGCGCTCGCGGCAACGCTCAACGAGGGCGACGAGGTCATTGTGCCCGCGCCCTATTGGGTGAGCTACCCGGAGATCGTTGCGCTGAGCGGAGCCAAGCCGGTCATCGTGCCGTGCCCGGCGGAAAGCGGCTTCAAGCTGACTCCGGACGCGCTGGAATCGGCCATCGGGCCGAACACGCGCTGGCTGATTCTCAATTCGCCCTCGAACCCGACCGGCGCGGTTTACAGCCGCGGCGATCTCCTGGCCCTGGCGGACGTGCTGCTGGCGAATCCTCATGTGCTGGTCCTATCGGACGACATCTACGAGCATCTGATGTTTGACGGCGCCCGCTTCCACACCTTGGTCCAGGTGGAGCCGCGGCTGGCGGCGCGGACACTGACCATGAACGGGGTGTCCAAGGCCTATGCCATGACAGGCTGGCGCATCGGATTCGGCACCGGACCGCGGTGGCTGCTTGAGGCCATGGAGAAGCTCCAGGGGCAGCAGACCTCGGGGGCCAGTTCGATATCGCAGCATGCCGCGCTTGCGGCGCTCACCGGACCGCAGGACTTCATCCCGCGCACGCGGGCCGTGTTCGAGGCACGGCGGAACCTCATGGTCGGAATGCTCAACGATGCTCCGGGTCTCCGTTGCACCGTGCCGGACGGGGCCTTCTACGCCTTTGCGTCGTGCGGGGGTTTGATCGGGAAGGTCACGGGCCAGGGCAGGCGTCTGCTGACCGACGAGGATGTCGCCGTGGCCTTGCTCGACGAGGCAGACGTCGGGGTTGTGCATGGCAGCGCCTTCGGCTTGGCACCGTACATCCGCATCGCCTACGCCCTCGACGATGCCTCGCTCCGGCAGGCCTGCGGGAGGATCCGGAGGTTCTGCTCGTCGCTCGTGGACGGAGCCTGATTCAGGACGCGTGGAGCAGGCTGCAACGGGGAGGGTATTCGGGTGGCGAACGTCGGCATGGACGTCAAATGGCTCCAGGACTTCCTGACGGTCGCCGAACTCGGCAACTTCACCAGGGCGGCCGAAACCCTCAACTCCTCGCAGACGGCGCTCAGCCGCCGCATCCAGTCGCTCGAAGCGTGGCTTGGCGCCAGGCTCATCGACCGGAGCGTCTTTCCCACGCGGCTGACCCCCGAGGGCGAGCAATTCCGCCACAGCGCCGCCGAGATCCTGCGCCAAGTCATCGATGCCCGCAGCGATCTGTCCGGAGCCCCGGCGCGCGACCATGTCCGCGTTGCGCTTCCCTACACGCTGGCGACCTCGGGTTTGCCTCGCTGGTGGGAGGACTGGTCCCGCGACCGCAATCTCAGTTGCAGTGTCGTCGTCGGCAACGTGCACGACATGATGACGGCCCTGGTGGCCGGCAGCGTCGATCTGCTGGTCTGCTACAACACGTCGCAGCAACCGATCCAGCTCGACGCCGCGTACTACAACCGATCGGCGTTGTGCACGGAGAGCCTCAGGCCCTACGCATCGCCGAAGCTATTGGGCGGGCGGCCATCTCTCCTGCCCGGGCGGCCTGACGATCCGGTCCCGCTTCTCATGTACTCGCCGGGCGTCTATTTCGGCCGGCTGGTCAAGTTCATCCTTCAGACAATGCCGGTGAGGATCCATGCCCGGCTGGTTGTCGAGAGCGACATGGTGGACGTGTTGCGCGAAATGGCGGCAGCCGGTTACGGCGTGGCATGGCTGCCCGATGGCACGATTGCGGCCGACGCTGGCTCCAGCCTCGTTCCGCTGGGCGACGAGGCGCTCAGCCTGACGCTGACGACCACCGCCTTCTGCAACCGCTCGAACGACCGCCCGGCGGTCGTCCGTCTCTGGGAACGCCTGACGTCCATGGCCGAGGCGGACCTGCGTGACCTGGAACGCCGGAACGCCGGCGCACACCCGAGGTGACAGGCGCTCCGGAAAACCGGATCGCCCTTCTGTTTGGCAACAGGGAGAAAAAAATGTTGAAGCATGTTTGTCTCGCCATGGGATTCGCGGCGATCGCCTTCGGCGGCGCATCGGCGGAGGAGCTCACCGGAACCCTGAAGAAGATCAAGGACACCGGCGTCATCACCGTCAGCTATCGCGATTCGTCGATCCCGTTCTCCTATCTCGACGACAATCAGAAGCCGGTGGGTTACGCTTTCGACATCTGCGCCAAGATTGTCGACGCCGTGAAAACGGAGCTCAAGCTCGACAAGCTCGAGGTCAAGCTGACGCCGGTCACGTCGGCCACCCGCATTCCACTGATCGCGAACGGGACCGTCGACCTCGAATGCGGCTCGACGACCAACAACGCCGAGCGTCAGAAGCAGGTTGCGTTCACCAACTCGTATTTTCTGACGACGAGCCGTTTCGTCTCGAAGAAGGTCAACCAGATCAACTCCATCGCCGATCTCAAGGGCAAGACCGTCGTCGCCACGGCGGGGACGACGAACCTCAGGCAGGTGGTTGAGGCCAACACGGCGCGGCAGCTCGGCATCAACGTGATCCCGGCAAAGGACCATGCCGAGTCACTCCTGATGCTCGAAACCGACCGGGCGGTGGCGCTTGTCAGCGACGACGTCGTTTTGGCTGCGCAGATCGCCAACTCAAAGGATCCGTCGGTCTACGTCCTGTCCAAGGACGCGTTTTCCGAGCCGGAACCCTACGGCGCCATGATCCGCAGGGATGATCCGCAATTCAAGCAATTCCTCGATCGGGCAACGACGGCGCTCTACCGGAGCCCCGAGATGACGGCGATCTATGACAAGTGGTTCAGCAAGCCGATCCCGCCGCGCGGCGTCAGCCTGAACCTTCCGCTCGATCCTGCCCTGAAGCACGCCTTCGAGCATCCGTCCGACTCCCCGGATCCGGCGTCTTACCGCCCGTAATGCCACGAAGGCTGGGCCGCATGGTGGGGCGGGACTCACCTTGCGGTCTTCCCGCACAAGGGGGAAGCAGGATGAACTATCACTGGAACTGGGCAATCTTCTTCGAGCCGTCGCCCGAAGGGCTTGGCACCTACCTCGACACCCTGCTTCTTGGGTTGTATTCGACGATCCTGACGGCGATGTCCAGTTGGCTGCTGGCGCTGTTGTTCGGCTCGATCATCGGGGTGATCCGTACCCTGCCGTCGCGGACTGCCCGCATTCTTGGAAGCGCTTACGTCGAGTTGTTTCGGAACATTCCGATCCTGGTGCAGCTCTTCCTATGGTACTTTGTGTTGCCGGAACTCGTGCCACCAGCGGCCGGTCTCTGGTTGAAGCAACTGCCGAATGCATCATTCTTCACGGCCGTCGCTGCGATCGGCTTCTACATGTCGGCACGCGTGGCGGAGCAGGTTCGCGCCGGAATCGGCGCGCTGCCCAGCGGGCAGAAAATGGCCGGTGTCGCCCTTGGCCTGACGACGGTGCAGACCTACCGGTATGTCATCCTGCCGATGGCGTTCCGAATTATCCTGCCTCCCCTGACGTCCGATTTCCTGAACACGATCAAGGTCACCGCGGTCGCATTGACCGTCGGCCTGATGGAGCTCACCGCGCGGACCCGTGCCATGCAGGAGTTCTCGTTTCAGGTGTTCGAAGCCTTCACGGCGGCGACCATCCTCTACATCCTTGTCAACACTCTGGTCACGCTAGGAATGCGCCTGCTGGAGCGCAAGGTCTCCGTGCCGGGCTTTTACGTGGGCAGGTGACGATGTTTTCGAACTTTGACTTCGGTGTGATTGCCCGATCGCTTGGATACCTGTTCTGGGAGGGGATGACTTTTACGCTGCTGTTGACTGCGGTGGCGACCTGCGGTGGCGTCGTGCTGGGGACGCTGCTTTCGCTGATGCGGTTGGGCAAGATTCCGCTCTTGCCGGCGCTCGCGGAAGGTTACGTCATGCTGATGCGATCCGTGCCGCTGGTTCTCGTCATCTTCTGGTTCTACTTTCTCGTTCCCTATATCGCAGCTTGGCTGATAGGCGCGAGCCGTCCAATTCCCGTAGGAGCCTTCGCCTCGACGCTGATCACCTTCACGCTCTACGAAGCGGCCTATTTTTCCGAGATCATGCGCGCGGGCATTCAGTCGATCCGCAGAGACCAAGTGGCGGCGGGCTATGCGCTCGGCCTCACCTACCCGCAGGTGATGGGCTACATCGTGTTGCCGCAAGCCTTGCGGAACATGCTGCCGGTCCTGTTCACGCAGACGATCGTTCTGTTCCAGGACACGTCTCTCGTCTACGTGATCTCGCTCACCGACTTCCTGGGGGCGGCGGCAAAGATAGCCCAGCGCGATGGGCGCCTGGTCGAAATGTACCTGTTCGCTGCCTTCGTCTACTTCGTGATTTCGTTCACGGCTTCTTTCCTGGTCAAGCGCCTTCAACTTCGCACAGCCATCATCCGGTGAGCCACATGTCCGCAATTCCGCTTTCCCCAGCCAGCTCCAGTTCCGCCAATCGGGCGACGGCCAGCCGGCCGATGGTCGAGATCGACGGGATCAGCAAGTGGTACGGGTCGAGTTTCCAGGTCCTCAAGGATTGCACGACCAGTGTCGCCAAGGGCGACGTGGTCGTGGTCTGTGGTCCGTCGGGTTCGGGCAAATCGACGCTGATCAAGTGCGTCAACGCCCTCGAACCGGTCCAGCAGGGCACGATCGCCATCGATGGGATGTGCGTCACCGCCAAGGGCACGAATCTCCCCAAGCTGCGCTCGCGCGTCGGCATGGTGTTTCAGCATTTCGAACTGTTTCCGCATCTGCGGATCACGGACAATCTGTGTCTTGCCCAGCAGAAGGTTCTCGGCCGGTCGCGCGATGAAGCGATGAGGAAGGGAATGGCGCTTCTGGAACGCGTGGGGCTGAGGGATCAGGCCTATAAATACCCTGGCCAGCTCTCCGGAGGGCAGCAGCAGCGCGTTGCGATCGCCCGGGCGCTGGCGATGGACCCCGTCGTCATGCTGTTCGATGAGCCGACCTCGGCGCTCGATCCGGAGATGGTCGGCGAGGTGCTTGATGTCATGGTGGAACTGGCGCACGAGGGCATGACGATGATGGTCGTCACCCACGAGATGGGCTTCGCCCGCAAGGTCGCCGATCGGGTCATCTTCATGGACCGGGGCGAGATTGTCGAGGACGCGAGCAAGGAAGAGTTCTTCGGCGCACCGCGCTCGGAACGGGCCCAGAAGTTTCTCGCCCAGATCCTGCCGCACTGAGCGGTCGGAGACGGCCACCCTTCGATCCGGAAGGCGGTGGTCCCTTCGAAACACAGGCTTCATGCGGCGGTCTGTGTTTTCGTACCGCCTGACCGGCCATCCGGCGGCTGGTCAGTTCAGGTGGCCTGGAAGCTTGTGAACACCACGGCTGGCGTGTTGATCGACACTGCCTGAGCGGCTATGCGCAAGCTCGTCTGTCTTGCCGGGATTTTGAGGGAGGCCGTATTCGATCGGCAGCGAGGGGCTGCAACGATGCATTTTTTGCATTCTTTACCTCGTGCCCAAAAGTACGGAATGCTCGCGGTTCGTATTTTCAGTTCAATTTGGAACTGCATCAAGATGATATGTGTATAAAGTAATGCATTTTTTGCATTTGACCCATGGTGAACATAAAATGGTATTCAATCGGCATGGGGGTTCTGCTAAATTATCGTGATGTTCTTATCAAAGAAAAATGACGCCTCCAAGTTGGTGAATCCATAATTGTGGCATAATTCTAAGCGGTAGATTGGCTGTAATATACCCATATTGGCTGATTTTTTGAAAATCAACGCCAAGATCGTGCCTCGAATATTTTACGTGAAACCCTTGTAAATTTCATCGATACGATAGCCTTGGCTCGAATTCAGCGGGTGCGCGGTGTGTGCAGTTGGATGAACCGTCAACGAGAGAAAGGTGAATATGCTGCTTCTAGTCAGGATTATCCTCAGTTTCGCTTCGGTCATTGTCGTGTTTTCTGGAATTGCCTGGCTGAATCTGTGGGCGGCAGACGGCTTCCGCAGGTATGATGTCCAGGTCGGCGAGCATCTCGCTCTGATCGATGCATTGCGGGAAACTGAAAATCGATTGGCGGCACAAGAGGCGGTGCTCGACGCCTACATCGCCTCGGCCGATCCCGCACTGAAGGATGAGTTCCTCGGGGTTGCAGCAAAGACGGTGGACGAGGCGGTGAAGCATGCCGCCGGGGTCGCTCCGCCGAACAGCGGCAAAGAGGCCGAACTGGCGACGCTGGCCAGCTTGATCGCCGAGTGGCGCAAGGCTGCGGATATTGACATGCTCGTCTTCCAACGCCAGCCATTGACCCAAAAGGCACGAACGGCCGTCCGTCAGTATCTCGGACCGATCATTGCCGAAGAACGGCAGGCCATAGACGCCGCCAGCCAGCGGAAAGACGCCAAGGCGGCGGTCATGATCAAGGTGAGCTGGGGCGGATTGGCGAGTGCCCTGCTCATCGGTGCGCTCGCGGCGTGGTGGCTCATGCGTACGGTCCAGCGTCCGATCGTCCAATTGACGACGATCGTGCAGCAGCTTGCGCAGGGTGACTTCCGTAGCATCGTGCCCGCCACCCACCGAAGCGACGAAATCGGAACCATCGCGCGCGCGATCGATGCGTTCAAGCTCAGCATGTCCGAGGCGGAAAGCCTGCGGGCGCAGCAGGAGGTGATCAAAGAACGCGCCTCGTCCGACAAGCGGGTTGTGATGAACCGCATGGCCGATGAATTCGAAGCATCGGTCCGAAACATCGCTCACTTGGTCGCGTCCGCGTCGACCGAGCTGCAGAGCACCGCCCGCTCGATGACGGAGATCGCCGAAGCCGCCAAGCATCAGGCCATGTGCGCCCAGGCGGATTCGGCCCAGTCCGCCACCAACTCCCAGGTGGTGGCGACCGCCGCGGACGCGCTGGCACTGTCGGTCGGGGACATCCATAAACAGATCGATGGCTCCGTTCAGGTTGCAGCGCAGGCCGTCGGTGAGATCGAGCAGGCCAGCGGACAAATCGCTGGATTGGCCGAGGCCGCCGACCGGATCGGCTCGGCGGTCCGGCTGATCGCCGACATCACGAAGCGGACCAACACACTGGCACTCAACGCCACCATCGAAGCCACGCGTGCCGGCGAAGCCGGCCGTGGCTTCGCCGTGGTTGCAGCCGAGGTCCGGACCTTGGCCGATCAGATCGCCGCAGCCACCACGGAGATCTCCGGCATGGTCACCAAGATGCAGGGGGCGACCATGGCGTCGGTCGATGCGATCAAGCATGTCAGTCAAACCATCGGCCGGATCAGCGACGTTGCCGGCACCGTTATGCTGGCGGTCCGGGAGCAGGGAAACGCTACGGCGCAGATTTCCACCAATGTGCAGCAGGCCGCGGTCAGCACCCGTTCCGTCTCGGCATCGATCGGTGAGGTAACGGACGCGGCGGATGCGACAAGGACGGCGGCCGGTCAGGTTCTTCTGGCGTCCGGCGATCTGTCGCGGCACTCGGAAATCCTGCTTTCCGAAGTGGATAATTTCGTCAGCCGCATCCGGAGCGGAGGCTCTGCGAATCAGATCGCCACCTAGCTTGTCGTCGATATCAAAGTCCTCAAAAGGGAACGTCCGAGTGGTCGCGGCGGGGACTACACCAGAATCCCGGCCCCCTCCACCGTCGACGCCGATTGAACATCATCGGAGCCCAGCAGAATTTCTTTGTGTCCCTGGCCGGCCGGGATCATTGGGAAGCAGTTCTCTTCAGGATCAACGAGGATATCGACGATCACGGGTCTGTCGGTGACGGTATTGTCGGCTTCCTGAGAGCCTGTATGACCGAAAAATGCCATTTTGATCAAACCGATATTTACCACTAAGACACAAAGACACCAAGGACTTCACAAAGAAGCCCAGGTGACCGCTGGAACTCCGGCAGATCCGTCGATCGGCGGCAGTTTTTCGTGCTGTCTACGCAGTTTTCTGAAGTTTCTTTGATGCAGGCGGCGGCGATTTATTGAGTTTGCGGAAAGGTACGGGCCCAACGGTTGGGCGAACCGTCAAATCAGGCGGCGCAGCTTGCTTCAGCGATATTGCAACAGCGAAGGGATGCCAACAGTTGGTTGGCCATGATTTTATCGACGGTCGAAGCGTCTTTTAGCTCTTCAATTCATGCCACGCCGGAAGTCCAAGAAGTATCCGTCGAGCATTTTCGGCAACGGTTCGTCGCATTTCCATTTTGGCCTGCTGAGAAAAATACCCTGTGTGTGGATTGATGATGCAGCGACCGGCCAGCCAGGGCTCCCGTGTCCGCCAGGCGCCGATAAGACCGGAGACGGGAGGTGGTTCCTGAGGGAGGACATCCAGCCCGACAGCAGCGAGCTGATCGCTGCGCAGCGCCTCGTGCAGATCGTCGAGGTGATGGACGAGAGCGCCGCGCGCAGTATTGATGAGGATGGCTCCTCGCTTCATCGTGTTGATGAAGGCGGGATTGACCATCCCGAACGTCTCCTCGGACAGCGGGCAGTGCAGCGAAACCACGTCACTGCAGGCCAGGAGTTCGTCGAGCCGATCCACGCGCCTGGCGCGAAGCACTTTCTCGATGCCCCTTGCTTGATGGGGATCATAGAAGCAGGTTTGGAAACCCAAGGCCCGCGCCTTCAACAAGGCCGATCCCCCGATCCTACCTGCCCCGACAGCACCAAAAACCAAGTCCGAATGCCGGCGAAGCGTTGGAATCGTGTTGCTTTGCCAGTTCGCCGGCAAAGAAGCAGCGAGCGCATCATAGCGGAAAATTCCACGCGTGAAGGCCAGCGTCATGGCTATGGCCGTGTCGGCCACTTCGTCCACGCCGTAAGCTGGATTGTTGCATGCAATGACGCCGCGTGCCCGCGTTGCCGCCAGATCGATGTTCTCGTATCCGACGCCATAGCGGAGGACGGCTCGCAGTCGAGGAAAGCGATCGAGGAACCCGTCATCGACGCTCTGCCGCCAGACCAAGGCAATCAGCGCATGCTCATGCGGCTCCATTGTCAGGGCAGGGCCCAGGATGCCGAGCTCGATGTCCGGATCCGTGATGTGATCACTGATGAAAACGGAGCGGGGAGGAAGTGTAGCCATGCGGCGATAATTTCATGTCCGCTCCGCCGATCAATTTCAATTCGCCTATGACGGTGGCATCCAACCAATATGGCCGGTATCGAGGGACCGCTTCGCCAGCTGTATCAGGCTGGAGATGATCGGCGATTTGCGCTCGACATTCCAGGCGACCGCGATTGTCAGGACGTCGAAAGGTTCTGCCAGAGGGCGGAAGACAACGCCGGCCGCGCCACGCCGGGCGATGCCGCCGGGAACGAGCGCGACACCAATTCCGCAGGCAACAAATCCAACCTGGGAATGAACGGAGCTTACCTCATGCATCAGTCTCGGTGAAAAGCCGTTTGTGTAACAGGCGCTGATGATGCTGTCATAGTAGGCGGGGCTGATACGGCGCGGAAACATCACCATCGGTTCTTGCGCAAGATCCGCGAGTTTGACGCGTTGCTGTTGAGCAAGCGGATGCTCGGCAGGAAGAGCCACCACCATTTGATCGTGAGTCAACGGCTCGACGCGAATCTGGCCGCCTTCATAATGAGCCCGTATGAAGGCGAGGTCGATGTCGCCATTCTCGACGGCTCGCAGGGCATCGGCCGTGTCCATTTCCACCAGCGAAATCGTCAGGCCCTGATGCAGTTTGCGAGCCTCCCGCACAAAGCGCGGCAGAAGCTCGAACATTGCGAAGGTGATCGTGCCGATCGTCACGGAGCCGGCCGACCCGGCACGCGCCTGCCGGGCAAGCGCCTCCAGACGTTGTGCGTGACCGGCAAGCTGCTGGACCGCCGGGAGGATCGCCTCACCTTCCCGCGTCAGCGTTGCGCCGGTGTGTGAACGCTCGAACAGCGAAACCCCAAGCACACGCTCGAGGATCTGGATCTGCTGCGAGAGCGGCGGTTGCGACATCCCGAGGCGTGCTGCGGCGCGGCCAAAGCTGCGCTCCTCAGCGACGGCTAGAAAATACCAAAGATGCCGGAGGAAGCGGAAATCCATCATCACTCATATGTTTCATATATGAGCGATGCACGTCAATGGGATTGGACCGGGAGGGTCCGTATGCCGAACAATGCCCTTCATCGACAATGGAGGGTTACGCATGTTGTCGCGACTGGCTGCATTGGA